>Ga0326727_10003013_pt1 | contig 55095 bp, 42 predicted proteins | sample MB2enrmetagenome_FD_207643 | JGI IMG/M metagenome (GOLD analysis project Ga0326727, IMG submission 207643) | Lab enriched peat soil microbial communities from McLean, Ithaca, NY, United States - MB29MY | ecosystem: Environmental > Terrestrial > Soil > Wetlands > Peat | place: USA: New York...
ATACTATCAGTCGAGACTTCAGGTGTCAAGGACTTTTTATCCCTTTTTTTGCAGTAAGATGAGAAGTTCTGCAGAGGCTTGGCTCTGGTCGCGTACTCGGAAATTACGCTGAGGTGCTCGCAGAAGAATCTCTTGCTCGCCGCGCTGCAAGCTGGTAGCCACGGAAAGTGCTTTCCTGTCCGTGAGCTTTTCTTAGGCGCGATATCCCACGGGCAATCTTACATAATCAATCTGCATGGGGTATGCCGCTACCGCTGCCTTGTCCAAAGAAAAATTGTCATAACTCGACCACCGCCCATCCTCGGGCCGCTTCACCCGTCCATTTTTCACTGGATTCAGATGCATGCACTCCAGGCGCTCAAAGGCCTTCAAGCACGCACGATTGCAGCGCCAATTGACCGGGGGTTTCGCATCAAGGGAAAAGCCCACGGACAGGAAAGCACTGTCCGTGGCTACCAACTTTTTGTGTCGGCGACCGTCTACCAACTGGGGTAGTGGCACAGTTTGAAATTAGATAGCGGGGCAGATTGGCCAATCTCCGGTAAGGGCGTTTGAACGAAACCGCTGGGAGCGGCGGACGATTCGCGTGCTTGCAATGAGCGGGTACGCTCGGTGTTCGGATAGAGAGAATGTAAGCGACCGCGTTTTGCAAAAAGAAGGGCCGGGTTCGGAGTGGTCAAAGATTTGAACTAACGGCTACATACCCATATCTTCCTTCATCCCTGCCAAGCGCAGGGGGCCTCAGTGGCTTCGGCGGCACCGGACCGGGCTAAGCGGCCGTGGCCATGGCCTGCGTTCGTCGCAGGTTCAAAACGTTGTCCACTGCGCACGCCAGGACGTGAGCGAGTTCATCGCTGGTCATGGGTGGCACAATGAAGTCATAAGCCCCGCCGGCCATCGTCTGCACATACAGCCTGACATCGATGAGGCGCGACACCACGATGACTTTCACGGGCTTAAGAGCCTCAAGCGCAAGCTTGACAACATCCATCCAGGTGCCATCAGGGAGCAACGCCTCCGTAAAAACCAGGTGGGGTGGATCCGCCCCCCTGAGCAGCGGCAAAGCCTCTCCGTAGTTTCTCAGCCAATTGACTTTGACCGACCGCCCTTCCAGAGCCTCTTTCAGGACGCGCTGTGGTTCCGTGGGTTGGTGCAACAGGAGCGCTGAGATTTCTTCCTTCATGGGAACAGCTTTCAGGTCCGGAAACCCGCAAAGGGCTTGTCGGCCGCAGGGAATACTCGCGTTTGGTGTGGGTTCAGGGGATTGGCTAGCTCCGATTTGTGCCGGAAGGCCTTTTTTTGCGGATGCTGGCGCGCCAGGTATTCCTGGACATCCTGCTCGCCAATGTGCAGGTGGGGCTTGGCGGATAACTCGGGTGTCTCCCGCTCCAGTTCAAGCCGCAAGCGCTCGAAACAGATGCTCGGCCCATCCTGAAGTTGCAAGAAGCCACAACGAGACGTCTTGGACTCAATTTCCACAGTGAATTCGCGTGCCTCCCGGGGTGGGTCCATCACATCGAAATTATAGATTCGGGAATTAGCCCCAATGTCGTACCCGGCGAACTGGATAAACATGCCTCGACCTCCTGTGTGCCCTGTGGCGCTGACCCTTCGAGCCGGCGCTGAACGCTAAGGACGGAAGTTGCTTTTGTTCTCTTGCCTGGCCTTTTCCAGCGATTCGCGGTTCTGCTCGTCTTCCCTCTGTTGACGCTGAATCTCCTGCTGGGGCGCCTTTTGCGCATCTAGCCGGATGGCCTCGGTGGTCGCGGCCCGGGCCAGGGCATCAACCCTTTTCGCGAAGGCAATCATTCCAAAAGTCGGTTGGTAGGTGGAACGATAGAGGTTAAACGAGTACTGGGCGTCCTCCCAACGCGCGATGACGACTTCGCTGTCGTTGTAGACTTGCGTTGAAGAGAAGGCGATCTCGGTGCGCGCGGGCTTGGTGGCCATTCCGTACTTGGCGGAAATTGCTTCGATCATGTCCTCGGCGGTCAGCCCTTCGGTTTCCCCGCGATCGTAATTGACCACGATTCGAAAAAGCTCTCCGTTGTAAAAGCTGAAGAGGATAGTCTTAACCGGGTCCGTTTGTGGTGCAGAACCAGTCCCCAGCCAGATCCGCAGCTCCAGTTCTTGCATGACCGCCGGCCGTTCATGGATCAGCTTCGCGTCAGACAGTTCCAGGCCCGCCTGTTTCGCGAGTGCCGGCAGTGTCTCTCCAAACTGAAAATCCCGGTAACGGGAAAGATCCGGTGCGCCCATCGCCGGCACCGAAACCGAAGCTGCTTCGAGCCAACCGTCGAAACTGCTCCGGGGCTGCAATCCCAGTGCTTGGATCCCAAGCGGTAGTATAACGATCGTCTTGGCCACCGATGGCTTCACGTCTTGCGAGCGAATCAAGGGCGCCACCACCAGCATGGCCCCTAAAACTGAAACTAACAGTCTACGAACCTTGATCATTGCAGTCCTCCTTCAGGGGACTTGATACTTTACGATTGCGCATCTGTCTCAGATGGCCACCAACCTCGCTTGATCCCAGTCCGGAATGGGATGGGCGTGGAAGAGAATTGAACTTTCCTGAATGTGCCGAGGGTGGGCGGCAACGGTGACATAGGGCAACCCCAGGAAACTCTTCGCGGCCACTCGGGAAATTTCCAGGCAATTAAATCTGTCCGATTTCATGTTGGCAATGACCTGCTTCACTGCCCGGCGGGTCGTCTTATCTGAATTCGAACCGAAAGCCATCGCATTGACCTCACTCGCCATGTAGAAAAAGGTCCATCCCACCTCGCAGAGTTTCCGGTCCATTCCAGAGCTACCCAGATTCTTGACCAGCCTCCAGCCCTTCAAATACGGATCGCTTTCCAACGGCAAGCTTTCCGGCAAAAGCGTGCCTTCCTTAATGAGGAGCGTCCCGATCTCGATTGTTTGTGCCATTAGTTTTATCCTCACTTCTCATCACCAAATCCCTTCGACGATTGGAACCACACGGCGCAGACGCAATGCATCCAGCCAGGTGCTTAGAGGCTCCCTTTCGGCTGAAGAACCGCAAGCAGCGAGTGCGCCGAATCTGAATTCTCATATTCCACCTCTCGCGAAGCCTTTGTGCGTCGTCCTCCTCACATGCACTTACCTGCGCGACGGGCCTGAGTGGCCGAGACGGTCGCTGCACAATTCGCAAATCCCATCCGCAGAATCCAATAGCCGCGGCCGAGGACTTGAACAACGCCGGAGAGGCGCGTTGGAAACCCATTCTTACCGACAACTGACTAGCATCGGCTGCCTCTTAGTACATCCCTCCGCCCATGTCTCCCGGAGATCCTGCCGAAGCCTTATTCTCCTTCTCCGGGTACTCGTTGACCGACGCTTCGGTGGTGAGGAGCAGCGAAGCGATGGACGCGGCGTTCTGGAGCGCGGCGCGTGTGACCTTGGTGGGGTCGATGACGCCCTCCGCGACGAGGTCGCCGAAGCTCTCGGTCTCCGCGTTGAAGCCGTAGTTCTGGTTAGTGTTCGACTTCACTTTCTCCACCACCACGGCGCCTTCATGGCCGGCATTGGCGACGATCATGCGGAGAGGCTCTTCGAGCGCGCGCGTAACGATGTTGATGCCGATCTGCTCGTCGCCCTGGGCCTTCAGCTTGTGGAGGGCGGGGATGCAGCGCACCAGCGCCACGCCGCCGCCAGGCACGATGCCTTCCTCCACCGCCGCTTTGGTGGCGTGCATCGCGTCCTCGACACGAGCTTTCTTTTCTTTCATCTCGGTCTCCGTCGCCGCGCCCACTTTGATCTGGGCGACGCCGCCGACCAGCTTTGCCAACCGCTCCTGCAGCTTTTCACGATCGTAGTCGGACGTGGTCTCCTCGACCTGAGTGCGAAGCTGCTTGACCCGACCCTCGATGTCAGCATTCTTGCCGGCGCCCTCGATGATGGTGGTGTTGTCCTTGTCGATGGTGATCTTTTTGGCGCGGCCCAGGTCCTCCAGTTTCAGGTTCTCCAGCTTGATGCCCAGATCCTCGGAAATGGCCCTGCCGTCGGTCAGGATGGCGATATCTTCGAGCATGGCCTTGCGGCGATCGCCAAAGCCTGGCGCCTTCACCGCGCAGCACTGCAGCGTCCCGCGCAGCTTGTTCACCACCAGGGTCGCCAGAGCTTCGCCTTCAACATCTTCTGCAATGATGAGCAGCGGCTTGCCGGACTTGGCCGTCTGCTCGAGCAGCGGAAGCAGGTCCTTCATGGAACTGATCTTCTTCTCGTGAATCAGGACCAGGGCGTTTTCCATCACGCACTCCATCCGCTCGGGGTCGGTGACGAAGTAAGGAGAGAGATAACCGCGGTCAAACCGCATCCCCTCGACCACTTCGAGTGTCGTCTCCATGGTCTTTGCTTCCTCGACCGTGATAACGCCATCCTTGCCGACCTTCTTCATGGCTTCGGCGATGATGTTGCCGATGGTGCGATCGTTGTTGGCGGAAACCGTGCCCACTTGCGCGATCATCGCCCCCTCGACCGGCTTCGAAATCTTGTCGATCTCGCCCTTGATGTGCTTTTTGTTACCATCCTTGCCGGTCTCATCGTAACCACAAATGGCGCGAACGGCGCTTTCGATGCCACGCTTTACGGCCATCGGGTTAGCGCCCGCAGCCACCGTCTTTGCGCCCTCGCGGAAGATCGCCTGGGCCAGCACGGTGGCGGTGGTGGTGCCGTCGCCGGCTACGTCGGAGGTCTTGGAAGCGACCTCGCGCACCATCTGCGCTCCCATGTTCTCCAAAGGATCCGGCAGTTGGATTTCCTTCGCCACCGTCACCCCATCCTTGGTGATGGTGGGGGCACCGAACTTCTTGTCCAGGACCACGTTGCGGCCTCTGGGCCCCAGCGTAATCTTTACGACGTCCGCCAGTTGGTTCACTCCGCGGAGCATCGCATGACGGCTCTCTTCGCCATGTACAATTTGCTTTGCGTTTGCCATACTCAATTCCTCCAGGATTTCGATGTCGTCTTTGGTCGGTGCTCCGTTGTGCCAGATCTCACGGCGGTACAGCCGCCGGGCTGCTTGGAGCCGGCCTATTTCTTCCCACTCGCGGTGCCCGCCCTGCCTTCCACGACGCCCAGCACGTCTTCCTCCTTGAAGATCAGATACTCTTGATTGTCGATCTTGATTTCTGTGCCGGAGTACTTGCCGAAGAGGATGCGATCGCCTGCCTTCACGTCCAGGGGAACCACCTTCCCGTCTTCAGTCTTCTTCCCGTTTCCGACGGCGATCACTTCGCCTTCTTGCGGTTTCTCTTTGGCGGTGTCGGGAATGATAATTCCGCCCTTCACCGTCTCCTTCTCTTCAATTCGCTTTATCAGAATTCGATCATGCAGCGGTCTGAAATTCATCTTGAGTCTCCTCTCACCCTTAGTTCAGTAGGGGTTGATCTTAATTCTCATATTTCACCTTGCGGGAAGCCGTCGTGTAGGCGGCCTGGCCCAGGTACTTACTGCGGTTTGCCTGGAGGACCCAAAGGGCCGCCACACATGCCGCGACTCCCAGCCGTAGGTAGTAGCCCGCGGGCGTAGGCCACAGAAGCGCTAGGAGCAAGACCGGCATGAAAACCCGCTCCAATAGGCTTCGCATCATAGGAATGACCTCGTTCTCGATAATGCGCGTGAATTCCTCGACACGACTGGGCTTTAGATGTAGGGAAACGCTGCGAGCAAACATGGGGACCTCCTTGGATCTCGCCTAAGAGGTGCGATTGCAGATGACCTGACTTAGTTCAGATGACCTGGAAGGTGGGAGTAGAGGGTCTCATCTCCTTACCCATCATAAGTTAATCAACTTTCTTTGTCAAGTTAAATCTGGAATATTATCAATAGTTTAGTAAATAAAGTTAAGGCCCGTAGCAGCTTGATAGAATTGGCCTTCGGACCCAGGCAGTGCCTAGAACCGTTATGCCTTGAGCAGCAGGATCCGGCGGCGGCCGCGTAAATTACGGATTCCCACCTTTCGTAGTTGCTCGCCGGGAAGAAAGCGCCTCCGGCCGACGTGACGGCGGTTTGCCAGTATGCTCCAGCGGATAGTCGGGCTGTCCGGTCCGGCGGGGTAGCCGCAACTGTGGACGCCGAGCAATCGGTCCAGAGCTACTGGGAGGGGGGGCTGACGAAACCGCAAGGGAAGACCGCGGTCAGCGGGCTCGGGGCTCGCATTGGGGCAGACGGGAGCCTGTCATAGCACCTGCAACCCGCCCAGAGAAAAAAGCTGGTAGCTACGGACAGTGCTTTCCTGTCCGTGGGCTTTTCTCAGGCGCGATATCCCACGGGCATCCTTACATAATCAATCTGCATGGGGTATGCCGCTACCGTTGCCTTGTCCAAGGAAAAATTGTTATAACTCGACCGCCACCAATCCTCGGGCCGCTTCACCCGTCCATTTTTCACTGGATTCAGATTAATCGGGAGTTTCGCATCGAAGGAAAAGCCCACGGACAGGAAAACACTGTCCGTGGCTACCATCCTTCCCTCGCGCCGACAGCGGCACTCTGCACCGGCCATCACTGTTTGATAATGGTTCCGTCGCGGCGGCGAATCTCGCCCCAACCCCCGTTGTACTGTTTCTGCTCCGGCCGCTCATCCGTGCCGTACGGGAATCTTGCGGCCAACTTCTCATCGACCTCAATACCGTAGCCGGGCGCCTCGCTGGCATACCAGTAGCCGCTTCTTATCGTCGGGCAGCCCTTGAAGATTTCCTGCGCGCGCTGGTGGAAGGGGGTATATTCCTGCACGCCGAAGTTATAGCAAGCCAAATCGAGGGCGAGTTGGGCGGCATGACCGACGGGAGATACATCGCCCGGACCGTGCCACGCCGTCTTGACGCCCATGATTTCGCCCATGGCCGCGACCTTGCGGGCCGGAGTGAGTCCCCCCATCTGGGAAACGTGCATCCGCATGTAATCGATCAGCCGCTCATTGATCAGCGGCGTCCACTCGTGCGGGCTGTTGAACAGCTCGCCCATGGCGAGGGGGGTGGAGCACTGCTGGCGAATCTGCCGGAAGTAGCCAATATCCTCGGGGGACAAGGGATCTTCCAGGAAGAATAGCTTCAACCTTTCGACCTCCTTCGCAAACTGCACCGCTTCATTGGGGGAGACGCGCTCGTGCATATCGTAAATCAAGCCGACCTCGTCACCGAGCTGTTTGCGGCACTCTTCCAGGTATTGGAGCGAGAGCTTCAGGAAGGGGCCGGGCTCAAATAGCGGGCCGTCATGCAGGCCGCGAAGCACGGGACCGGTCGTGGCGCCACGGAAACCGGCATAGCCCGGAGCGAAGGCTTCGAGCCGGATATTTCGGAATCCCTGTTCCATGAAACGCCGGGCCTCGTCCAAAACCTGCTTCACGTCGTCGCCATTTACGTGGATGTAAACCTCGGCCGCCTCGCGGCATTTGCCGCCCAGCAATTCATAGACTGGCATGCCGGCCTGCCGGCCTTTGATGTCCCAGAGCGCCTCGTCGACGCCGCTGAGGGCATTGTTCAGTACCGGCCCGTTCCGCCAGTAGGAGCTGTTGTAGCACGCCTGCCAGAGGTCCTCGATGCGGTCGGCGGGTTTGCCGATCAGAAACGGCCGCAGATATTTCTCCACGGCGGCATTGACCAGCTCGGCGCGCTGGGTAAAGGTAGCGCAGCCGTAACCATACAAGCCGTCCTGGTCGGTATTGACCTTAACCACGCTCAGTCGAACTCCCGCCGGTTCGGTAGCGATCACGCTGACGTCCTTGATCTTGGGAGAAGGCATGCCCCGTGTAGCTCCGTACACCTGGGCTTGCGCCTGCCGTTCGCGCTCGGCGACCATGCCTAAACAGGTCCCGCCAACCGCCAACTTAAGAAAGGTTCTTTTGTTCATCACTGCACTTTACCCCCTTTTCTTGGTATGTTAGCCCCGCGATCGGGATTGGGAATGAAAAGTCGCCTGCCTGGAACGTCACCCAATACCAAAAACAAATTCCGACTGTACCACGACCCAACTGGGGTAGTGTCCTAATTTGCGGTGTAGCGCCGGGCTTTAGCCCGGCATGTGCCGCCCTAAAGGGCGGCGCTACAATTAAACTAGGACACCACCCAACTGGGGTATTGTTTTGTCTTCTCGACAAGGAGTAGTATGATTCCACTACGTTTGCATGCAGAGGCAATGGGGATGGGCCCTTATTAGTCTCAGACCGAAATTTCCTGGGGGGTGTCATGAGAATGCAACCGCGGGCACTTGCAATCCTCGGTGGCGCTTTTCTGATGGTCCTGGTTTTCGGGGGCAGCCACACGGCACGTCTGGGAGCGAAGGATAAGACGCCTCAGGTCAGTGCCGATGACCCGACCCTCCGGCTCTTCGATCTCCTCGATACGAAATTTGGGGGCAAGCTCGATAACTTTTACGTGGTGGCGGATAGTTTCAACGATCCCCAGAATCCTGAGCACGCCTTGCAACACATTCTGCGCCTTGATTACGAAAAGGGGCGCAACTTTGGCAAGCTCCGTTTTTATGTGCGGACAGTTGACAAGCTCTCACCGGAACAGTTGAAGACTTACACTCCCAAGGAAATATTTGAATTCGCCGAGTCGGACAGCGAGAAGTTTTCCAAGATGGATCCGGGGCCGTTTGGCCGTACAGGTGACGTCTATTTTCTGCCAACGTCGCCGGGCGGGCCGTTGGGATCTTCTCCGATAACCGATGAGGTGCAAGCCCGCTACGACCGCTATGTGACGCAGTACATCCTGCCGGCCCTGGAGAAGAAATTGGCTGGCGGTTCAGGGTCGTAGCGTCCTTCATGACCCCGTGGTGAGAATTCCAGCTTAACCCGAGGATTTGTTTAGCCCCTCGAATTTCAAGAGATAATCAGCCTTGAGGCTCGCCATACAACAGAACCGCCTGACCGCCGATCACCATATAGGGAATCCGGCGCTCTTCAAGGGCGATCGCGATCTGTTCCAGGAGGCGGGCCAGCATGCAGTTTTCTCACCCATTCAATCTTACGTTCGATGCCCTCCAGGGGGTTGGAAGGAGGGAAGACTCCCAGCGCACGGGCATACTCCCGAAAGTCGTCCATGAGCTTCAGGGCACGCTGGAAATCCGGGGGCTCACGAAGCGGACCCTGCGACTCCCAAGCCTCCCAGTAGGCACGGTCTTTGATCATAGACTTTGGCTCCGGCGATAATCCTCAGGCCGCACAGAACAAACGGGCCAACTCCACGAGTATATCGCGGCAGGCAAGGACATCGTCCACAAACACATACTCTTCTGTACTGTGCAATCCTGCTCCACCGGGACCGAAGATGGCGGTGGGGATTCCCGCGCGCGCCAGGAGGGCAGCATCCGTCCAGAAAGAGACACCCCCCTGCGGCGCCTGCCTCCCCATGCGCTTCAACGCTTCTCGCAGCGTCTCCGGCAGGCAATGATCATGCGGTATTTCGAACGGTGACTGCTCGAGGAGCAGCTCCGCCGTGGCCTCGAACTCCGCGTCTTCCCGCTTCAGCGCCGCCAGGATATCGCGAATTTCACGGAGCGCGATGCCATCGGGTTCCGCACTCGTGGTCCGCCGCTCAAATTGCAAAGTGCAGTTGTCCGGATAGCTGCTGAGTTCCCGGCCGCCATTGATCAGCGAGGCGTGCAACGAGGCGGTTCCCTGGAACGGACGCGGGCGCCTCGCTTGCAACTCGCGATCCAGCTCGGCCAGGCGATTCAGCACCCTTCCCATTCTGAAGATGGCGTCCCGGCCGTCGCGTGGCCGGCTGCCGTGCGCCGCCACGCCTTGAGTGTGGACTTCGATCCAGGAAAATCCCCGATGGGCGAGGGCAATCTGCAAGTCCGTGGGTTCCGTGATGATGGCGCCGTCAGTCCTCCAGCGCTTCGCGAGCTCGCGCGCTCCCAGACTGGCATGTTCCTCATCCGCGACGGCGGCCAGCACGAGCTTTCCTGCCGGAAGGCCTCCGGAGGAGGCGAGCTTCTGTGCCGCGCCAAGCATGGCCGCTATACCCCCCTTCATGTCCTGTGACCCGCGGCCATAAAGCCGTCCGTCGCGCTCCACGGGAATGAACGGCGCCTTCATGCCCGCAACACCTACGGTGTCCGTATGGCCACAAAATATCAGAGAGCGGCCAGGGGCCGGCCCCTCCATTACTCCAACGACATTCGGGCGATGGGGCGCAACCTCCGTCAGCTCGACGTGCATACCAATCGAACGCATTTCGGCGGCAATAAGCTGGGCGATTCTCTCTTCCCCTGCCCCCCCGGGGACGAGCGCCGGGTTGACGGAATCCGTAGCGACGAGGTCACAAAGAAGCTTCAGGGTCGGGTCTGGCATAAGATTGACATTATGACCGAAATGTTTAGAGATTTCGCTCCTGCCAAGTTATCCAAATGTGGCGAATGGTCCCCTACGGCCCTTTATCCACCAGCACCAAGCGCGGGAATGACGACGGGTTCGCAGTTCTTACCGGGAATAACGGGTCTTTCTTTGATTGCAAAACGATCCGTTCCAGATCCTCTGCATCGGTTGGTTTCACCGGACGAATCACTTTGCGGACGCTGAAGCTCAGGCCAATCTCGTATCCCGGAGTGAGCTTGCCACCTTCAAAGTAAATATTCGGGATGGCGATGTCTCCCGAGTAGCCGTGCGGGGTTCTCTTCCAGGCGGTGTAAATCTCCTGCATGTAATTGTGAGGCTGGGCGCGCGGCGGCAGGTAATCTTCATCGGAAAAAATGCTCGGCTGGACGCCGGCGAAGTTCCCAGGGCTGAAGTAGAGTGCGTACTCATCGCCGGTGGGTTCCTTGGCGAAGAAGTTCTTGCGGAAGCCGGTCTCGAGCGTCAGCACGAAGGTGTCACCATTCTGAATGCCGCGCCGAAAGAAGGGCTGATAGAGGTCCGGGTCGATGACGTCCACGCCTGTATAGAGAAAACTTTCGTCCCAGCCGAAGGCCACGCGGGCGGACAGCGCTTGCGGGCCCTTCCACAGTTTGGCGCCGGTCATGACCTGCCCCGCGGCGTCGAGCTGGTAAAAGGGACCACTCTGCCACTTGGCGAAATCGCCGTCCAGATTGGGGGATGGGGGAAGGCGATAGGCGGCGAGCGACTCGTAGTTCTCATCCCATTGGAGTTGGCCGTCAGGCAGGTGCCGGAACGCCGGGTCGGCCAGCACCTCCGGAAGACGTTCGCTCGCACTCTTGACCGCCGGAGCGATTTCCGCCAGAAGCGGGTCCATGCGCCGCTGGCCGCTCAGGCGGTCGAGTGCGGAGTCCATGTCCGCCAGTTGTGACCGCATCTTTTCGACGTCGAGGGGCTCCCGCCGCTCTTTGAACAGCGCCATGAAATTCCCGTCATCCCAGTAGTACGTGGCGTAGGTTTCGAGGAATGGAGCCAGCAGGCGCAGCGCTTCCTTGCCGTACTGGCTCACCACCGCGTGTGTTTCCGATTGCACCGGGTCATAGGCGGCGGCATTCCAGAGATAATCGGCGATGGTCGCGAGCGGAATCATGGAGGCGTGGGCTTGGTTCATGGGATTGGAAAACAGCCCGCGCAGTGTGGACGGCAAATTCCGGTCACGGCCAACCAGCGGCCCCAGAAAGCGGCACCAACGCGCGCCGTCGTTCACCGGAAAATTATCCCAAACCAAGGGTGGGCGATGGATATATTCGCCCCACTCACGCGCCTGCTCCACGGTGATGGTGGGAGAAGCCACTTTCGGGCCGGTCCAAACGATGGAGACGCCAGGATCGACGCCTGCGCCCAGCTCCCGGATGTAGTCGCGGCTGCCCGATTCGTTGGTGTAAGTCGTGGGCGTCAGCGTCAGGCGGTTTTCGCCGGACTGCTCCTTCAGGCGCTTGTAGAGCCTGTTGGTCAAGTAAATATGCGCCTGCGCGAGGGTCTTGAACTGGGCCTTGTCCTGTGGGTCCAGAAGGTCCTGCGGCACATCGTCAAGGAAAAGCGCGAAACAGGAAACGCCCAGCTTGCTGACGCTCTCCAGCTTGTTGGTCAGGACGTGGAAGTCCTGCTCGCTTGCATAGGACATGCTGAGGCCGGGGCTGATGGCGTAGCAAAAATCCACAAAGTTGCGGTTGGCCGCCTCCACTAGTTCGCCTAGCCAATGGAAGTTTTCTGGAGGGTAGGCCTGGCGCCAAAGCTTGCGGTGGTAGGGATCGTTCTTAGGCGCATAGTAGTAAACGTTCATGCTGTGCGCGCCTTCAAAACGCAGGATGTCGAGCTTATCCTGCTCCGTCCAGGGCGTGCCGTAGAACCCTTCCACGACGCCGCGCTCGGGGAAGGAAGGGAAATCCGCGATCTTCACGGAGAGGCCGTTCCTTTCCACACGCACGGCCTGCGGACGCGGGATAAGTGTGCTCGCCAGTCTCAAGGGCCCGACAGCCAGAAGATCCGGAATGCGCCGCAAGGCGTTATGGAACCCCCGTGCGGTGGTAGCAGTGATAAATAGGCGGCTCGGCACCGAAGCACGCGGATACGTGGCCTCAAGGATATAGCCTTCCCGCGCAAGTTCCGCTGTGGGCTCCACGGCGGTCGAACCCGCCTCGCGCTTCAAGGTGTCGAGGAACCTCTGAAGATCCGCCTCCTTGCGCAGCTCGATTGCCAGGCCGCCCATTGGCGCGACGGCACGTGATCGATCCCCCGTGCTGGGCAGGAAACGGATCAGCGCCTGGTCCTGCACGGCCAGTTGTTCGAGTTGGCGTTGCAAGCGAGCATCGAGGTCCCCTGGCGCCACCACTACCCAGACATTCTCCGCAGGGCGAGCGTCAACGACCGCCGCGGCGAAGATCAAAGCCGACAGACCGACAACGGCAAGGGTTCGCATGATCTCTCCGTGGGAACCAGGTCCCCTGCTGGCAAGTGGCGAGTGTAGCAGCTTGTCGAAAACCGTTGCAAGGGTACGGGGATACCCGCAGGGTTCTGTCAAAGCGCGATGATGTTTTTGACGGACCTGGGTAACTGTTTAGGGGGGACTTAAAAGCACAACGAAAATGCGTTTGTTTATTCGATGTAAACTAATATGCAGCGCTTCACGCCACCGCGCCCGCTAACTGCGTGAATTCCCTGTCGGAGGAGTAAATCCGCCGTGGCAACCCGCCAGCGCGATCCATCACCCCTTATCATCCCCCTTTGCGCCGGTCCCCTCGGATGCGCCATTGCCCGCAGGCACAATAAGAGGCGTGCGGGGAGCGTTCAAGGCCTTGCTCGCCGCGTCATCTGTCGTGGAGGGTTCCTTGCCACTGGTCAGCAATTTATTCAGAATCGGAATATTCGCGCGGTTCTCTTCCACGAAGTCCACGCCCAGCGCCGTGAGGGTGAAATCGGAGTTGTCCGCCTGGGTGATGTATTTCTTGTTCCAGAGGTACCACGTCGTGAACTGCAAATATTCGCGGGGAAACCCCATGCGCATTTCAACCTCGGCAAGTGAAACTTCCGGCTTGTAAGGGTTTGTGCGGCGCTGAATATATAGCAGCGCCAGCACCGCCAGCCGGCGGTTCAACTCGCCGTCGATGCTGTCCATAAAATCGATCGAAGTGGAAAGAGGGGCCGGCTGGGGCGCCTCCTTCTTGTAAGTCGCATCGTATTTGGCGCGGCGCTCCGGATCGGACAACACGTCAAAGGCTTCCTTCAACAGGCGGAACTTCTCAGCATCGCCGGTTCCCGGGATGTCCGGATGAAGGCGGCCCGCCAGAAATCGATAAACGCGGTGGATTGTGGCGGGTTCGGCATTGGGGCTGATTTGCAGGAATTCGTAGTAATCCTGAATTTTCATTGGGGTCCGTCCGGCAGAGCACAACTATACCATAGAGCGCCGCTGCCCGTAAACGGGAGCGCCCACGGTCAGGACTGCACTGATTGTGGCTCTTCACTCGCCGCGCCACGGCAGACCGCAACACCTTTAATTCACGCCCGGATTTCTTTGGTCACGGGTACCTTTCCCTTATAACTGGTTTTCCCTCCTCAAGCGACCAGAACTCCGGATCCTCCACTCCCAGGCGCCAGGCGGCGAACCCCCGAAGGTGATAGCTCTCGACGAGTTGCAGTTTCTCGCGCAGGCTACGAGCATCGTCGAACCACGCGGTATGCTGGATTTCGCCGTCGCGCGTTTGGAACCAAGTGGTCCGTGAGTTCTCATCCCATTGTGGTGCGCTACCGGGGTCATTGAGAAAACGCCGCAAGTCCTTGTACGACAGGCTGTGCGAGGTCGTACCCTGTGAGGTTTCAACCCACTCGCGGCCGTAGAAGGGCACGCCCAGAAGGAGCTTTGAGGGGGGCATGCAGCGAACGGCGTAGTCGAGCGCCGCCTTGACCCAATCGTAGCCGGCGACGGGACCGGGCGGGGTTAAGGAAGAGTGCTGATCGTAAGCCATAAGGGTGAGGAAATCGGCGGTGCGCCCCAAAGCACGGTAATCATAGGCAGCGCCCCATTCACCGGTTTGAAACTGTCCGGCGGGATTGTCCGGGTAGGTATCGGAGAAGCGCGGCACCAGGGCGACGCTCAGTAGGCGGCGGTCGCGATGCAGGCGCGCCGACACGCGTTCGACGAACTCCGCATAGGCGAGCTTGTCGTCCGGGTCGATGTTCTCGAAATCGAGTTGCCAGCCCACATAGTGGTCACGCTTGGCCAGATACGCCAGATACATGGCGGCGCGTTCCTGCGCCTTGACATTGTGCAGCAGCGCATGGGCCGTTGCCCGGTCAAAGCGGGGATTGAGAACCAGGGGCATGAGGGCCAGGCCGGTGTGCCGCTCCACTGCCCAGACCTCAGCCCGAAGTTGCCCGTGTACAAAGCCCTCGTGATCGAGCCAATAGCTTTGCGGAGCCAGCAGGGTCATGGCGCGTGCATGTGCTTCCAGCGATTCGCGCCCCCGCGCATCGTCCGCGTAATAGAACAGCGCGAGCGGGTGCGCGCCGAGGACGTGCCAACGCGCCCGCACCACGGGCGGGTCCGCCGCCGGCACAGCTTTCGCGAGATCAGGCTTCGCGGGACGCTTTTGTGCCCCGGCCACGATGGCGGCTCCCAGCCATACCGCGAGTGCCACCCGCCACGCGGCCCGTGCGAGTTCGATAAACCGACGATTCACGATGATCGGCGTTTCCACGCTTTCCAGCAGAAATATGCGGGGATGCCGCTGCCCACCAGGACCAATCCCCACATCGAATCCGCGCGTTGCTCCCGGAACGTATTTATTAGAAGGCATGCGGACAGGATAATAAAAAGCGCCGGAACCAGAGGATATCCCCATGTTCGATAAGGACGCGGCAAGTCCGGCCGACGGTGGCGCAGGACGAAGATTCCGGCGGTAGCGAGAGCGTAGAATAGGAATTCCGCAAAAATCACTTTCGTGTAAAGCGCTTGATACTGGCCGGTAAGCGCGAAGAGTCCGGCGATCACGCCTTGCCATTGGAGCGAAACGGCAGGAGTATGAAAGCGCGGATGCACAGCGGCGAGCGCCTGGGGGAAGAGTCCCTCGCGCGCCGTGGCGTAAGGAATGCGCGAGCCCGCCAGAATCGATCCGTTGAGAGTGGCAAAGGTGGAAAGCATTACCCCCACCGCGATGAAAGCCCCTCCGGCATTGCCCAGGAAACGGCGTGCCGCGTCGGATGCGACCGTGCTCGTTCCCAACACCTGGGAGGCGGGAAGCACGTAAAAATAGGTGATGTTGACTAAGACATAAACACCGAGTACCAGGAGCGATCCGGCGATGAGGGCGATGGGCAGATTGCGCTGCGGGTTTTCAACCTCACCCGCTACCATGCTGAGGTTATTCCAGCCGTCGTACGCCCAGAGCGCGGAAACCGTGGCCACCCCGAAAGCCGCAAGCAAGCCGCCGTGCCCCCCCGCTGCGAACAAGGGCCGGAAATTCTCCCAGGAGCCGTGACCCAGCGCCAGGCCCAACACGATCAGAATCGCCAGTACCAGCAGTTTCGATACGGTGAAAACCGTTTGTATGGCTCCGCTGCGGCGCACGCCCAGGACGTTCAAGCCGGAGAGCAACAGGACCATCAGCGTAGCGCCAAGCTGCAGGCCGGTCACGCGCAGCAGGATAATGTGGCTGCCGAAACCGAGCGAGGTTTCCCACAGGGTCGCCCGTAGGCCTGGGAAAAAGTAGGTGAGGTAGAGGGCCCAGCCGGTGGCAATAGCAGCGATCGAAGCGGTCTTGGCGATGATGGATTGCGTCCAGCCGTAAAGAAAACCGACCAGCGGCCCGTAAGCGCGGTGCAGGTACACAAATTCGCCGCCTGCCTCGGGCATCACGGCGCCGAGCTCGGCGTAACCCAGTGCCCCGAAGAGGCTCAAGACGCCAGCCGCCACCCACACCAGCAGGACCATGGCCGGCGTGCCCACCTGTTGCAACATGATGCTCGGGACCACGAAAATCGCGGTCCCAATCATGGTGCCGGCGACCACGGAAATGGCGCCATACACCCCCAGGCCCTTCACCAACCCCGGCATTTCCTTGTTTGTCATGGCGTCACTTGTGAAAAGTATTGGGCCCACCCCTTACTATTCACTATTGACGAATGCCTGGTCTGCTCCACCAACGCGCGGCCGCAAGAGACTTAAAAACAACCCGACAGCGAATGTCACCACGGTTCCGATGGCGACGTACCATGTCCAGGCGATGCGGGTATAACGCATAACGTATCCCAGCGTGGCGAGGGCGCACAACGCTCCCACCAGGGCCCCGCGGCTGCTCGCGCGGCGGGTCAGAACTCCCAGCAGGAATATTCCCAGCATGCTGCCATAGGGGACGCTGGCGATGGTGAGCGCGGCCTCCAGGGCGCTGCGCCGGAGGTACTGAGCCGCGAGCGCCACCGCGATAATCACCACCCCCCATCCCAGTGTCATGAGCCGCGAAACGCGCAGGTAGTGCCGGTCGCCGGCGTCAGGACGCAGGAAGGGTTTGTAGAAATCCATCACCGAACTCGACGCCAGGGAATTTAGTGCCGCGCTCAAATTGGCCATGCCCGCGGCAAGAATCGCCGCGATCAGGAGGCCCGCGAGTCCCATAGGAAGTTGCGTGACCACGAAGGTGGGATAGATCTGGTCAGGGCGGCCGAACGGCGCGACGGGTGGAAAGTGCTGGTAGAAGGCGTAGAGCACCACGCCCACCACCAGGAACAGGCTGAACTGGAAAAGCACCACCAGGCCGCTGGCGAGCAGCGCGCCCTGGCTCTGGCGGCGGCTGCGGGCGGCGAGCAATTGCTGCACGATCAATTGATCGGTCCCGTGGCTGGCGGTGTTCAGAAACATGCCGCCCACCAGGCCCGTCCAAAAAAGATAGGGCTGGCTCCAATCAAAGTGAAAATTGAAAATCGTGAATTTGCCACCCGCCGCCTGCGCCACGCGCACGACCTCGCCCCAGCCGCCGGGAATGCCATGCAAGGCGACGAAGAGCGCCACGACCGTTCCCGTCAAATAAATGGTTAATTGGATCACGTCCGTCCAAATCACCGCCGTGAGGCCGCCTTCCATGGTGTAAAGCAGGGTGAGGACGCTGATGATGACGAGCGATACCCCGATCCCCGTCTTGAAAATGACCGCGATGACGATGGAAATGGCGAAGACGCGCACCCCCTCCGCGAGCGCCCGGGTGAGGAGAAACAGGCTGGCGGTAAAAACTCTCAGGCCATGTCCAAAGCGCCGCTCAATCAACTGATAGGCGGTGTAAAGCTCCCCCGCGAAGTACCGGGGGATGAGCAGAAAGCTCACTACCACGCGCGCTACCAGATACCCAAAGACCAGTTGCATGAAACCCAGGTTCGAGCGGTAGGCAATGCCCGGCGTGCTGATGATGGTCAAGATGCTGGTTTCCGCACAGACGATGGAAAGGGTAATCGCCCACCAGGGCAGGCGGCGGCCTCCCAGAAAATAATCATGCAGGGTTCGTTGTCCCTTGCGGAAACGCGCCCCAAAGGCGGTTATGGCGAGGAGATAGGCGATGACGACCGCGAGATCAATCCAGCTAAAGGCCACTCCTGCTCCTCGAAATGCTTTGGTGCCGGCGGGCGATGGGGGGCCACCCGCGGCTGCGAGCAAGCATACCGCATTTCCTCGACAGCGCGACCGGGGAAGTGGTTCTACAGGAATACCTGCGGCCACTCGCTTAGGTCCGCCCGGACGAGATTGACCCCTTCAAGGGCAAGCGCCGGAAGAAATAGCGGTTGCCTTTAACCTAAAGCGGGACTAATAGTTATTTCTCGGGTATGGGGAGAGCCCTAGTGAAGCGACTATTATCCTTTATCGTGGCATTGCTGGCGCTTCTCCTGCTGGAGGGCGCAGGTGGCGCAGCGGACACCCTGCCTGTTCTGAAAGGACGAGTCACCGATGAGAATGGACTGCCCGTGGCCAGCGCTCAAGTCAGCCTTGAATTTGCCGGCGGACAGGTATTCTCTGCCGTTAGCGACGACGCTGGCTTCTTTTCCCTTTCCAGCCTTTCCCCCGGCGAATACACCGTGAGAATTGAAAAGCCGGGTTATTTTGTTTTGGCGGATCAGAATATCCAACTGGCCCCGGACAGCACGGAGTTCACTTTTACCCTGAACCACGAAGAAGAAGTGCGGGAGAAGGTTGACGTCACGGTCGTGGAGCACCGCATTGAACCCACCTCCACACCGAGCACGGCGACCTTATCCGGGACGGAAATCCGCGACATCCCCGTGCCGAGTACTCACGATTTGCAGCAGAGCCTGGTGGCCCTGCCGCAGGTCGTGCGCGACAACCTCAACTTGATTCACATCGCCGGGGCACGCAATACCCAGGCGCAGTATCTTATCGACGGTGTGGAGGTGGGCGACCCCGCCAGCAACGGGTTGGGCGCACGCATGGTCGTTGACGCGGTGCGCAGCGCCGAAATCCAGACCGGGCGCTTCGGTGCGGAATATGCCCACCCCGGGGCGGCCGTATTGAGCTACGAAACCCGCGAGGGCGATGACCGCTGGCGGTTCAATACCACGGATTTCATCCCGGGGATCAATATCCAGCAAGGCGTGCAGCTCGGAAATTTCTATCCGCGCGCCGTCATTTCCGGGCCCATTGTCAAGGACCGCCTGTGGTTCTCTCAGTCCTTCGACGTGCTGCACACGTTGTCGATTGTGAAAGGGCTGCCTTCGGGACAAAACGAATTGCGGGAATGGGGCGGGGACAGTTGGTCACGGCTGCTCTGGAAGATTTCATCGAACCACAGCCTGCACGTCAGTTTTCTCTCCAACCTGGAAAGCGACAGGAACGTGGGACTGGACGCACTGCATCCACAATCCACCACCACGCGCGCGACGGAGAACCAGTTGTTCGGCTCCGTGAAGGAACAGAGCTACATCCATGAAACTCTGTTGGAATTCGGCGGGGGCGTCGAGCGCACCGCTGGCGGAGTGATTCCGGAAGGCACCGGGCCATACATTCTGCTGGTCAACGACACGGGAGGGAGTTATTTCCAAAAGCTCAGGGACGATGCGCACCGTTACCAGGCGTTCACCAATGTGATCAGCAGGCCGCGGCACGGGTACGGCACGCACACCCTTTCGGCCGGAGCGAATCTTTCCAGCGTGGATTTTTCCCAAACCGCCATGCGCGGGGAGATTCAGGCGCTGCGCAGCGACCAGACGCTGGACCGGCTGACGACGTTTACAGGCAGCCCGAGCTTGCGGGTCGCGAACACGCTGGCGGGCGGTTTCGCGCAGGATTCCTGGTCGCCCGATCCGCACGTGGTGGCGCAGATGGGCGTACGCGCGGATTGGGACCGGCTGTTCCAGGCGGCGCTGGTGCAGCCGCGCCTGGCGGTGAATTTCCTGCCGTTTTCGGAGAACCGCGGAAAGTTTTCGATGGGCTGGGGAAGGTACGACATCCCCCTGAATCTTTCCGTGATCGGGCAAGTGTACGACCAGCGGGAGGTGGACACTTTATATGACCCGGCGGGTACGGCGCCCATCCAGGGGCCGGCGACCAGCCAGTTTGCTCCGCCCCCCGGCGGGTTGACGCAACTGCAACAGCCCTATTTCGATATTACCAGCGCAGGCTATCAGCAGAAGGTTGGGGAGAACACGCTGATGTCCGTGGAGTTTCTCGCGCGCGATCAGCACCATGGCTTGGTGTACGAAACGCTCTCGCCGGAACAGATCGGATCGGAATTTCTGCTCGAGACTTCGCGGCGAGACAAATATCGCGGCGTGACCGTTACGGCGCGCCACACCTTTGCCAACACGGCCGTGCTCTTCGGCAGTTACACCCGGTCGCGGTCCAGTTCGGACCAGGTGCTTGACCCCGCGCTGGGAGCGCTGAATTTCGCGCCACAGCAACCCGGCCCACTTTTGTGGGATGCGCCGAACCGCCTTCTGTCGTGGGGCAGCATTCCCACGCCGATTTGGGGAATTCTGTTTACCTACTTATTGGATTACCGCACGGGGTATCCCTACAGCGAGATCAATCAGCAGCAGTTCCTGGTGGGTGCGCCGAATACGTTGCGCTTCCCGGATTACACGAGCCTGACCATTGGTCTGGAGAAGAAATTCACGTTCCGCAACCGCATCTTCGCGGCGCGCCTGGCGGTGGTGAATATTTTTGACCGGCAGAATTCCCAGGCCGTGGTGAACAACATCGATGCCCCGAATTTTGGGACGTTTGCGGGCGGTCAGGGAAGAGCCATAACCGGGCGGCTGCGCCTCGTCGGACGAAAGTGAATCGAAACGGATTGATCGGCAAATTGCCGAATGGCCCCCCACACCTCTCTGATTTGACAGGGACGGTCACATGAATTGGGCGGGAATAACGCTTTCAACCACGCGGAAGAGTTCCTTGACATTAATGGGCTTCGAAACGTAGCCGTCCATCCCTGCCGCCAAGCAACGCTCCTGGTCACCGCGCATGGCGTGTGCGGTCATAGCAACGATGGGGAGGTGGGCTCCGCTACCCCCTTCCTTTTGTCTGATCGCCATCGTTGCCTCCAACCCGTCAACCACCGGCATCTGCACGTCCATGAGAACCAGATCAAAGCGCTCCTTCTCCACTCGCTCGAGCGCGTCACGCCCATTGACGGCGATGACCACGCTATGTCCATGCTTCTCGAGCAGGCGCGTGGCCAATAACTGGTTAACCGAATTGTCTTCCGCCAGGAGAATGTGCAGTGATTTTGCCTCTTCGCGAACGGAGTGGCGAATGACCAGCGAGGTACCCCCGCCGTATGGTTCGGACCCCGACGCCGGCTGGAGGTCATCCACCACCAGCGCCCGCATATCCGGTAGCTGGGTTCTCTCCGTCGGCAGAGGCGAGGCAGCCGTCGAAGAAACACGAAAACATAGTGTAAAGTGGAAGGTACTGCCCCTGCCAGCCTCACTTTCCAGCCAAATGCGGCCTCCCATCATTTCCACGAGTTGACGGGAAATCGTCAGACCCAAGCCTGTACCCCCGAAGCGGCGGGCGGTGGAACCGTCCCCCTGGGTGAAGGCGTCGAAGATATGGGTTTGTTTCTCAAGGGGAATGCCGATACCGGTGTCCTGCACGCGGAAGTGCAGGCAGGCAGAGTTATCGTCCGCGCTATCCTGTTGAATTCGCAGGGTGACACTGCCCTTTTCAGTAAATTTAATGGCGTTCCCCAAAAGGTTGATCAGCACTTGGCGAAGCCGGCTGGGGTCGCCGACCAGGGCCTCAGGGACATCGGGCTCGACCGTGCAGCTCAATTCCAGGCCCTTCTGGCGGGCGCGCAAGGCCAGGGCTTTGAGTGTGGGCTCCAGGCTACACCGCAGCCTAAAGTCGGTCGCTTCCAGATCCAGCTTCCCCGCCTCGAGCTTGGAGAAGTCCAGCACATCATTAATGATCGTGAGGAGAGAATCGGCGGAAGCTTTCACCATGTCCACATATTCGGACTGCTCCGGGGTTAATTGCGTTTCAAGCAAAAGGTCCGTCATGCCTAGGACGCCGTTCATGGGAGTGCGAATTTCGTGGCTCACATTGGCGACGAATTCACTTTTGGCGCGGCTTGCTACGTTGGCCGCCTCCCAGGCTTTCCGCATTTCGGCCTCCGCCTCCTTCAACTCGCGGGTGCGGCTGTCCACCAAGTGAGCGAGTTCCCGCTCTCGCCAGCGCAGTCGTTGCACGCGCAGGCGATATCCCCCCGTCAGGGCAAATAAGAAAAACGCCAGGGAAGTGGAATAGAACCACCAGGTCTGGTAGAAGTACGGGGCAAGGGAAAAGGCCAGCGTATCGCCGGATTCGTTCCACAAACCATCGTCGTTCGAGGCCATGAGTCGGAATTTAAAACGGCCCGGCCCGATGTTATCGTACCAGGCGGCACGGGACCCACCCGCCTCCACCCACTCTTTATCAACGCCCTCGAGCTTGTACCGAAAGCGCACGCGCGCGGGTTGGCGGAGACAAAGCGCCGTGTACTGGATTTCAAGCTTCCGGCTGCCGGCGGGCAGGCGAACCTCGCGGCGAAGATCGATCTCCTGATTATCAACGGTGAGGCTCTCCACATGTACGGGTGGGGGAAGCGGGTTGAGTGGCCGCCGCGCCGGGTCCACCATGGCCAAACCCCTCGTGGTAGCAAACCAAAGGCGCCCGTCGCGTCCCCGCCAGGAGAGCGGGTGGGTGCTGACGCTGCACGCGGGGGTGGCGAGCCCGTCCTCGCTGCCGTATTTCACTACAGGGAGGCTTCCGATTCTTCCCGCCTCGAAGGCCCCCAGGTCGGTCCGTCGAAGCCGGGAAATGCCCTCATCGCCTGCCAGCCAGATGGAGCCCTGGTCATCAATTAAGATCTGCTCTATGGCGTCCGTAATGCCGGCGCTGCTCCCGAAGGCGGTGAATACACCGTTCAAGTAACGGGCCAAACCTGCCGAGGTGCCGATCCAGAGGGCCCCGTCGTGGTCTTCCACCAGCACCGTGGAGGAATTGTGGGGAAGCCCCGAGGCAGCGGTGTAAGTCCGGGGGCCACGGTCGTCAAAGCGTGTCAACCCTCCACCGGTTCCTACCCATACTGCTCCTGTGGCATCCTCATGGATCTCGCGGACGGTATCCGCCGCCAAGCCCTTCCCGACTCCGTAGTGGCGCCACGTTCCCTTACTCAGCACATCCAGGCCGCTATCCCGAGTTCCCACCCACAGATTGCCCCGTTTGTCTTCAAATACCACATTGATGACGTCGGCCGACAGGCCGTCGTGGGTTGATAAGTTCATGAAGTGGCCGTCCTGGAATGCGGACACGCCAGCACTGGTCCCCAGCCACAGCTTGTGGTCAGCCCCGCCCCAGATGGCGTTCACGTGGTCGTGAGGAAGACCGTCATTAGTGGTGAATACTTGAACGTGACCGTTCTCGATCCGGTTCAAACCCGCCGGTGTCCCCACCCAGAGAACGCCGTCGTCGTCCTCGTAGATGGAGTAGATGTAATCGCTACTGAGGCCATCGCGGCGAGTGAAAGTGGTGAATACATTGTTGCGAAACCGGTGCAAATCACCGTCGTCCGTACCCACCCAGAGGCTTCCCTCGCGGTCCTCCATGAGCGCCGTCACCTCTCCCAGAGGGACGCCGGCTGGGGAGGATTGGTGGATGGTGGCTGGGCGGACCTTCTGCGATGCGTCCAATGTGAAGGTTCGCAGGCTGTCATTCGCCACCCAAAATTGATGGTCCGAGTCCTCCAGCATGGCCGTCAAATCGGTTAAGCCACGGACCGGCAGATTCAACGGTCCGGGCTCATCGTCCTGCATGCGGTAGGTAGCGCTCTCGCCTCCGATCCAAATACCACCTTCCGTGTCGACGTAAATGAACCCTTCTTCGCCTGGCGCGTTTAGTTGCAGAGCGGTGACGCCTCCTCCCGGTGTTGCCCGCACGATCTGGCCTTTGACGTTCATCCACATGTTGCCATCTCGGTCCCCGGCCAGCGAGGATACGTGCCCCTGCACCGCCGAAGTGAGCACGCGGGTAAACTTGTGCCCTGCATAGGTGGCAACGCCGTTTCCCGTTCCCACCCAGAGAGTCCCGTCTCGGGCGCGAGCGAGGCTCAGAATGTGATCGTCGGGCAGCCCATCCTGGGTGCTGAATCGACGGAAGGTCCTGTCCCGGTAATACAGGACCCCCCCCGCCCCGGTACCGATCCAAAGGCCGCCTTGGTCATCCGCCAACAGGGAGCTAACCTCGTTCACGACAAAGGCGGGAGTATTACGGGTGCTGAACCGTGTGAACTTTACCCCGTCGAAGCGGAAGAGCCCACTGCGAGTTCCGCACCACAGGTAACCATCCTTCGACTGCGCCAGGGCATTGACCGAAGTGGCCATTAGCCCGTTGCGCTGGTCCCAAATGTCGTGATGATACTGTTCGAGGGTTTGTGACGGATCCAGCGCCTGGGCCGCCTGCAGGGACAAGATGAGGAGCAACCCAGTCGAGAAGCCGCGCCTTAGCCCCGAGCCACCTTGCATGCTTGCCGGTCTTCCCAAGGGTTCATTCCGGATTTCTGCCTTGAGGCGAAAATAACAACACACAAACTCATTGACTCATCGAGAGGAGTGCTGCGAACTCGATGGGTTCCCAAACTCGATAGGTAAGGCGCCTGGGGCGTGGGTTGAGCCCTGCCTGATCAACGCACCATTCTGGGGATTTCATCGCCTCACCGTACCGTCGCTAGATTGAACACCTATCCTTCATACATATATCGGCTGGAACGGTCTCCGGGGTTAGCTGGTGATCCGGTAGTTTGTCATGAAAAGCGCGTCCTTCTGGTGAGCCCCCGTAATGCGTTGACAGGGTCCCCGCGGAGAGCAAAAGCCGAGTATGGGGAGAAATACCGGGCGGAGGAAAGGCGTGGCGGCAAAATGTGGTCCATCGCTTCCGGACGGCCGAAGGTCCGGGCGACAATTGCTCAACATTTCTCTGTGGGGGCGGTTCGCGAACCGCCCCTCCAGCAACAGTCATCGATCATGCGTTACTTTTGCTTGCGCGCGAACGATTTCGGACAATACGACGCCCCTCCTTTGCGATTTTTCCTGCCGGTAGCCCAATCTTGAAATATCGTTCTTGACCACAGAAGAGTTTTTGATAGGCTATCAAGGGGAGGATGCGCCATGGTGAAATCGCGCGCCACGGGGACATCCTAAACGCGGAAATCGCGCCCCCCCATCCCAACGCGACGCCTATGCAGAGAAGGCAAGATTCCAGCCTGCGCCCATGGTGGCGGCTCACTAACAGCCTGGCCAAGATCCGGAAGGGGTGCTGACCCCTAAAGATGTTAAAAATGAAGATCGATCCGACTATGTGTATGAAAACAAAGGAAACGAAGACAAAATAACCGACGATTTACCGGGCTTTTTCACGAAAATGCCGATTGCGCGACAATGGACGACAATCGATCGGGTTTTTGGGCGGAAATGCACTGGTTTCGCAATACATCGAGCGCTACACAACATGATGCACTAAATTAGTGCGGCGAAGAAAAGCCGGGTCGAGAATTCGCTAAATTGGGAATGGAGAATGCCGATATTGAAATTGGCCAAACTGACACACTGCCGGTGGCGGGGTTGTTAGTGTCATATGCTGTGGCACGGCCATCTTGGCCGTGACCGTCCACGGGCGGGACGCCCATGCCACTTCCAAATGACACCACTACTCGGCGGCAGGCTCGCCTTGACTACCGGCGAGCCGGAAGCTTAAGATTCGATCGAGTCATCCTCGTCCCTCGCCTACCAGAGGACGGCCTGCCATGATGCACTATTACTATTTCTTATTGAGCACGGGATGGGTAAGGCGGCTTGCCGTGGGGGGCCTGATTTGGTGGGCGACGGCGTTTGTGCCCCTCCAGGCAGCGCCCCAAACGGACATCGATGTCTCACCCGACGCAACACCCGAGATCCAGCAAGTCAGTCCAAACCAAGCCGTCGCCGGAGCGCATGTGACCGTCACCTTCCAAGGGCGCAACTTCTCTTCGGGCGTCTATGTCTCGGCGGTGGCTGCTGCTATTCACGTCGAGTCCTCGAAGCGGATCAGCGCCACTCAGATGGAAGCACAACTGAGCGTCAGCGCGACAGCACCACCGATGACGGTCAGTTTGTTGGTCAGCAACCCGGCCAGCCGCGCGGCCGAGGCGGCATTCAAGATCGTGGCGGGAGAAACTCCGGCTGCCCCCGCGGCGCCGGCCGCGGAAATCAAACCCTCGAGCCCCCCTACACCCACAGCCCCCGCGGCGCCGGCGGCGGAGGTTAAGCCCCCCAGTCCCACCATGCCGGCGGCTCCCGTTACGCCTTCCGCACCTCCGGCGCCGGAAGTGACGACGGTCCAGCCCACGCGCGTGGCACCCGGCTACGATATTGATTTGAAGATTACGGGCAAGAACTTTGCGCAGGGAGTGAAAGTGAGCTTCGCGAACCCGGGCATTCGGGTCTTGGGGATCACTGCCCCTTCGGACACGGAGCTTACCGTGCACATTAAGGTCGCTCGCGACGCCACACGGGGGGCCACCAGCGTGTATGTGATTAACCCGGATGATCAGGAGGTGGAGTCCCCCTTCGAAGTGGTCGGGAAGGGTCCGGCCGCGCCCCCAGCACCGACGCCGGCCACGCCCACCGAACCAGCGGCTCCCGCCACCGCAGGCGCGGCGACGCAGCGTTATGCCGTGTATAGTTTGTCAGACCCGGGTGAAATCCTGCATATCAGGGACAAGGTGAAAGGGGCTTTGGTGGTCTCGTCCGGAAAAATCCGGTGCGAAGAGGGGAGCAAAGTTCTGTTCGACGCAGCTTTGAGCGATATCAAAGAAATCGAGATGAATACCATCGGAGGTTTCGATACGGGAACTTTCCACATTATCTTGAAATCCGGGAAGACATATCATTTTGCGCCGGTATCGTTGCATCACTCGGAAAGCCGGACCATTGTCGATGCCCTCCACAAGGTGCTGTTCCCCTAACGGACGGTATCGAGTATCTATTTGAGGCTCTCGCCGCTCATCGCCATACCCAAGGGCTCGGTCAACCGTGACCAGCCTCCAGGCGGGTATTGACTTGATTAGTAATACCCGCTGGCATGCGGGTGAGGCTCACTTCTGCGCGCTCAAAATCTTCCACATGGTGCCTGCGAAGATCTTGTCCTGCGCGGCCTTGGAGACACCGCAGGCGTCCAACATTTTGTGATACCGTTCCAGTTCCCGGTCAAACTCCTCGAGTTCGCCGTTGAATACGTCGGAGCCGAAGACCAACCGCTCGAAGGCATCCGGCTGGCCGGGCGGCGAGTGGGGGCTGACCACACCCGACCACCAGAAGATAGTCTTCCAGAAGGTGGGATCGGTCTCCTTCTTGATAAGCGAGGAGCCCGAGAGGTCGAAATAGACGTTGGGGTTCCAGCGCGCGATTTCCGCCGCCCAAGCGTAGTCGGGATTTCCCATGTGGGCGCCAATGATGGTCAGCTTGGGGAAGCGCCGGGCGATGGCGTCAAGCAGCGTGGGCCGCATGCGATCCACGCTGATGTCAGCAGGAATCTCCGGGTCGGTGCGGTTGACGATACCGGTGTGGAAAAGGAGGATCATCCCATATTTCTCGGCCCGCTCGTAGATGGGCCAGTAGATCTTGTCATCGTAATTCTTGAGGGGCCACTCCAATTCACCCAGGCCGCGGAAGCCCGCCTCGTGATACACATCCACCAGTTGCGCGGCCACGGGATCATCGAGCTGGATCTCGCCCATTCCCATAAACCGGCGGGGGTGCTTGGCGATAAACTGTTTTGTGCTCTCCAGGTCTTTGGGCTGCGTCAAGAGGAGCGCCATCCCATCCACGGAATCGAGCTTGGCGACGACCTTTTCCAGGAAGGCGGGATCACCATTGTTGTGGAAGTGCACGTCGATCAGACGTGGAGGGGTATTCTGCGCCCGCAACGAACCGAGGCTTGCCAGGCAAATCACCAGGGCAAGCGATAAACGATGAGGTAGATTCATAGGACACCTGTCAAGTGGCGTAATCAGATTTGACGTTGCCAGCCTTGCGCAAAGCACCCTATTGTGGTCACGAAGGGGAATGATTGCAAGCCGGAAGTGACGGAATAAGTCCCGGGAAGACGACAATGAAACCATGGGGCGAGTTAAACTCGGCTCTCTGGCATTCATTTCAGGATCATATATAATCGCAGCGGGCACATACTTTACGAGCTGCTTCGCCCTGCGGACACCCACACCATGACTGAACCTAACGATCGTCACTCGGAAATTCTCCACAAGCTCCAAGAACAGCTCGGGCGCGTGATTCTCGGCAAGAGTGAAGTGATTGAGAATCTGGTCATCGCCCTTTTGAGTGGAGGACACGTCCTGATGGAGGATGTTCCGGGGGTGGGCAAGACCACCCTGGCCAAGGCGCTCGCCAAGTCGCTTTCGGCGGAGTTCAAGCGCGTGCAGTTCACCCCCGACCTGCTTCCCACCGACATCCTGGGTTCTTCCGTATACAATCCGCGCGACGGCGCATTTACCTTCAAAGAGGGGCCGGTCTTCACGAACATCCTGCTGGCGGACGAGATCAATCGTGCCTCGCCGCGGACGCAGTCCAGTCTGCTGGAGGCGATGAGCGAGCGCCAGGCATCCATTGAAGGGAAAACCTATCCGCTGCCTACGCCATTTCTGGTTATTGCCACCCAAAACCCCATCGAATACCACGGCACGTACCCGCTGCCCGAAGCGCAACTGGATCGTTTCGGCATGAAATTCAACCTCGGTTACCCTGCCAAGGAACAGGAGGTCGACGTCCTCTACAGCCAGTTCCACCATCATCCCCTCGACGATGTCACGGCGGTGCTTGACCGGGCGGTGATTTGTGAGCTGCAATCGGCGGTTCGATCGGTCAAGGTGGACCCGCGCATCGCTGGTTACATTGTGGATTTGGCGGAGGCCACGCGCCATCACGGCTACCTCAAGATGGGTTGCTCGCCGCGCGGAACCCTGATGCTCTTCCGCATGGCGCAAGCGCACGCCTTTTTTTCCCGGCGCGATTATGCCATCCCCGAAGATGTGAAGGCGGTCGCCGTCTGCACTCTGGCTCACCGCCTCGCCCTCGATACCAAGGCCAAATATAGCGGTATTGCCAAGGAGGATGTGGTCCGCGAAATCCTCAGTAAGGTTCCCGTGGGGGTGTGAGCATGGCGCGTTCGCTTAACGAACTCCCGGTCCTCCGGACGCTCGTCGAACAATACCGCGAACGGCTGACGCCACGCGGCCAGTACCTCTTCTGGCTGGTCGTGGTTCTGGCGGTCCTGGGCCTCGATACGCGGCGCACCCAAGTGTTCGTGTTGTTCTCGGCGGCGGCAGGCATATTCCTGGTTGCCGCTTTGTTTGCATTTCTTCCTCCGCCCAAGCTTCGACTCGATTGCCCGTTGCCCGCTCGCCTCACGGCGCTCATGCCGGTGATGATCCGGGCTTCTGTCGAGGCCCCCGGGCGGGGGAAGCGCGATTTGCAGTTTACCCTCCCGCGGCCGCACCGCTGGGGCAGCAGCGTCCGCTTCACACCCGCGGCCCACTACCTCGATTTGGAACCCGGGGGGAGGGCCGAGACCCCGGTAGAAATCGAAATCTCGCAGCGCGGGCGCTACACGTTGCGCGGCCCTGCCCTCCGCGTCACCGATCCGCTGCGCCTCGCCGCCACCCGCGCCATGGTTTTGCCGGATCAGGTGGTGCTGGTTTATCCCCGCTTCTACACGCTGGAGGAGTTCATCATTCCGCTCGGCCGCCGCTATCAGCCGGGGGGCATTCCGCTATCCTCCAACAACGGTGACTCCATTGAGTTCGTGGGCACGCGCCAGTACCGGGAAGGGGATCCGGTAAGGAATATCCACTGGCGTTCCTGGGCGCGCTGCAGCGAGCCCGTCGTGAAAGAGTATCAGGAGGAATACTTTTGCCGCATCGCGCTCATTCTCGATACCTTCTTGCCGCATGAGCGCGGCCGGCGCGATGCGAAGGCCTTCGAAGCGGGAATCTCCGTGCTCGCCTCGATTGCCGATTTCTTTTCCCGCAGCGACTATATCGTCGACATCTTGGCGGCGGGTCCCGACGTCTACGAAGTAAGCGCCGGCCGTAGCCTGGCTTACCTTGAAAATATCCTGGATGTGCTGGCGTGCATTGAACCGTGTTACGCCGAGCCTTTCCAGACGATCGGCCCCCACCTGTTCGAAAAACTCGCCCAGATTACCTCCGTGGTGGCGGTCTTGCAGGATTGGGACAGCGAACGCGAGAGTTTCCTGCGCCGCATAAAGGATCTGGGCACGGCTGTCCGCGCCATCATTGTCCACGACGGACCCACCCTCCGACCGTGGCAGCAGGCCAGCGCCGATCTGGGCGAAATCAGTCAGCTCACGCCCAAAGATGTGGAGGCGCTCCTGACATCCTCGAGGCTGCATCGATGAGCGTCCAGTCAACCCAACGCGGCGAGCAACTCGCCCTGGTGATCTTCACCTGCGCCGCGGTGGCAGCTTTTGGGTCTGCTTTCAACCAACCCGCCGCCTGGGTCTTCTGGCTCCCCGCCATCATTTCGCCCTTCTGGCAATTCAAGCGGCTTCCGCGTGGTCTCGACAAGTGGGCGCCCTACGCCACCTGGCCGCTGCTCGCTTCCACGGTAACGCTGGGGGTGGTGCTGATGGCCTACGCACCACTCTTTTCGGGCCGCACCACGAAGTGGCTGACGTTGATTTCAGGTTACGGCCTGGGCCTGTTAGCGAGCGTGTACCTGCTCGGAACACCCCTGTGGAACTCCGCCGAGACGGTCATCCCCGCGGCGACGGGCCTGGCGGTCGTGGCCTGCTTCAACCCCCTGGCCGTCATCGCCCCTTTGCTCGCGACGCCCGGGGCAGCGGCATTTGCGTATCTGCTGCTGTCGAAACGCGTCCGGCTGGGGCAAATACTCTCGACGCGGCTGGCGCTCTCCACTCTGGCCAGCGCCCTGCTTGCCGGGGCCCTCTACTTCAGTTTGCCGCGAGTGCAACGGCAGATTGATGCCGTCACGGTGAGGTGGCTGAGCGGGGAAACGGGAGGCGCGAACCCCTTCGGCATTCACTCGCAGCTCGGAGACCTCCAACGTCTCCAGCTCTCGCGGCGGGTCGTCCTCCGGGTGTGGACTCCGCGGCCCCAAAAGCTTCGCGCCCGCGTTTTTGGCCGTTTCGACGGACACGCCTGGCAGGCGAGAGTTACCGCCGGGAGGGCTTTGCGGCCGGCGCCGGAGGGTTCGGGCGGGGTGTGGCTGGAGGATGTTCCGGGGAACTCCTTTTTATTTCCGCGGGCGGAGGCGGGCCTTCCTGCTGCCGCGACGCCCACGCGAATCGTCCAAAGCGTTGCCAATCCGGGTGCGCTCGCCACGCCCGGAAACAAGCTGCTGGTGCGCGTGCCCTTGCCCAACCTTCGTGCCGATAGGTTTGACAATCTCGTTCCCTCCCTCACATCCGAAGTGCCTATTTATGGAGTGGTGAACCTTGCGGGCGCGCAGGACGCGGAGGGGGTGATACCCGACCCGAGAGAGGATTTTCTTGAGCTGCCTTTCGGCTTGGACCCTCGCTGGCCCGCCCTGGCAATGCAACTTGCCGCTAACACGCCATCCACAGAGGATCGTGTCGCCCGAACGATCGAGTACGTGAAACATGCGGCGAAGTACTCGCTCGATGTGGGGGAATTCCGGTCAGGCCAGCCGATTACCGAGTTTCTCTTCGAAAAGAAGCGCGGCTACTGCCAGTATTTCGCTACGGCGGCAGCGCTCCTGCTGCGTCTCGAAGGCATCCCGGCACGTTACGTTACCGGCTACAACGTCCAGGAGTTCAACCAACTCGGAGGGTATTTCATCGTGCGCGATGCCGACGCGCATGCGTGGGTGGATGTTCTGGTCAAAGGGAAGGGATGGGTCGAAGCTGATCCTACGCCGGAGGCTGAATTCGAGGCGCGGCGCGGGGCGGACTCAAGTGGCCGGCTGGCGGAATACGGCGAGTGGTTCGCTGCCCTGACCGCAGAGACTTGGGTTCTTCTCAGTCAAGGAGATTGGCGGGACGCGGTGGTGAGGCTTTGGCACGCGCTGAAAACCGCGTTCCAGGCGGGCCTCTTCCTGATCGTATTCCTGTTGGGGCTAGCCGCGGCCCTGCGCTGGGTGCGAGGGAGGCGGCGTCGCTCCGGGCAACCCCTCCCTCACCGTCTACCAGCGGAGAGCCCGGAGGGGGAAGCGCAGCTACAGGAGCTCCGGGAAACGCTGGAACGCTCCTGGGAAAAAGTGGGCTTCCCAAGACCCTCTTCCCGAGGACTCCTCGAACATCTGGAGGGTATCCTGCCCGATAAGGTATCAGCCGAGTTCATGGACCTCAGCCGACGCTTTACCAACGCTTATTATCGCCTGAGGTTCGGTGCGCGAAAGCTATCTTCCGATGACCTCCGCGAACTCGGCCGGCTCAGCGCACAACTGGCTGCGGAAGCGCAACGGACATTGAATGCAGGCAGGAGTTAGCCTCCTGACGCCGAGCCCGCTCCGGGCCTTGGTTTCCGGAAGCAATCGATGCAACCTCACTTAATCTTGAGCAGCTCGACGTCGAAGGTCAGCGTGGAGTTGGGGGGGATTACGCCCGCGTAACCGCCCGCGCCATAAGCGAGGTCAGGAGGGATAATCAGCTTGCGTTTGCCGCCCACATGCATGGTTGAAAGCCCCTCGTCCCATCCCTTGATAACTTCGCCGCGGCCCAGATGGAGCTCAAAGGGAGTTCTGCCCGGGGAAAGGGAGCTGTCAAAAATCTTGCCATTGGTGAATCGGCCGGTGTAATTGACCAAGATGTCGTCGCCGGGCTTGGGCTGCGGCCCTTTACCGACGACCACGTCCCGATACTTTAATCCCGAGGCCGTGGTCGTCCAGGGCGCGGCTGGCGTGGCAGGATGCGCGGTGGTGGTGCTCTTTGGCGCGGCGCTCTTGGCATTCGCGGCCGGGGACGAGGGCTGCTGTGTTCCCGTCTGCGCAAGGAGGGTTGCCGTCGAAACTAAGCTGCAGACGAAGAGAATTACGATGGATCGCTTCATGAGTTGTCCTTTCAAGAAAAGTTGTCGCAGGTAAGGTATCAGGAGCGCCGAGGCATTTCAAGAACTGCACGCGGGGCTCCGAGGCATTTCCTTGGAGAGGCGGGGCTTTCACGCTGCCTCGCGGAACTTCACCGAGGAACTTCGAGCCCCCGCGCCTGGCTAGTACGCCCACGCCCGCCGGCCATATCCGCCAAAGTACCAGCGTGCTGAAACCGTGGTGTAGACGCTCAGGGGACCATTCTTTCCGAGGTCGGCCACCCCCAGATTCCTCTGATACTTCCCGAGCCAGTCCACCCGGTGATTGGTGAGGCGGAGCTCGAGGTTTCGCGACACATTCACTCCGATGCCACCCGACCGCTCGAAGGCAATCGGCGCCACGGAATCCGTATACAACACTCGCGGTAAATTCCGGCCCATATAGGCATTCGGTTCCACGAACATAAAAACCCGGCGAGCCGGCCCGAAGGCAACGGGGCGAAGTTCCAGATGGCCGCTGCCCACGTAGCGGGCAAATGCTGCGCAAGGCGCCTGAGTCCCGCCGTCGGCGCCGGTCGAAGCTGCGCAACGATTCAGGTCTGGCTCGTTGTGGCGTGGCGCAACGGCGAGATCAATATACCCACTTGCCCAATCCTTAGGGAACAGCTTGCGCTCAGTGGTTAATTGCTGGGCGCTGGCGACCCGTGCGGATAAAAGAGCAGCCGTGATTAGAACTCCCGTGAAAGCAGTTCGGGCGGCACGCATACTCACACCTCTCGTCTGAAAGACTCTGGTTCATAGTTGGTTTCAGGCTATCAAGTCCTGGGGGCGTTTATACGCGCTTTCCGAACGATATACAAAGATATAATGCCGGAGCGCTTTCAACTCGACGGTGGGAACCAGCTCTCCACAAGTCGCCATCGTATCTGGAAAGATTGGTCCCCAGTATGGCGCGAAACCTCGGAATGGTTCCGATTACTCACCAAAATTCGGGCTTGGGGAAGCTTTGCGCTTTTTCACACCATCAACGCCATCCCCTCTGTCATTTTACACATTGATGAAAATGTACACACGGACAAAGGATACGTGGCATACCTTGCCCGGGCGTCGTTAAGTCCTTTACCTACGCCACATCTCTAATAGGTTCCCGTGAATTCAGTTGAAACGGCTGTTTGGCATATCGGTTGCCCTGAAGGTTGGCGCGAGGGACTTCGGGTCCTAGGAACCTGGAAAAAACCAGGTTGGGGGTTGGGGATAACGGAAATCGGACGAACCGTGATCTCCAGCCCCCATAAATAAATTCAGACGCGGTAAACAGGCAAACCCTCAGCACAGAATTTGAAGCATTTTGAGGCATGTGATGCTGGACATCACACAGCTATATTGTTCCCATTTGACGAGCAGAACCCTCCCGACGCAGACGCCGGGGCCCGCGATGGAGGCGGTCGCGGCAGCTCCGTTTCTTGTGCCGTTTTCCATGGCCGGCTGCAAGCCCCGCGTGGTTTGGCAGGTGACTCAGTCATGCAACATGAACTGTTTGAACTGTGCTTCAAACTCCCGCCCGCGCAATTATGCGGCAGAGCTTTCCTCGCATGAAGCGGTGGAATTGATCGACGATCTGGCGGGGTTCGATGTGCCGCAGTTGATATTTGGCGGCGGTGAACCGCTGATGCGGCCGGACCTGCTCGAGTTGGTGGCACACGCCCGGAAACGCAATATCTTAACGTCACTTTCCACCAACGGAACACTCCTCACCCCCGCGAACGTCGCCGGTTTAAAACGGGCAGGGATCCATTCCGTCAGTGTCCTGCTTGAGGGCCTCGGATGGGAGGTGGATCGTCAGCGCGGTGTGCGGGGGGCCTTCGAAGCCACCGTAGAAGGCTATCGAAGTTGCCAGGCCGCCGGCCTTGATGTAGGGTTCCACACTCCCCTAAATCGTTGGACCTTCCAGGAACTGCATCGCATTTTCGATTGGGCGGAGCGCCTGCATGTCCGCCGCCTAGTCTTCTCGCATCTTGTTTATGCGGGACGCGGTAATAGTCCTGAAAATGATTTGACGCACGCGGAGAAACGCCGGGCCCTGGATCTGATTCTCGAGCGTGCCGAGGATTTGGTTTGCCGCAGCGTGGGAATGCGAATCGGAACATCCGAGAACTACGTGGACGGCGTTTATTTATATCTCCAGCTCGTTCGGAAGAATCCCGTGCGCGCCCTCAGGGTTCTCACGCAGTTGCAGGCATGCGAATCAGGCGTTTATGGTGCAGGAGTGGGTTTGGCGGGTATCGATTCCACGGGCAACGTCCATCCTGATCCTCATTGGCATCGCTATGTCCTTGGGAACATCCGCGAGACACCCTTCAGCAAAATCTGGGCGAAACCCACGGATCCCTTGCTGGTGGGGCTGCGTGACCGCCTGCCTTTGTTAAAGGGCCGTTGCGCCCATTGTCGCTGGCAAGAGGCCTGTGGGGGGAGCCTGCGAGTCCGCGCGGAAGAGTGTTTTGATGACCCATGGATGACGGACCCCGCTTGTTACTTAACGGGAGAAGAAATAAATAAAGAATTACCCGACCAAGTCGAGGCAATGGAAGACGACGTGCTCTTACCGGAGCAGGCTGCGTAAAACAGCCAGATTTATGTTTTGAGTCGTGATTTCCAGATGAAAATTGCTACACACAAACCGCGGCTCATTTTTTGGGAGGTGACCAAGGGGTGTAACCTGCGTTGCATTCACTGTCGCGCCACCGCTACGGAACTCTCATCCACAAATGACCTACCTACGACCAAAGCCCTGAACATAATAGAGCAAGTCTCTCAGTTATCCCTACCAATCCTAGTTCTAAGCGGTGGCGAACCTCTTTTTCGGAACGACATTTTTGAATTGGCCCGCTACGCGCGCGAGTGTGGATTGCGCGTGGCGCTGGCCACCAATGGAACTCTAGTCACCAAGGAAGTAGCACATCAGATCGTGGATGCCGGCGTGCGCCGCGTCTCCATCAGTTTAGACGGGGCGGACGCCGCTACCCACGATGCCTTTCGGGGCATCCCGGGAGCATTTGATAAGGCCCTGCGGGGCTTGCGGAATCTGAAAGACCTCGGCATGTCGGTGCAGATCAACATGACCATCGCCCGGCATAACGCCCATCAACTTCCCGACGTGCTGGCATTGGCGCGCCGGCTGGGCGCGGACGCGCTCCACACTTTCCTGCTGGTCCCGGTCGGCTGCGGCGTGGACATTGCGGCAGACCAGATGGTGCCGGCGGACGAATACGAAAGAATTCTGAATTGGTTTTATGACCGCGCGCAGGAAGGCGGCATCGAGTTGAAAGCCACCTGTGCGCCGCATTACTTCCGCGTCGTGCGTCAGCGCCGCGCGGCAGAACGCCGCATGCTTTCCCTTGCAGACCCCGCCCCGGCAGTCCCTGGTCATGACATCGGCCCCTTGGAAATGACCATGCCCGGCTCCACAGGAATAGGGCTCCACCCGCACGCGGGGCACTCCGGCGCGGGCCACCCGGACAGCATGCAGGCGATGACCAAAGGCTGTTTGGCGGGCACGAGTGTTTGCTTCATTTCCTATCAGGGGGAAGTTTATCCTTGCGGATACCTGCCGGCCTTGGCGGGCAATCTCCATGAACAGACTTTGGAGGAAATCTGGGAAAACGCCCCAGTGTTTCAGCAACTCCGTGACACCGGCAATTTGAAAGGCAAGTGCGGTTACTGCGAATTTCGTAACATTTGCATGGGCTGCCGCGCGCGGGCGTTTGCCGCAACCGGAGATTACCTGGACGAGGAACCCTTCTGCGTCTACCAACCGCGGCAGGCGGCGCCGGTGCGCAAGGAGAGAGAGACAAGCCATGCTTCAATTCACTGATCTGGTGCGCGGGGGAGAAGCGGTGCGGGACATCAAGCAGAAATTTCCCGAGACCGCGCCGGTCTTTGAGCAGTTCGGGCTGCGGCCTTCCTGTGACGAGTGCTCGATTGAAATGGCGGCCCGCAAAGTCGGCGCTTCCTTCGAAGACCTGCTCGTCGAAGTTAACAAAGCAATTTACAAAAACCGGGGAGTGACTGCCCGGGCGTCTTGAGGTCCGACTGCCATGGCCAGCGCCGCTCCCATCCTTCCCCTGCTGACTCGTTCCCGAGGGCGCTCGTTCTTCCTGCCGCGTGAGCACGGCGCTTGGGGAATGCTTCTGGTTCCGCTGGTCACCGGCGCCGCAGCCGGCAATCCCCACGGGGAGCGGGTCATCTGGATTTTGTTCTTCGCCGCGGCTGCGCTGGGGCTCTTCTGTTTGCGGACTCCGGTGGAAGCTGGATTAGAAATATCACCGGTGCGTCCGCAAAACGATGCGGAGCGGAGGCTCGTTCATTATTCCATTTATATTTATGCCTCCGTTGCCGGCTCGGCCTTGGCAGTTCTCATCCTGTGGATTCACGCCTATGGACTTCTGCTGTTAGGCGCGGCCGCGGCGATAGCATTTCTTTTTCAGGCCATTCTGAAACAACTCGGCCGGCAGACGCGCATGAATGCCCAATTGACCGGCGCCATCGCGCTGAGCTCTACTGCTGCCGGAGCCTATTACCTGGCGACGGGTCATTTCGGCCTGGCGGCCATCATTATCTGGTTGGCCAACTGGCTTTTCGCTGCCAACCAGATCCATTTCGTCCAACTCCGCATCCACTCCGCGCGGGTGATGACACCGGCGGAGAAACTGGTCCGCGGGCAGAGCTTTTTGCTCCACCAAGCCGCTGCCCTGTGGTTTTTGACATTAGCTTGGCGGGCCGGTTGGCTCCCCGGGCTCGCGCTAGTGGCGTTCGGGCCAGTTTTCTTCCGAGGCCTCGCATGGTTCCTACGGTCCCCCCAGCCGCTTCAGGTTCATCGGTTGGGGATCAGTGAGGTGGCTTATGCGATTATCTTCGGAGGGTTGTTCATTGCAAGTTATCACATGCAACTTGGGTAGGTGGAACGGCTCGATGCAAGAACATGCTTTCGCAGGTCACAAGGGTTCCCTAGCCAAGTCCGTCCTGCGGGTGGGACCGATCTTCACACGCTTTAGCGCGCAGAGTATCCCCGAAGCCTGCCTGGAACACATTATTGAAATGGCCCGCCTGTCGCCCTCGGAGTGGAACTTCCAGCCCTGGCGCTGGATCGTGGTGCGCAGTGAAACCGCTAAGCGGCAGCTCGATGATGCCTCCTACATCAAAGCGCCCCTCAGTTCCGCGCCCGCCATTTTGATCTGCCTGGCTGATACCTTGGCCTGGAAGTCCGCTCCGCAGCACCTCCAGGAAATGGTGGCCAGCCGGAAAATCACCGAGGAAGAAGCTCACCAAACCTTGCACCGGCTGCGCGAATACTATTCCGCATCTCCCGAGGTCGCGAAGCGTGCGGCGCTTGGCAATACCTTTGTGGCCCTCCACCAGATGCTCCTGGCGGCTTCCGAGTGCAACCTTTCGGCTTACTGGGTGGCCGAATTCGATGAGCTCAAGATCAAGACGTATTTCCACATCCCTGACCACTTCCTGGTGGCGGCGCTTCTTCCCATCGGCTACCACGAGGATACCCAGCCCCTTCCTCAGCCCATCCCCAAAATCCCCTTACGATCTCTCGTGTATCAGGAAAAGTTCGGTGAAACTTTGATCGCCAAATCCTAATTCATGCGAGTGAGCTGGCGAGACATAGTGGTCTCCCTCCGTTGGCGTTGGCCAATACCTCCAGGCCTCGCGGTCTCCTCAAGGCTCTACGAACTCAGCAGGGTGGCAGCTTGTTTCTGGATCTTTCGAATTGCCTCGGCAATCTGGTCCATATCCTCTTTCGAGCCCAAAAGCATGGTCTGCTCAAACCAGACCGCTTCTTCGCAGAGTTGATCGTTCATGGGGCAGTGGTTGCGCTCCTCGTAGGCGGCGATATCCGCCGGGGAATAGATGGTTTGGAAAGCCCGTGAGTGCAGCGTGTTCTTGAGAAAGGGCTCTTTGTTCAGAGGGGTATAGCCAGCCGAGTTGGGGATGCCTTCGGCCTCCAGAGCTTTCAGAAAGCCCGACCTCGGCAGCGCGGAGAAGTGGGCCGGGTCATAACGCAGCATGTAGAGATGATAGGCATTCCGGGTGCACCCGTCGTAGGCCCGGGCCGGGGTGATGCCGGGAATTTCCCCGAGTAACCTGGTGAGGTACCCGGCGTTTTGCGTACGGGTGCGCGACTGTTCTTCCAGGCGCGCGAGTTGCGAGAGCAGGAGGGCCGCCTGGAATTCAGTCATGCGGGCGTTGGTGGCATTGCGAACGTAGCCGAAGGCCTTGTGTTCCGTGCCGCGCCCGGCGTTGTGAAAACTCTCACAGACCTCGATGAGGTCCGGGTTGTTGGTGAGGATTGCGCCGCCCTCCCCGGAGTTCAAATTCTTCGATGCTTGAAAACTGAAACAGCCCAAATCGCCAAGCGTGCTGACTTTCTGCTGCCGCCATTCCGCCAGGTGCGCCTGGCAGGCATCTTCCACGACCGATAACTGGTGGTCGCGGGCGATCGATAAAACCTTGTCCATGTCGACCGGCGCGCCCCCCAAGTGCACGGGGAGCAAACATTTCGTGCGGGGAGTAATGGCCGCTGCAATCTTGCGGGCATCGATCTGGAAGGTTTCGGGGTCGGTATCGACAAAGACCGGAAGCGCATGCTGGAGGAGAACCACATTCACCGTGGCCACAAAGGTGTAAGGCGGCACGATGACTTCGTCACCGGGGCTGATCCCCAGGGCGTTGAGCGAAGTCAGTAACGCGTTCGTACCATTCATGGTGGCCAGGCAGAAGCGGGCTCCCAGCATCTTGGCCCAAGTTTCTTCAAACTTCTTCGCGTAGCTGCCCTCCAACCGGCACCACTTGCGCGAGTCCAGGACTTGTTTCCACTGCGTTTCGTCGTTTTGTTGGACTACCGGCCAGGAGGGAAAAGGTTTGCGCCGGACGGGTTCGCCTCCCAGCGCCGCAAGCCGATCGGTGCGCTTGGTTTGCACCGTCGGAGAGGGTTTCGCCGCCATTGATCCGCTGAACGCCACCGTGCCGGCCACTGCGGTCTCCAGGAACTGCCGGCGCGTCGTATGTTTTTTCATAATTCTCCTCCGGGATATAAAGAATCCGTGTCACCACAATAGCCTTGGCGCCAGTGGCCGCACAAGGCCTTTCGCGCCAACTCATTCCTCAGAACATAAATTTCAGAGCAACCTGGCAGATGCGCGGATTGTTGGCATTGGTCACAAATCCGAACAACCCACTGTTAATGTTTCCCACCGGATTGTCAAACTGTGCGTGGTTGGCGATATTGAAGGACTCAAACCGGACCTGCACCACCTTCGATTCCGTGATATGCGTATCCTTCAACAGGGCAAAGTCCCAATTATTGAGCCCCGGCCCATGGAAGAAGCGCCGGGCCGCAGTCCCCTCTTCGCCTAGGGATTCCGGGCTGAATAGAGAGGTATTAAAGTAAGCTTGTCCAGAGCGTGGATTGTTGTACTGGAGATTGCCGGGTGTGTAATTGGGAACGTCGAGCGGGTTGCCGCCAAAAGAGCCGATAAGCGAATTGTCGTCGACCTCTTCCATAGGAACGGCGAGACCGGTGGTAAACCGGGTGACGCCCGTAAATGTCCAGCCGCTCGTGGCGCGGTGTGCGCCGAAGAAATGGCTGAACGGAAGTTCATAGCGGTAGCTCACCACGAAGTTCTGGGTCATGTCAAATGCGGAGAGCACCCGCTGCAAATGATTGTCGTAAGGATTGAGGTCGTCTTCGTAACTCGAACCCTGGTCGATCGATTTACTGTACGTGTACCCGGCAAGAAGTTCGAGGGGTCCGCTGGTGTGCCGGAGCGTAACTTCGAGGGCGTTGTAAGCAGACGTTCCGATGGTAATAAAATACTGATTACTACCAAAATTCGGGCCATACGGAGCGCGGGTGCTGTTGATCACGGTTCCGCTCGCCGTCGTATACACGCCGTTTTCACCAAAGGGCCCGCAGGTTGCGCTGGGCGGCATGACTTGACTGAGCTGGCTGACGCTCAGACACAATGCCGGATTGCCCGGGTTAGACTCCTCGGCGGTGAGCAGGGCGTGGCCCTGCGTGCCCACGTAGGAAATGCTGAGAATGCTGGCCCTCCCCAGTTGCCGTTGAAGCGAGAAACTATAGTCTTCGGCGTAAGGTACGCGGTTCCCATGGTACCAGGTCGGCGAACCCGAGATGGGCAGGTAGTGCGACCAGTCAACGTTGTTATCGGGATTGCTGACAGAAACGTTGACGGGAGGAAGAGCGATGGGGAAGCGTTGACCCTCATTAAGGCCTGTCGCCCGGTCAATAAAAGGAGTGGTAAACAGAGGAGGGGTAGGGCTGGCCCAGAAATAACCGAAAGGAGCATCGCCGGAAATATTGCCTTGCGAAACCCCTTCGAAGGCCGTGAAGAATACACCATAACCCGCGCGAATACTTGTCTTGCCGGGCCCACCCAGGACCTGGCCGAGAAATCCGCTGGAAGCGCTCGGAGAGTAGGCAAGGCCCACGCGCGGGGAAAAGTCGTGGTAGTGGGTCGGCGCTATCGTCGAGGGAATCCCCGGATCTCCCGGGAATACCCACCCGGTGGGTGCGCCGGGGAATTTCGTCGATGTCTCCCCTACCACCAAGGCTTCAAGCTCATCCCGCTTCTCATACCAGGGCATCGTGACATCCCAGCGCAGCCCGTAATTGAGTGTCAGGTTGGAAGTCGCGCGCCAACTGTCTTGGGCGAACACAGCGCCATAGCGTGTTTCGGTATACAACGGCTCCTGATCACCCTGGTCATAATAAGCGGGAGCGCCAATCAGAAAATCGGCAAAGTCGATTCCCGTCTCCACACCCGAGAATCCGAACGTCCCGTTCCGGACGCCTAATCCCGCTATGGTGGACTGATCGAAGTGGAAAGCCCCGCCGAACTTGAGGGTGTGCGTTCCCTTTACTTTCGAGAAGTTGTCCAGAGCCTGATAAATGTTCGCGTAATTATGCCCTGGGTAGGCGGGCACTCCCAGGGAGTAGTTATTAAAGCCGAGGGGAGGAACGCCCTCAAGTTCCGGGTTTTGCACCACAATCCCCGGCGTATTCGGGCCCGTGACAAATCCGAGCGAACTCAAAGTCACTCCCAGTCCACCACTCGGTTCATCCTCAGCCAGACTCTCCCGCATGAAACTTATGCGGGCTTCATTGACCACCGAGCCGCCAAAGGTCTTGGTATCGCTGAGGTTGAACAGTTGGGACCGCCCCAGGTTGACGTCATTAAACCCGGGCAAGCTCGCTGTAGCATACGGGCTGTTTTGCGAGTAGTCGTCCATGAAATAGTAGCCGCTAATCGTGCCATAGCGGCTGTTCAAGTCGAGCCGCATGCTACCCTTGTCGTCCCGTATGCTTCCGTTATCGGAGGATGTCGAGAAATAGGGTCCATTATTCGGCGACGGGATATAGGGCAGAATGTTCGTGGAGGGAGTGGTGATAGCCCCCGGAGGGATCACGGCATTGGGGAATACGCAGGCGGTATTGAGGGTACATCCCGAAGTGTAGTAGTGTTCCCCCGGGGTAACGGTATAGCCGAGTTCACTCGTGAGTTGCTGCGCCCAGGCAGCACCATTGACGACCCCGGTAAGCTGACTGGCTACATCGGAAAGGTTCCCGATCCGGTCTTCGGCCGACGGGACGTCAATGTCGCCGGTACTCTGGCCAAGAATCTGCCGGGTGCCCTGGTAGTCACCGAAGACGAATAACTTATCGTGAATGATCGGCCCACCCGCGGTGCCGCCGAACTGATTCTGGATAAACACCCCGCGGTCGGGGCTGTAGAAGTTGCGGGCGTCGAGGTCCGTATTGCGCAGGAATTCGAAAACGTCGCCATGAAATTGGTTGGTGCCGGATTTGGTGACGGCATTGATCAGCCCGCCGCTGTAATTGCCGTATTCGGCATCGAAGTTGTTGGTCAGAATCCGGAACTCAGCAATGGAATCAAGATTGGGAATGATCGTGGTGCCCATGCTGAGGGGCTCTTCCACATTGCCTCCGTTCACCATGAACCCGTTGGCATCTTCTCTCTGCCCACTCACCGAGAGGTTGCCCGGATTGAGGCTGCCTGAAACCGCGGCGCTCGAATACGTTCCGGCGCTTTCCGGCACGACCCCGGGTTGCAGCGCCAGGAGGTCGGTATAACTGCGCCCGTTCAACGGAATCGCCGTCATTTTGGTGTCCCCAATAACCTCGCCCATTTGCGTGCTGGTGGTTTCGACCCGGGCCGTAACCGCACTTACGGTCACTTCCTGCGTCTCTGCCCCCAGTTGCAGCGACACGTCTACGAGCAGTGATGTGTTGACATCGATGACCAAGCCCGTTTGCTTGTAGTCTTTGAATCCCGGCTTGCGGGTCTCTAAATCATAGTGGCCGACGGGCAGGGCGGGGAAGGCGTAAAAGCCTTGCGCGTCCGTGCGCGTGGTCTGTCGGAGATCGGTATCCCTGTTCCTGACAGTGACTGTGACTTCAGGCACCACGGCGCCTGTCGGATCCTTTACCGTGCCGGCAATGCGCCCGTTGATGCTGCCGAACGCCACGCTGGAGCCAAAACAGAATAGGAAGCCCACGGCCGCCAACAGATAGGACAACCTTTTCTGCAAAAGGTATACACCTCTCATAGCGTGTCCCTCCTCAACCGGGTTTCAGTTTTGATATCCCGCCCTATCGATAAATTACACCCGCCCGCCTTTGAATGCAATGTAAAGTCGATTGTTCAGTGGGTGCTGTCCTAGTTTGAACGTAGCGCCGCCATCTTGGCGGCTCAATGCTGGCCGGAATCCGGCGCTACATCTGAAATTAGGACGCTGCCGTTCAGTGGACTGCGGTAGCAGCAGCTACCGCCTTCCGCCTGGGTTCATACGGGAATGGGGCAAGAGCCAGACCGAGAAAGGCGGTAGCTGCTGCTACCGCAGTCCAAAGCGCTGCGCTGCCTACTTTCGGGGCATTAAGCGGCGAGGATATCCGGGGGGTGGCTGACATCTTTTGCAGAAGGTGGCTGGGAGTAGCGGCGGTAAACATAGCGCAGAACGTGGAAGGAACAGCCAATGGTGATGGCCACCACAGCGTTGATCATCAGAACGGCAACGGCCGTTCCGACGAAGGCTGCGGCATCCACGCGGCGCAATTTGCGCAGGCGCCTCCAGGTGCTCCAATCGAGCAAGCGGGCGCCCATCCAGGCCGTGACTCCCGCCAAGGCAGCGAGTGGAATCTGGGATAGAAAGTGTGTGCCCAAGGTGATGAAGCCCACGAGAAACACGGCATGGGTGATATTGGAGACGGCAGTGGTGGCGCCGCACTGCACGTTGGCCAGGCTGCGCGCCGGAATTCCCACACTCGTGGGCGCCCCAAAAGTGCCACCAAACAGGTTCGCAATCCCATAGGCCCCGAGTTCCATGTCGGCATCGTGTTTCTTCATGAGCTTATGACGGCCGCGAAAGTGTTCCACCACTCGCGAGGTCATCAGCAGATCGACGGAAGATACAAAGGCCAAGCCAAAGGCCGCCGGAAGCACATTCCAAAAATCCGAGGACTCCCAGTGAAACCCCACCGGCAATGGAAGTCCGCTGAACAAAGTGCCCACTTCTTTCTCGTGCCATCCAAAAAACCTGCCCACGATAAGGGCCACCACGACTCCGAACAAGGGCGCCGGGCTGCGGGGGAGCCAATAGATCACCATCGTCGCGACCACGATGACGGTTAAGGCCACGAGGCAAGGTTGGAAGCGCATGTGGCCGAGATTTTGGATGACTTGCACCAACTGCGGGAGCATGTGTTCTTTCCACCCGCCCGCCGGGGGACGTAGAGCAAAAATCGTCCGCAACTGCGAGATGATCATCATGGCGCCAATCCCGCAGGAGAACCCGGCAACGACGGAGTGCGGTACTTTGGCGACGTAGCGGCCAAGGCGCAGGACGCAAAAAATAATCATGATGATGGAGGCGGAAATACAGACCTTCGCCGCCCCCGGGATTCCCTGCGCCAGCACCGCTGCGGCGATGAAGGGAACCGTGACACTGGAAGTGCCGCCAATGAGCACGGGATTGCGGCCCAAGATCACACAGAAGGGAGCGGAGATGATTGAGGTATATACACCCAGGATGGGGGGGAGGCCCATTAACGACGCGAGCGCCAAACCATAAGGGAGGGCAATCAGCGAGGCAATCGCCCCACCGGACAGGTCGCCCAGAAAGCGCCTCCAGGTGTAATCGCGAAAAGTATTTCGCCAGAGCACAATCTTCTCCTCGGGCCGCCGCATGCGTCCCCCACCGGGGACGCATGCCCGCAGCCTACGGCAAATCCGCCGCCCTTCCGCCCGCCTTAATCCACCAGGGCCGTGTACACCTTGGTGACGGCGGCGATGATGTCGTCCAGATCGCGGTCGGTATACTTGGGACCTACCGTCAGCGTGGCGGTGCGGTTGAAGATGTCCATCGTGCGGGGAACACTGTTTGCGCCGTAAAGGAGCTCCTTGCCGCGCGGGGAATTAAAGGACGGCCACGCGGGATGGGGGACGGCTTTGTTGGCGATGGGGGGTTGGGCTGGCAGAACCACGGCGGCGCTGGGCCGCTCCATCGGCACGTTCTCCGCCTTCATGGCTTTCAAGAATTGGTCGCGTAATTCCTGGCTCGACAATAACAAATCCACCGTGAGGTGGAGTTCGCCATTGTAATCGTTGCTCCGCCGCATCTTGATTCCCGGGATGCGGCTCACCCGCTCAATGACGTACCCGCCGCGGCGGCGCTGCTCCGCCAGGATGCTATCGAGCTTCCGTAGTTGAGCCAGCATCACGGCGCCCGTCATTTCATTCATGCGATAGTTAACTCCCATGAAATAAGGCATGGCGCCTTTGCCCACCTGGGCCAGGGTGGGGGGCCGGAGCAGACCGAGATCATGGAAGCGGACGGCGCGTTCGTACAACAGCGGGTCGTTGGTAACCACCGCTCCGCCCTCGCCGGCGGTGATCATCTTATGGAGCTGAAAACTGAAAATTCCAATGTCGCCGATTGTCGAGGTGCGCTTGCCCTTGTACTGCCCCCCGGCGTTCTGCGCGGAGTCTTCCAAAACCTTGACATTGTGCCGGCGCGCTATGTCCATGATGGCGTCCATGTTGCACGGCGATCCGAACAGGTGTACCACCATGATCACCTTGGTCTGCGGAGTGATTTTCTTTTCCACATCCTCCGGATCGATGGTGAAGGAGTCGTCATCCTCGGCAAAAACCGGCAGGGCGCCGGTCATGAGGACGGCGTAATAGCAGGAGTACCAGGTCCAGGCCGGCAGAATCACCTCATCGCCCGGGCCCACACCCAGAGCCGTCAGGGCCGTATGCAACGCGGCCGTCCCGGAGGTGATGCCGAGCACGTATTTTACACCCAGGAGTTGGGCAAACTCCTTTTCGAAGGTGGCCACTTTTGTGGGCTGTGGCTGGCCCGCGGGGCCGTACCAGCGGAACAAGCCATGCGTGGAAATGGCCTCGTCGGTAAGGTCCTGTTCGTGATGATCGTAGAATTGCGATCCCGGACACGAGGTGTTGAGAATCGTGCTGCGGACCGGCGTTCCCCCGTTCAAGGCCAGCCCCGCATCCGTCACTGATCCCGGATCCGCCCCAGTTCCATGTGCGGTTGCCCGCAACATCGGCACGGAAGCGGCGATAGGAACCGAAGCCAGAAAAGTCCGACGGCTGATTTTTTCGATGTCACTTAGTTTCATCATGTTCCTCCATGCCTTCCGATCCTTTTCCCTATATGGGTATCGAGATGCGGACATTTCCGCACCTCTTTTGCTCCAGACGCAATTTCTTGACCGTGAAAGCAGCCGCAAAGCTCGCTACCGGTAATTCCACCCGGTTTGACCTCAGATTGAGGCTAACCCCAAGCAATCAAACAGCCTTGGGAGCCCATAGAGTCGTGCGTTTTCTGGGCACCAAGGACAGCCGATTCAGCGAGTTCGTGATTTGGTAGGGAATCTGGCCCAAGGCTTTGGAATTTCCTGGTTGGCTGGAGCTGACCTTTCAGTGGCGTTCCGCCGGACAATCATCCTAAGGGTTCTCGCGATTCCCGCGTCTAGTGGCGCCCTCATGCCAACACAATAGCCCGTTTCAACGTCCCTACCCCATTGCGGATTTCGTTCTCAAATAGAAATAATATTGACATCCCTCGGTTAGATGTCTATGCTATATTACACATGGTAAGGACTTTAAGTCATCTCGTTAGAATGGAACCCGGGTTGGGATCAATGGGACCAGCCCCATTTCGCTGCAAGTCGTTATCCCCCATCCAAGACGTGGCCAAGCTGCGGGATTCAGGCCAAGCCATGTCCTATACAAAAGAGGTTGAGGCATGAGGAAATCCGAACTCGCTCGTCTGCTGAAGCTCATCTATTCGGAGGGGGAGATATCCCGCGTGGATTTGGCGCGGAAGACCAATTTAGTTCCCAGCTATGTTTCATCGATGGCGCTGCGCCTGCGCCAGGAGAAGTGGATTCTTGAGGGAGAGCGCGTTCCTTCCGGCCGCGGCCGCCGGAAAGTGCTTTTGCACATCAATCCCGACTTGGCACACGTCATCGGAGTCGAATTCGGTCGCGTCCACACCCGCATCGTAGTGTCGGATCTTCTGGGCAGGGTTTTGAATTACCATAAACTCACCCTGGATGTTTCCCAGGGCGAGCAATACGTTTTGGATCATGCCCATAAGCAGATTAAAAACTGCCTTAAGCGAGATCCCAAGATTCAAGGTATCGGTCTCGCTCACTCAGGCCTTATTGACCAGGCCAGCGGGACGGTGCTTTTTTGGCCCAAAGTTTCCGGTTGGCGTGACGTCCACCTGAAACAGATGTTCGCGGAAGAGTACGGTCTGACCGTGGTGCTGGAAGACAGCGCCCGCACTACGGCCATCGCCGAACAGCGTTTTGGATACGGAAAAGGCCAAAAGAATTTTGTCTTCGTCCATGCCGGGGTCGGCATCGGGGCGGCGATCTTCGTGGGTGGCCGCCTTTACACCGGCCGTGATGGAATAGCGGGAGAATTGGGGCATACCACGGTCGATGAAACCGGGCCCCTCTGCTCTTGCGGCAACCGAGGTTGCCTGGAAGTTTACGCGTCCGGCGCCGCCATCATCCAAAACGTTCATAAGGGTCTCGAACAAGGAGTGGCCTCAAGCCTCGCCGCCGTGCCCGCCGCCGAACGTCAAAGGGTTTCGCTGGAAGCCATTGCGGCCGCGGCGGAAGCCCATGATCGGCTGTGCGAGACGGTGCTGGCGGAGGCGGGGACGCATCTCGGAACGGCTCTGGCGAGCATGGTGAACTTGCTGAATCCCGGCAGGATCATTCTGGGCGGGACCCTGCCTCGCGTCATGAAGAACTTGTTGGTGGAGCCCCTGGAACGGTCCTTGCGCAGTCGCGCTTTCCAACTTTCGGTCAGCCGGCTGGAAGTCATGGTCTCTGAACAAGCGGAGGACGCGGCGGCAGTGGGCGCCTGTCTGCTGACCGCCGAAGCCATTTTGGAACAGTTGTGCAGGGCCCAAGACCTTGCCAAAGAAACTGCTTCCTCGGATGCTCTTTCCCATTCCCTGAGCGCATAACCGATGGCGATGAAGGGGTGAAGATCGCCCAACGAACCGGACGTCGTAAGGAGAATTTGGCGCCCCATGTATTCTTGTTACGGCAGCGCTGGCGTCGAAGGGCTTTGCGGGTGGTGGTTGAACGCCTCTGCGTACTTGCAGCCATGTTCATGTCCCCGCATTTGCGCCATCAAATCATGCAGCGAGTAGATCAAGCCATACCACAAGGTGTCGGCCAACCAAGCTTGGTGCTTGCGGTCGTTGACGGAGGTGATATCCACGTAGTGGGTGGGGAAAAAGTCCTGCGTCTGTTGTCCCAATTCGGCCTCCATGTAATAGAGCGGAAAACTCTTTCCACTGCTTAACCAAGCGCTATAGGTGAGGAGGGAAGCCGCCCGGTGATCCATGTTGGTATCGATTGGCCAATGGGTGATGACAATGTCGGGTTTGTACTTGTCGAGCAGGACTTCCGTAAAGGCCTTATAACGCTCGCCTGACACCTCAGACCCCGACCCGTACTTCAAAGGGGCATACATGCCGCTCGAAGACCCTTCGTATTCCAAGCAATCCAAGCGAATCTTCAGAATCTCCGCCATGCGCATGGCGTTCAGGCGGTTCTTAACCGAGCGCTCTTGGGGATTCGCATCGGGAGCGGGTGGGGGGCCGCCGGTCAATGACAGGGCGACCACGTCGTGTCCTTGGTCCGCATAGAGCGTCAATGTTCCGCCGGCGCAAGTTTGCGGGTCGTCGAAGTGGCCGCCCACCGCGACCACTCGCAGCTTGCGTTCCGGCTCCGGGCGCTTCTCTTGCGCACTGGAATTTCCACCGGGGAGTAAAGCGGCTGCGGCTCCCGCCAGAGCGGACGACCGGCGCAGCATCGACCTTCGACTTAATTTGGTCATTTGCTTCTCCTTCACTAAGCGTTGGTAGCCACGGACAGAAAGGCACTGTCCGTGGCTACCATCTGTGGCACGGCCATCTTGGCCGTGATCGTTCACGGGCGGGACGCCCGTGCCACTTCCAAATGACACCTATTCAGGGCAGGGCCGGGGTCGTAGGACTTTGCGGGTGGTGGTTGAAGGCCTCCGCCACCTTGCATCCATGTTCGTGCCCCCGCATTTTCCGCATCAGGTCATGGAGAGGCCAAATGCTGTCGTACCATAGGGTATCCTCCTTCCACGCTTGGTGCGTACGCTCTTCCACCGAGGTGATGTCAACGTAATGCGTGGGGAAAAAGTTCTGCGTCTGCTGTCCCAATTCCGCTTCCATGTAGTAGAGCGGAAACTTTTTTCCGCCGGCCAACCAGGCACTGTAGGTGAGCAGGGAAGCGGCCCGATGGTCCATATGGAAATCAATCGGCCAGTGGGTGAAGACGATGTCGGGCTGGTACTTGTCCAACAGGATTTCCGTGAATTCCTTATAGCGTGCCCCATTGAGCTCGCATCCGGACCTCCATTCCGGGGTGTCTGGGGGTACTCCGCTAGTCGATCCGTTATAGTCCAGGCATTCCAGCCGGATCTTCAAAACTTTGGCCTGCCTTATCGCGTTCAAGCGATTCTTGATTTCACGCTCTTCCGGATTCGCATCGGGGGCGGGCGGTGGGCCCCCGGTGATCGACAGGGCGACCACGTCGTGCCCCTGGTCGGCATAGAGCGTCAAGGTTCCGCCGGCACAGGTCTGGGGGTCGTCGAAGTGGCCTCCCACCCCTACGACACGCAGCTTGCGGTCAGGTTCACGGCGCTTCTCTTGCGCAGGGGAAGCTCCCACAGGGAGAAACGTGGCTGCGGCTCCCGCCAGACCGGATGATCGGCGCAGCATCGAACGTCGAGTTAGCTTGTCCATTGGCTATTCCTTTCCACTGTCCCGATTCAGAAATTCGTCGACGAAGCCAGTGGGTAGCCACGGACAGTGCCTTTCTGTCCGTGGGCTTTTCTCACGCCTCATACCCCAGTTGGTAGTGCGCTTTTCTATTGCCTGATATCCCGGCTGCCATCGCTCACCGGCCTTGTGACCGCGGTGGCATTGTATCCGATTCCATGCTGCCGGTGTACATTCTCGGGTGGCGCATACGGGCCGCATTTTGGCATGTATGCGATCACGACGGGCAAGCTTGGAAAGTGCTTGACAAGAGATGGCGGGGGGTAATATGTAGGGGTCGAATTAGGCCAGTCAAGTCTCAGGCTCACTGGCTCGCATCGCTCGCGCTCGAGACTGAGGCATTACGTCAGCGCCGCCCACCTGGCAGAAGCGCCTTGGGGCATGCTCACGGATGCCGAGGTCAACCTGCAAGGCGCAGCAGCAGAGGGGGTAGCGCGAATCTCCGCTTTTTGAAGGTCCGCGGTTCGTCCGCCCAAAACCACAAAAAGCCGCGGACAAGAACAGGTCTACTTCCTTGTGCGTCCTCTCTCCGCCGGAGGGATGGTCAGATGAATCGCCGGGAATTTACAGCAAGGTCCACCTTGTGGCTGGCTATTAGCGCCTGGGGGCGCGCCAGGGGAGCAGCCGCGGTGCAAGCGGACGTGGCCAGTTCCATTCCCTTTCCCGCAGGATTGGGACTCATCGACGCCCACTTTCACACACATAGCAATGCCCCGGTGTTTTACGAATTGCTAAAAAAGCTTAACCTGAGAGTAGTGAACATCGTTACGGTCGAGCCGAGGCCTCCTATCGACAAACTGGAGCCTCTCCTTACTCGAGCGCGAGAAGTCTTGCGAGGCAGCGAGGGCCGAGCGGCATGGTGTTCCACATTCGACCCTTATAAATGGGGAAGCCCCGGATTCCTCCAAGAAACGATCAAGCAGTTGGGTGAGACCTTCGACGAGGGTGCCATTGCCGTAAAGATCTGGAAAAGTTTCGGAATGGACATCAAGTCCGAAGCGGGAAAGTACGTAATGCCCGATGATCCAGGCCTTGATCCGATATTTGATTTTTTGGAGACCCGCAATAAGACCCTTTACACGCACCTGGCAGACCCGCCTGCGGCATGGTATCCTCCCGATCCCTCCAGCTTTGAATACCACGAGTATACGGCGGAGCCTAAATGGCAAATGTACCGGTATCCCGGCGCCCCGTCCCGCCAAGCTATCCTTGCCGCACGAGACCGTGTCCTCGAGCGCCACCCCAAGCTGCGCGTGGTCGGATGCCACTTGGGCAGCATGGAAGAGGATGTGGACTTGATCGCAAAACGTTTCGACCTCTACCCGAACTTCGCGGTGGACACGGCGGGCCGCGTTCCGTACCTGATGTTTCAGCCGCGCGAGAAGGTGCGCGCGTTCCTCATGAAGTACCAGGATCGCGTCCTTTATGGCAGTGATACAACCATACCGTATACGCACCCCGAGGAGACATTGAAAAGATGGCAGGAAACCTTGGCGCACGACTGGAAATTCTTGGCTACAGATGAGAAGTTCGATGGGGAACTCCACTACCTCAGAGGGGATGTCAGCGGTCTGGCATTGCCCGACGCAGTTTTACGAAAGATCTTTCGCGAAAACGCGCGGCGTTGGGTGCCGGGCGTGATCAACTCGGAATAAACCGAAGGGGGTAGCGCGGACCTCCGCTTTTTGTCCGCGGTTCGTCCGCCCAAAACAACCGAAAGCCGCGGACCAAGAACCGGTCCGCGCTACTTGCTTAGTTGAAAGGAGAGGTACGCGCATGAAGAAGAAAGGTCTGACCCGCAGACAGTTTTTGGAGACAACATCCGCAGGAGTAGTGGCCGCCAGCGCACTCCCGCGCCGGGCGCCTGCCGTTTCAGGGAATCCCAACGCCTTGGCCCTCAACGGCGGCACGCCGGTCCGAACCAAGCCCTATCCCACCTGGCCGCAGACCGCCGAGGTGGATGAAGAGTACATCATCAAATCCGTGCGCAGCCACAAGTGGTGCACGCTCGACAAGGGAAACTTCATTCCTCAATTCGAACAGGCCTGGAAAGAGAGGACGGGAGCCGCGGGCTGCGTCATGACGCCGTGCGGAACCCATGCCCTGCAAATGGCTCTGGAGCTTTTGGACATCGGGCCGGGTGACGAAGTCCTCGTCTCGCCGTACACCTACATTGCCACCGTTGACGCGATTATGATGGGCTACTCGCTGCCCGTATTTGTGGACGTGGATCTAGAGACGTTCACCATGGACCCCGCCGACATCGAACACCGCATCAACGAAAACACCCGCGCCATCCTGCCCGTTCATATCCATGGAAATGCCGCGAATATGGACGAGATTCTGCCGATTGCTCAAAAGCGTAACCTGTCGGTCGTTGAAGACGCTTGCCAGGGGCAACTGGTGGAGTGGCACGGAAAGAAGCTGGGCACCCTGGGCACGATTGGCTGCTTCAGCTTCCAGGAATCCAAGATCATTCCGGGCGGGGAAGCCGGGGCCTTGGTGAGCATGGATCAGGAGTTGATCGATAAGGCTTACTGCTTCCGCGATTTTGGCAGCGACCAGAAAGGGCACGGGGGGTATATCATGCGGGGCTTCAAGTACCGCATCTCCGACTTTGCCGCCGCCATCCTGATGGCCCAACTGACGCGCCTGGATGCGACGCGCGCCGTCCGCGAAAAGCACGCCGCCTATCTAACCGACGGACTCAAGAAGAACATTCCCGGCCTGATCCCGCAGGCCGGCTACCCGCCGTGCACGCGCCGGAACTACTACGTCTTCGGCATGCGCTACGACGCCGAGCATTTCAGCGGGATGACGCGGAAGAAATTCGTCGAGGCCATGCACGCCGAGGGCATCCCCATGGGCGGCGGAGGCAGCCGCGCGACCGTGCTGAACAAGCAACCTTTCATCGAACGGTCGCTCAATTCCCGCGGTTTCCAGCGCAATTTCTCTGCCCAGCGCCTGGAAAGATACCGCGCGGAAAACAATTGCCCGAACAACGACAAGCTGGCCGAAACGTCCGTGAGGCTCGACCAGGAAGTGTTGATTGCCGGGAAGGAAGATGTCGACGACATCCTGGAAGCCGCCGCCAAAGTGCAGAAGTTCGCCGCCACGGTTTCGTAGGGACGTTTGGTAATTTGATGGGCCCGGAGACTGGGTTGGCCACAGAAAGGTAAAGGAGGGACGTCATGGACAATGCATTGACGCGCAGGGAATTCCTTGCACAATCTACTTCCGTGGTTGGGGGGTCAGTGGTAGCAGCGCTCGGCGCTTCCGCGGCATCGAATGCGGCAAGCATGGGGGACATTAAGCCAGTCCTGTACAGCATTACTTATGCGGCGTGCTGGTATCGAGGGCCGGCTTTGACCATGGACGAGGTTCTTGAGCGGGCGAAGAAATTCGGCTTTGCCGGTATTGAAATCGACGGCAAGCGTCCCGGTGGTTGTCCCTTGGATTGGCCCAAGAAGCGGTGCGTTGAATTCCACCAGAAGGTAGTGGACAAGGGCCTGGTGATTTCCAATGTCGCCGCCAACAACGATTTCAGCAGTCCCATACCGGAACATCGCGAGGCGCAGTTAGCGAATGTGAAAGAGCAGATCCGCATGACCGCGGATTTGAACACAGAATCGAAGGCCCTGCGGGTATTTTTCGGATGGCCGGGTTGCACCGCTGTTCCCGAGGGCGGAAGCCGCTACGACATTGCGCAGAATACCTGGTCATTCCTGCATCGAGATTTCACAGAAGAACAGATCTGGGATTGGTGCCGTCAGGGGTTTATCGAAGCCGCGCGGTTGGCGGGCGATTACGGTGTCACCCTGGCGCTCCAGAATCACCGGCCGGTCCTCAAAACCTATCACGACGTTATCCGCATGGTGAAAGAGGTCGGATCACCGCATCTAAAAATCTGCCTCGATGCACCCATCATGGAAAAGACAGACCCGGCCTACTTGCGGCAGGCCGTCCTTGACGTAGGCTCACTCCAGGTTCATTCCCATTACGGAGGCGAATTTAAGCGGATGGCGCCGGATGGACCGATTCTGCCTAGAAAAGTTACCGGATCTTGGGGCAGCGAATATGTGCATGGCGATTACGAGAATATGGACAACATCTACCTTCCGTTTTTCAAAGCCATGTTAGAGAACGGATACCGTGGGCATGTCGGGTACGAACTGTGCCATCCGCTCCCTCGGGTGGATGGCCAACTGGTGGGCATTGACTTCGTTGACCGAACGACCCAACTCGGGCTCGAGTATATTAGAAATACCATCGCCGAGGCCAAGGAACAGGTGATGTCGGAACTCCGGGGAAACCCTAGTCCGTTAGGAGCCCCCCCGGCTCTGCCGGGGAGGCAGTAAAAGTTTGACAGATACCGGAGTCCGTCGCGGAAACTCCCAATCGTGAGCGGGTAGCGCAGCGCGGCGGAGCCGCAACCAAAATGTGCCACGGCCATCTTGGCCGTGCCCCTTCACGGGCGGGACGCCCGTGGCACATCGCCGGCCGAACGCTCTTCGGCCCTACCCATGGCGGGGGAAATTCTTGCCAAAAAAACAAGAATTTACGGTATTGCAATGCAGAGGTACGTGTACTTTACGTTCCTCTGCGGTTTTTTGTTTATTCGCATCAGTAAACGTGTAAACGCCCATCGTGTTAAGAGCCGCGG
>Ga0326727_10003014_pt1 | contig 55080 bp, 28 predicted proteins | sample MB2enrmetagenome_FD_207643 | JGI IMG/M metagenome (GOLD analysis project Ga0326727, IMG submission 207643) | Lab enriched peat soil microbial communities from McLean, Ithaca, NY, United States - MB29MY | ecosystem: Environmental > Terrestrial > Soil > Wetlands > Peat | place: USA: New York...
TTACACCATTTCATTTGTCAATGGCACGCTCACGGTGACGCCGGCCAGCCTGACCATTAGCGCCAACAACGAATCCATGACCAAAGGCTCGCCTGTCCCGACGTTGACGGCCAGCTACAGTGGTTTTGTAAATGGCGACACGTCCGCCCAATTGACCACACCTGTTTCTCTTACGACCTCCGCCACGTCGAACAGTCCCCCAGGCACATATACCATAGTTGCCAGCGGCGCCACGAGTCCCGACTACGCAATCGCTTTCGTTAATGGCGTGCTGACGGTCACGGCGCCCCAACTCGTTTCCCTGGCGGTGATGTCCGCCACAAATTCCATTACTGTTGGCCAGACGCAACAACTCACTGCGACGGGCACTTTCAGTGACAACTCGACTCAGAATCTGACCACGACCGCCGCCTGGGTGTCATCGGTCCCAACTGTGGCAACGATCAGCAGCACCGGGCTTGTCACGGCGGTGGCGCCCGGCAGCAGCGCCATCACCGCGTCCCAATCCAACATTGTCGGAACGTTGATCCTCACCGTGACGTCCTCCAACGCACCGGCCAGCATGTCCTTCACCAATTCCACGGCGATTGCCATCCCCCTCTCCGGCGCCGCGTCCCCATATCCCTCGGCCATTTCAGTATCAGGCCTGCAAGGAACTGTGAGCAATGTAACCGTTCAGTTGAACAATGTGAACCATCGCTCCCCGCACCGTATGAACGTCCTCCTGGTCAGCCCGACGGGCCAAAGTGTTTTGCTTATGTCTGACGCTGGAGGCCATTACTCCATCACAAATGCAACTTTGACTTTCGCGGACTCTGCCTTAGGCAGCCTTCCTGAGTCGAGCCAAATCACGTCGGGCACTTATCTGCCGACCGAGTATGGAACTGCGGGGAACCTGCCTGGCCCGGCACCGGCAGGCCCTTACGCCACCGTCCAGCCTGTGTTCAATGGAATTCTTCCCAATGGCGCCTGGAGCTTGTATGTGGCGGACACGAATTCGGCGGACCCGACAGGACGCAGCAGCGGGAGCATAGCTGGGGGCTGGAGCCTGACCATCACCGTCACCAACGCGGCCATGTCGGGGGATCTCGAAGCGGCGAGCATTCAGTCTGCGGTCCAGCCCTCTGGCAAGGCGAAAACTCAGCCCACCGTTCAGTCTGTTGCCCTGCCATCGGCCCAGGTGGAAATCGAGCATCTGGCGACGTCGCCTGGCGGGCAGGCGCAACTCACCTTGAGTGGGCAACCCGGCCAGACCTATCTCTTGGAAATGTCCACGGATTTAATCCACTGGCAGGTGCTGGAGAGTGGCGCCCTTCAAGGTGCGCGCTATGTATTCGTGGACAAGACTGCGACTGGATCCGACCACCGGTTCTACCGAGTGATTACGGCCCAATGATCTATTCCCTCCCCGCTCATGCGGGACCTGAACGGAGGTCGTTGAGCTTGCTGCCGCGAATGGCGCGGATTCGATTCAACCCCTTGTCCTTTTTCCCGGGAAAGTTCCCTTCCAGCCACTGTTCAAGAATTGGCGCCACCGTCAGACGCAACAACGGTGATAAAATAGGCCTGGAATCTTTTGGAATTTAGTCCTATGCTGGGCTTTCAAAGCCTACATCCATCGGCGATGAAAAAAGTGAAAGTTGCAGACAATAAGGCGGCCATGTCCGCCGGTTAAACGTAATGCAGGAGATCGCCATGAATTATAGGAAACCGCGTCAGCCTCATCCGGCCACGGGAACATTCTCATAAAACATTTGGTATGCATACGCAAGCGAAACAAGTAATTTCTGCGCTATTCGCCGTGTCCCTCGTGCGACGGGGCGTCGTGGTGTCGGCCATAATGGTGACGGCCCTCGCGGCGCCGGCTCTTGAAATCAAGGCCACCAGCAACGAGATGCAGGCGGAACATCTGTGGCTCAAACAACACTTGCTGGAGTACAAGATCAAACCGTCCGGGGTCAGGCCGGCCGAGTCTCCGCCGCAGCCGAAGGAACCCGGCTTTGCGCCGATTTTGCGCCACAGCGACCTGCCGTTTTCCTTCGTTTACGGCGGCCAATCCTCCGATGATTTGTTGGCGACGTGGCCGAAGAAAGTTGCTTCCAGGAAACTTGATGCGGCCCGCAGAGAGCACGCGGTGACTTGGACTGATGCGCGGTTGGGCCTGGAGGTCCGATTGGCGGCCGTGAATTACACCGATTTTCCGGTGGCCGAATGGACGGTGTATTTCAAAAATATTGGCCGGGCAGACACGCCCATTTTGGAGAATATCCAGGCATTTGACACAGAATTCGTGCGAAACACAGAGGGCGAGTTTGTTCTCCACGGGAACAAGGGTGACTGGTGCGCGCCGCAAAGTTACGAGCCCTATGAAAGCACGCTTGGCCCCGGGAGCACCGACCGGTTTGCCCCCGATGGCGGGCGTCCCACCAACGGCCCGAAGGGCTGGCCTTACTTCAACCTCCAGATGCCGGGCGGCGGATGCATCCTGGCCATTGGGTGGCCGGGGCAATGGGCGTGCCGGTTCGCACGGGATGACCAGAACGGCTTGCGAATCCTGGCGGGCCAGGAGTCAACTCATTTGTATTTGAAGCCCGGCGAGCAGATTCGCACCCCGCTCATTGCGCTGCTCTTCTGGCAGGGGGTGGACACGGTGCGGGCGCAGAACCTCTGGAGGCGCTGGTTCATGGCCCACAACATCCCGCGCTTCAACGGCCGGCCTCCGCCCACGATGACGCAGATGCAGTGTTATCGGACCTTCGAGAAAGGAGGGGAGCAGGATTTGTTTGACACGGTGGAAGAATTCAACAAAGCCGGCATCGCTGTGGATTTGTGCTGGCGTGACGCCGGTTGGTATCCCTGCAAGGGAAGCTGGCCCAACACCGGCACCTGGGAGTTGGACGCTCAACGTTACCCCAAAGGCTTTCGCCCTTTCAGCAATTGGCTGCATCAACAAGGAAAGAAGTTCATTGTCTGGTTCGAGCCGGAGCGCGTGGGCGACAGCGAAAGCTGGCTGGCCAGACAACATGCCGACTGGCTGCTGGGCGGAAATCTCTTGAACCTTGGCAATCCCGACGCTTGGGGATGGCTGGTCGAGCACATTGACACGATGATCCGCGAACAAGGCATTGATTACTACCGCCAGGATTTCAACATGGACCCGCTGGGCAACTGGCGGGCCAACGACGCCCCGGACCGGCGCGGCATAACCGAGATCCAACACGTCATGGGCTACCTTGCTTTCTGGGACGAGCTTCACCGGCGTCATCCGGGCCTGCTGATTGATTCGTGCGCCTCGGGCGGGCGGCGCAACGATCTGGAAACGCTCCGCCGCGCGGTTCCGCTCCTGCGCAGCGATTACCAATGGGGGCACGAAGCCACCATGCCAAACCAGGGACACACCTACGGCATCTCGAGCTGGATCCCCTACTACGGCTCCGGCTGTTACTTCAATGACCCTTACAGCGCCCGCAGCTACATCATGCCCTGTTCCGGTTATGCGGGAACCAACTCGGAGACAAAGCGGGCCTACGACGAGTGCCGCAGAATCGCCCCGTTCATGCTGGGCGACTATTACCCGCTCACGCCTTACAGCCTCAAGAATGGCGACTGGATCGCCTGGCAGTTCGACCGGCCTGAGATTGGCGGGGGAGCGGTCCAGGCTTTTCGCCGCGACCAAAACGAGTCGCCGGTCCAGGTGTTGCGTCTGCGCGGTCTTGCCCCATCGGCAGAATATGAAGTCACCGATCTCGATGCCGGCGCGCCGAAGGAGATGACCGGGAGAGATCTGATGCAGCAGGGGTTGACTGTGGAGATCAAAAGCAGGCCTGGCGCGGCGGTCATCATCTACCGGAAGGCAAAGCAGCCGGGCAAACCAGGCGTGTGATTACGGGAGTGGAATTTCGCGTTGACGCGGGGCGGCCCACTGCCGACTATTGCCGCCTATGAACCAAGTATCCACAGTTATGGCGGTCCTTGTATCACTGGCGTGCCTTCACGCCGTCGCCCAAGAGAAAGTCATCCGGCTTTATGACGGGCCGGCGCCCGGCTCGGAGGACTGGAAACAAAGCGAGCAGGAAAACCGGACCAATCTCTGGCAGACCCGGGTGGTGTTCAATGTGGCCAATCCCACGCTGACTGTTTTCCAGCCGCAAGCCGGCAAGGCCAATGGCACCGCCGTCGTCATCTGTCCTGGCGGGGCGTTTTTTGCCTTGTCAATAGACAGTGAAGGTTTTGATGTTGCGCGCTGGCTCAACACCAAGGGGGTCACTTGCTTCGTCCTGAAATACCGGTTGGTGGAATGCAAAACCGATGATCCGACTCGCGAAGTCACGAGCCGTGGACCGCTGGACGAGGTGGTGGCGCCGGTCGTCAAACTGGCGCTGGCCGACGGCAAGGCAGCCATTGGTTACGTGCGCCAGCACTCGGCGGAGTTTGGGGTCAACCCGGAGCGCATTGGGATCATCGGCTTTTCGGCGGGCGGGACACTGGCGGTGTCGGTGGCCATGAACTACACGCCGGAAACGCGGCCCAATTTTGTGGCGCCGATTTACCCGGCGTATAATTGGGCGATCAAGGGAAGCGGCGTTCCCGCCGATGCGCCACCCGCCTTTATTCTGGCGGCGTCGGATGACCCGCTGGGTCTGGCGCCACAGAGCGTGGCGATTTACCAGGATTGGGTCGCGGCCGGGAAGCCGGCGGAATTGCACCTCTATTCCAAGGGTGGCCACGGCTTCGGCATGCGTCAACAGCATCTGCCATCCGATCATTGGATCGAACGCTTCGCCGACTGGTTGGATGTGCAGGGGTTGTTGAAGAGGTAAAGCGGACACACTTCGACTTTGCCTGGAGTGCATCATCGTAGCATTCAACAATCGTCGTCGCTGTCTACTGGAGTTGAGGACTACGATGGCCAATGAATCGGAAAGCGGAACACATAGCCGGAAGCCTTAAAAGCCCAGCGCCAACTGCGCTCCTTCTGGGCGGCGAAAGGCGGCGGCAGACAGCTCAGGGCCGTCCTCCGGCAGGCCCGCCTTGCGGCGCGCGACGTGGAACATCTGCGAAATCTGGTCCGCAAAAATTCCCTCCCCGCTCATGCGGGACCCGAAACGGGGGTCGTTGAGCTTGCCGCCGCGAATGGCGCGGATTCGATTCAACACCTTGTCCTTTTTTCCGGGCACGTTTTGCTCCAGCCATTGTTCAAAAATCGGCGCCACCGTCAGGGGCAACCGCAGGACCTCCGTGTAGGCCCATCCGGCGCCGGCATCTTTGGCCGCGGCCAGGACGGATGGAATTTCGTGCTCGTTCAAGGCCGGAATGACCGGGGCGACCAGCACGCCCACCGGCACTCCGGCCTTCGCCAAAGCCTCCACCGCCGCCAGGCGCATTTGGGGGGATGCCGCCCGCGGCTCCAGTTTGCGAGCCAACTCGCCATCCAGCGAGTTGATGGAGAGATTCACCGCCACAGCCTGATGCGCCGCCAGTTCCCGCAGCAGATCCATATCCCGCGTCACCAGGTAGTTTTTGGTGGTGATGCTGACCGGATTCCTGAATTCCGCCAAAACGGCCAGGCAGCGGCGCGTCAATTTGAGCCGGCGCTCGACGGGCTGGTAGGGATCGGTCACGCCGCTCAAAGCCAGCATTTGCGGTTTCCAGCGCGGGGCGCAAAGTTCGCGGCGGAGGAGTTCCGGGGCGTTTTCCTTGACCATGATGCGTGTTTCAAAATCCAGCCCTGCCGAAAAGCCCAGGTACTCATGTGTCGGCCGGGCGTAGCAATAGGCGCAGCCGTGCTCGCACCCGCGATAGGGGTTCAAGCTGGCGTGATACGGAATATCGGGGCTGTTGTTGTAACTGATGACCGTCTGCGAAAGATCGCGCAAGAACTGCGTCCGGGGCGCGGGGTCGTCCGCCGGATTCCAGTCCGCGTCGCGCTCCAGCGTGATTCGCTCAAAGCGGTTGGGCGGATTGCCCGCCGCGCCCCGCCCGCGTGGCGGGGAAGGGTTAACGGATCGGCCCGGCGACGACATGCCCGAATTCTCCTTCAATCCAGCCTTGCTGTCCAGTCCGCCGCCGCGGCGGGACTTATTCCGCCTGCGCCGCCAGGAATCGCCCTGGATCAACTCCCTTTCTTAACCTTTTCCAATATCTGCCGATAAACCATTGGTCGGATTGCGTGGTTGGCAGGGACGATTGCGGCACGCATCGGCAATCTCCCGCCGACCCAACGAAATATCTGATTTGGAAATTACGCGAATCTCAGTTGTGATGGGCAATTCGAAGAAGTTAAAACGAGCCGCGAAAGGCGCGCAAATCTTGGGATTTGCGTGCGTGTGCGTTTTTGCTGCAAGCGCGGACAATGAGCCGTCGGCTCTCAGGCCGGGGAGAATCGTGACCAGTTATGCGCTGACGGCTCCCGCGCATCAAGATCCTGACCAGCACGACGGCTCGACGCCGAGGGACTGGCGGCTTTTGGGGTCCAATGACGACGGGCGCACCTGGCAAACCATTGATGCGCGCACCAACGAATTGTTCGGCCAGGATCATCTGCGCCGCGTGTTCCTCGTCACCAACCGAACTTCCTACAACACCTACCGGCTGGAAGTGAGCCGCACACGGGATGCGACCGACACGGCCAGTCTGGCCGAACTGGAGTTGATGGGACCCATCACGGGTTTGACCAACGAGGCGCAATTGAGGATGAAAATCTCATCATCAAGGGCGCATCCCTTGAGGTCGCCGGCGACGCAGGCATTTGACGGAGATCCGGCTACAGATTGGTTCGATTTCGGACTGGGCCAGGCGGGCGGTCGCTGGCTTCAGTGCCAGTACACGACCAACGCGGACATCGTGGTGGACAACCTTGCGCAATTGATCCTGGCCTCCCGCGCTTATTCCATGCGGGAGTCATTTGCCGGCCAAGCTTCACAGGTCCTTTCCAATTTCACCGCTGGAACAAACGGGCTGGCGCGCAAGCTGGTCGGCTACTCACTGACTTCCGCCAACGATTTTTACCCGCGCGATCCCGCCGACTGGCAACTCCTGGCATCCAATGACGGCGGCAAGAGTTGGGACGTTCTGGATGTTCGCCGGAACGAGACATTCCCAAGACGGCTGCAGAAACGGGACTTTGCCCTGCAAAAGCCCGCTTCCTATGCGCTCTACCGGCTGCAGATTGATTCGGTTTTCGCTCCGGCGTGGGCCAATTCGGTGCAACTGGCGGAAATCGAGCCTCATTGGGCGGAGGCGGAGAATACGGCCGGGCTGTCGCTGGTCGTGTCGGCTAGGGGCGAAAACGCGCCTTGGGAAGCCATCCAACGTGCATTCGATAGAGACTTGACCACCAAATGGCTGGATTTTTCCCCTCAATCGAGCAATCGGGCCAGTTGGGTTCAATGGCAATTTGCCGCGATCAACGGACCGCCGGTAGTCAGCTTGAACCGGTTGCGGGCCATCCGGCCACAACGGATGGATCCGGTGAAGCTGAAGCTGGATTTGCAGGCCGTCGTTGTGGGTCGCGGGGACGAGAGCGTGAGTCTTGTGGATCGAACCGGATTTGAGGTGATCCGGTTGCCTGAGTCGGATGAGGCCGGCCGGCCGGGCGACCGGGTGCGATTGAAGGGCGATTTGGATTTCGTCAATGACAGGCCCTTGCTGATGCACCCGGAATTGACAGTCCTCGGTCAAGTGCAGACCGTCGCGCCGGCGCACGCGGGCCAGCCGTTGGAGGTCAATCAGGACTATGTGGTGGGCGCCATCGAAGGTGATGCCGAATTTCTGACCCAAGACCCGGAGTATTCAACGATCCGGCTGTCCTCCGCAGGCGGCGCGAATTTCGTCCTGGCCCGCATCCTCAATCCGAATCACCGTGTGCTTCCCAATCCCTTGAATTGCCGCTTGCGAGTTCGAGGCGTGGTGGAATCTGTCGCCGACGGAAAAGGTCGTCCGATTCCGGGCATCGTCTGGGTTTCCAGACTCAACGATGTCACCCTTGTCACCCCGGAGGACCAGGACTGGAATCAATGGCCGGAATACTCCGTGGGCGATCTGGCTGACACCAACTTCATTCCGCCGGGGATTTTGCGGGTAACCGGGACGGTGGACCCCCTGAGCGCCGGGAGATATCCGGCGCTAAAGGAGGGAACGAATCGAATTGTAATTTACGATGAAGAGGGCAGCGCCTTGCCACGGAATTCCCGCGTTGAGGCAGCGGGTTTCTTGGGCCGCGAGTCCAGGCGGACATTCTTGCGCTGGGCTGTTTGCCGCCCTGCCGGGGAGAAAACCAAACCGTCCGAAATGGCCGTCAATGCGGAGCATCCTGTCACCGACATCGGCGAGGCGAGCCGCTTGCACCTGACCAAGCCGGACCTGGTGTTTCCCGTGCGGCTGCGCGGAGTGATCACTTACATTTGCGATTCCTACATTGCCGATGACAACGTGTTCTATCTTCAGGACGGCACAAATGCGATCGTGTTGTGCAATGCGACCGCAGCCGGATTAACTCACGCAATGCAGCAGGAAGGGATGTACGTTGAAATCGCCGGACAGGCTTCGCATGAGGGGATCAATCCCACCGGCTTTGTGAAGTTTCTGGGCAAGGGCCGGATGCCCGAGCCAATAAGGAATTCCTTCGATGCCATGATGTCGCCGCAGAACGCAGGGCGATGGGCGCAAGTCGAAGGGGTGGTCAGCGGCTACAATGATGGACGATTGACGCTCTTGGTCGAAGGAAAGGAACTCACTGTCTGGGCTAATCAAATCACGCCCGGCGATCAGTGCCGTGTGCCAGGCAGCCGACTGCGTGTCAGTGGCGTGTGTGACCCGATACTCAATGTACGGGGCCAAATGCTCGGATCGCGCCTCCTTGTTCCCTCCACGGAGTGCATCGAAGTCATCAACCCCGGGCCGGCGGATCCGTTCCTGCTGCCGAAGGTTGCCATCGCCTCCATCCTGCTGTCCAGTCCCGGCGTCGCAGCAGGACAAATGCAGATGGTTAGAAGCGAGGGGATTGTTACTTACCTAGGCCATCGGATGCTCTGTTTGCAGGATAAAGACAGCGGCATGAGAGTCTTCTTGCAGCGTGAGAGCACGGACCTCCATCCCGGCGATCAAGTGGAAGTTGCCGGACTGGCATTGCCGGACGGCTTCTCTCCCAAGCTGGTGCAAGCCCTCGTCCGCAAAGCGGGCCGGGGCGATTTGCCCCCCGCAGGGGTCACTGACTTCATGCAGGCCTATTTGCAAAGCAGCCAGGACGCAACGCGCGGGCAGGTGGATGCGATCTTCCAAGGACAGGGCGCCAGCGATTCCGCCCTCAAACTGGAATTGCGCTGCGAGGCAACACGGCGGGATTTTTACGCCTATCTTCCCGCGACCACCCCCTTGCCGCCGTCATTGCTTCCGGGTGCCCGCGTCCGGCTGCGCGGCGTCATCAAGCTTGAGGTCGAAGAACCTCTGGACGCCAACCAGGTGGTGACGGCGTTCGAGATGTATTTGAACTCGCCGGCGGATATTCAAGTGCTGGAAGCCCCGTCGTGGTGGACGGCCCGGCATACGTTGTGGGTGGTGGGCGGGTTGGCGATGGTGCTGATCCTTTCACTGGGATGGATCAGGGCGTTGCACCGGCAGGTCCGACGGCAGACTCGGGCCTTGGAACAGGAAAACGCCGAACGCAAGCGGGCGGAGATTTTCCTCAATTCCGTTTTGCAGAACCTGCCTGTCGCCGTCGTCATCAAGGAGGTCAAGGAGTTGCGCATCGTCATGCTCAACAAGGCTTATGAGGAGTTGACCGGCATCCCCAAGGCTGAGGCGCTGGGCAAGAACGATCATGACTTGGCGTTGCAGCCGATTGCTGACGCCTCCGTGAAACACGATCGCAAGACCATCGCCGCCAACAAATTGGTCGAGACCGAGGAAGAGTTGAACACGCGCGGCAAAGGCAAGCGAAACGTCGAGAAGCGCAATCTGCCGATCCTGGACGAAAAGGGGCAGCCTCTTTGCCTCATGACCATTCTGGAAGACATCACCCGGCGCAAGCAGGCGCAGGCGGAACTGGCCTACGAACGCGATCTGCTGCGGACCCTGCTGGATAATTCACAGGATTTCATCTATTTCAAAGACCGCGACTCGCGCTTCCTGCGGTGCAGCAAGGCGCTGAGCCAAAAGTTCGGCAACGGAGCGGTGGGCCTCACTGGCAAGACCGACTTCGATTTGTTTGCCGAGGAACACGCCCGGTCTGCTTTCGAGGACGAGCAGGAAATCATGCGCTCAGGCCGTCCCTTGATCGGCAAGGTCGAAAGGGAAATAGCCAAGGACGGCCGCAAGTCCTGGGCGCTCACCTCCAAAATGCCCCTGCGCAACCAAGCCGGGGAGATCATCGGCACCTTTGGCATTTCAAAAGACATCACGGCGATCAAGGAGGCCGAGGCAAAGCTGGAGGCGGTTCACAGGCAATTGCTCGACACCTCACGTCTTACCGGCATGGCCGAGGTCGCCACCAGCGTCCTCCACAACGTCGGCAACGTCCTCAACAGCGCCAATGTTTCCACCTCCATCGTCGCGGACAAAATCCGCCACTGGCGGACAGCCAAATTGTCGAAGGCCGCCGCCATGCTCGATGCTCATGGCGATGACCTCGGCGCCTTTCTCACCTCCGATCCAATGGGAAAGCACTTGCCCCAATTCCTCTCCGCGCTGGCCCTCCACATGGCAACGGAACAGGAAGAGGTTCTCCGCGAACTGGCCTCCCTGACCGGCAATATCGAGCACATCAAGGAAATCGTCTCGATGCAGCAAAACTACGCCCGCGTTTACGGCGTGGTCGAAGCGCTCTCGGTCACGGACCTGGTCGAGGATTCACTGCGCATGAATACGGGCGCGCTCGATCGTCACGGCATTCATGTGATCCGGGATTACGCCCCGGTGCCGCCCGTCCTGGTGGACAAACACAAAGTGCTGCAAATCTTGATCAATCTCATTAGCAATGCCAAATACGCCCTGGACGCGGGGGACCCGCCTCAAAAGACGCTCACGCTGCGCGTGCGGCGGGAGCAGGACCTGGTGTGCATTTTCGTTGCCGACAACGGCGTCGGAATCGCGCCGGAAAATCTCACGCGGATTTTCAGTTACGGATTCACCACCCACAAGAACGGCCACGGATTTGGTCTCCACGGCGGCGCCTTGGCAGCCAAAGCGTTGGACGGCTCTCTTGCCGTGCATAGCGAGGGGCTTGGCAAAGGCGCCACATTCACTCTGAAGCTTCCCTGCCGGCCGGCGGACGCACCCGTACGGTCAAAAGACTCATGCGCCCTTCCGGCAATGGAATCCAAAGAGGCCACCCAGCCGCTCTCGGCACTCAACTGAACCCTCCGATTGGCCGGCGCGATCCGGACGCAGTGGGAACAGAATCACATTGTCCTCGCCTTGGTGGCTTCTCTCATGCCGATCCACTCATTCTCCTCCCGCCAGCCGCCGCAAATAATCAAAGGAGAAAATCCCCGACCCGTGGCCGTCGGCCCAGACCGGTTGCACGCCATAGCCGCCCACCGGCTCGATGCGCGTGAGTTGAAAGCAGCGCGGCGACAGAGCCTGCTCCGGTCCCTTGTGCAATTGGCCCATGATGTCCCGCTCCCCCATGCAGCCGGCGCACGGGCAGGCGCGGCGCAATTTTTCCAGCGCGATGAAATTCTCCGAGCCATCCTCCCACTTGATGGCCAACTCTTCGCCGATTTGTTGCAAGTCCACGGGCCGCATCACCCCATTTTGGACCGCGCCGCTGCCCAAGGGAATGACAAATTGAAACCCGGTTGTCTTCTGGGCGCGTCCCCGGAGCTCCTGGCCGCAAATTGGTGCTTGCCGGCGGCTTCTTGGCTTGGGTAGGTTTCCCGGCGCGTTTGCGCCAAAGTGTGGAAATCGAACAACTCGAATATCCGGCGGACAAACGGAGTCCAACGCAAACTATGATTAGAATGATGACAATCGAAATGAGAATACTATGGCGGGTCGCGGTCGCGCTTCTGCTGGCGGACGCCGCAACCCAGGCCCAAACGAACTCTGCCACCTCAACCAACCAGGCCAGCTCCTCAACCAATCAGGTCAGTTCCTCGACCAATCAGGTCAGTTCCTCGACCAATCAGGTCAGTTCCTCGACCAACCAGGTCAAGAGCGCCACCGCCGCCCCAGCCAAGCCGCCGCCGGCGGTCCCGACCAACGGCTGGAAGAGCAGCGTCGCCGTCGGTTTCTCCCTGGCCCGCGGCAATGCCGACACCACGCTGGCCTCGTTCGCCGCCAACACGCAGAAAAAGTGGACGCACAATGATTTAATGTTCGGGGCTGACGGCCTCTACGGAAAAACCAGGCTCCCCAACTCTTCTCAATCCCAGACCACGGCCGAAACCTTGCACGGCTTCTCCCAATACAACCGCTCGTTGGGCGACGGCTTTTACGCCTACGCACGCGCGGACGGATTCCATGACGGCGTCGCCGACATCAAATACCGCCTGACGCTGGCTCCGGGCATTGGCTATTATTTCGTCACCAATAAAACCGTTGACCTCAGTCTGGAATGCGGCCCCGGCTACATCAAGGAGCAGTTGGACGGCAAGAGCGAGAGCTTCGCCACGTTGCGGGCGGCGCAAAGATTCCATTACGCCATCAGCCCTCATGCCAAGGTCTGGGACACCGTCGAGTTCCTGCCGCAGGCCGACCACTTGGACAATTACATCGTCAACGCCGAACTGGGCGTCGAATCGGCGCTGACCAAGAACAACAAGCTCAACCTGCGCACCGTCCTGCAAGACAGTTACAACAACGTTCCCGCCGCCGGCCGTCTCAAGAACGACCTCAAACTCATCGCCGCGCTGGCCTACAAGTTCTGACCCGCCCCACATCATCCCCCCGGCTCCAACCCATTGCCGACGCCAAGTGACGAATCATCAAGCCTGGGCGTCCCACTGCTCCCACCGGCTCAGCCAGGCATCGAATCTTGGGCACCGGAGCCGCACGTTGCCCAAACCCGCTTCCAAGAGGACAAAAAGGCCGTTTGAAGCTTTAAGCGATTCGTAAGTCGGGATGGCGTTGTTGAGGCGTGCCGACGGATGCGTGGTCGGCCCGTCATTGATGTCCTCCACGTTGGCTATTGCAGCGATGTTGTGCTCCAAAGCGGTCAATGCGGGAGCGTACTGCGGGAACACGGCGCGCAACGCCGACGGGTGCGCCAGCACGAGCGCTACGAACTCGTGCCGTTGAAGGTAGGGAACAAAGCGGGGTTCGCCAAAATGGGCGAACCACGCGGACTGGATTGCGTCCACTTCCGCGGCGGTGCGCGCGCCAGGCGACGGGCCGGGATAGCCTGGGACAGCGGCAGGCATGGCGTAGGTGTCGAGCATCGTGGTGAAACGGACATCCGGGCTTGGATCGGTGGAGAATAGAGCGCGGAGATCGTATTTGACCGCCGGCCAGTTTATGAATCCGCCGCGCTGCCCCGAGGGAAGAAGAGACGTTGCGGCCAGGATAGGTCGTTCGACAATGACCCCGCTTTGGGCCAGGTGATTGCGAAGAATCCGATTGACGAAAAACTCTTCCGTGGCGCCTTCGACGTACACGCGCAGACGCTTGCTCACGGACGGCCCCCAATAACATCTTTCTGCCACACTTGGCCCAGGGAATAGCGATCCAGCCAGGCTTTCAACGCTTCCGACTACTGCCGCGTGAAGGTGCTTCGCCCTTGGTCGTTCTCCGCCACAATCACGTCGTCAGCGGAGAAATGGTCAAGGAAGGTCGCAGACTGTGTTGACACAAGGATTTGACTCGAGGCCGAGGCCGCTTTGATGAGGCCAGCCACAAGTGATTCTGCCGCCGGGTGAAGGCCCAGTTCCGGCTCGTCAAGAACGATGAGCTTTGGCCGAAGTTCTTCAGGCTGAAGCAAAAGGGTGACCAAACACATGATGCGGAGTGATCCGTCTGACAACTGGCTGGCTGAAAAGTCATAGTCCGGCTTGTCCGGCGTGCGCCAACGCAGGGGGATGGTTTGTTTTGGGGAGAGGCCTTGTGGCTGAAGGGCGAAGTCTTTGAACCACGGCAACACGGTGTTGAGTGTGTTTTCAATCTGCCAAAACTCGCCGGGGTGCTCACTCTGTAACCGAAAGAGGAACGCAGCCAGGTTGCCGCCGTTATCCCTCAGAAAACCGGTGTCATCAGCGGACGGGTTTCTCCGCAGATGTGATTCCAGGGAAGTGTCATGAAATTGGTAAAACCGGCACTGGCCACGCAAAAACTGCATCACTTCCAGAACGTTCTCGTTTCTCGACCAAGCCCCGGAAAGTCCGCTTTCACGGTGTGGGCCTACATCAGCCTGTTCCTCGCTTACAAGACGAAGATTTTGCCATCCGTTGGAAAGTCCGCTCTCGCGGTGTCCGCCGCTGCCCAGAGGGACCACCTTTGGAGTAGAATGATCGGAGACCCGGAATTTCACTTCTTCGTGTGCAAAGACGAGTGTGTCGCCCTGGGCGTAGGTCAGGGAGCAGCGATACTCGTTGCGGCCGGCGGCGGTTTCGATCTCAATTGCCGCGCACACCTCGGGGCTCACCTTTGGCCCGAAGTGGAGCAGCGCGCTGGCTGGGCCGCGGGTTTGCACAAACTGCTGAAGGCCGCCTCCAGCGGCGAATCTGAGCAGTTGAAGGAAGGAGATGAGATTGGATTTGCCCGAGCCGTTGGCGCCGATGAAAACATTCAGCGGCTTCAACTCCACCTGTGCGGACTGTATCGAGCGGAAACCGTCAATCGAGATTCGTGTCAACCGGGTCATAATTTCATGGCAGTTTTTATACTATCGTCCTCACGGGCTGCCGGGGAGAAGGTTACGCACATCGCCCGGCTGTTTCCAGTCCGTTTATCGCGGGGTCTCAAGAGCAGGTCGTCGCTCCTTCGCTTCGCGCCGGCGGAGCGATTTTTCCCGCCTCTGCGTCTCCCGGCGCAGCAAGTCCTCCGCCGACCAGCCGCGAGCCTGCGCCTGCCGGGCCAAATCAAACAATCGCCTCGCCAGCGCGCCCCGCGTCAGCCGCGGCGGCCGTTCCAGCGCTCCTTCCAGCAGCTTCGCCTTCCGCGCCTTGCGGATCAGTTTCTCGGCCCGCAGCAAGGCGGGCAGATGTTTGGGGATCCCATCCAGCGCCGAGGGGCGCGCGTGGGGCGTGCCGCGCTTTTCCGCCGCCTTGATCTTCTCCCAGTTGGCCCACACCTCGTCCACGTTTTTCACCTTGACATCGCCGAAAACGTGCGGATGGCGCCGCACCAGCTTGTCGGCGATGTGCCGCGCCACGCCCTCGAAATCAAACGCGCCCCGCTCCTGCGCCAACTGACAGTGAAAAACCACCTGCAAAAGCAAGTCGCCCAGTTCCTCCGCCATCTCGTGATCGTCGCCGCTTTCGATCGCGTCCACCAACTCATAGACTTCCTCCACGGCGTGAAGGCGAAGGGAATTATGATCCTGTTGGCGGTCCCAGGGACATCCTTGCGGCGAGCGCAAACGGGCCATCACGGCCAGCAAATCGGCGATGGCGGAGTTCTTTTTTTTCACAAGATGACCAGGTTGTCCCGATGCACCAGCACTTCCCGGCTCCGCCGGGCCTTGACCGCGGCGCAGTCCAGGGCGCAGATTCCGCGCGCAAACTCCGTGCCGTCCCGATCGCATATCCGCACCACGTCGCCGGCGGCGAAGTCCCCTTCGCAACCGGTCACGCCGGGCGGCAGGAGGCTCTTGCCGTTTTCGCGCAAGGCTTTTTTGGCGCCCTCATCCACAAACAGCGCCCCTTTTGGGTGATGGAAAAAGGCGATCCAGCGCTTGCGCCCCGCCAGTTTGGCCGGCTGCGCGACGAACATCGTCCCTTCCTCCTCCCCTTCCAATATGCGCCGCAAAACCGCCTTCTTTTTGCCCGACGCGATGATGAGCGGGATGCCCGCCCGCACCACCATCCGGGCCGCCTGCAATTTCGACGCCATCCCGCCCACCGCCGTTTGGCTCTCGGTGCCGCGCGCCATTTTTTCCACCGTCGCGTTCAGGTTTTCGATCAGGCCCACCGTGCGGGGATTGGCCTTGCCGAAATTTTCGATCAGCCCGTCCACCGTCGTCAGGATGATCAGCGCGTCGGCCGGCAGCAGGCAGGCCGCCAGGGCGGAAAGTTTGTCGTTGTCGCCGAACTTCAATTCGGTGAACGAAATGGCGTCGTTCTCGTTGATGATGGGGATGACGCCGTGGCCCAGCAGCGTGACCAGCGTGTTGCGGGCGTTGAGATGCCGCTCGTGATGTTCCAGGTCCTCGTGTGTCAACAAAACCTGCGCCACGCGAAAGCCGGCCTCGGCAAAAAGCCGTTCGTACAACGCCATCAGGCGCGGCTGGCCCACGGCGGCGCAGGCCTGCAACTCGGAAAGGCCGGCGGGCCTTTTCTCGTAGCCCAAAGCCCCCATGCCCGCCCCCACCGCGCCGGAACTGACGATGACCACCTGTTTGCCCTGCGCGCGCACGGCGGCGATCTGCGAGGCCAACTGGCCGATCTGCTCCAAATCGGGCTGCTTGCGGCTGTCGGTCAGGACGCCGGTGCCCAGTTTGACGACGATGCGGCTGGCATTTTTTAGCGAAGCGCGATGCATGCGATGCAATGCCAAGCATGAATCCAAGCGCGCCAACTTACAAGTTTCTCCCGCGCACGGCCTGCTGTCGCGTTTCGAGGTCGAATTGCTTGAGCAGGGTGCGACCCCCGCTTGCGGCCTTACGCGCCGTATTCCTTGGAGGGCTTTTCTTCAAGCGCAAGCGGGGCAGCGGCGGATTCGATCCCTTCCAACTCCACCCGCCGCATGGTTTCCTTGCCGCCGAAACGCTTTTGCGCGTCGAGGATTTCCAACCCGCTCAGACGGCCTTCGCTGTCGTAATCCGCCGCGATGCCCTCGGCCAGATGTCGGGTCGTGACCGTGGTTTCGCGGAACGTGATGCTCAAGGCATCCACTTCGGCATCGTAGCGAATCTTCATGGCTTAAAAATAATACGTATAGACCGTTATCACAACTATTTCCTCGGCTTCATCCACGAACACGGGACGAACCTGCTTGGTCGCATAAAGTTTCCCGTTCCATTCCCGCCCATAAGCAAAATCCTTCCGGCAATCCAGGCGCCCAAGCTCGGCTGCGCCCCACGCGCAGGTGCGGATGGCGTCTTCGACTTCCGCAACGGTGAAGCCGCGTAAAGCGGTATAACCCATGGCGTGTTTGGATAATCGAATAGGTTTCATTTGGCTGCGCCTTCCACCAGTTTGAATTCCTCCGGCGTCAGGCCGTAAAGCGCCTACGCCAACCCGTCCGGCCGTCGGTCAGGATGCCGGTGCCCAGTTTGACGACGATGCGGCTGGCATCTTTTAGCGAAGCGCGATGCATTCGATGCGATGCCAAGCATGAATCCAACCGCGCCAACTTACAAGTTTCTCCCGCGCGCCGCTGGACGCATCCCGGATTATTTTTCTTTTAATCCAAAAATTGCCGAAGGACCCGACAATCGGGCTTGCCAAGCGGCGCGGCTGTTCCTAGATTTTTCCCATGGACCCGTCAAAGTCCCAGTTTATGCAGTACGTGCCGGTGCTCATCCTGGCAATCGTCGCCGTTGGCTTTTCGGTGGGCACGCTGGTCGCGTCGGTCGTGCTGGGCAAACGGGGCCGGCGCTCGCGGGTCAAGGACACCGCCTACGAATGCGGCATGCGCCCGGTGGGGGAAGGCACCACGCGGATGTCGGTGAAGTTTTACCTGGTGGCGATGCTATTTATTCTATTTGACATTGAAGTGGTGTTCCTTTATCCGTGGGCGGTCATTTTCAAGGGCATGATCCGCCAACAGCCGGGCCTGATCCTGGGTTCGATGCTCGGCTTCATGGGCGTGCTGTTCATCGGCTATATCTACGCGTTGAAGAAGGAGGCCTTTGACTGGAAACACTGATTTATCTCCACTTCCCAAGACGACTGCCCCGGTGATCCAATTCGGCACGGCGGGCTGGCGGGCGTTGATGGCGCGCGATTTCACTTTCGCCAACGTCCGCCTGGCCAGTCAGGCGGTGGCGGACTATCTCAAGGCGGACCTGGCCGACCCGCATTCGGCTATTCACGGGCGCGAGCCGCGGGTGCTCATCGGCTATGATTGCCGGTTCCTGGGGCGGCAGTTCGCACTGGCTGTCGCCGAAGTCCTGGCCGCCAACGGGTTGACGCCCCTGGTCTGCGGGCGGGACACGCCCACGCCCGTGCTGGCCTTTGCCATCCGCCGGCGCAAGGCCCTGGGCGGCATCAATATCACCGCCAGCCACAATCCGCCGGAGTATTCGGGCTTCAAATTCTCGCGCCACGACGGCGCCGGCGCGCCGCCCGAAGCGACCCAGCCAATCGAAGAAACGATCGTCCGGCTGCAGCGGGAGAACTGGAGTTTCAACGCGGCGGTGGTGGGCACCTTTGCGTGCAAGGGTCTGGACCCGCAAGGGGAGTATTTCCGCCAAATCCGCAAGCTGGCCGATTTCTCCGCCATCAAGAAGGCGCGGCTCAAGGTGGCGGTGGATTTGATGCACGGCTGCGGCCACGGCTACCTGGACGCGCTCCTGCATGAGGCGGGGGCGCGGCTGACGGTCTTCCACGCCGATTTGAACCCCTTGTTCGGCGGGCACCCGCCCGAACCCAGCGCGGAGCGCCTGGGCGAATTGCGCCGGATTGTCCGCGCCGGCCACGCCCGCCTGGGCCTGGCCACCGATGGCGACGCCGACCGCTTTGGGATCGTTGATGCCGACGGAACGTGGCTGACGCCCAACCAGGTGCTGGCGCTCACGTTGTATCATCTGGCCAAACATCGCGGCTGGAAAGGCTCGGCGGTGCGCACGGTGGTGACCAGCCATCAGGTGGACGCGGTCGCGGCGCTCTTCGGCGTGCGCGTCCATGAAGTGCCGGTCGGTTTCAAATACGTCGGCGCGATCATGGAGCGCGAGCCGGTCATCGTTGGCGGCGAGGAATCCGGCGGCTTGAGCGTGCGCGGCCACGTGCCGGAGAAGGACGGCATCCTGGCCTGTCTGTTGATGGCGGAATTGGTGGCGGCGGCGGGCAAACCGCTGGGGGCGGTGCTCCGCGAAATCGCCCGGCTCTCAGGCCCGTTTTTCACCGAGCGGATCAATATTCATATTGACCCCGCCAAGAAGGACGAACTGCTCTCCCGCCTCGCCGGCGGTTTGGAGAAAATCGGCTCCTTTCCTGTCGAGAATCATATCACGACCGACGGCCATAAATTTCTGTTGCCCGGGGGCGACTGGGTGGCCTTCCGGGCCAGCGGCACCGAGCCGGCCTTCCGCTGCTACATCGAGGCCCGCTCGCGCAAGAACCTGGCGCCCTTGCGCCGGGCCTGCCAGGCGCTGCTGGGCTAAGGAGCCGTCAAAAAATAACATTTCGAAAGCAGTGATTGACAATTGGTCATCGAAAAGTTGTAATTGACGATGTATTCGCGTCCAGCCGTGGTTCCAACTGCATCGTTACGGCTGGGTCGAGACACGCACGAAACCTTGCTTGGCCGGGCTGAAGACGGAGAGCGGGATGGCAATGGTCTTCAAGGTCCCATCGCCGGCGACATTGGAATAAGTCAGCCAGTTGGTTGCGGCGAGATTTGTCTGGTAAAGGACGCTGTGCGTGAACCCGGCCTGCGAGAGGAACTGGAACTGGAACTCCCCTCCCGCGGTTTGCGCATTGAGTAGCGTGACGGCCAACGCCACCGCGGGTTCGGTGATTTTGGCCAGCAATCCACCCTGGGTCCAATAGATGAACGCGTAACTGCCGGCGCGGATGATGTAATCGTCGCTAGAGACGGAGTTGCTCCCGAATTGGGCGGGAACAGCGTTGGTGATTTTGAGGAAACCGCTGGCCCAGACTCCGTCGGATGTCGCCGCGATCCCGCGGAAGTTGGCCAAGTCGGAGGACACTCCGTTGCGCGCCCAAAGCGGGTTGCCGTCGCGGTCAAACTTGGCCACAAACGGCTGCGTGAAGTATCCGGGGCCGAGATCGTTTTGGGCGAATACCGGCGCCGCGATCAGGTTGTTGCCGAAGTAGGAGTAGCTGTCAAAGTCGCCGCTGACATAGACACCGGAGGAGCTGGCCGCCGATGCCCACGGCATGACGGTGGCGCCTCCGAAGGGGGCGGCCACTTGCGCGTTGCCGTTGGTGTCGTAACGGGCGAAGTACTGCCCGCGTCCGCCTGTCAACGATATAGACAGGTTGCTGAACAGTGCGCTGGAGCCATAAGCGGTGCCGATGAGAAAGACGTCCGCTCCCGAAACAGAAATCAGCGGAATATCGTCCAGCAATCCGTATGGATTGTCATTCGCGCCGAATTGCTCGCCGACGCCCCGCAGCCAGAGCGACCGGCCGCTGGCGGCGTCAAGGGCGGCCAATCCGCAGGCCCGATCCGTGAGGTTGGAAAGAGCGCCGATGCTGATGTTGGTCACGCCGCCCGACGTTGCAGCTTTGAAGGCGATGTAAATCTGTCCGCCGCCGCCAGCCATGTTGAGGGGGAATGCAGGCAGGACCTGCCCCCAGAGCGCGACGCCATTGGAATTGAATTGAGCGATGAATCCCATCAGGCCGGAGGGCGCCGTCAGATTGGTTGCGCCCAAATTGACCGTCCCGCTCATCAGCCCGGCCAGGGTGACATTGCCCGAAGCATCCGAAACCAGCGTATTGTAGTCGTTGAATACGGTGTTGGTCGTGCCGATCTGTCTGGACCATAAGTTGCTGCCGTTGGCATCAAAACGCGAGAGCAGCAAGGAGTAGGTTCCATTGTTGGAAAATGCGTTTGTGCCCAGCCAATTGGTCCCGACGAGAACCGACGCCAGATAGGCGCCGTTGCCGGGAGCCGGTGCGACACACAGACTGTAGCTGTAACTGCCAGGGTCATTATTGGTCAGGCCAACGGCCCACATCGCCTGGCCATTGGTGGCGTGTTTGACCAGCGCGGCGCCGCCATTGGTTCCAACCGCCGTCAGTGTATTCTCCAGCACGGAGTTGGTATAGACGTTGACATTGCCAATATACTGGGCGGCGGCATAGACATCTCCCGCCGAATCCACCGCGCAGCCGCCATAATAGTCCTTGGTGATGGCGAACGAATTCAAGGCGGCGAATGGAGACTTCAGCGCGTAGGACCAGCCGGGCGGCAAGGGCGCGCTGACAAAAGTGACGGCGGCCGTGAGCGTGGTCGCCGAGCCGGCGGCATTGCCGGCGATGGCGTAATAACTTCCAGCCACCCCGGCGGTGCCGGCGTTGGTGGGAATGCAGGAGTTGGCCGTCGCGCCGGAGATGGCGCCAACGCCCACTTCGTACCATTGCCAGCTTGGAGCGGGATTGCCGGTGGCGTTGGCCGAAAGCCAGACGGGGTATCCGGAATGGTTGGTCTGGCTGAAAGGATTCAAAGTGATGACTGGAGGCGTGTTGGGGAGATAACTCACTTCATCCAAAAAACCGGCTTCTGTCGGATCCGTGTCACCACCGGCGAAGGCCGTCCAACTCACCGTGTGCGGGCCGGCGGGAATGGCGAAAGGCCCGTCTTGAAACCAGGAGGTATCGGCAAATATCTCGTCCAAAATGGTGCCGTCCAGCTCGAAGGCCACATAGAATCCCCCGTTCGGATCGTTGGCGATGCTCGACCAATAAAATGTCAACGTCCCCGGACCGGTCACGGTGAAGGAGAGAATCGAAGATTGCTCATTGGTCACGCTGCCGCTTTGCGCGGCGGAGACGCCGTCCTGCGTGTTGGTGGTTTCCACAAGCCAAAGGGTGTCGCCGCCGGTGGTCCAATCCAGGTTGGTGGTGTTCAGGGCCGCGTTAAAGTCAAGCCTGATTAGATGAATGGTGGAACCGGGATGGGCGTAGAGTTGCGCCACCTGGTTTGAAGCCAGAACGCCGGAGTAAAGCTGAATGTCATCCAACACTCCCTGAAAATACTGGTGAGGGTTGGCGTTGCCGGGATCGGATTGCGAGGCGTCAATCGCGCACCCGACGGCCACCAGGCGCGGATCGCTCAACGGATTCATCGTGGCGTAATCGCTGTTGTTTAACAGTCCATCAATATAAATCTGCTTTTCGCCCTTCGTTTGGTTCCGCGTGACCACCACGTGATGGAAATGACCGTCATTGATGTCCCTCGCCGTATTGAGCGTGTCGTCGTTCGGCCCCGTGTTAAACCCGATCTGTCCCCCGTCCATGGCGGCAGGCACGATGTCATAATGTGAGCCTGGAACATCCGCGGCCACGATCCCAGCCCCGGCCCAGGCCTCGCCATTCTCGTTGCCGTCGTTTTGCGTCGTATTGACCCAGAACGCCAATGAGAAATCGCCGGCCAGCGCGCTCAACACCGGGCCGGGAGCCGAAGTGTAACTGAAAAAGCTGCCGCCATCGAAATAAGCCGCGCCGCCTCCCGCCATCGCCGCGTTGGTCCAAAGCACCCCGTTGCCGCCATTGTAATCCAGATTATAGCCATTGCTGCTGCTGTCCTGCCCCAGCGCCGCGCTATTGTCGAAGGTGTAATGCGCGATGAGCACAGGGCTGGTGCTGACAAAATTCGTGATCGCAAAGGAGACCGAATCGCCTGTCTCAAGGGCGTCGGTGGAAATCCATCCTTGGAACTGCTGGGAGTTGGTTCCCATAGGAGTCGTGGCCGCGAAAACCGGCGGCACGTGGTTCGTGACGTAATCCAGGTAAAACGTGCAGTCCAGCCCGTCTGGAATGAGCGGCCCAGTCCAATTGGTTCGCGCCGCCGGGAGAATGACATCCTGAAAGTAGGAATTGTCATAGTCGTCAACGTACGTGTTGGTGGTGCTGCCCAGCCAGTTCGTCGGCCCCTGCCAGGTGAAGGCCGGTTGATTTGGAATATCCAGCGCGCCATTGGACGGGTAGGTGATGATTGTCGCCGGCAGCATGTTGCTGGTCATGGCCGGCGCGCTCACCGTGAACGTGTAGAGGTTGGTTGTGGTGTCGTTGGTGAACAGAAGTGTCCAGGCGCCATTGGTGATCTGTTGCATCGTCGAGTCAAAGTCATTGTATCCGGTTTCCTGGCCGGAGATGATATTGAAACCATTGGTGGTCATCCCATACGCTCGCGTGGATCCGTTTGTCGGCCATTGCGGCGAACTGACCACATACGTTCCCAACGGAAGGTCCGGCGGCGTTGTGTTGGTGCTCAACGGCGAGTAAAAGTCATAGAATTGGCCGTGGTTGCCGCGGTAGATATCCAACTCAAAGGTCAGCCCGCCGTGCGCGCACGGCGCCGCCGGCAACAGGGCCGCCGCGCAAAACAGGCCCAGACGCATCAGACCGTTGGCCCAAAATGGGGAGGGTATTCTCATAGACATAAGCACCTTGGTTTCGTTCTCCATGTTGATTCCACAAATCCTTGCATTTTTGGCAAAGGCAGTGTCCTCGGTTTCAGTTTCCGCCATCATCTCAGAAACGCGGGCGATTGCAACCAAAATCCGTGCCAAAATCCGTGCCTTTTCCCCTTCCAGCGCGTCGAATAGACCACGCCGAACACGGGAACGGGCAACCGGAATCTCCAATCGCGCCCTTTGCAGACACAAATGGGGTAGGGCGCGCACCCGGTGGCGCGCCAGGGCCATGACCTTCCCCGCCTTCGCCGCCGGGCAGTCACATGAGACCGGACCAGGGCCAGTGCCAGTTGGGTGATTTGGGCGACCAGACGTTTGAGGCGGCGATGTTCTTGAGTCCATTGTTTGACTTGGGGCACCAGATCCACCGGGACGTAATTTTTCAAGAACGAGGGCTATTCAGGTGCGAAATCCGGGTATTTCACGGGGCTGCAGACTTCGAGGCGCTTCACGAGACTCCTCAGGCGAAGGTGCGGAGAAATGCAATGGCCTCGGCGCGTTTAAGAAAAGTCGCTTCAATCTTCGCGCCGGTGTTGAATCGAAGCTGAATTTCAAAAGCCTCCCGTTGCTCACCGTTCTCGCGCAACCGATACGTCTTTTCTTCCTCGATCAAATAGGCGATCGCGCCATCAACGTCGGAACATTCGACAGAATGGCCGCGAAGCACGGTCAACCGGACCGAAGCGACCTGACGGGTGAGCGCGGCTTCAAGACGCTGCTTGAAGTCCGCGATCTCGCGTGCGTGAAGCGAGTGGATTGTTGCCAGCAACCGATGGGTCGCTTGCGGCTGCGGTAGTGATTGCCATCTGGTGATCTTCCCCCTGAACTGTTCCTCCGTTGTGCCATTGACGCCGTCCTCTGATGAAGCGTCAATTCCGAGTTCTTTGAACGCCGCCAGAATCGAGTCGTAAGGAATGTGCAGAACGCCGATGCCTTTCGACTCCAACTGATGCAGCGCGTTCCGAGTAAATTCGCCGGCGAGCATGGGGCTCAATTGATGCTCGCCGGCTTGGAACCAGGCGCTTGCGGCGAGATGTGGAATTCGACGCAGCCGGAAAAAGTGCTCGCCATCCAAAGCCGGTACGTGGCGGCCGGAGCCCATCGCATCATCACCAATACTTCGGTGGAAACCGGCTGACTCTCGCGCGGCATCATCGGGCGGAGGACTTGGCGGAGATCAACCGCGCGGCGGCCAGGATCGCGCGGCAGGCGCTCGGCGCCCACGAGGGTTACGTCCTGGGAGATGTCGGGCCGGTGGGTGGGATGCTCGAACCTTACGGGGATTTGACGGTCGAGGAGGCTGGCGCGGCTCTGGCACAACAGGCGCAAGCGCTGGTGGAAGGCGGAGTGGACGCGGTCATTCTGGAAACCCAGGCGTCGCTGGAGGAATTGAGCCTGGGCATCCAGGGGGCCAAAGAGGCCGCAAATATCATTGGATCCTGCTGCGGGAGCACGCCGGAGCATACGCGGGCAATTCGGGCCGTCGTGGACCGCTTCAATGCCGGCACGAAGGGGTAAGGCTTTGCAATCGCCGCCTTGCCGCAAGGGAGGCCGCGCTTGCGCGGCATGAGACCGTTAAAAGCACAACCCGCCGGGTCCGCGGGCGGCACGGCCTTTCTGTTTTGCCCAAAGCGGCGCCGATGGCGGCTTGGATCTTGGCCGGCCACGCTTCAAGCCGGCGCGCCCGGTCCGGCTGGCCCGCCGACGGTTGCTTCTTGGTCGTTTGGAGGTCACGGTTGACCCGCCATCATCTTCACAACCAGTAGTTGCTTTTTGCCCGCGCCCCGAGACGCGCGTAAAAAGTTCGCTTGTGAACGCATAAGTTAGTCTTTCATTGCGGCCGCGCCCCCGCAATCAGAATCAGCTTGTTTTAAAACAGGACAAGTTCCAGCGGCGGCTTTCCTACGGCTGCAGGGGCGGCGCCGGCCCGATGGTCGCACCCGGCTTGTACTCCAGGCGCACCCGGATGGAACCCCGGGCGACACGGCCCGTTTCCACCAATTCCATCACTTTGAGGCGGACATGGCGGGCAAAGGTCTTGGGATTGTTCTCATAGTGGCAGACGGGCGGATACAGGTCGTGAAACCAACTGTCGCTGGGGATGCTGACCAGGGAGACATCGGCCGGGGTGGCGATTCCTTTGGAGCTCATCCAGGAATAGCAGGTCAGCAACTGGCTGGAGGAGCAAAAGACCAGGGCCGTGGGCCGGGTCTCCAAGCCGAAGGCCGTCTCCAACAACCGGGCCACCGTTTGGGGCGTGTGGTCATCCTTGAACATCAGCAACTGGCTGGGGGCGTCAAGGGTCGCCAACGCACGGCGCAACCCGCGCTCGATGGCCAGCATTCCCGGCATGATGGGTTCGAACCCCATCTGGGCGATGACGCGATGCCCCTGGCGCGTCAATTGAATGCCCGCGTGAAAGGCCGCCGACTCCCAATCGTTGACGACAAAAGGCAGGTTGATCCCGGGGAAGGGCGTGCCGTAGATAAAAGCCGCAAGCCCTTGTTGGTCGAACCACCGTTGCGTGGGTCCGCTGACGAAGTGGAGCATCCATGCCGCCGAGGGGTTCTCAGCCACCAATCGTTTGAGATGCGCCTCGGGCCGTTGCATGTGGAGAAAGTGGGAGGAGACAAATCGCAACGCGCGCCCCTGTTCGGCCAAATGCCTCTGCAAATCCTCCAGTTCCAATAGCATGATCCGATCCACAATCGCGAAGGGCGATAGAAAGGTCACCGGCAGGCTGCGGTTTCGCGCTCGGTGGCGCCGCGGCAGATGCTCGTGCTCCACGCGGCGCTGGCGCCCCTGCCCGGTGGCCGATATCCAATGCTGCTCCTCCAACTGTTTCAACGCCAGCCGCAAGGTGTCCCGGCCTACGCTCAGGCGGGCCTTGAGCCGCAATTCCCCCGGCAGCATGCCGGCCAGGTCGCCCTCGGCAATCCATCTTTTGAGGGTCTCGACGGTTGCCGAGACCAAGCTCGTTCTATTGGGCAATAGGGCCATTCGGATTAAGATTACGACGAAGATCAGGATTGGGAAGCGCAAACCGCAATGCCAAAAAGTCAAATGCTTCCGCCGGGGCCATCAGGTTGCCAATTCCCTTGCCCGAAAAGAACGCGGGGCCTTATGATTCGGCGCGGTTATGAAACGCCTGAGAATGATTTCCGACGGCGCTCTGGCGCGTCTGCGGCAAGGCGCCTTGGAGGCCTGGCGGCGCCAGGATTATCAGCAATACTTCAAGATCATGGAGCAGGCCAGCCGCCAGGACCCGGCCAATTCCAACATCCTGCTGGACTTGGGCGCAGCCTATGGAATGCGCTACGATTATGCCGCGGCTGAACGCTGTTTCGAGAAAGCCGTCCGCGTTTCCCAGGCCCGGAACAATGTCCTGGTCATGGCGGGAACCCAATGCCGCGGGTTTGACCGTTATGAAATGGCCCGCACTTACTTTGAGCGGGCGATCAATGAACCCGGAGCCTCGCCCGACACCTATGTCAAGCTGGCCGAGATTTACGAGCGGTTCCGCTTGCTCCAGGAAGCCTCCGATCTGGTCGAGCGGGCGATGCGCCTGGACCCGGCCTGCGCCCTGGCCTCCCTGGTGCGCGCCCGGTTCGACCGCTTGAGCGGGAAGCTGGAGGAGGCGGAGCGCCGCTTGCGTCCTTTGCTCTCCAATTCGCGCCGGGACACTTGGTCCACCCGCATTCGAGGTTGGTATGAACTGGGCGCGGTGCTCGACGCGCAGGGGCGGTACGACGAGGCCATGGCGGCCTTCCTGGAGGCCAAGGGGATGATACTGCCCAACGCCGCGTCGCACATCGCCGCCCAGAAACTGGTGCATTCGCGCTTGAAGATTGCGGCGGAAAAACTCAACGCGCAGATGATGGGCCGGTGGAAGGCGCAAGGGGAGGCACTCCAACCGCCCTGCCGGCTGGCGTTGCTCTGCGGCCACCCGCGCTCCGGCACCACCTTGCTGGAGCAGGTGCTGGATTCTCACCCGGATTTCGTCTCCGCCGAGGAGACGGGCATTTTCCTGCGCGAATCCTTCTGGCCGCTCTTGCGCGGCCTGTCCCCGGAGACGTTGATGGTGGACGCGATGGAATCGGCTTCGCCCGGGGCCTTGCGGCAGGCCCGGCAAACCTACGCCGATTGCATGGCGCGCTTTCTGGGTCATTCGCCCGACGGCCGGCTTTTGTTGGACAAGAACCCATCGCTGACGGGTCTGGTGCCGGCTTTTGTCCGCGTTTTTCCCGAGGCCAAATTGCTGGTGGCGTTGCGGGACCCGCGCGATGTCTGCCTGAGCTGTTTCATGCAGCCACTTCCGCAAGGGCAGGTCAGCTCCATCTTCCTGACGTTGGAAAACACCACCCAGGAATACGCGGCGGTCATGGGATTATGGCGGGCGGCGGCGCCCTGCCTGGGCGGTGGCTTTCTGGAAGTGCGCTACGAGGATTTGGTGGAGGATTTGGAGGGGGTGGCCCGGCGGACGCTGGAGTTCTTGGGGGCGGGATGGGACCAGCGGGTGCTGCACTTTGACCAACACGCGCAGATGAAGGTGGTGCGCTCGCCCACCTACGCCGCCGTGGCCAAGCCGATTTCCCGGGGCGCCGTTGGACGCTGGCGCCATTATCAAAAGCACTTGGAACCGTGGATGGAGACTCTGGCGCCTTTTATCAAGGCCTTTGGTTACGAATAAACAAGGGGTGCAAACAACAGGAGCCGGGATTGCTCCCGGCTCCTTGGCTCAAGAGCGCCACGGCCTTGGGCCTATTGCAGGCTCAACCTGTAAAAGGAGGCGCTGCTCCCGGAGGTCAAAGTGACTTGGTTCTGCCCATTAACCACCTGTGATGTCACGTTCGACCATGGCCCGTTCACGGCGGTGCTTTCTTGCAGCATAAACTGGGTGGCGATGGAAACCGGCCACGACACAATCGCGCTCCCCGCCGTCGTCCCGTGCGCCACAGAGAGAACGGGAGGCGTCGTGTAGGAGAACATGAAGTGGGACACGGTCTGGATGGAGTTGGCTCCGCCCGTGCCTCCCGTGAAACCGACATACGCGGTGGCGCTGCTGCCGGCGCCGACAACGGCGGGCAGGTCGGGCAGACTTACAGAGGTGGTGTAGGAGTTTCCCTCCATGGCATCCACCAGCCACGCGGTCAGGACGTTTTGGCCGTAATAGAGCTGCACGTAGATGGGGTCGCCGCTGGTAATGCTGACCGGCGCGGTGCCGAAATAAGGCCCGACCGGCGGCACCGCCTCGTAATCCGCGGTGCTTCCCTCAGTGCCGACCTGAATGCCGGGTCCACCGTTGGCGCCGCCGTAGATATTCATCTCAAAGGCGGCGCTGGGCGTGATGCCGTTATAGCCCAAGCCTCCGCCCCCGCTGCCGACCGCGCTGGCGCCGGCCGGGGCATTCTGAATGCAGAAGGTGATGCCGTCGGCGGCCCTGTTTCCACCCGCTGTATAGACAAAAGAAGCAAGGAAACCGCCGATGTACTGGGGCGTATCGAAAAAGGCGCTGGTGGCCTCGCTGTTTTGACCGTCGGTGAGCGTGAGCACATTGTTGGCGATACTGGGTTTGATGGTGGCGCCTTCGTTCAGGGTCCAACTGACGCCATTGCTATTAAAGCTGATGACCGGCGGAGGGGTCATTGGACTCCTGACGACAGCCGTTGAACTGTTGTTGGAACCAAAGGCGTTGCTGATCGTGACACTGTACGTGTTTGTCCCTGGCAACGCGTTGAACGAGTAGCTGGAAGTCGTCGCCCCTGGGACAGCAGCGCCGTTTTGCATCCACTGGTAATAGAGCGGCTCGGTCCCGACCGCCTCCACCGAGAAGGCGAGCGGAATTCCTGACACCGTCTGAATCAGCAGAGGGGAAATGTCAGTCTCAATCTCGGGCGCTCCTCCGACGACGCTCAGGGCGGTCACGGAACTGGTGACGGCGCCGTAGCTATTGCTTACGGCCACACTGTAACTGCCGGCATCAGAAAGCGCCGCGCCGGTGATGGCCAAGGTCGCCGTGTTCGCGCCCGAAAACTCCCCGCCGCTGACCGGCGCCCCGCCATTGAGCCACTGATAACCCAGCGTCGGCGTTCCGTTGGCTGCCACCGAGATCGTCGTGTTGCCGCCAAGGGGCACTTCCAAGGAGGCGGCAGGTTGCTGCGTGATGTAGGGCGCCAACTCCGCCGAATAATAGAGCGACTGCACTTGCGCGGGCGAAAGCGCATAGGCGAAGACCGCCACTTCCGCCATATTGCCGTCAAAAACGCGGTTCGGCTCGTTGTCCGGCGATTCGCCAATCGTCAGATCCGACGTGCTTCCGGCGGGGATGCCCGTATTGGCATTGGAGGCGTTCAGGATGCCGTCAACATAAAGCGACGCGGTCGCGCCGTCCCACGCGCCGACAACAAAATGCCACTTGCCGTCGTTGATGTTGCCGGCGGGAGCAATGCCGTTCAAATACAATCCACCGTCGCCAAACTGCAGCAGGTTCGCGGTATCGTCCATTTGAAGACGGCACGAGCTGTCGCCGCGTCCGAAAAAGCACTCCCATCCAGTGCGGCCGTCCGTGGGAGCAGCCTGGATCCATGCAGCCATCGTGATCGGTCCCAGGAGGTTCAGATCGCCCGTATTGTATGGAACGTCTATAAATCCTGTAAGACCCGGATTGCCGCTGCCCGACCAATAATTATGATTGAAAGAGACCGCGCGATTATTGGCGCCCGTGCCCGGGAAGCCCGCCGCGTTGGGTCCGGGGACCGCCGCCGGGAAAGTGCCGGGCAAATAATATCCGTTGTCATTGGCGCCGGTGGCTCCGTAGTTGACGGCCAATGGCTCGGAACTTTCAGACGGGTAGGAAATCAACTCGTCCAACTGGTAAAAGAGCAGGGGATTGCTCTGTTGAACCACTTGATAGTAAGGCATGGCCGGAGCCGTGTTGGTGCCGGCCGCATAGTGTGCCGCGATGGTGCTGGCCGACAGCGCGTTCGTATAAAAGGCCACCTCATCCTCCTCCCCTGCAAAATGGTAACTGCCGTCACTCCGGGCGCCAATGGTGAAGGCGCCTGTGTCGTTTATCCCATAGCCCGCCACGGCCGAGGTGCTGCTCAGGTTTCCGTCCAGGTACATCTTGGCGGTGACGGCGCCGGCCGGATAAACGCCGTTGGTATTGGGCTTCGGGTTGCCGTTGATGCTGACCACCACGGCCAGGTGGTGCCAAGTGTTGGACGTGACGGCGGAGTGCGCCTGGAAGCTGATTGACGTGGCCGTTCCGTTTTTGTTGTAGGTCCGGAAGTTGTAGAAGCCGGCGCTGCTATTATCCATGTAGATCGCCCAGCCCGAGGACGGATTGTTGGCATCCACGCATGACAGCGGGCAGCCCGTCGTGCCCGTAGTGGCTGACTGCAACCACGCTTCCACCGTGAAGGGCGGCGGGTTCGACAGGGCCATGCTGTAAGGCAGAGTGACGGAGCCTGTAACGCCATCGGTGGCAATGGCGTAATTGGTGTCGGCTGGGTTCTGGTCGGCCAACGCCCCATGCTGCTGGAACGATACCCCGCTGCCGGCATAAAAGGCGTTGCCCGCCGCCCCCAGCGTCCCGATATTCAGCGCAACCAGCGGCGTCGGCTGATTGGTCTCGCTGAGCGGCCAGTAGGCCAGCGGGTTGAGACCCAGCACGGAAGCAAAGTAACTGCCCGGCAGCGGCGCGGTTACGACAGTCAGTGTGGCGGCTTGCGCGTTGGTAGCGGCCAAACCGTACCCATCGGTCACCACGACATAGTAGGAGGAGCCGTTCGCGGAGGCCTGCACGTTCGTCAAGACCAGCGTGTTTTTCGTGGACCCGGCCATCAAAGTCGAGGCACTGGGACTGCCATGATACCATTGGTAGGTCAGTGGCGGATTTCCCTCGGCTGTCACGCTGAACGTCACGTTCGAGTTGATAATCACCACGCTGTCCAGCGGCGGCGCAGTGATGACCGGCGGCCCTCCTCCCGCACCATAGTGCGCCGCCACTTGTGAGGGCGTCAGGGCATAACTGTAGATGGCCGCCGCGCAGATGCTTCCCGCAAAGTATCTGGTGTTGCCTTCGGACGTGCCATCGGCAATCCCCCACGGATCGGCAAAACTGACCTCCCCGAGGGTGCTGGCGTTTCTGCCCACCAATACTGCGTTCACATACAGATTCCAATAAACTCCGTCAGCCGTTAAAACCAGATGCGTCCATGCACCTTGGCTGACGGTCCCGCCACCCGCGCTTGTGCCGCCGGCAGCCCCCCAAGCGCCGCCCTCGTAGGAGGAGCCGTTGTCTATTCTCAGAAAGAATTCGGACGTGTCATACCCTTTGCCCACTATGTCTGATAGGCTGTCGGATTGAGTGCCGGGTTGGATCCAGGCCTCCACGGTGATCTGGCCGGCAAAATTCAGGGCGGGCGTGTTGGGCACCAGAACGTAGTTGGTGGCGCCGTCAAAAGCCGCGGCGGAAGGGAGCCATGAAGAGGGACCGGCAACATTCAACGTCGGCCCATTCATGTACGTGCCGTTGTACCCCCCCACATAGTCGTACGCCGTGGTGCCGCTGGTTTCGGACAGCGGCCAAAAAGCCAGCGGCTCATCCGCCATGACGGTCGCCTGATACAGGCTGGGGGTGACGACAGTCAGGCTCAATGGCGCGCTGGTGGTCGGGCCGTAGGTATTGCTCACGACGCATGTGTAGCTGCCGCTGGTCTGCACGTTGGTCACCGTCAATGCGGCGTTGGTGGCATGGGGAACCTGCTGCGAACCATTGAAATACCATTGGTAGGTGAACGGCCCGGCCCCGCTGGCGGCCACACTGGCGTGGAGTGTCTCCCCAGCCAGGAGGACTCCGGTGCTCACGGGTTGTTGCGCGATGCCGGGCGCGACGGCGGGAAACGAACCGAGGAGCTGGATTTCGGCGATTTGAACGCCGTTGGAGGCTGTGGCATTATTGACGACGTTGGTGAAGGTCAGCCGGTATGTGCCGTAAGCGGTTGTATTGGCGAAGTCAATTTCCTGCAAGACTTGATTGGTGATGTTGATGGCGCCGCCGGCGGCATTGCGCTGCGCGGGCAGGGCCAGCAGGCCGCCGGATATGGGCGCGTAGGTGCTGCCGCCGTCGTTGGAGCCTTCCAGCAGGTAATCGGCCGGATCATCCTCCGGATGGCTGCCGGCCGTAAAGAGCCGCAGGCCCGTCACGACCGTGCCGCCCACTTGCGGCGTGACCGTGAAACCCGCCGGCCCGTAAAACGGTGCGACGCTGCCGTTGGCGCCGAAATTGACGTACGGGTAAAGCGTGCCATCCTCCACATTGGCGACGGTCATGGCGAAGGGCGGCGGAACGGTGTTGTAGGGCCCGTTCATGTTGTTGTTGAAGTCGGACAGCGTGTCGCCGGGTTGCAAAACGTAGCCGACGACTGTGGTGAGGTCGCCCGCTTGCAGTGGGCCGGTGGCGGGGCAGGTCAGGATCGTCAATGGCGCCGCCGGGCTGGTGTTGGTGGCGGTGGCGGTCGTGATGACGCACTGGTACAGGCCCACATTGGCCGGGGATACGCCGGTCAGGGTCAGGTTGGTCGTCCCGGACCCGGAAACGCTGCCGGCAACGTCGGACAGATTATTGGTCACGCCGCCAATGACCGATTGCCAGCCAAAAGAAGCATTGCTGGCAAAGGCGGGTGAAAAGGAGAAGTTCGCCGTGCCGCCCGCCAAAACATTCTGCGCCGCCGTGCTGCCCACGGCAGTCGGCGGCGGGTTGAAGATCAATTGAAAGCCGTTGACATCGGCTTCCTCGGGCAGGTTGCTGTTGCCGACGCCGTCCTGGGGATTGGGCAACGCGGTGATGGTGATGTTCCCGCTGGCATCCGGGGTGACGTTCTCGAAAATGACAAAGTTCTGTCCTTCGACAAACGTGCTGGCCGGCGCGCCGTTCCGCCCGTTGAGCGTGGCGGCGATGCCGTTATGGGCGTTGCCGCTGTTGACCGAGAATACCGTGCCGCGGTTATTATCGTAGTCCGCCCCATAGACATACAGCCCGTAGGTGCCGGCGGGGACTTTGTGCAAAGTAAAAACCGCCTTCGCAGCGCCGCTGCCGTTTGTCAAGGCGGCGCAGCCCAGGAGAAAACCCGGACTGCCGTTCGGCAACGCTGAATCGTAGGAACCCACCGCTGGGCTGCCGATGCCGCCATTGTCGTAGGCGCAAATTACCGACAGCGTAATGGGGGTCCATTGGCCGGCGGAGGTGGCGTTGCCAGAGACAGTGGGACTTCCGGAATAATCAAAAAGAGAACTGCCGCTGGAACTGACCCACTTGGAAGCGATGGCCGGCCAGTTGGTGTTGTAGGCGGCATAGGGGTTCCCCGGATTGCCATATTGTTGAGGCCACGGACCGCTGGAGCCGGGACTTCCGCTCCAGAAAAAGGTGCTGCCATACATGGTGCTGTGGCCAAAAACGCCGAAGCCATTCCATATATCATTGCCGGGGTCCGCGTATGCCCCCTGGCCCGCGAAAAGTTCGTCGTAGTTTCCTGAGACGGCAGCAACCCAGACTCCGCCGTTGTTGTCGTCATGGAAATTGACCACCTGCGCCATGGCCCCAGAGGCCAATACCGCGGGAATCAGGGCTGAACTGAAAAGGAGTTTTCGTTTCATATATGACTCTTTCTTTTATCCTCCAGGCAGGAACAAAGCCCGGGCCGATCAAACATCCGTCCCCGCTTCGCCCTCCGGGAAAACAGACTTGCATACTACGCGTTCTTGCCAAAGACAGGCAAGCAAAATCCGCTGGGCGCATGACAAAAAAATCTTCACCTCTTGGGATGGAGCGTGCATAGGAGGGTGGAAGTCCCTCTCTGGCGGAGCTAAACGCCAGTAACGGAAAGTAACTGCGCCGTGGCGACACGGGGTGGAGAGCAACTGAAAGTGAACGGATAGTCCGTAGAACTGACGGGTTCAGTGTGAACCCGCGAAACGAACTCGATTCGGCTTTATGCGACTGACGAGACTGCTGGGAAAGTGCGAAGTCCGAAGAGCCGCCGATAGCGCAACAACGCGAGTCGGGGGTCAAGCCTGCCCGGAGCAAAAAGCATGGCCGGAACAGGGGCGCATGGGGTGGTTGGAGACGGAATGTCCGGAAGTGCATGTTCAGCAACCAAGGAGACCTGCCGTGGACGCTGACGCGGGGTTCCCGCGCCAGGGCAGGAGTCAGAGTGTCCGTAGTAGCGAGGAAGCGAGTAATGATCGTGGAGCCAAGGGACATAGGAAGTTGGTGGGAGCGATGACGGTGGAAGGCTATATGATCCAGCATAGTGCCCCAAAAGGCTGTTCGTGCTGGAGCCGAAAAGGCCGCCGGAAACCGGGTTGCTCTCAGAGGGGCCGCGGAAACGCCAACGCAGTGCAAACTGCGTGGCCTGGATGGAGCAGTCAAGCGTCTGCAACCTCTGGGTCCGCCCATTTCGCAAGACCAGCAACCGGAAAGCCGGATGCCTGAATTGGGCCTGTCCGGTTTGGAGGGAGGGGCGAGGTTCAAACCCTCGTCCCTACCCCTATCCGACGACGTGAAGATTTTTGTCGTACACCCACGGATTAAAACAACAGGAGCCGGGATTGCTCCCGGCTCCTTTGCTTAAAAGCCCCTCCGGCTTTGGCCTATTGCAGGCTCAGCCTGTAATAGGCGGTGCTGGTTCCAGGAGTCAAGGTGACCTCGTTTTCGCCATTCACCACTTGCGGTGTCTGGGTCACGTTCGACCATGTCCCGTTCAGCACTGTGGCTTCTTGCAGCACGAACAGGGTCGAGACTGACACCGGCCACGATACCACCACAGTCCCCGCCGACTTGCGCGCGACAGAGAGAATGGCGGGCGTGGTGTAGGAGAACAGGAAGTTGGACACGGTCTGGTAGGAATTCACGGCGCCATCGCCTGCCGTAAAACCGATGTACGCGCTGTCGCTGCCCAGTGTGGCCGGCACGTTGCACGTGTAATTGGTCGTGTAAGTCAGCTTCCCGTCCGACAGGTACACTCTCATCACACTCTCACTGTAGTAGAGCTGGATGTAGATGGGGTCGAAGCTGCCAATGTTGACCGGCGCGGTGGGGCCGTAGGGCGTAAGCTGCGGCGTGCTGTCCGCGGTCAGTCCGTTGGTTCCCAACAGAATCCCGACGCCGCCGTTGGCGCTGACGTAAACGTTCATCTCAAAGGCCACGCTGGGCGTGATGCCATTGTAACCCAAATCTCCACCCCCATTGCCGACGGCGGTTGGGCCAAGGCCGTAGGCGGCGTTGGTGCTGTCTTGCATGCAGAAGGTGACGCCGTCGGCGACCGAACTGGCTGGCTGCACCTGGTAGATGTAGGAAGCGATAAAGCTGCCGATGTACTGCGGCGTATTGTAGAAGGCGCTGCAGGCCTCGCCGTTGGTGGCGTCAGTGAGCGTCAGCAAGTCATTGACGATGCTCGGATTCGTCGGCGCTCCCGGCCAACCCGGCCCCTGGTTGAGCGTCCAGTTCGTGCCGTTGCCATTAAAGCCGACAATGGGCGGAGCATTGGTCACTCCCAGGACAACAGCCGTTGAGCTGGAGATGGAAGTGACGGAATTGCTGATCGTGACAGAGTAGTTGTTTGAGCCTGCCAACGCGTCGAACGTGTAGCTGGAGTTTGTCGCACCCGCAATAGCGACGCTGTTAAGGAGCCACACGTAGTAGAACGGCTCGGTGCCGGTCGCCGTCACAAAGAACGTGACCGGAAGTCCCGCCGGCACAACCGTCAGCAGAGGGGAGACATCCGCCACAAGGGTCGGCGCCCCCGAGAGAATGCTCAGGGTGACAAAGGAACTGGTGGTCGCGCCGTAGTTGTTGGACACCACTACGTAGTATTGATAACTCGACCACGCGGACTGGATGTCCGTCAGAGCCAATGTCGCGTTCGTCGCTCCGGTGAGCGTATTCGTTACACCGCTGGCCACGTAATTCCATTGATAATAATAGGGCGCAGGGCCATCTACAACCGTTGAGACGATCGAGCCGTTCCCCCCTTGGTCCACCGTGACCGGCGCGGACGGAACGATGACGACGGGACGCACGTTCGTTGTGCCAAATGTGCCGGTGTCGAACAGAGCATTCATCTGGACCGACGACAGAGCGCTGGGGAAAACCGCCACGGCGTCAATCATTCCATTGAAGCTTCGGGCCGGATCGCCGGCGGCATCATTGCCGATGCGCCATTGGCCGCCCAGCAGGCCCTCGTACTGCGGGATCGCATTGGTTGACGCCGCCCGGCCATTGGTGTTGTAAAGATAAAAAACGGCCTGCTCCGGAGAAATAGCCAGGGCCACCAGCGACCACTGATTTTGAGGCGGTGTCAAATTGGAAACAAAGTCGTAGGTGTCGGAGGCGTTATTGTTCCACACGTAGCCCAGCATCCCATCGGTAGCTCCTCCGCTTGGACTTATGTCGAAACCACCGTTGACCCCGCTTCGGTCAACGATCAGGCCCGCGGAGGTATTTTGATCGCCTACGGGATAAATCCAGCAGGTGAACGTCAGATTGGGCATGGTGACGCCGCCGCTGCCTTCCAGTGTCCCGAATGGGGCCGAAACCCACGCATTGGTTTCTGTGCCGCTAATATCCACCGAGTAATCAGTGGCTGGGAACCCTTCGAAAGGCGGGTTGGCAACGCCCGGCTGGCCAATCAGGGAGTTTGTTTGATATGTGCCGTTGTTGCCCGCCACATACTCGTAGGCCGTGGTGCCGCTGGTTTCGTTCAGTGGATAAAAGGCCACCGGCTGATAGGCCAGGACGGCCGCCTCATACGTATGCGCCAGGGGCGTTACGACGCTGAGGCTCAACACCGCGCTGGTGGCCGTGCCGTAACGATTGCTGATGATGCAACTGTAGCTGCCGGTATTGGTCGCTTGCACGTTGGGCAGCGCCAGCGCCGCGCTGGTCGCATTGGCAACCTGGTTCGACGTGTCGGCATACCATTGATAACTGAAAGGCCCAGGCCCGGTGACCGTCACGCTGGCATCGAGTGTCGCGCCGGCAAAAAGGACGACGGAAGCCACGGGTTGTTGCACGATGATCGGCGGGCTGGGCGGCACGCCAATCGTCGCGTAGGCCGCCTGAATTTGCGCCTGCGTCAACGCATTGGTGAAGATCGCCACGTGGCTGACGCTGCCGGTGAAGCCGCGGGTGACTTGTCCGCTAACCTTGTCAACACCATAGTCGGGTGCCCCTCCAATGAAGACATTCTTCTCTATCGGACTTATATTCGCCTCCGACCAAACGGCGCTGCCTTCCACAATGCCGTCAATGTAGAGGTCCGCGTTCCCGTTCACCGCATTGTACACGCCCGTCCACAGATGCCACTTGCCGTCATTGATGGTGATGCTTGCCGTGATGTCGACGTTCCCCCCATACGCGAAATGAGGGAATTGACTCGTGTCAACGCTGAAGCGATAGGAGGAATCGCTTCTGCCCACCACCGTTTCAAATGCGGCATTGGTCGCCGTGGGGACCTCCACCCAGGCGGACAGGGTCAGACTGCCGGTTACATCGAGCGCCGTCAAATTGTAAGGATCGCACAGCACGCCCGGGCCGGAGGTGTCCGCAGGGCCGCTGTTGGTCGGATCGAACGCGCAGGCAAGGCTGTTGGGGCCAAAGGGACCCGGCACTCCGGGCATCGTGCCTGTTTCATAGTAGCCAGTGGACGCTGCCCCTGTGCTGCCATAATTGGCCGCCACGGGCAAAGCAATTGGATAAGGGCTGCCAGCGGGTGCCTCATCCAGGCGCAAGTAGATGATCGGCTTCTGTTGCAGCACCAACTGGCTGTAGGCCGTCACCGGGTTTGGATTGGTGCCCGCCTGGTAATGCGTTAGCACCGCATTGGCGTCCAACGCATTGGTGTAATAGGCCACTTCGTCCAGGTCGCCATCGAATCGGTATCCGGAGTCGGATCGTCCGCCGATCGAGAAAGTGCCGTCATTCTGGCCATCGTTGGGCACGTAAGCCGGCAGGGGCGTCGGGCCTGCCACCAGCACGCCGTTAAGGTAACCATAGACGTTGGTGACCGTGACGGCGTTGCTGACAACCACCACCAAATGGTTCCACTGATCCTGCGCCACTGAGTTGGCGCTTCCGATATTCAGGGCGAGCGCCGGAGTGGTGCCGTTCTGGGCGTACGCCCGGAACGTATATTCTCCCGGATTGGAGATGTCCATGTAAATCAGCCAGCCTGATCGTGGACTGGCGGCATCCATATTGCACAATGCGCATTGCGTGGCATTGATATTGTGCGAGAGCACCCACGTTTCTATCGTGAAGGGCGGGGGGTTGGCCAGGTCTGCCGTGTATGCATTCGTTAACCCCGTTGTGGATCCGTTAAACTCGTCAGCGGTGTCCGTGCTGCTGGCCAGCGCGCCGGGAACTCCAAATACCACATCACCAAAAAAGCCGGCATTCAATGCCGCGCCGACAGTGCCCAGGTTGGTGGCGACAAATGTCGCGGGTGCCGGCGGTTGTATGGTCTCGGTCAGCGGCCAATACGCCAGCGGACTCAGGCCAAGCACTGCAAACTCGAACGGGCTTGGCGCGGTGGCATTAAACACACTCTGAATCTGGCTGATGCTCAGTGCGTTGGTGAAAATCGCCACCTGCGCCACCTCGCCCACGAAATTGCGCCCGTTGTAATCCGGCGCGCCACCGATGATGAATTCGTTGTCAGGGGTGCCGGAAACTTGGCTCCATGTCGCGGTGCCAGCCAATACGGAGTCAATGTAAAGGTTGGCGTTGCTGCTGACCAAATCGTAGGTGCCCACCCAGTAATGCCAATTGCCGTCATTGAGCGCGTTGGGTCCCACAATGTCCGCGTTGCCGCCGTCGGCAAAGTGGGGCATGCTGCTTGTATCCACCGCAAACCGGAAGGCGGCATCGCCCCGGCCAAGAACGCCTTCAAACCAGCCGTTCGTGCCCGTCGGAACCGTCGGAACCTTCACCCACGCGGCGACGGTTATCGAGTTCGTAAGGTTCAAAACATTCGGATTGGACTGTGCGCAAGTGACAGCCGGCCCGCTGTTGCCGCTCTGAGTTCCACTCGGACTGAATTGGGTGGCGAAGTCACTGCTGCCGAAGCCGTTGCCAAACGGACCGAAGCTCGGTCCTGCCACGCCGGGGGCCGTGCCCGTCTGGTAGAAGCCGTTGGCCGCCGAACCGAGGCTGCCGTAGTTGTGGGCCACCGGCGCGGCCGGCTGGTCTAGGCGGTAGTAAAGCGCCGGCGTGCTGTCCATAACGAGGGTGTTGTAAGGCGTGCTTGGGCTTGTGTTCGTGCCCGCGCTGTAATGCGCCGCGATCGTGTTCGCGTCCAATGCCGTCGTGTAATACGCCACTTCGTCAATGTTGCCATCGAAGAAGTATCCGCCGTCGGATCGTCCGCCTATTGTGAAAGTACCGCTATTCAGGCCATCATCCGGCACGTAGGCCGGCAGCTCTGTCGGGCCTGCCACAAGGACGCCGTTGAGGTAGCCATAGACGTTTGTGACCGTGACGCCATTGCTGACAACCACGACCAAATGGTTCCACTGGTCCTGCGCCACTGAGTCAGCCGCTCCGATATTCAGGGCGAGCGCCGGAGTGGTGCCGTTCTGGGCGTACGCTCGGAACGTATATTCTCCCGGATTGGAGATGTCCATGTAAATCAGCCAGCCTGATCGTGGACTGGCGGCATCCATATTGCACAACGGGCATTGCGTGGCATTGATATTGTGCGAGAGCAACCATGCTTCTATCGTGAAGGACGGAGCATTCGAGATGCCACTGCCGTATGCGGTGCGGACATCGGCCGAAAGGCCGTCAAATCCCGCCGCCGTGTCCGTCGTGCCGGCAATGGCGCCCGGCACGCCGAAGGCCACGGCGCCGCCGTAAGCCGCGTTGTAGGCGGTGCTCAGACTGCCCAGGTTCGTTGCCGCCAGCGCCGGGCTGGGCGGGGCTGTGGTTTCATTCAGCGGCCAATATGCCACCGGATTCAGGGCGATGAGCGCGTTGGAAAACGCCGATTGAGCGTGGACTGACAGCAGGCCGATAAAGGTCGCGGCCACGCCGACGAATGTTGCCAGGTATTTGCGCATAGATGGATTCCTTGTTTTGTTAGTTGAGGTGTGATGTTCGCTTCGATTGACCCCCTCCGCCTTGGCCCCAGAGGCCATAAGCGCGGGGATGACGGCTGCATTGAGAGAAAGTTTTCGTTTCATATTGCGTGTCTGTCGCGGGTTTGATTAACGCTGCTTGACGGAAAGAGCCGGCTTGCAACACGAAGATGGCCGCCCGGTCAAAACTTGCGCCTGCCCGCGCGCAACGACCAACCACCCCGCGTTGAACCAGCAAAACATAAACAACTGCTTATCGCGGTTTTACGATTATCTTATCATCCCGCAGGCGGAACCTGCCCATTCATTCAAACACCCATCCCGCCCTCCGCCCTGCCAGGAGATAGAACCGTGCTATTCTGGCACGCCTCTGCCAACGCGGGAAAGCAAAATACACTTGTCGTATAATAAAACAAGTTTTCCCTTCGGTGACGACCGGTTAAAACAACAGGAGCCGGGATTGCTCCCGGCTCCTTTGTGCAAAAGCCGCAGGCAGTCGGGCCTATGGCAAGTTCAGCCTGTAGAACATGACGTTGTTCCCAGGAGTAGGAGTGAACTCGTTGACGCCATTAACCAACTGGATGTTTTTGGTGACTGTGGACCACGGGCCGCTGGGCGACGTGCTTTGTTGGAGCGTAAAGAGGCTGGAGACTGAAACCAGCCATGAAACAGTTACGCTTTCGCCGGCGCCGCGCGTGACAGAGAGAACAGGCGGCGATGTAGAGGAGAACACGAAGTTGGAGACGGTCTGGATGGCGTTCAGGGCGCCCGTGCCTGCGGTGAAACCAACATAGGCGGTGCCGGCGGCAGGGGCGCCGACGATGACGGGCAGGTTGGTCACATTAAAAGAGGTGGTGAACGACGTTGCCGCGACGGAATCCACCAGCGTCACGGTCGCGACGTTTTGGCCGTAATAGAGCTGGACGTAGATGGGGTCACCGCTGATGAGATTAACGGGCGCGGTGCCCAGGAAATCCCCGATATATTGCGGGGTGCCGTACGAGGAGGCCGGCGTGGCTCCATCGGTGCCGAACTGAATGCCCACGCCCCCCCGGTCGCCCGTGTAGATGTTAATCTCAAGGGCGGCGCTGGGCGTGATGCCGGTGTAACCCAATTCATTGCCTTCACCGCCGGTCGCGCCCGGGCCCGAGTTTTGGATACAGAAGGTGATGCCGTCGGCCACCGGGCTGGTTCCAGGCGCCTCCTGATAGATGAAGGAAGCAAAGAAGCCGCCGATGTACTGGGGAGTTTCGTAGAAGACGGTGCAGGTTTCGTCGTTGGTGCCGTCGGTGAGCGTCAACAAATTATTGATGATGCTCGGCGTAGTGGGACTACCCGGCCAAGTGGACAGTTTTGCTATGTCCCAGTTATTTCCATTGCCGTTAAAGCCGACGATCGGCGGAGGGGCCAGGGGACCCAGAACAACAGCCGTGGAGCTGCTGGCGGAACCAATGGTGTTGGTGATAGTGACACTATAAGTGTTCGAGCCGACCAACGCATCGAACGAAAAGCTGGAGTTGGTCGCGCCCGGGACAGCGACGCCGTCCTGGATCCACTGGTAGAAGAAAGGCGGGGTTCCAGCCACGCCGACAGAGAAGGTGATCGGCTCGTCATAGGTCGCCGTTTGCAGGAGAGGCGAGATGTCCGTCTCAACCACCGGCTTGCCTGCGATGATGGTCAGGGCAACCGGGGAACTGGTGATGGCGCCGTAGCTATTGGTAACGACCAAAGTATAGGTGCCGTCAGCAACAGGCGTCGCGGCGGTGATGGTCAGGGTGTTAGATGTGGCGCCGGAGAATTCCCCGCCATTGACGACTTTGTTGGTCCCGTTGAACCACTGATAAACCAGAGTCGGGTTTCCGATCGCCGTGGCCGCGAGAGTCACGTTGACGCCCTCAGGCTCGGCGATGGAGGCGGGAGGTTGTTGCGTGAACGACGGCGGCAATTCCGCCGAATAGTAAAGGGACTGCACTTGCGAGGGTGAAAGCGCATAGCCAAAGATGGCCACTTGCGCAATAGCGCCGTCGAAAACGCGGCCGGTGTCGTCGGGTGCTTCGCCGATGGTGAAATCCAGGACGGTGGTGCCCGCCGGAGCGACGGGAGCGGCATTGGAGGCGTTGAAGAAGCCGTCAACATAAAGCCACTGAGTCAAGCCGTCCCATTCACCGACGACAAAATGCCATCGGCCGTCGTTGAGGTAGCCGGCGGGAGAGTTGCCGACCAGATCGCCCGCTCCGCCATAGGCGAAGTGGAGCGCGTTGGTGTTGGCGCCGTCCACGTCCATGCGGTAAGAGTTGTCGCCGCGTCCGGCAAACGTCTGAAAGCGGCCCGCATTGAGGATAATACTCGGATTCGCCTTAATCCAGGCGGTCATGGTAACCGGCCCGAGGATGTTGAGATCACCCGTGTTATAGGGGACGTCAACAAACCCTGAAACCCCGGTGTTGCCGTTGTTGTCCTGCATCCAAGTGAAATGATTGAACGCAGCGGCCACGTTATTAGTGCCGGTTGCGGGGAAGCCCACGACGTAGGGTCCAGGAACCGCGCCCGGGACGGTGCCGGGCAAATAGTATCCGTTGTCATTGGCGCCGGTGCCGCCGTAGTTGTTGGCCACGGGATCGCTGCTTTCGTCCGGGTAGCTGGGCTGCGGGTCGGCCAACTGGAGGTAGAGGAGGGGATTGCTTTGCTGAACCAATTGATAGTAAGGCGGGGTTGGCGCCGTGTTGGTGCCCGCCGCATAGTGGGCGAAGATGGTGTTGGAGGAGAGCGCGTTCGTATAATAGGCGACCTGAGCGAACGATCCGGGAAAGAAGAAGGCGTTGTCAGCCCGGCAGCCAATGGTGAAGGGGCCGTAGTTGTTCATGGCATAGGCCACGGCGGAGGAATTGGCGTTAAATTGGCCGTCCAGGTAGATGCTGGCGAAGACCGAACCGGCCGGATAAACGCCGTTGACCGGGGTGGGGTTGCCGTTGGTGTTGACCACCACGACCAGATGGTGCCAGGTGCTGTTGGCGACGATGTTGGTGGTCACAAGGTTGATGGTCGCGGAGGTGCCGTTTTCGTCGTAGGCCCGGAAATCCCAGTAGCCGGGTCCCGCGAACTCATCCATGTAGATCAGCCAACCCGAGCGCGGACTGCTGGCCGTGACGCAAGAGAGGGCGCAGGCCGGGGTATCTATACTGTCAGCCGACAACCAAGCTTCGACCGTGAACGGCGGGCTGTTTGACAGGGCCGGACCGAACGGGACAATGACGGAGCCCGAAGCGCCGTCGGTGTGGATGGAGTAATTAGTGTCGCCTGGCCTGGTGTCAAGCAAGGCCCCAGTTTGCTGGAACTCGATATTGTCATTATTAAAGGAGAAGTTGCCGTTGCCAGCCGCGCCCAGTGTTCCGATATTCAGGGCGCCCTGCACGGGCGGCGGCTGATTGGTCTCGTTGAGCGGCCAGTAGGCCAGCGGGTTGAGATTCAAGACGGACGTGGCGTATTTGCCGGGCAGCGGCGCGGTGGTCAGAACCGTGAGCGTGGCGGCAGTGGTATTGGTGGCGGAGTAACCGTAGGCATCGGTCACGACGACATAGTAGGAACCGTCGGAGGAGGGTTGGGCGTTGGCAAAGGTGAGCGTGCTGTTGGTGGCGTTGGCGATGGCGTAGGTGGAGGAGGGAGCGCCATTGTACCACTGGTAGGAGAGCGGCTGAGCTCCCACAGCCGTAACGCCCATGGTCACGTTCGAGTTGAGAATCACGACGCTGTCCAGCGGCGGGACCGTTATGACGGGCGGCGCTCCGCCGGCAAAATAGTGGGAGGCCACTTGCGCGGGCGAAAGGCCGTAGTTATAGATGGCCGCGGCGCAGATTCGTCCGCTAAAAAGCCTGCCGTTGCCGCCGGTCGTGCCATTGGCAATGGCCCACGGGTCGGCAAAATAATGCACGCCCTGGTCATTGTCACCACTGTCGCTCGCCTGGCCGACCAAAAGGGAGTTTTCATAGAGATTCCAATTGGAGCCGTCAAAGGCGAGAACGATGTAGGCCCAATTTCCGCTGATGGTCCCGCCGGTGGGGCCGTAGCCCCCGACAGTGCCATCGTAATAGCCGCCGTAGTAGGAGTCGCTGGAGCTTTGCACTCTCATCTCAATTTCGGCGCTGTCTTGATTGCCATCATAGCCTTTGGCCAGAATGTCCCCCAATGAGGGGACTGTGTTTACCAGAACCCAGGCTTCCAGGGTGATCTGGCCGGCGAAATTCAGAGCGGGGGTGCTGGGGATGAGAACATAGTTGGTGGTGCCGTCAAAGCTGGCGGCAACCGGCAGCTCCGGAGTGGGACCTTCTACACCCAAGGTCGGGCCATTTAAATACGTGCCGTTGTGACCCCCCGCATAGTCGTAGGCGGTGGTGCCGTTGGTTTCGAACAACGGGAAAAAGGCCAGGGCATGATCCGCCACGATGGCCGATTCGTAGGTGTTCGGAGTGACGACGGTCAGGGTCATCGGCGTGCTGGTGGCCGGGCCGTAATTATTGGAGACGACGCAGGTGTAGGTGCCGGCATTGGTTGATTGCACAGTGGGCACTGTCAGTGCGGCGTTGGTGGCATTGGCAATGAGGTGCGTGGTGTTGTAGTACCATTGATAGCTGATAGGCCCGGTTCCGCCAGCGACCACACTAGCGTTGAGCGTTTCGCCAGCCAGGAGGATTTGGGCGCTCTCGGGTTGTTGCAGGATATTGGGCGGAACGGGGGGCAGGGAGCCGATGATTTGGACTTCGGCGACTTGCATGCCGTTGGAGGCGATGTTGCCGTTGTTGACGTTCGTAACGGTCAAGCGATAGGTGGTGTAAGCGGTGGTGTTGGCGAAGTCAACTTCCTGAAACACTTGACTGGCAACGTTGATGGGACCCCCGGCGGCATTGCGTTGAGGGGGCAGCGCGAGCGGGCCGCCGGAAATAGGCGCAAAGGTAGTCCCGCCGTTGGTTGACCCTTCCAGGAAGTAATTGGCCGGATCATCCTCCGGATGGCTGCTGGAGGTAAAAAAGCGCACGCCCTTGGCGACCGTGGTGCCGACCTGCGGGGTAACGACGAAGCCGACCGGCCCCCCAAACGGCGGGACGCTGCCGTTGGTGCCGAAGTTGACGTACTGGTTGAGAGTTCCGTCCTCCACGTTCCCAACGCCCATGTCAAAGGCCGGCGGGATCGAGTCGTAGGGGAAGTCGTTGGTGTTGTTGAAGTCAGAGAGGGTGTCGCCGGCTTGCAAGATGTCACTGATGAGCGTGCCGGGATCCCCCGATTGCAAAGAAGCGTTGTTGGTGGAGGAGACGATGGCCAACGGGGCGGCCGGGCTGGTGCCGGTGGAGGCGCCCGCGGTGATGACGCACTGGTACAAACCCACATTGGCCGCCGTGACGCCGCTCACCGTCAGGTTGGTGGTCAGGGAGCCGGAAATGGTCGCGCCATTGTAGGGGCCATCGGAGAGATTATTGGTCGCGGTGCCGGTGACGAATTGCCAGCGGAAAGAAGGGCTGGTGGCGAAGGCGGGCGTAAACGAGAAACTGGCCGTGCCGCCGGACAGAACATTCTGCGCCGGGGTGCTGGCCAAAGCGGTGGGCGGCGGGTTGAAGATCAATTGAAAGCCATTGACATCGGTTTCGCCGGAATCGTTGCTGTTGCCCACGCCGTCCTGGGGATTGGGCGAGGCAGTGATGATGATGTTCCCACTGGCATTGGGCGTGACGTTTTGGAAAACGACAAAGTTCTGTCCTTCGACAAATGCAGGGGCCGGGGAGCCATTCTGGCCGTTGAGAGTGGCGCTGATCCCATTATGGGGGGTGCCGCTGCTGACGGCGAAAGCCGTGCCGCGGTTATTATCCTCGTTGGCGCCGTAGAGAAAAAGCCCATAAGTGCCGGCGGGAACATTATGCAAAGTAAAAACTATATCCGGGCTGGTGCCGTTGTTGATGGCGGCTTCGCCCAGGAGGAAGCTTGGAGTGCCATTGGGTACGTAAAAAGCTCCAAAGGAAGCAATGCCATTGTCGGCGGAGTAAACGGCCACCGAGAGGGTAACGGGGGTCCATAGGCCGGCGGAGGTGGCGTTGCCAGAGTTGGTGGGACTTCCCGAACCAGGAGCCATTACAAAAAGATTCGTTCCGGTGGAGCTGATCCAACCGCTGCCGGCGTCGTAGGCGGCATAGGGGTTCCCCGGATTGCCAAACTGTTGAGGCCAAGGAGGGGACCCGCCGGGACCGCCGCTATAAAAATAAGTGCTGCCATAACCGGCAGTGAAGCCGAAGCCATTCCAAATATCGTTGCCGGGGTCTGAATAGGCCCCCTGGCCGGCGAAAAGTTCGTCATAACCGACGCCAGGGAAGGAGAGTTGGTTATTGTCGTCGGCATGGAAATTGACCACCTGGGCCATGGCGCTGGAGGCCAAGAGCGCGGGGACAAGGGCTGAAGTGAAGAGGAGTTTTCGTTTCATATTTTTTGTGGATTTATTGTTGTTAATTTATTGTGTGGCAAAAGGCAAGTCTTACGCCCACCCCGTGCAAATGGCAACGCCCAGGCTTGAACCGGCAAAACATAAACAATAGCTTATCGCAATCTTACAAACTTCTTATCATCCGGCAACAACAAACCTAAGCCCCGCTCCCTCAAACATTTGTCCCCGCCTTCGCCCGCAATAGAAAGTGTTTTTCCTCTTATCGCATGCCCGTCCCAAGGCAGGCAAGTCTAATAAACTTGTCGTATAATAAAACAAGTTTTTCCCGCGGCCAACACGGCCTCGCCTCCACCCGCGCCCGGTCGGCCATCGCGCGCCCGGTCCACTCGGGCCTGAAATTCCTTCTGGCGAATCTCGCCGGGAGAGTCTAATGTTCTGCCGCAATGCGATTGGGCATCTTCGCCAAGACCTTTGTCCGGCCGGCGCTGGCTCAAACGCTGGACGCTGTCGCCGCCTGCGGGCTGGATTGCGTCCAGTTCGATTTCTCCTGCGCCGGCCTGCCGGCCATGCCCGATGAAATCACCCCCGAAGCCCTCGCCGGGATGGTCTGCGAACTGCGGCAGCGCGGCATTTCCGTCGCGGCCCTCTCGGGCGCCTTCAACATGATTGATCCCGACGCGGACCGGCGCCGCCAGGGATTGCGGCGATTGGAGGCCATTGCCGCCGGTTGTGCCGCCCTGGGCGCGCCCCTGGTTACTCTTTGCACCGGCACCCGCGATCCGGCCGATCCGTCGCGGGCGCACCCGCTCAACGACAGCCCCGAGGCCTGGCGGGACTTGCTGGCTTCGATGGAGGAGGCGTTGAGAATTGCCGAACAATATAATATTTGCCTGGGCGTTGAGCCGGAAACCGCCAACGTCATCAACTCCGCCAAAAAAGCCCGGCTCCTTTTGGACCAGATGCGCTCGCCCCGCCTCAAGATCGTCCTGGACCCCGCCAACTTGTTTCGCTCGGGCGAGGGGCCGCGCATGGCCGAGATGCTTGAGGAGGCCTTCGCCCTGCTGGGCCGGGACATCGTGCTCATGCATGCCAAGGACTTCCGCGACGGCCCGCCGCTGCAATACGTCGCCGCAGGCAGCGGAATGCTCGATTGGCCCCGCTGCCTGGCCTTGCTGCGCGCCGCCGCTTACAACGGCCCCCTCATCCTGCACAGTCTGGCCGAGGACGAAGTCCGGCCCGCCATCGCCTTCCTGCGCCGGCGATTGGAACAGGCCGGCGCCGCCCCTTCCGCGCCTGTGGCTGCCGCCTTTGACCACCAGGGCCTCCGCTTTCATTACCAGAGCGAAGGCGGCGGCGTCCCCTTCTTCTTCCAACACGGCCTGGGGGCGGACTTGGCGCAGCCCTTCGCCTTGTTCCGTCCGCCGGGGGGCGTCCGCCTGCTCGCTTTGGACTGCCGCGCGCATGGGCAAACCCAACCGGTCGGCCCGCCGGAGAAGATCAGCCTCCAGAGCTTTGCCGACGACCTCTTGGCGTTGATGGACTTTTTGCATATCGAAAAGGCCGTCGTCGGCGGCATTTCCATGGGCGCGGCCGTCGCGATGAATTTTGTTCTGCGCCATCCGCAGCGCGCCCTGGGCCTGGTGCTCCACCGTCCCGCCTGGCTGGACAGCCCCCGCCGCGACAACATGATCTTCTTCTCGGTCATCGCCGATTTGCTCCGCCGGCACGGGGCGGAGAGGGGGCTGGAATTTTTCAAGCAGACGGCCCTTTACCAGTTGCTGCTGGCGGCTTCTCCGACCATCGCCGCCTCCCTCGCCGGCCAATTCCTCCAGCCCCAGGCCCGCGAAAGGGTCGTGCGGCTGGAAAAAATCCCCCTGGATTGTCCCAGCCCCGACCGTCGGCAATGGCGCGCCATCGCGGTGCCCACGCTGGTGCTGGCCAACGGCCGGGACGCCATCCATCCCTTGGAGTACGGCGTGACCCTGGCTCGGGAAATCCCCGGCGCTGAATTCAAAGAGCTGACGCCCAAATCGGTCAGCCTCGAGCGGCATCTGGAGGAAACGCAGCGGTTTCTGGAAGACTTCCTGCTCCGTCATTTCTGACCCAGGCGGTAGGGCGCGCACTCCGTGCGCGCCGCGGCTTTGGTTTATGGCGGCTTCCAGCCCTCAGTCTCACCGGGGCGTTGCTGGACCGTTACAAAAGTTGTAACCCGCCGGGCGGGCGCGCCGTCTAGCCGGATGATTATGAATATGAAATTCTTCCGTCCTTGGTTGCTGGCCCTGATGTTGGGGTTGGCCTTCAATGTTTATGCTGCTCCCGTTGACCTGTTGAGCCAGGCTTACGGGGAGCTGTCCTCGGCCGATCATGACTACAAAGGCCATCGCAAGGCCGCCATGCGCCAGGTCGCCGATGCCGCCCGGCTCTTGGGTGTCAGGCTGGGTGGCGATGGCAGAGTGCGCGAAAAACAGGGAATTTCCGACGACCATTTGCGCGCCGCCCAGGGTCTCTTGCAGCAAGCCGCCGGCGGCCTTTCCGGCAAAGCCTTGAAACACGTCATCGCCGCCGAAAAACAACTCTCCGTCGCCCTGAGCATCCGGTAAGCAAACTCGCAACCATTCTGGCTCCCGGACGGTAGGGCGAGACTCCGTCGAGCCGTAACTCGATTGATGACTCGTGACATTCCCCTCGCCGTGCGGTATTCAACGTAAACTATGATCAAGCGAAGAATGCTTTCGCTTCCACGGAAAATGCGCGCCGGGCATGGGACCGCTTGGCTCGTTGCGGCCCTCATCGCGATGATTTGCCCAAGCCGCGTTTCCTGCGGCGAGGATCCGGCGCAGCCCGCTGCCCCTTCCGCAACGGCTGCCGCGCCTTCGCAGAAGTCTCCCGACACAAACGCGTTCACATTCGTTCGCCCCATCGCCTCCGTCGCGGAGTTTGATGACGTCCGCTTCAAAAGCATGAGCGCCATCAACCTTTCCAAGCTTCCTGGCTTGCCGGCGACGCTCTGGTTCAATGAGAAGACAGTCTGGCCCGGCGCCGACAAAATGCCCGGCGCATGCGATCCCAGGAAGATCATGACTCAAGCCATGAATCCGGGTCTTGGCATTCGCGATTTGCACCAGCATGGAATCACGGGAAAAGGCGTCTCTGTCGCCATTATTGACCAGCCCCTTTACAGCGATCATCCCGAGTTCCAGGGCAAGATCGTCGCCTATCACGATGTCGGCTGCGCAAGCGACAGCAGCATGCATGGCCCGGCGGTCGCCAGTTTGTTGGTGGGGTCTCATTGCGGAACAGCGCCCGACGCCAGGCTCTATTACGTGGCGGCGCCCAGTTGGACCGGCGACACGCAGTTCTACGCGCAAGCTCTCGATTGGCTCATCCAAAAAAACGAGACCTTGCCGGCCTCTGAAAAAATCCGCGTGGTCTCCGTTTCAGCCGCGCCTTCAGGTCCCGGTTCGCTTTTCAAGAAGAACCTGGATATGTGGGACGTCGCTTGCGCCCGCGCGGAGTCCAACGGGATTATGGTCCTGGACTGCACCATGCACAGAGGCTTCATCGCGCCCTGTTATTATGATTTGGCCGATCCTGAGAATGTTGCCAATTGCAAGGCCGGATTCCCGGGGATGCGCGGTAAGGCCGATTCCAACAGGCTTCTTGTGCCCTGCTCGCCGCGCACGACGGCCGAAGAATATGATCCAGGCCAATGCTCATACCAATACTGCGGCCGCGGGGGGCTGAGCTGGTCCATTCCCTATTGCGCTGGCGTGCTGGCTCTCGGCTGGCAGTTGCGCCCCGATTTGACGGCGGCCCAAATGAAAGAGTCTCTTTTCCATTCTGCTTTCATTACCCATGACGGGGCTAGGATCATTAACCCCGGGGAGTTCATTCGCTTGATAAAAAGCCGGTGATTCATCACAATCTCAGCAAACGGATCCTCGGAATCGCGTAAGCTGACTTGACACGGCGGGTGCCATTGCCCGCGCTATCGCAAAACAGGTAGGGTGCGCACTCCGTGCGCGCCGCCTGCGCCGTCAATGTGGCATAATAACTGCTGTGCTATTGACATGCAAACGCATCGGTTGAGACGGGTCATTACAACTTGCCCCGCAATCGCCCTATTGTCGCTGACCGCCTGGGCAATGGGGAGCACTGTTGCTTATGCGGCAGATGCCCTGGCGCCCCTTTTCCCCAACACGGGCGTCCTCCTTGGGGTCTTCGCCGAGCCTGGAACCAATACCGCCGAGCAGGCCATTGGGAAGCTGGAAACTGAAATTGAACGCCCCTTCTACCTCGATCACCAGTATTATATATGGCAGGACGCTATTCCCACCGCCTACGAATACTGGACTGTGTCCAGAGGCCGCATTCCCTTTGTGGCGTGGAAACCCAAGGACACCAACACCCTGACCCCCATCCGATGGAGCGTCATCACCAATGGTGTTTGGGACGACTGGATCGGAGCGAGGGCCGATGCCTTCAACCAGTTTGGACAACTCACTCTGATGACCTTCCATCACGAACCGGAAGACGACCAGGACACGGCCACCGAAACGAATTACGGCACGGCTCTGGAATATCAGGCGGCGTTCCGCCATGTGGTGACCATCTTTCGCAATCATGGCGTCAGCAACGTCGTTTGGGCCGTCGTGCTCACTCAACCCTCCTACACCAATCCCGCCACGGGCGGGCGCAAGCAAGCCGACCGCTGGTATCCCGGCGACGACGTCGTGGATGTCATCGGCTGCGACGGTTACAACTGGTATCCGACCAAGACCAACGCCGTCTGGTCTTCCTTTTCCAATGTCTTTTCCGGTTTCTATGCCTGGGGCACCAATCATCCCAAACCCCTTCTCATCGCTGAGTTTGGGTGCATGGAGGATCCCGCGGTGACCAACGCGAAGGCGGAATGGTTTTTGGAAATTCCGGCTGTGCTCCAGCAATGGCCGGCCATCAAGGACATCTGTTATTTCAACCATCACGACCCCGTCTATCCTTGGAACCTGGATTCTTCGCCGGCGGCGCTCAATGGCTTTCAGATCATGGCCAGCAACACGTACTTGTTTCCGCCGCGCCCAGTCCTCCTTGACTGCCTTTTCTCCGCCGGCCAGGCCCAACTCCAGATCAGCGGCTGCGTCGGCTCGCCCTGTCGAATCCAGGTTTCCGATTCCCTCCAAAGCCCCAACTGGACGACCCTCACCAACTTCACCTTATCCAACACGCCCTGCGTGTTTGTTGATTCCAATTCCACCGCGTCAACACGCTTCTACCGCTGTCAATAGCGCCCTGCAACGTCCTCTTGAGGTGTCACCACCCGTGCGAGGGGTCCACGGAATCGAGTCAACGGACTTGACACCCGGTGCCACCTGTGCCCCACGGACGGATAGACGTGATTCCGAGGATTGACCCGTCAAATGTCCCCGCGGTGGGTCACCCTTAAAAAAGCAGTTAAAGCCACAGATGAACACAGATAGACACAGATCAGAAAGAGCTGCGAGAAAAAGCAAAGTCACCCAACGGGTGGAAGACACTTTTCAGAGAAATCTGTGTTCATCTGTGTTCATCTGTGGCTTCCGCTTTTTCCCTGAAATCCAACTGCCGGATTTAGGGTTATCTCTCCTCGAATCCCATGGGGATGGAGAACTCACAAGGGCTTATTAACACTCGTAGCGATTCTACTATTGTATGGTTTCACGAGTTCTGGCTTGATCCGAACCATCGCCGCGTGCAAATTAGTTTCGGGTGCAATCGGGCTTTGGCTCCGTGACGTCACGGTTTCAGAGATCTTTTACCGAAGTTTATGAGCACGCTGTTGAGGACATTTGTTGGGGCGCCGCCTGGTACGCTCCCCGGCGCTTTTCGCATGAATAGCATCTTGGCCCATCGCCTCGCATTAACGGCGCAGCTTTTTATTAAGGGGTGATTATGAGAAACAAAAATCTTCTCTTTCTTGATTTGATGCTGGCTCCATTCAAAAACTGCCGCCGTGGACACTATCTAAAACCAAGCCTCTTGGCCCTGTTGGCGTGCCTTTTTTTGTTGAGGCCAATGGCTGTAACAGCTCAACTGCAACCCCTCGTGGCCAGCAACACGGCCTTTGCCCTCAACCTCTACGGACAGCTTGCGACCAACCAGGGCAACCTTTTCTTCTCCCCTTACAGCATCTCGACCTGCTTGGCTATGACCTACGCGGGCGCGAGCGGCGATACCGAGGCGCAAATGGCCCAAGTCTTGGGCTTTGGCACCAATCAGGAACAATTCGCCTCCCTCTTCGGAGAACTCCAGTCCGAACTCGATGCGATCCAGCAGACGAACGCTATTGAGCTGGACATCGCCAATGCGCTCTGGACCCAGGTAGGCTATCCTTTCCTGTCCGCCTTTCTGGAAACGGCCACCAACCAATACCAGGCCAACATCAACCAAGTTGACTTCACCACCGAAGCGGCTGCGGCCACGCAGGAAATCAACAACTGGGTGGCGCAAGAGACCCGGAACAAAATCCAGGATATTGTGCAACCTGGCGACATAAACGTCAACACCCGGCTGGTTCTGGCTAACGCCATATACTTCCTGGGCGTCTGGACCGAGGCCTTTGCAGTAAGCAACACCACGATCCAGCCCTTCTACCTCTCCAGCAACAGTCAAGTGGCGGCGCCGCTGATGCATCTACCGGCGCCGATCGCCGATGACACCAACGATATGGCGTTCAATTTCATGAGGACCAGCAATTTCCAGGCGATAGAGTTGCCCTACGCCAGCAACCAGGCTTCGATGGTGATCCTCCTGCCCTCGCAACCCGATGGCTGGCGGCAACTGGAGCAGCAGCTTTCTCCCGCCTTTCTTTCCAGCGTGCTCGCGCAGATGAGTACGCAGTACGTCGAGATCTTCCTGCCGAGGTTTACACTGGAGTCTTCCTTCGATCTGCCGGCAACGTTGGCCGCAATGGGCATGCCGGATGCTTTCGTGCCGGGCGTGGCTGACTTTTCCGGCATAGACGGCGAGTACGATCTCTACATTTCCCATGTCTTGCACAAGGCGTGGGCGCAAGTGAACGAAACAGGCACGGAAGCCGCTGCGGCAACGGTCGTGACCATCCAGCCCACCCTGGTTCCGGAGCCTCCTCCCGTCTTCCGGGCCGATCATCCGTTCATTTTTTTCATTCGCGACACTCAATCCGGCAGCATACTCTTCTTGGGCCGGCTTGCCTTCCCAAGCCAGTCTGCCGCTGCTCCCGCACCGACGTCCCCGTTGACCCTCACGCATTCAGGCAACAGTCTGAACATTTCCTGGCCGTGTTCCTTGACCGGCTGGACCTTGCGGCAAAATCCGGATTTGACCACGACCAATTGGACGCCCGCCAGCGGCATCTCAAGCGATGGGACGAATAATTCCCTCAGCATCCCGGCGCCGTCCGGAACCCTGTTTTTCCGCCTGAGCCAACAATAACCGCGTCACCTTCCGTCGTTTCATCCCATTTTATGCCCTTGCTAACTATCACAACGGCAGCAACTTGCAAATATCGGCTTTAAAGGCGCGCTGTTTTTGCCGGAAAAACAGGGGCGTTTTGCAGAAAAACGGGGGTCCGGCGGAAATTATTTTGCACTTTTTTTTGTGTTTCTACGGTTTTTTGGGATTTTTTCTATTGCAAGCCATTGATTTTCAGCCACAACCGGCGATCCAACCCCTCCAGGAAAAATCATGCCAAAAACACTACCGTAGGTTTTTTGTCCGTTTCGCGATGTGCCATAATCCGGGCATGAACGATGAAAAGTTCGCAACCCCGAACGCTTTCGGGGCAAAAGTGAAACGGCCTGCGGCCGTCAAGCTGGCCAAACTGGCGTGGCAGGCAGCCGGCCCGCCGCGGCAACAACCCTTTGATGCAATCGGGAAAACACTCAGCGGCTGTCCGTCCCATTTGTCCCATTGGTCCCCTCCGTCCTTTCTCAACGATTTAGCTTAATTGCGCTCAATTGCCAGTTGTGATCGGCAGACTATGTGCTTGGACTATTTTTCAACGCGAAGCGGCTGTGAGCAGGCTGAGAACCCAGGGAAAACAACCATGATTTGTCATTCGCGGGCAACCAGGGCAAAGCGC
>Ga0326727_10003015_pt1 | contig 55058 bp, 59 predicted proteins | sample MB2enrmetagenome_FD_207643 | JGI IMG/M metagenome (GOLD analysis project Ga0326727, IMG submission 207643) | Lab enriched peat soil microbial communities from McLean, Ithaca, NY, United States - MB29MY | ecosystem: Environmental > Terrestrial > Soil > Wetlands > Peat | place: USA: New York...
CCGGAAGAAGGTGGTCGGAGAGCTGGATGCGGGAAATCCGCACGTCCAGTTCGATGAGGGGGCGCAGGAAACGTGCGACAGCGCAACGCGCCTGTGCCCTACTCTACCGCAGCCCTTGGCTAGTTAGTTTCTGTCGCAAAACTCGGTCTCTGCGCGTAAGGCCGCTCCCTAACGGTCGCATCTCTGATCAGAAGTCTCGTATTATCAATGACGCCATCGGAGCCCCGACCGTGAGGGAGGGGTTGCTCCGCCGCCGAACGGCAGTTTCGCGACAGAAACTAGTTAGCCCGCCGCAGATTGCCAACCTGCCCCACGGGCGCATCTGTCACCATACTTTGCGAGGACTCAATTGCTCTTGAATTCCACGACGATAACTTCCACGGGCGTGTCGAGCACGTTCTCTTCTTTGTGTTTCGTGGGTCCGCCCCAACTTACCTGGCCGGCCTTATGCTTACTCTCCTCCACTTTGCCATCCGGGGTGGTCAACTTGCTGTCCTGGTCGGTGAGATAGACCACCACGCGATTCAGTAGGTGCTCGTGCTCGGGAACAGCTTCGTGCGGCGGGAATTTCACACGCATCACGCGAACCTGGGCGTTCTCGAATTCCAATTTGTAGATTGCCGGGCTCAGTTTTAGCGGGTCAAGAGCGGTGGTGGCGGTCTTGGCGGGATCGCCGGGTTTTTTCACTTCGATTTCGATTATATGCAGGGGCGAGGCGCTGGTTACCTCGGAGGTGTGCATGCCGGTTGCCGGGCTCCATCGCACTTCGCCAGGTTTCACTTTCAGGGTAGTCTTCTTGCCGTCCTGAGTGATGATGTCCTGCTCGCCGGCGTCGAGGTAGACCATCACGCGATTCAGTTTGTGCTCGTGCAGGGCGTGTTTGACGTGCGGTTGGTCGGTCACGGTGAGCACGCGCACCTGGTCGTTTTCGAGGGTTGGCGGAGTTTGTGCGGACAGGCAAGCCGCAACGGAGAGGCCGAGCAGAAACAGCCGATTCGGACGTAACATGGGTCCATCATACAGCACGCCGCGGGAGGCCGGGCCGGATTGCAGTATGAAGACCCAAAAGGGCCGCATAGAGGTCAATCCATTATGGCCCCGGTTCCAGCGGTACGGCACACCGGTACGCGGTACGTGAAGGGTACGTCTGAACCGCGGCAAACTGTTGAACCATAGGGAGGGATGCCGTACAACAGCAGTATGACAGCCTTGATGGACCTCGAAATGGCCGATGTCGCGGGCGCGGAACTGCGCGAGGCCGATCGCTTCCCGATGCGTTCGCCGGTGCGAGTCTGCCCCTTGGAAGACTGCGGAACAGCGCGGGCGGTGCCGGCCCAAGGGTTGAACATTTCCGCCAAGGGAATGGCGTTCCTGGCATCCGAGGCACTGGCTCCGGGGATGCGGATTCATCTAGCGCTGCCGCACACCGGCCTCAGTGCACGGGCCCGCGTCCGCAATTGTGAGCGCCGCGAGCGAGGCTGGAGGGTCGGAGTGGAGATCGAGGGCTCGCTCGCGCAGCTAACGGTCCCAATTCCCTACGGCGTTACGAAAATATCCGCGCGCGTATAGCTGCTCTTGTGCGCAGCCAGATCGTGCAACGAGACCTGGCAGGTGTACTTGCCGGGATTCAGCTTGCTCAAGGGGACGGCGAAACGCACCGGAAGCGCCTTCGACTTGGCGTTGAGCCCGTCTTTGACGATCAGCGGCTCGGCCTCGAAAGCCTTGGTCTTCCCGCGGAAGAACATGAGCGAAGCGACCACCGGTTGGGTGGTGGTGGCCAGCGGCTCATAAACTTCCACGTACACGTACAAATCCTGATTTTTCTTGAAGACCCGCGTCACGCTGGGAATGAGCTTCTCTTTGTTCTGCACCAGAGGGTTGTCCTCCAGAAGCTTCTTGTCCTTTTCCGCCGAGTAGAGGGCCTCCGTCACCGGCTGAATCTGGTTACTGAGAATCACCGAACTGGTGGGGAGCAGCGGCTGATCGGTGGTCAGGTTGGGAATCACAAACTTCGTTTCGAACGTACCGATCTTGCCGGTTTCGTTTTCGCGGACCAGAAACTTCAGCGAATATGCGCCGGGCTTCAAGGTGAAACCGGTATCGTAAGCTACCGGGTGCTTGGTAATTTCCGCGGCCTTATCGCCTTTCAGTTCTAGATCCACATAATCGCGGACGTTGCCTCCGCCGGTCACCTCGCCCTTGGAGTCCTTCACCACGCCGATGAAATCCAGGCGCGTGCGCTCGGCGTTACCGTGCTTGGCCATCTCCAGATCGCTGCCCGGAATCTTCACTTCCACGGGAACGAAGTAACTGTCGCGGCCCAGGCGGAAATAATCGATCTCCGCCCGCACGTCGATATCCGTCATGGGGTCGCCCATCATCAGGGCCTCGCTGAGTTGCCGCTCTTTATCCTCGGTGTCGAACTTGCCCCAATTCTTGCTCGCGAAATATCCGCGGCGGTAATCCAGCTTCGCGGCCAGGTTGTTCTTGATCTTGAGATCGATCTTGCGATAGTGGCCGTCGAGGTTGGTATTGGCGCTGTTGTAGCCAACGATGTAATAGCTCGAAATATCCTTTTGGGCCTGCACAATGCCGACGGAGAGGTCGTTTTCGTCGAGCAGCGCCTTCCCGCCGGTATCGCCGGCCAGTGTGGTGAGGGTTTCCTGCTGGCCCTGGAAGTTCGCTTGAGCCACCATCTGCGCTCCGCCGGTTCTAACGCTGGACGCGCTGGAGGAGCCCTTGGTCGCGTCGCCGAGGGGGGCGGAGGCTACCAGGCCGCGAGCGTCAATCGGGTAGAACGCCACATTCGCTTTCACGGCGGCGTTCACGGTAGCGGTCAGTTGCGCCTGGTTGTTGCCGTTGCTGTCGCGGGTCATGCCGCTGGCGAAGTAAACCAGGGCCTTCTTTTCCGGTAGCGTGCCCAACATCTTGGCCGCGGTCTCCAGAGCCGACAACTGGCGATCGGTATTGAAAATGTTGAACTCCGTATCGTCTGCCGTGAAGGCTGCGCCGGTGTCGGATGCGGCATCGCTCTGGTCGGTGATGTCAAAGCCCTGGCCCTCGCCGACCGTGAGGCCCTTGATGTCATGGATGAGCTTGTCACGATCGTCGGTGAAGTCCTCCACTACCTTCACATCCGAGGAGAACGTCATGATGGCGACCAAGTCCGAGGGAGTGATCTGCGTCTTGACAAATTTAACGGCGGAATCCTGGGCGCGGATCTGGTCGTTAATAGGCATGGAGGTCATGTCGAAAAACAGGACCATCAAGCGCCGATCCTTGTACTTCACTTCACCGGCTTTGGCGGGAGTGATTTGATTGGCAGTGACCGCTTTGACGCTTGCGGACGGGTCGGGTTTCTTGGCCTCGCCGAGTTCCGGACCGCGCACCGTCAGCGAAGGGGCGGCGGACTGCGCCTCCTCGGCGGCGACGGGTTCGTTAATCAGCGCCTGATATTGGAACGTGGTGATCTTCTGCGGCTTGCCGTCTTCCGAGACGGCGAAGTCTTCGGGTTTCAGGCCTTCAATGGGGTTGCCGTTCTTATCTTTCGCGAAGACGTCGATCACGACCAGTTGCACCGTGTCCGAGAAGCTGAAGGGCTTCTTGGAGGCGGAGGCCTGTTTGCCGGCGTCCTGTTTGGCGGGCGCGGCCTTTTTCTGCGGGGCCGCTGCCGGCGTTTGGGTCGCCTGTTGCGCCGAGGCGATCAACAGCGCGGCAAGGATGACAATAAGTGTGGCTCGCATTAGAAGTTAAACCTCATACTGGCGGTAATCGTGCGCTGGCTCTGATAGGCCAGCGGCAGACCGAACTGGGCATTGCTGTTAATCACAGACCCACTGGGAGTAACCGTCGGGGGCAGCCAATTCGTGTTCCACGACGACACGTTGGGATGATTCAAGGGATTCACGATCCCGGCGTTAAATGTCAAATTCTTGCGTTCCCCCAGGCGGAACGTGCGCAAAGCCGTCAGCATCGTGGTGAACTGAACCGGGCCGGTCAGCGCATCGCGGCCCAGATTGCCATAACTACCCGCGGGTGGGTCCGCGAAGGCTGCCGGATTTAACACGCCGTTTACATAAGTCGGTCCGCCGATGTAGTCGACCCGGATGTTGCCGTTGGGCGCTCCACCGAGCGCCAACTGAGACGCGCTGATAGTGATGGGCGCTCCGCTGGCCAAAACGAGGCTTGGCATCACGGTCCAATCGCGGAACAGGACGCCTTCCCATCCGCTGACCAATCCACCGCCGCGCGCGCTCACGCCGGTCGAATACTGTAGCTGCAGGTTCAGAGTATTGGCGCGGATACCAGCGCTGCGGGCGCGCTCGGCGGTAAGGTCCAGCCAGTTCTGCGTGGTGTTGCCGCTCGGGGCGTCGTCAATGGAATGGTTCAACGTGTACGTCACGTTTCCGCCCAAGCCGGAGCGCAGACGGCGTTGCAACTGTAACTGGATTCCGTTGGTGATGCTGTTCCCGTTAGAAGTCTCGTACATATAGCCAACGGGGCAAATGTACCCGGATTGGCACCCCGGATAGACGTATGGGGCTGTATCATGGGCCGCCGACGGCGAAGTATTGGGATAAAACTGTTGCGTGAGCGCCGTACCCTTAACGCCGAAGTACGTCACGGACGCTATCGTATTGGCCATCAGGTTCTGTTGTACGTAGACCTGCCAGTTACTGGTGTATCCCACTCGGAAGTCCGGATTGATGGCGTTGGTGGTGGTTGTCCCGATTCCATTGAGGCATCCGGCGGACTGTAGATAACCGAGGTTGAACGCATTCTGAATCGTCGCGCCGCAAGTGTTCGTCAGATTGAACGCCGTGGCAAACGGCGTCTGCGAATCCAACTGGTTAATCAGCGAGGAGTAAACCGAGGGAGTGTAGTATATGCCGTATCCGCTGCGAAACACCGTGGAGTGTTTCGACCAGGGCTTCCACGCCATTCCGACGCGGGGCGAAATATCGGTCTTTTGCCCATTCAGCATGGAGTTGCTGTAGTGGATGCCGGTAACAGGGCCGGTTTGACCCGCGACCACCGCCAAGCCGGTGGATGGCAGGCTGTCGTAGACCGAGAGCGGGACCTGGAAACTGCCTGGAAGATCGATGGTGGCGAGCCGGCCGTACAGCTCGTTGGAAGGCGCCTGATAATCCCATCGTACACCGATGCTGAAAGAGAGCCCTTGTTTGGTCAGCCGCCACTGGTCGGTGGCGTAAAGGTCGTAGACGTTAGTGCGCAAATACCGGTCACCGCCGCTGGGCGTACCCTGGAGGGCGATGAGGTTCGGATCCGTCGAGCCGCGCGTTAACTGAGCCCCGTCCGCGCCGCTCAGCGAGTTGGTGTAGTTGATGGACGTGCCGAAAGGCGCGCCGGTCAGGAAGTCGGAGTAGTCGGAGCCGGTCACAGTGCCGTTAAACTGCAGAGTGCCGCGCGGATTCGCCTGGCTGAGCAGGTTCGTCTCGCGCCGGCTGAAATCGCCGCCAAACTGGAATTCGTGAGCTCCCTTCACCCACAGGACGGTATCGCCAACGGCGCTCGTCTGCGGGTGCTGGTAAAGCAGCGTGGTGTCCGATATCCCCAGAAGCGACGATCCGGTGAAATTGATGGTGGGAGGCCCCCAGTTGACGGGGTATTGATCGGTACCGGTGATTCCGAGGTTGCCCTCCACATTTTCGAGATTGGAAAAGTACGGTGTGCGGAGCGAGGTGCCGCGGCTGTAGTTGTAGCGCAGAGTGGAGATCACGTGCAGATTGAAGTGGTAGATGTAAGCTGCATTGGCGTTGACGCCATTGTTGGTTTGACCGTCGTACCAGCCGGGAATTACGGCCGAGAAGACGCTCGGGGTGAGGGTATCCGACCGCTGCCACTGGATGCCGCCGTTCACCTGGTTCTTGGCATTAAAGGTGTAGCTGAGACGGGCGTTGACGTTGTCCTGATTGGTGTGGCCGGAAGCCGAGGCGGCATAGTTGAAGGCGCTGCTGCCGGCGCTGAACACATTTGGTTCGGGATAGTATTTTTCCAGTGCGAGTGCAGCCGGATTGATTTGACTGGCCTGGAGCCCGAACGCGCTCCCGTTTTTCTCCGCATCCGTCGGCACCAGATCGCTAAACGTAACGGCATTCCGGTTGCGGGTAAACGAGTAGTTAATGGTGAAGGTACCCTTGCCTTTCGTGTCAAAAACATGGGGAATCTTCAACGGTCCGCCGGCAGTCAAAGTGGCGCGGATGGTCTGGTTGTCGGGCTTCGGAAGTTCAGCGCCCGTCACGGAGTACTGTCGCGCGTCCAGGACAGCGTTGGTGAAGTTGTTGAGGCTGGCCGCGAAGTTGTAGCGTGAGCGCGGGTCGCGGCGATTGTTACCGAAAGCCCCGGGATTGCGTCCCCCCGGACCGCCGCGTCCGCGTCCACCGCGTCCGCCGATGTTGGGCATTCCGCCCATCATTCCGCCGGGTCCACCGCGGCCGCCGCCAGCAAAACCTCCGCCGCCCGGGCCACCGCGGCCTCCCCCACCCATGCCGGGGCCACCGCCGGGGCCGCCGCCTCCTTGGCCCAATTGCGCATTCGGATCCATACCGCCCGGAGCGCCAAAGCCCCCACCTCCCATGTCCGGGCCAAAGCCGCCACGGCCGCCGCCCATCCAATCGCCGCCCGGTTGCGCCATCCCCAGTCCGGAACTCACGCTGCCATTAATGGTGAAGGAATCGTTGCCCTGGGCCGCCAAGTCACCCATATCCTGCTGCTGGGTTCCCATATCCTGGGCGCTAAGCCCATCGCCCGCCTGTCCGAGGTTGAGTCGCGTGAAGCCGCCGCCTTGTCCTTGCCCGGCTAATGCTGCATTCAAAGATGGCCGGCCATCGGCGTTAGGAGCCGTTGTGCCGGAGTTCTTGGCGTTCTTCGAATTCTTGGCGGGAGGGTTTGCCGCCGCCGCGGCAGATGTCGTCGCCGCTGGAGCAGCCGGAGTGGCTGCGGCTGGGGGTGCAACTGCCGCGCCGGCCGGAGCCGCTTCCGATGGGGGCGCTGTGGCGGGAGCTTCGGGCTTTGGAGGATTGGTAATTGCCTCCAGCGTCTGGTACTTCAAATCCCATTCGGGGCCGGGAACGTCGGCAGCCACGCCAATTTCGCGGCTCGCCGTGACAAAACCCAACGCCTCCACGCTGATCTTCCAAATCCCGTCGGCGAGATCCGGGAACGAGTAGTATCCCGTTTCATCAGTGGTGGTTACGACCTTTTGGTCGCCCTGGGTGGCGGTAACGGTTGCCCCGGGGACGGGTAGGCCACCGGATTTGACGCTGCCGTGGCTCTCCGAAGCCGACAGGCCCGTCAGGGTAAAGCAGGCGGCCAGCAGGAGGCGCCAGAAGTGGGTGTTTAAGCGGTTAGCAGCCATGAGGTGACACAGTTCAAGGCGCACGGAATCCGCGGAATGTTACCACCCGGCGCGATTCCGGACCGTGCAAGTCTTCTTCCATAATCAAAGGGTCCGGGTGCTGAACCCGGCGTTTGCAACTGCGGAATCGGGCGGCCGCGCATCCGCGGGATTGCCAGTCAGTACTACCGAGGATTAACCTTCGAAAGTCCGTAAGCAATAACAAAATCTATGGTTAATTTACTGCGAGTCGTGTTCCATAATAGTCCCACTTACGATGTTGTTTGAGTCACGGCGGCGGTACAGCTAGTACTTGAGAGTTCAGCTTGGCCTGTTTGTATTGTGGCAAAGAAATCGGTCCGTTTCGGATCCTGCGGGACACGGAATTCTGCTGCTCCGCCCACCGGCAGGGCTACCGCGCCCGCCTGGGAAAAGCGCTGAATCGTATCTCCGCCCACCAACCCCCACCAGCCCCGGTAGCCGCCTTCATACCGTATAAGCCGTTTCCCGGCAACAACCGTACCCCGTCCCAGGCTTGGACTCTCGAGCGCTTCCGCCCCGAACTGCAACTCCTCCACACGTGGCCGCTATCCGTTGTTCCGCTGCCCCGCGAGCGCGCCGCGCCCTTGCCCTCGCTTCAGCCATTTCCGCTTGAACAGGCGGATTTCTCCATCCACCCCCAATCATGGTTTGGCGGCGTGGCCGTTCGCCGCCCCCGAATGGAACTGGAAGTTGAGAATCCCCTGAAGGATTTCGAGCCCGAGGCCGGCAGAGATCCCGCGGCTGCCGGACCCGTGCGTCTGGACGTGGCAGCGGCGAATTGGATGCCGGACGCGCGATCCAACAATCCAAGCTGGTCCGACGCGGCCTGGACCGCACCCGCCGTTCGCCTGCCAAATTCATCTCGGGGACCGGCTCGAGTCGGTTCGCTCAAGCTGTGCGCCGCGACAAAAGGTCTGCTGGCAGAAGCAGTAGAAGCGTTCCTGCCACCCGGTCCGGAACCACAGATGCTCGCCTACCCGACAGGGGCTGTCGGCCCGCGCCGCTGGACACTTCATGCGGCCGAATGGGTAGTCGTGGCGGACTTGGCGAACTCCGCGGCGGCGCCCGCGGCCGAAGCGGTGGAATCGCTCCTGCCGCCCCCTGCCGAACCGCAGATCGCCAGGTGGCCCGCCGCGCTGCCGCCTCTGACGCTCGCCCCTACGGACTGGGTTGTCGCGACAGCAGTGGCCGAACCCGCGGCAGCTCCGGCAGCCGAAGCGGTGGAATCGCTCCTGCCGCCCCCTGCCGAACCGCAGATCGCCAGGTGGCCCGCCGCGCTGCCGCCTCTGACGCTTGCCCCTACGGACTGGGTTGTCGCGACAGCGGTGGCCGAACCCGTGGCAGCTCCGGCGGCCGAAGCGGTGGAATCGCTCTTGCCGCCCCCTGCCGAGCCTCGGATCGCCGCTTGGCCCGTGGTTGCCGCCGCACTGCCGCGCCTGTCGCTGGACCCCGCTGCCTGGGTACTCTCCGTGGATCTCGCCCAATTTGTGGCGGGTCCCGCGGCCGAAGCGGTGGAATCGCTCCTGCCGTCCCCTGCCGAACCTCAGATCGCCACTTGGCCCGCTGCCGCCGCCGCACTGCCGCGCCTGTTGCTAGACCCCACAGATTGGGTGCTCGAAGCGACCATCGCCGAGCCCGCCGCAGCTCCCGCGGCCGAAGCGGTGGAATCGTTCCTGCCACCAGCCGCCGAGCCGCAGATTATCACCTGGCCCGCTGCCGCCACCCTGCGGCTGCCGGAGCTGACTCTTATCGCCGCCGAACCGGAGCCTGTGGAGGAATTCATTCCGCCACTGGTTGTGGCCGACGCTTCCGAGAGCTGGATGCCTGGCCCGCCAGCCTGCGAGGCGGTCCGCGACGTGATTCCAACGTTCGCCGGCGAGTTGCCTGCGCCGACCACCCTCGCTGCGCCGGCTCTCACTGCCTTCTTGGCGTTGGAGCAGCCCATGATACGTTGGGCGGGCGACTTGCGGCAATCGGCCACGGCTGAGCCGGTGGTCTCTTACGTCGCTCCGCATCTGGAACCGGCGCTCCCCGTCACTTTCGCCGTATCCATGCCGGCTGCCGGCGCCCTGAAAAGGGCCACCGGCCGGCACCCTCAAAACCTGGCCGCACCGGCTGCGGAGCGCTACGTCGAGGCCGCCGAGCCTTCATCCGATTCACCCGTTATCGCGGCATCCTCCGACGAGTCCGGCCGCTGGCCCCAGGTGCTCCGGTTCCCTGCCTTAGCTGTGGAGCATGCCACCGGCAACCGGGCCGCGCCGTTCCAGTCCGGCGATCCGTCCGCCGCCGAACCTGCCGCGGCTGAACCCAATCCGGGGTCCGCCATTCTGCAGCCGGATCCCGCTTCTATCCAAGCGCCGGCCTCGCCTGTAGCCGCACTCCGTTGCGGGTTCCCGCTGGCGAAACCGGCCGTCGCGGACTTCGTTTGCCAACGGACGCCCATGGCGCCGATTAAGCCGCTGGAGCCGATCACACCTCCCATTCACGTCCACGCGCCCAAATTCGTCGTGCGGCCGATATTCGAGCGCATCGAGGAATACGTGGCGCCGCCCAAGCCGGTGGAGAAAACTCCGGCATTCGCCGAAATATTCGCAATCAGTAAAGCGGGCCGGCGGCACAGCAGCAGCAGCAGCCAGACTGGCCTCTTTTCCGCGGGCAAGCTGATTGCAGCCAGCTTGATCGTCGGACTTTCGATGTGGTTCGGCGCCGGCTCGGTCAAGATCAGCCGGCAGTTGCTGGCCATCAATACCACCATCCACGGAATGGGCTCGAACACTTCGCCGCGTATGGACTCTTCGCCTTCGCCGGCCACCAGTTTCCCTTCGCCGCGCTATTCCGTGGCGCAGTCTCCCGACGGCCCCATAGCGAAGGTGCGCCGCGCCATCCAGAGGCGCGCCTCGGTGGAGCTCACCGATACCTTCCGCCGGATGGAAGCCTGGGGCGCCAACGCTATGACGCTGCCCGCCGGCTGGACGCGGCATCCCGATGGCTATGTGCGCACCGGCCAACTGGCGCTGTACCGGCCGGCGCAGACATTCACCGACTACCGCTTCGAGTTCTTCGGCGAAATTGAAAAAAAGAGCATGAGCTGGGCCGTGCGCGCGCGCGACACGGAAAACTACTACGCCATGAAAATGACGGTGATCGAGCCCGGCCTGAGGCCGGTGATCGCCGTGATGCACTACCCCGTGGTGGCCGGCAAGAAGGGACAGCGCGTGGAAACGCCGCTCAGCATTATGATGCACAACAACGAGCCGTACCACGTGGCCGTCGACGTGAAAGGCAACCGCGTAGTCACCTCGATTGAAGGGCAGGAGGTGGACTCGTGGACCGACGACACTCTCAAGGTGGGCGGCATCGGCTTTTTCAGCGAGGTTGGCGAAAGCGCGCGGCTCTACTGGATGAGGGTTAGCAAGAACCAGGACTGGCTGGGACGCGTGTGCGCCTATCTTTCCAACGGATCGGGAACCGATTCAGCGGAATTGTGGCGCAACGAGATTCCCCGTGCGCCGGCGCAGCCTTCACAACCCGCGCCGCCAACGGCCGTGGACGTGACCTTGGCCGCAGCCGAAGAAACCGAAGAATTCTCACACATCGGCCCCCAGAGGGCCCGGATTTTGAAATACGGGAGGACCGAACTATGCAGGTCGTGACCAAGACCATCGCGGGCGCCAAAACGTTACCGGCGGCCGTGACTTCCATTGAGGAAGCCAAACAGCTCAAGCGCCCCAACCGAACGCTTTCCAAAGCCGTCTCGCTTCATCTGGAAGGCAAGCTGGAGAGCGCCGCCAAGATGCTGGGCAAGGCCATTGAATCCGGAGAACGCGATCCGGCGCTCTACTCTGCGCTCGGCCACATCCATTATGAGATGCGCGACTACGCGGCGGCCGCCGCCGTGTACGCCCAACTGGTGGAACTGGAGCCGCTGCACCGTACCGCATACTTCAACCTGGGAGTCTGCCAGGGCAATTTGAAGGAATGGAGCGCGGCCGCGGAGAGCTTCCGCGTGGCCGCCGAAGTGGACGCCACGCGCACCGACGCGCTGCTGGGCTTGGGCACCTCCCTCATCCATACCGGCCAGCCGAAAGAGGCTCTGGAACCGCTCGAAAAATATTTGAGTCTCTACCCCGACCACGAACAGGCCCTGTTCGGCAAGGCCGTCTCGCTGCAGCAGTCCGGCCGCCATGCGGAAGCGGTGGAAGAATATCGCAAAGTACTGAAGCGCAACCCCCGGTGCGAAGAGGCGCTTTCCAACCTGGTGGCTTTGTTCCTGGAAAAAAAGGACAACGACTCGGTGCGCCGCTACGCCGATATGTTGTCGGAACTGCAGCCGGAATCCACCGTCGCCACGGAAGCCTTAGCCACACTGGCCTTCGGAGACGGCGACTACGTGGCGGCGGTGCGCTATTGCCGCAGCCTCGCCGAACTGGTCCCCGACCGCTTCGAGAACTGGTTCAACCTGGGCGTGGCCTACCACAAGCTCGGCCAGCATGAAAAGGCCATCCAGGCCTACCGGCAGGCCACCACCCTGCGGCCCGATTGCGCCCAGGCGCATCTCAATCTGGGCGTGGCGCAGCAGGAGTTGAGCGACCTGCCAGCCGCCCGCGCCTGCTACGAACGGGCTCTCGAAGCCGATCCCGAGCAGGCCGGCGTGCTGTGGAACCTGGCTCTGGTGCTGGAGCAGCAGGGCGAGCGTAACTGGGCCGAGAAACTCTACGAACGCATTCCCGACGAAGCTCCGGAATCCTGCGACGCCACCTTCCGCCTGGGGTATCTGCGACTGCTGCGCGGCGACTACCAATCGAGCGCGATGGCCTTCCAGATTTGCATCGAACGGCGGCCCGACTGGCCCGAGGCCTGCCTGAATGCCGGCATCGCCTTCGCCCGTTGCGGTAATCCCGAGGCCGCTCGCCGCTATTTCCAGGAAGCCCTCATGATTCGTCCGGACTCTTCCGACGCGGTGCGCGGACTAGCCGCCCTGGCCCTGGAGCAGCAGGATTACTCCGAGGCCTACGACCTGCATCGCCGCCTGATCGACATGGGAGAACGCGGCACGGAGCTGTTTTACAACGCCGGTCTGATCTGCCAGAAGCGAGGCATGATGGAGGAGGCCGTGCAGTTCTACCAACAGGCGCTGGGGGAGGAGCCGGAATTCGCCGAAGCGCTGCTGAATCTGGGGCACGCGCTCATGTCGCTGGGCCAGGAAGAGGAAGCCCGCTCCTTCTGGCGGCGGGCGATTCGCGAGAAACCCGAATTGGCGCAGACTTATTTTGAGCCGGCGTAAGGTCGTCGGACTCTCGGGGTCACAAGAACGGGCTGCCTGGTGTGGAGAACCGTGTACCATCCGTCGGGCCCGGCCTCCCGGCCTCCTCTTGGCTATCTGTCAATCGACTCGAGAAGTATACTGACAGTAGCGTACTTGCAATATCGGACGACTTTGAGGAGCACCTGCGTTGTGCACAGATCCGCTCCCCGTACGCTGGTTTATGGCGAACTTTGCTCGAAGGCTCAGGACTGCGGACTGCACGAAAGCTCACCCCAATTCCGCCGCCCGGTAGAACACGTTGTGGGTCGAAAACAGTAGTGGAGCACTTAGCGGGTAAAGGAGAGAATATGGACAAACAGCACGCCCATCAGTTGCTCGACCAACTTGACCCCGGTCAGTTTGTGGCCGTGGTTCGGCTGCTCGAAGTGATGACCGATCCCGCGACCGTCTCCATTGCCCACGCCCTCGTCGACGGCGAGCCAATCTCGGAAGAAGAGGAGCGGGCCGTCACAGCTTCCAAGGCGTGGTTTGAGAACAACCGGGCATCCCATTCGAGGAGATCGTTGCTGAACTGGGCTTCACAATGGAGCAGGTTCGGGGCAATAAGGAACGTGTGTGAAGCGGATTGTCTTCTCCGATCAGGCGAAGGCCGACATTCGCGCCATTCCGCAGCGGACCGCCTTGCAGATCCTCACTGCTATTCACCGGCTCGCCGAAACCCGCGCCGGCCGGGTCAAAGACGCTCAAGGGTCAGGGCGGAGAGAAGCGCCTGCGGGTCGGTGATTTCCGCGTCCGTTTCACGGAAGAAGGCGGCGAGGGCGCAGGCACGCTCCGGATACTCGCCGTTCGGAATCGCAAGGAAGCTTACCGTTGAGCGGCGGCAATGCGACTCACACGTCGCAAAGCCCATTGCCTAGGGCCTCGGTCACACCCCTCTACTTATGCCCCCCAACGTGGACGACCGCCGGGCGTGGCGCTGGCAGCGGCGTTATCGGGCGCGTGACCGGCGGATGCGGTAGCGTCGACCCCGGCGGAAGGCCAATTCGCAACGGCGGGCGCGATGGCAGATAAAGGGATCGTCCCAAGCCGCCCACGGGCAACCCCAAGAGCAATGGCCGGTAGGTGTAACCTGGCAGGTAAATCGAATAGAAGCCGGGCTGATACAGGCTAGGTGTCCCATAAAGTCCCGACTGATACGGCGCCAGCGATCCATAAGTGGACCCATATGCGCCCAAGCCTGAACCGAGCGAAGGATACCCGAGCAATGGAAAATAAGTGAAGGCGTCCGCCGGCAGGTAAGAGCTGGATATCGAAGCGGGATCTTGAATATCCGCCGCAATGGCGTTGTCGGCGGAAATCGATTGGGCGCGGCCCTCGGCCCAATCGTTGAGGGCGTCGGGAGCGTCCACAGCCGATTTCTCGGGCGTCAGCTTGTCCGCAAACGCCAAGTCCATGCCCTGCGCCACCGGCACCGGAGCCCCGCCGCCGGCCGTCGCCACTTCCACCGCTCCCCCGCGAACCTGCAACCGCGGCGGGTCGCAATCCACCCGATAGGAGCCCTCGTGAGGCTGGCGCACACTCCAGTCCTTATAGATCAAAGTGACGGATGTGCCGGAGACCGATTCCGCCGACTCCATGAGGGCCGACCCCGCAAGCAATTCCACGCGAGTATCGGAAAGAGCGTTCGCCACCAGACGAATGGCGCTCTTTTCGCCCACGCGCAGGATAACGCCAGGAGTCAACAGCACTTCCGCCCGGCCCTGCTCGGTGCGTAACTCGGCGCCCTCCGGGATGCTCGTGAACTTGCCGAAATGGGCTTCGAGCGGCCGCCCGGCCACGGAAACCGCGCCCTCGAAAAAGTGGACCACACCGGAGCGGGTGGAGATTACCGCCTGCCCATAAGCAGACAGCGCCAAGGCGGCGCCGGCCGCCACCAGTGAAAAGGCATACGCGGGGACACGAGACATATGCAGCCACTCCCGTCCCGAGTATCGGCCTATCCGCTGCTCGGCGTCAAGGGGCCAGGGGAGCGCTGGTCCGAGGCCGCGGTTCGAAATCGTCCGGCGCACGCGGCATCTCACGGGCGCGCGAAAGTGAGCGGCCGGCGGCCGGAGCCGCGGAATTCCCGTATAGTACTGTTTATGGCCATCATTGCCGTGGCGGGACGGAAGGGCGGAGTGGGTAAGTCGACCATCGCCGGCAACCTGGCGGCGGAGTTCGTCAGGATGGGGCGGAGCGTAATGGCATTAGATGCCGACCCGCAGCACAGCCTGGCGACCTGGGCGGAACAGGGCGACGGAGTGCTCTCGCGCTGCGTCGAAAAAGTCACCGACGCCCGCACCCTGCGAGCCGGCGCGCGCGCCGCGGAGAAACACGTCGACCTCGTCGTAATCGACACGCCTCCAGGCATGCCCGAGACCACCTATCAGGCGGCGCTCGCGGCCGACCTCATGCTGCTGCCCTGCGGGCCATCGCCGCTCGACCTGTTTGCTCTGCGGGAGGCCTTGTCGCTGTCGCTCAAAGCGAGGGCCGAGCGGCGCTCGAAAAAGCCGCGCATCCGCTTCGTGCCTTCCCGGGTCCTCATGAGCAGCAATTTAAGCCGCGGTTTGGCGTCTTCGCTAAAGGGCATGGGCAAGAAGGTGCTGCCCGCCATCGGGCAGCGGGTGGTGGTGGCGGAGGCGGTCGCGAGCGGGCTCACTGTGCCGGAATACGCTCCGGATTCCCCCGCTCACGAGGAGTTCCACGCGCTCGCCAAGGCGGTCGAGAAGGTTTTGAAGCATTGAGCAGCGCCGAGAGACGCACGTTTCACTTCTCCGCCCTGGGAATCGAATCCAACTGTGGGGTGGTCTTCTGCTTCTCCACCGAGCCCTCGATCCTCCCGCCATTGGGTTGCGCGGGGTAAGGACATCGCCCATCCGTATCCCTGCCTTGCAGTCCGACACTCTCGCTTTATCTCACTTTCCACGGGGTGGTTGGTTGTCAATACGGATAGGACCGCGCTCTTTGTCAGTGTAGCGCCCCTGAACAGACGGCAACCTTTCGTGCCATCTGTAGAAATCTCACTCCCAATCCCAGGGCCGGAAGCGGTGCTGATGCTCCGCCATGTCAACGCGCTTGCCGCGGAAGCGGACGCCTTCCATTTCGAGGCGCGTGCGCTGTTCCAGGCCAGCCTCGAATTTCAATTTGATTTCGCCGCCCGCGCCCACCACCCGCTGCCACGGCAGCGAACCACCGGCGCCACGTAGCAACTGCGCCACCTGGCGATGGTACAGCGGATAGCCGGCCGCGGCTGCCACCTGCGAATAAGTCGCGACTTTGCCGCGCGGAATCGAACGGATGGTCTTGCGGATGGCGGCATCGCGCGTGGCGCTCTTGGGAGCGCGCAACAGGCGGCGCGCCGCTTCGCGGGCAGTCAGTTTGCGTCTCATTGCAGTTCGAAATAGCGGAAACAATCCGTGGAGTGGTCGTTGACCATCCCGACGGCCTGCATGAAGGCGTAGCAGATGGTGGAACCGACGAATTTGAAGCCGCGGCGCGCCAGATCCTTGCTCATGGTGTCGGATTGCGGCGTGAAGGCCGGTAAAGCCTCGTCCGCGCCCCGGCAATTCCGCACCGGCCGGCCATCCACGAATCCCCAGATGTACCGGTCAAAGCTGCCGAATTCCTTCTGCACTGCCAGAAACGCCTGCGCATTGGTCACCGCGGCGGCGATCTTCAGCCGATTGCGCACGATTCCGTCATTGGCCAGCAGCGCAGCGATCTTGGCGGCGTCATAGCGCGCCACTTTGCGCGGATCGAAACGGTCGAACGCTTTGCGGTATGCCGCGCGCTTTTTCAGAATCGTGATCCAGCTCAAGCCGGCCTGCGCGCCTTCGAGTATAAGGAACTCGAACAGGCGCAGGTCGTCATGCACCGGCACGCCCCATTCTTCATCGTGGTAGGCCGCGGACTGCTCGTCGCTGGCCCATCGGCAACGTGTCTTACTGGCAGGGTCCGGCATGCAGCAATTCCTTTTCGAGCTTGAGCGCGTAGCAGCCCGCGCTCTTCACATTTTCGAGCGTGAGGCCGTTCCACAGCAGATCGCCAGGGATCCACTCCGCCGGAATGGTGACGCGCATTTCCGTGACCGCGCGGCTGATGAGGACGATCTGGTGATCTTCCGGCATGTATTCGGCCTTCACGCGCGCCGTGACCACCGGATCGTGGCGTGGAACCACGATGCGCGTTTCAATGCGAATGTGTTCCTTGGCGCGGCGCACCATGACCACAGCGTTTCTAGTGGCGTCGGCCTTCTCCAGGATCTGCACGAACTGGTGAGCGTTGTCGATCGGCTTGCCGTCGATCGCTTCCAGCACGTCGCCGACTTTGAGTGGGCCGTTGTACTTCTCGGGCAGGAACGCGACCGTCACGCCGGGGCCGGGGTCGTTGGCGCGATAGCCGAAGCCTCCCAGGTCGAGGGACGAACTTGAATCCCCGGGAATTAGCGTCATGGGCAGAACATCGTTGCGCTCCGCGGCATCGAACTTGGTGGGCTGAACCCAGTAGCAGCTCGAGAACGTGGGTGAGTTGGTCTCGCAATCCACGGTCAGCGGATACTGGGCGCGAACGTGCGCCGTCATCCACTCCAGCACGGTCTGATTGGTGAGCCCGGTGGAATTACGCCACTCCACGTTGAGCCCGTCCAGTTTGAGCTTGGTGGCGTAATCGGAGTCGTTGGCGCCGCTGCTGGCCCACAGTATCGGGGTATTGGTGAAATTCACGGCGAAGATGCGATTGGTAGCGATAGCGGTCTTGGGTGACCCGCCCAGCGCGACGCCCGCCGTCCAACGGTCGGGAATGCGGGCGATGGCGTAGAAGACCACGGCGGAGGCATCGCCGCGTCCCGCCACGTAAATGCGGCTGGCGTCGGCTGTCCCGGCTTTGACGGCCTCTTCCACTTTGAGGGACAGTGCCTGCACGCGCTTGTCGATATTGGCGTCCGGATCGGGCGGCGCGGTGACGATCTGCCAGCCCGATTCGGCGATCAGGCCCTGCCACTGGGGGGCGTCCGTTGCGTCCACCAGGGCGATAGCCGGGGCGGGCTTCGGCGGCTGCGCGGGTTGCGCCGTTTGCGCCCATACCAGGCCCCCGGCAAGAATGCTAGTGGCGCAGACGATCGTGGATTTTCTTGACCAGTTTTTCGATATCATCCGTTTTCTTGATGGTGTCCATGGAGAGTACGAAGCGGTCGTTCTTTTCCAGGTCGGCCTTCAAATCCTCGGCCATCTCCACCAGCTTTGCCGCGTCCCGGATGTTCGCCTCACGCTCCGCTTTGAGGATTTCGTCGCGCTGCGACTTGCCGTTCGGAAGCTTGGGATCCTCCTGAATGTTGGGCAGTGAAGACGAGTCCTGCTCCAAGGCCGCCGGCGAGACGGCCGCCATAAATAGAAGGAACGCACCTCGAGACAGTCTGAGCTTCATGGGTGGACCTGCTGCTATGATAGCCAAACAAGCACATCCGAGTGACTGTCTTGCAGCGGCACGGCGGTCACTCCTTCGCGGGGCCAATCCAGTCCGTAAGGCGTTTGAGGTCGTGTCCCCAAAACAGCGTGAGCCCACGCTCCTGTGCATCCACTAGATTGTGGAGATTGTATACGCCGCTCAAAACGGCTGTTGGAACAACCTGGCGGAGGCCAAAATCCCTGCGCCAAGTGACCGCCTTCACAGCGGCGTCGTTGTTCAGCCGCTTCACGGAATTGAGCGATGAGTTCGAGACCTTGCAGTCAATCGGCATGAGCCTCTGGTCCCAGAGCCGAAGCACAATATCCGCCTTGCGGCCAGCCTTGGGTTCTCCAAGCATGCTCTCAGCGCAAAACTCGCCAGCAGCGGGCGCCATGGAAACATTCGGAATCGGCCGGGAGGGCACCTCTTTGAGCCCAAGATCCCTCAAGGCCTGCTTCACAAAGGCCTCCTGTTGCGACTTGCCGGTGGTGCGCCGTTTGGTTTGCGCCCGGCTCGCGGCCAGAAGTGCCGCCGATGCCGTTACCGCGGCGCCACGCTCGGCTTCGGTAGGTTCGCGACCTTCGAGAACCCAGGCGAAGCGTCTCCGGTCCAGAACCGCGCGCACGATCTCAAACAGTCGCCGAACGTCTTCCGGCTTGTTGCGCAGTTGTCCTTTGGCCAGCGAGGGCGCCTCTGCGAGAACCTTAAGATCGTCTTCCGATATCGGTGGCGCCGCCAGATATCTGAAGGCCGCCCGCAGATGCAAATCGGTCAGCACCTCAAGAGCCTGGCTTTCGAGTTGAGCGAGGTCGGCCGTCGTTTCCAGAAGGCCCTCAATATGTCCCTTGTATTCGTCGAACGCTTGAATATAATCTTCCAGCGGTTCTTCCATGCGTTCCTTCCGAAAGAGCGAGATCGCCCGCAGACGGTCTGCCGCGAGCTGTTCGGCGGACCAGAGCGGAGGCTCGATCACTCGATGGCCCCCGCGGCGAGCATCGCGGGGCCTGGGACGACGAGCCGCTCCATTTCCCGCGGCTCAAACTTCGTCAGGCCGCCCGCATAAGTGCGGCCGGAGCGCTGAGAAATATTCGTCTGGAGAAAACCCACCAGTGCCGCTTGGAGTTTTTCGCCCATTGGATCGCGCGGATAGAGGCCGTGTGCGATATTGATGTGGCGCGCGCCCGCCTTGTTCAAGGCGAACGCCGGGGGCCTTCGCGCCATGTAAGTGGAGATGATAGGCGCCGGTGCGCGCAGACCCACGGACCACCAGGCCTTGCGGTGGCTCGCGACATAGCCTTTATTGGCGCCCCGCTCCCGCGCGATCTTCAGAAAGCGGTCCACGGCATGCCGCTCCGATGGATCCAGTGCGTCGAGGTCAACGGGCAAATCAATCACGCAGCGGAGCTTTCCCGCGTCGTCAAGCACGCCCCCAGCGGCGAATACTTCTCTCGCCTTTGTAACGGTTCGGAAAAGAACAGACTCGGGAAGATCCACGCTGTGCTTCCCGGCGATCCAAATATGATTGGCGCCTGTGACCTGACCACGGTGGACGCGGCACAACTCGCCCAGTTCGACATAACCTTCAGGAGGTTTCTCGGCCGCGCGTGTGAGAAGAGACCATCGCGCTTCCGACGTCAAGCGATCGCGATGCACCCTGCGGCCTGTGTTCAGCCCACCCAGGCTGCCGAGGCTATCGACGCGCCGAAAGAAGACGGAAGCGGGTTTCGAGCCGACCTCAAAGGTTGTAATCGCAGCGGTCGTCGATGCGTCGGGAAAAGGTTGTGCGGTTGGCTCGACCACCGTGACGCTCCGCGCGCCCAGTTCGCGGGCCAAAAGAGAGCGGACCAGAGAGCCATAGTTGACATCCAGCCACTCGGCGGCGGTGACGAATGCGCCGAAGTCTCCGGGGCTCGCGGTGCGTGCCGTGGCGAGAAAGAAGTGAACGTGCAGTCCGGCAAGCTGGCTAGCCTTGTATCCCAGTCTTGCAGCCTCGGCGGAGAGCCATTCCTTCCATTTTGGGCTGATTTCGTGATGCCGGACATAAGGGGGGTTCCCGATATATAACGTCGGGGATGAGGCCGGCTCCTGAAACCGTCTGTAGTCGCCCACGATAATGCGGGAACGCTTCGCAAATCCGGCAACAGATAAGTTGGCACGAGCGAGAAGCCCCGCAAGAGGATCGGTGTCGACCCCAATCAGCGCTGCTTTTGGAAAGGCCTCACCAGCCCGCATCAGGAAACGCGCCGATCCAGTCCCCGGGTCGATGATGCGTTGTGGAACCCCATGTTCCGAGGCCCAATCGACCATCGACCGAATGATCGGCTCAGGCGTATACGTGGCGCCGTTTTCACGCCGCTCGGCGGCCGAACGCAGCGCACAGAATGTCTCCCCGAGGGGGTCGTATCCCGATCGAATCAGTTCGCGCACGGTTGAAAGTTTCCCTTTGGCGAAGGGCGCAACCTTCTCAGCCTCGCGCGCGAGCGCAGTTTCCTGCTCGGACCAGGGCGGCACTTCGCCCGCACCCAAAGCCACGGCGGCGCCAGCCAGTTCCTGTTCTCCGGGGAAAAGGCCTTCGAACTCCGCCCAAAGACATCCCTGCAGGGCAGCGACGCGCAACGGATTGGCAGCGAGTGACATCCCCAAAGCCCTTTTCAACGTCGAGAATCCAGCCGCTCAAGGCGGCCTCCTGTCATGCTTATCGTCCCAAAACTGCAGCCTCAGTTAAGTTTACTTTAACTATGTGGTAGACGGATCGGCAAACCTTCCGGCGATGCATCCCCTTCACTTCACAATCAGCGCGAAGTCGGCCTGGATCACCAGGGCATCGTCGGTCACGCGAATGGCCGGCACCTGGAAATCGCGCAGTTCGCGCTTGTAGTCCGGCTGGCCGCTCGAATCCTCGAGTATCCGCTTCGCTTCCGATGCCAGGGGGTATTTGAAATCGCGCTCCAGGCTGGCGCCCAGAATGCTGCAAACGCGGCGGATGTAGATACCCGTCTTGCCTTCGCTCGAGGCCACCACATTTTGCAGCACGATATTGCCGTTGCGATACTGCGGCGTGGCGGTCACCACCACCATGAACGCGTCGCCCAGCCCGACGCACTGGCCGATCACGTTGAGGGCCGAGCGGCCGGTGAATTTCGCGCGGATGTGCAGGCGCCCGCCGGACCCCTGAATCTGCGGTTTTTCCAGATAGGCGAAATTGCACTTGTTGCCCTTGTCGTTGTGGACGTACCGGCGTCCATCCTGCGTGAATACCGCCTCCGCGATCATATGCTCCAGCGCGCCGAATTGGAGGTGCAGTTCCACGGCGTGCGCCGGCGGCAGGCAAAGGGCAAGGAGCAGGAGTGGAATCGGACGGTGAAAACTCCGGCTGGCCGGTGGGGCGGGCTTCAGCCCGCCAAGAGTCCCCATTCTCCAGTGGCACGCTGAGGCCTGCCGGGATGGTGAATAATTCCGGCTATAGTAGCGCATCGGGAGGTTCGGAGAACAGCGAAAACTGGCTCAGCACCAGGCTGGCGGATGCCTCAGTCACCCTTAAACGCACACGCGACGAAGTGACCGGCTGGTTCAGGCGAAGCAAGCGGCGTGGGCCAATGCTCGTGCCGGAGGCCACTTGCTCCCAACTCACGCCATTCCAGCGTTCCACCGCGAAAGCATCCACCCGCTGCCCGTAGCGAATATCCTCCTTCACCGCGATCACGCTGAAAGTGACGGCGCGCTTGAAATCGAGCACCGCGTAGGCCACGTGCACTTCATCGTCGGTGGCCCATGAAGTATGGGGCTGGCCGTCGATCAGGTTGGCGGCATCGTAGGCCGCATCCTTGCCGCGAACATTGGAGGCGGTCACCTTAGCCTCGTGCGCGAGATCGTTCCGGAACGTTGCCTGCATGTAGTTATAGAGCCCTCTCAGCGAGCTGACGTCCTCCTCCTGCAGGCGGCCCAGGCGATTGGGCGGAACATTCAACAGCAGGTTCGCGCCGCGGCCCACGGATTTGTAATAGAGGTCGATCAGTTGCACAGGCGTCTTGACACGGGAATTCTCGCTCTCGTGCCAGAACCAGCCGGGGCGGATGGAAACGTCGCATTCCGCGGGAAGCCAGTGGGAGCCATGGCGCGTGCCGGTGGGCGATTCGCGTTCGCGCACGTCGCCGGGAGAGGCCGGACCGCCCGCGGCGCCTACGGGATCGTAAGCGGCCCAGCAGGGGTCGCCGGCAATCCCGCGCTCATTGCCCACCCAGCGCACATCCGGGCCGACGTCGCTGAAGATGACGGCCAGCGGCTGCAAAGACCGCACCAGCTCCCAGGTCTTGGGCCAATCGTAGTAAGTGCGCTTGTCGATGGTCCGCTTCTCGCGGGCGCCTCCGTAATAGCCGTCGCCGCCGTTGGCGCCGTCGTGCCAGACTTCAAAGATGGGGCCGTACCGGGTCAGCAACTCGGTGAGTTGCTGGCGGTAGATTTCGACATAGCGGGGCGTGCCGTAGTACGGGCTGTTGCGGTCCCAGGGCGAAAGATAGACGCCGAACTTGAGCCCGGCGCGCCGCGCCGCGCCGGCCAGATCGCCCACAATGTCGCCCTGGCCGCCTTTCCAGGAGCTGCTGCGAATCGAATGATCGGTGGTCTTGGTGGGCCAGAGGCAAAAGCCGTCGTGATGTTTGCAGGTGAGAATGAAGCCGGCGGCTCCAACCGATTTCAAGGCTATGGCGATCGCGTCGGCGTCGAATCGCTCCGGTTGAAAGATGTTGGGATCCTCGTCGCCGTAGCCCCACTCCTTATCGGTGAAGGTGTTCACGGTGAAATGCAGAAACGCCGTGTACTCCATCTCGTGCCAGGCGATCTGACGGTTCGATGGGATAGCGCCGTATGGCTCCGGCGGCGGGACTTTGCGCGCCGCGGACGCCGCTACCGCTGCCGGTGCCGCGGCCAGAAAAGTGCGCCTGCTGATCATGCCGGAAGCCGCTTACTTCTTGCTCTTGCCCTTGGCCTTCGCCTTGGCCTTTGACTTGGGCTCGGCCTTCACCATGGGAGGCGCTTCTTCCACTGCGGCCATCCCTGCCCCGTCCATCTCGGCTTCGCCCAAAATCTCGGCGTCGGCCTCGATCTCGACATCGGGCACTCCCACAACATCGTCCACCGCCACGTCGTCCACCGCCGCGGCGGCGTCCGGGTTCACCTTTTTGAGTACCTCCTGGAAGAGCGCTGCTTTCCGCGCATCTACCTTGGGTGGCGGGGCCTGTTCGTGGCGGTAATCATGATCGCTGTGACAGGTGCGGCAACGGACTTTAGCGGGCGCGGCGGCGATTACCGAAACCACTGCGTGGTTCATGACGCGTTTGCACCGTACGCAAAAATCGTCGATGTCATCGCCGAGGCGGATATCACGCATAAGCAAAGCCTCCTAACTGACGCTGGATTCTGCGGGCTGTGCGGCGTCTTCCGATTCCGCGTGGTGCTTTGGCTCCGGCAACACCCACTGGGCCGGTTCGAAGCCCACATATTTGCAGATTCGCAGTTGGCCGTCCTCAGTCTCGAGCAGATCGCCGACGGCGAGCGGCTCTTCCGAATCGCGCATGAGTTGCCACGCTTCGTATTCGTGGCGCGCCTGCACCTCGCCACGCGGTTCGTACTCCCTGGGCTTGAGGGAGGCACAACCGGAAAGATGGGGCGCCCAGCGGAATTGCTGCCGTGGCGAATCCTTCATGCGATAGATCCGATAATGCGGCATAGCAACTTATTGTAATCGATGTACCTGGCCGGAGGTTACGGCATCGAGGTGCGGGGGTGCGCGACATGAAAGTGGGACTGCTCCCGAATCCTCAACAAGACTGCAAGAATCCTAGCGTACGACTACGCAAGAGGCACCAGGCCGCCGCCAGACGGACAGGCGTCACGATCGGGCGGATGGGACTCGCGTCGAAGCCTTCTGTTTCAGGGCGCCACCAGCCGCGAATAATCAGGTTGCGCCGACGATTGCACTTTCATGTCGCGCACCCGAGGTGCGGTCATGCTTCGAAATAGCGTTTGGGTGTCTGTCCCAGTTCCCGGCGAAACATGGCGATGAAGGCGCTGGCGCTGTTATATCCCAACTCCCCGGCGACGCCGCTTACGTTCTCGCCCGCCGCGAGCCGGCGCAGCGCGCGCAGCAACGTCTGGCGGCGCTGCCATTGGCCGAGGCTCATGCCGGTTTCGGCGCGGAACAGCCGCTCCATCGTGCGGCGGCTGGTGCCGCATCGCCGCAGCAGCGTCTCGGTCGGCGGGGCGCCTCCGGAATCGCGATTGGCGAGCGCCGCGAATTGCACGGCTCGGCTGTCGCGGGGCGACGGCAATTGCAACGGCACGGCGATCAGCACCTTCAGTTCGTCCAGGATCACGCCGATCAGGCGCTTCTGTTCGGGTACGGTGGCGTCCAGCGCCCCCACCTGCACCGTCCGCTGAATCAGCTCCCGCAGCAGCGGCGTCACATTGACTACTGCGCAGTCCCGCGGAAAGGACGGGTCGCCGCGCTTCAGCGGGCGGATATACAGCATGCGCACGGCTACCACGCCGCTCATCTCCAGGCGGTACTCGAAACCCGCGGGAATCCAGACGGCGCGGTGCGGCGGGACGACCCAGGCGCACCGGTCGGTCCGCACGGTCAGCGCGCCCCTGGTGGCGCAGACCAACTGGTGCCACATGCCGGCCGCCGGAGGCACCAAAGGCTGCGGCGGGACTTTTTGCCAGGTGTGGAACGTTACTCCGAAGCTGCGTATCCGGATGGAGGCGTCGTCGGCCTGGCGAAAATTCGACATCTATTGGCAAGATAGCGTAATACGGGCAGAAGGTGTTACCGGTAAAATCCAGGAGAAAGGAAATCGCCGCCATGTCCACTCCGGTTGCTCATTTCGCCATCAATGCGGACGACCTCCCGCGCGCCCGCCGCTTCTATGAAAACGTTTTCGGCTGGAAGTTTCAAGCCTGGGGGCCGCCCGGCTTTTACATGATCGACATGGGCTCCGCCAACCCCATGCCGCTCTTCCGGGGCTCCCTGCAGCAGCGCCGCGAACTGGTGCCCGGCGTTCGCATGACGGGCTTCGAGTGCACCATTTCCGTGCGCGACATCCAGGCTACCGCAACGGCCGTGGAAGCCAACGGCGGCGCCATCGTGATGCCCATCTGCACGCTCGCGGGCATCGGACGGCTGCTGTTTTTCCAGGACCCGGAAGGCAATCTCGCCGGCGCCATGCAATACGACGCGAGCGCGGAGTGAATATGAATATGAAGATCAAATCGCTGGTTCTGGGGACGCTGCTGGGCGGCTTGACCGCCCTCGTTTGGAGCAACATCTCGTGGGAGCTCATCGGCTGGCACGAAAAGACCCTGCTCACGTTCCAGAAAGACGACGAAGTGGCGGCGGAAATAGCCTCCCACACGGTCGAGGACGGCACGTACCTCATGCCCTACGGGACATCGAAGGAAGCCCAGGACCGCATGCAAAAGGGACCGATTATGCTGGCCGCGGTGCGCCGCGGCGGCATGGGATCAGTCACCAGACTCTTCGCGGTGCAGGTGGCCATACTGTTTGCGGTCGCATTTCTGCTCACCTGGTTGCTTCTGCACACCAGTGGACTGAGCTATGCGCGGCGCGTGATGTTCGTGGCTTTAGTGGGACTGGCCGCCAGCGTGATTGTCGATCTGCCCAACTGGAACTGGTGGGGCTTTTCCGGTTCGTTCACCGCGGTCGACGTCGCCGACAACGTACTCACCTGCCTGTTTTCAGGGCTGGTAATCGCGAAAGTAGCGAAGTAGGATCAATCCTTCGCCAATTCGGCAAACACCTGCATCATTTGACCGTGAGCGAGGACGGCGGAAGGGTCGCGCTGCATCGCTTGGTCGTAACGGCGCGCGAACTCGGAACCGTTCTCCGAGGGAAGCAACAATTCGCGCGCCTTCGCGATCAGGCGGGCAGCGTCCGCCGGAGTGGCCGGCTCCTTCTGCGCCAGGGTCTCATCCACGATCACGATGAACTGCGAGATCTCGCGCAACCAGGCAAACCACGGGTCGTCGAGCACCAGTTGCAAGTACTGGCCGGTGGAAGTAATGCGCGCCACGTCGCGCTCGTAGGAGGCGCGCTCCGCGTCCAGTAGCGATTTATGCCAGCGCAGGAGCCCGTTGCGAAGAGCAGTGAGGTGTGGGCGGGTAAGATCGGGCATTCGGTTTCATGTTACCGTGCCGTAACCATGTTGGGGGAAACTAAGAAGAATGAGTTTCCTCGACAATCTGGAAAATAACCTCAAGAGCCTAGAGTCGCAAGAGGAGGGCAAGGAATCGGCCGAGCGCTCGCGCCTCGCGCGCGAAAGCGAGAAGGCCAGCGCGCAGGCCGCGGCGCCATGGGCGGAAGAACTGAGGAAGGGGCCGTATACCGCCGAATTGCTCAAGCAGGCGGCGCGCATCGGCTTTTCCTTGCGGCTGAAAGTGCACCAGGCGTGGCTGGGCACCACGCTTCGCCTGGAGGCTCGGGACCGGCGGTTGGAGCTGCGTCCCACGGCGGCAGGAGTGGTGGCAGCGTACATCGAGAATGGAGTGGAGACCCGCAGCGAGCCGCTCGATTTGCGGGGCGATGCCGCCGACCTGGTGCGCCGCTGGCTGGACGCCCCGGCGGCATGATTCCTAATCGACGGACACCGCTTGCGGGTGAACCTCCGGCGGGTAGACTTGAGAGATATGCAGACTCCAAGCTTCGACCCCGGCCTGACCAAACAGGTGATCGCCCCTTTACGGCGGGTTATAGGTGAGGACGGCAAATTCAACGTTCACCGCCGCGGCACCACGTGGCGCGATTTCCACCCGTACCTCCATCTGGTCAATATGTCCTGGCCGCGATTCCTGATGTCGCTGTTCCTGGGATACATCGTCATGAATTCGCTGTTTGCCGGAGTCTATTTTGCTTTGGGTCCCGACCAGCTCGCTGGCGCGGAAGCCTCCACCGCCTGGGGCCGGTTCCTGAATGACTTTTTCTTCAGTTCGCACACGCTGAGCACCGTGGGCTACGGCAACATTTCTCCGAAAGGCACGGGGGGGAACGTGGTAGCGACCTTCGAAGCCCTGGTGGGAGTGCTTGGATTTGCCGTGGCGACGGGGCTGTTATTCGGGCGCGTCTCGCGGCCTTCGGCCCGCATCGGCTTCAGCGAGAACCTGCTGGTGAGTCCCTATCAGGAGGGAACGAGTCTGCAGTTCCGCATGGTCAACCGGCGCTCCAATTCGCTCATGGAACTGGAGGCCAAAGTGATGTTGATGACCGTGGAATCGGTGGATGGCAAGCTGCAGCGCAATTACAAAATGCTGCGCCTGGAACGGCCGGGAATCTTATTCATGCCGCTATCGTGGACCGTGGTTCATCCGATTGACGAGGACAGCCCGCTGTGGGGTAAAACGGCGGAGGAAATGACACGCCTCCAGGCGGAGGTGCTGATTCTGGTGAAGGGATACGACGATACCTTCAGCCAAACCGTGCTCGCGCGCCATTCGTACCGGCATGACGAGTTCCTCTGGAACCGGCGTTTCGCCCCGGCGTTTTTTGTCGACGACGAAGGCGACCTGGTGCTGGAACTGAAAAAAGTCGGGGAACTGGCGTAAGAAATTCTTGCGAAAGTTGGGGCCCGCCAATAAGCGCTTACTTAAGCCTGCATCAGGCTTCCAGCGCTGATCGCGGCTTCCTTGATATGATGACTACGTATGACCCAAATGAGTCTTACAGCCGTGTTCTTGAAGGTCCCTGAGGGTTATATTGCCTTCGTCGAAGAACTTCCAGGCGCGAACACGCAGGGCGCAACTCTGGAAGAGGCGCGTGCGAACCTGACTGAAGCCGTCGCGATGGTTCTGGATGCGAACCGCACGTTGTCCGCAGAATCTCTGGAAGGCACCCAGGTGATTCGGGAAACGCTGACCCTACCTGCGGCATGAATCGGATCGATCTGATTCGACGATTTGCCGGGCCACTTGGCCGTATCACGCCCAGACCGCTCGTCTGGCTCAGGCGCGCCGCGGACTCTCGGATTCGTACCCATAACCCCGCCATCCCTGCTTTGGACGGTTTCTCGCCGTCGATAGACAGGCCCCTCAAACCGAATGCCACCGGAGGGTGCTTGCGGATGCGAGTCGAAGCCGCTACCTGCTCGAAAAACGCCGCAGGCGGAATACTTCGCCGAGAGAAATGTACAGGTTCACCATTCCCAGCCCGCTGATGGCGCCGCGCACGTACATGTTGTCCAGATAGGGGCGCCAGGCTCGCACGAAGGCCGCGAAGTTATCCCAGTACTCGGTCCACGGCCCGATCAGCAGGAACAGCCCGATATCCAGGCAGAGCGTAATGAACAGGACCGCGGCGACTTTGTGATACCAGCGATACCGTGGCGCCGGCGGCGGCAGATCCGGCGTGGCAGGTTCCTCAGCAGGCGGCGAAGGCAGCCTCTCGGGAGGCGGCTCGGTGGGCATCATGCGGCGCCCGCCGTTTCAAATAGCTCCATCTGAAGCGTCGAGTCCAGCGGAAATCGCGAACATGCGCGTACCGGCTCGAAGCTGAGACGATGCAACGGTGTGGGACCGAGTTCGCGCAGGGCCAGACAATGCTCCGGCGTGGAATACCCTTTGTGCGCGGCCAGGCCGTAGGCGGGAAATACGTCGTCCCAGGCACGCATGCACGCATCGCGATACACTTTGGCAACGATGGAGGCCGCGGCGATGGCGTGGCAGCGCGCATCGCCCTTGATGAGCGAGCGCTGCGGCAAGGGCAGGTCGATGGGCACCGCGTCCACCAGAAGAAAATCGGGCGCGGGCCGCAGTTGCTCCACCGCCTTGCGCATGGCCAGACGCGAGGCTTGGTAGATGTTTATAGCGTCGATGGTGGCGGCGTCCACGGCGGCGATGGCCCATGCTACCGCGCGTTCGCGGATCCGCTCCGCCAACACTTCGCGCCGTTCCGGCTCGAGCAGTTTGCTATCGTTCAGACCGCGCACCGGGCGATCGGGCGAGAGAATCACAGCGCCGGCCACTACCGGCCCGAACAGGCATCCGCGGCCCACTTCATCCACGCCGGCCACGGCATGAAAGCCGCGCGCCCACAACTCTCGTTCCAGTGTGGCCTGACATCGGAATTTGCCACCCGCTGCCTCGGGCCGCATGGCGTGAAGCGGCCTAGGTGCGCTCTTTGAGGCGGGCCGCTTTGCCCTTCAAACCGCGCAGATAATACAGTTTGGCGCGGCGCACACGGCCGGTGCGCACCACATCGATGTGGTCCACCACCTTGGCATGCACCGGGAAGATGCGCTCCACGCCTTGGCCGAAGCTGACCTTGCGAACCGTGATGGTCTCGCCCAGACCAACGTTATTGCGGGCAATCACGGTGCCTTCGAAGGCCTGCAGGCGTTCCTTGTCGCCCTCCTTGATTTTTACGTGGACCCGAATGGTATCGCCGGGCCGGAACGTGGGGACGGCATCGGCCCGCTTGTTCTTGTTAATGAATTTCGTCAATAACGCGTTCTGCATGAAAATTTCCTTGAACTTCTATCATATACGAGTAGGGTGCGATCTTGCCCGCCCTACTTCACGAGATCCGGCCGCAGACGCCCGGTTTTTTCGAGCGCCGTCTGCCGGCGAAACTTGCGAATCTCCTCGTGGTTGCCGTTTAACAATACTTCCGGCGCCTTCCACCCGCGGAAATCCGCCGGCCGCGTCCAATGCGGACAATCGAGCGCGCCCTCGCCGTGGCCGGTCTCCTGAAACGACTCGAATGCCGCGGAACTTTCGTTTCCCAGCACACCCGGAAGCAAGCGCGCCACCGCGTCTATCACCACCGCGGCTGCCAGTTCCCCGCCGCTCAACACATAATCGCCGATGGACAGCTCATAATCGGCCAGGTGCGCCGCCACCCGCTCATCCACACCCTCATACCGGCCGCAAATCAACAACAGCTCGCCCTCGTCTTTCAGCCGATTGGCTACGGCCTGGTCGAATCTGGCGCCTTGCGCAGAAAGCAGAACCACCTTCTGGTTCGGCGCCCGCTGCGGCCAGATGGATTCCACCGCCAGGAAGATCGGCTCGGGCTTGAGCACCATCCCTTCGCCGCCGCCGAACGGACGGTCGTCGACGGTCTTATGCCGGTCGGACGTCCAGTCGCGCAGATTATGGATGCGGATGTCCAGAATCCCGCTGTCCTGAGCCCGCTTCACCACGCCATGCGCGAACGGTCCCACAAAGAACTCGGGGAAGATCGTTAACACATGGAAAATCACGATCGGTTCAGGTCCTTCAGCCCCTCGGGCAGCTCCACGGCGATCTGTTTGGCCGCCGGATCGATCTCCACGCAGATGGATCGCGCGAAGGGAATCAGCAAACCGCCATCCACCACCAGCAGCCCGGCGCCGCCGCCATCTTCCCAACCGGAAACCTTCCCTAAAGTCTGGCCGGTCCGGCGGTCAACCACCTGGCAGCCGATCAGATCGTCCTGGAAGAATTCTCCCGGATCGAGCGGCATTCGCTGAGCCAGGGGCACGCGAACCTCCGCCCCGGCGAGCAGTTCAGCCGCGGAGATGGTATCCACTCCGCGGAATTTGAAAATCAGAGTTCCCTGATGGAACCACGTGGACTCGACTTCGTACCGCGTACCGGAACCGAATAGAAAGACCTCTTCCAGCGCCTCAAAGCGCTCGGGCTTTCCACTCAGCGGGACGGCTGTAAGCTCGCCGCGATTACCCCGGGTTTTCCCCAAGACGGCAATGGCGACCCATCCGTCCGCGGGTGAGTTCACTCGAGAATTTCCAACGTAAAACGGCGATTGAGCTTCATGCCCGCCGCACCCAGGATGGTGCGGATCGAACGCGCCGTCCGGCCCTGCTTGCCGATGACTTTTCCGAGATCGCTAGGCGCCACCTTCAGTTCCAAAACGGTGACTTGCTCGCCGAGTACTTCACGGACCGAGACCTCTTCCGGGATGTCAACCAGAGCCTTAGCTATATCTTCAATGAGTTGCTTCACTCGCCCGGCCTCCTAGTGTTCATGGTAACCGAACGGGGCACCGGGAACGCGCCTTTCAAAACTATTACAGGTGGGTCGGCCGTTCTATTCATTACACTTACGCCCACTATGCCGCAGGTTGAGGGGCGGGTGCGGGATTCTTCTCCACAAGCCGTTTCACGGTGTCGGAAAGGCACGCACCATTCTTGGCCCAATGCTCGATGCGGTCGTGCTTCAACACCACCTGAGCAGGATGGGAGAGCGGATTGTAGTGGCCCACCACCTCCAGACTGCGGCCATTGCGGGCGCGCTCCTTCTCGATCACGACGATGCGATAAAACGGCTTCTTTTTGGCGCCAAACCGCGCCAGACGAATCATTAACATCTGTACTCCCAAAATTATTCGAGTGAGGCAGACCCGGCTTTCGCGGTCTGCCTGTGCCGGCACTACCCCCCGAATGGAAACCCCGGGGGCATCTTCATCTTACCCAATTTCCGTCCCATGAAGCCGCCCGATAGCGACTTCATCATTTTCCTGGCCTGCGCGTACTGCTTGAGCAACTGGTTGACTTCCTGCACCGACGTGCCGCTGCCCTTGGCGATGCGCCGGCGGCGGCTGCCGTTGATGATCATGTGATTGTCGCGTTCCTTCACGGTCATCGAATCGATGATGGCCACCACGCGGTTGATTTCTTTCTCGTCGACTTTGACATCTTTCAGCTCTTTGAGCATGCCCACCTTGGGCATCATGTCGAGCAGGCCGCTGAGCGGGCCGAGCTTGCGAATCTGCCGCAACTGGTCCCGGAAATCCTCCAGCGTGAACTCGTTTTCGATGAGTTTGCGCTGCATCTCGACGGCTTTCTTCTGGTCAAACTCCGTCGAGGCCTTCTCGATAAACGAGAGGATGTCGCCCATGCCGAGGATGCGATTGGCGGCGCGATCCGGGTGGAACGGTTCGAGCGCGTCGAACTTTTCGCCCACGCCCACGAACTTGAGCGGCTGCCCGGTGACGTTGCGGATGGAGAGCGCCGCGCCTCCGCGGGCGTCGCCATCCATCTTGGTGAGGATGACGCCGGTGATGCCGAGCTGCTTATGAAATTCGTCGGCCGATTTGACGGCGTCCTGGCCGGTCATGGCGTCGGCCACGAAGAGGATCTCCACCGGGTTGAGCTGCTCTTTGAGCTGCTTCAGCTCGGTCATAAGCTGATCGTCGATATGCAGGCGGCCGGCGGTATCCACCAGCAGCACGTCGCGGCCGCTCTGGGTGGCTTCGCGGCGCGCCGATTTGGCCAGATCGAGCGGCAGCTTCTCTTCGGGAGTGCCTTCGTAGATCGACTGGCCAACCTCGCGGGCGATGACGCGCAGTTGCTCGCGCGCCGCCGGACGGTACACGTCCACCGAGACCAGCATGGGGCGATGGCCGTTGCGCGAAAGCCAGCGCGCCAGTTTGCCGGCGGAAGTGGTCTTGCCCGAGCCCTGCAGCCCGACGATGAGGAACACGCTGGGCGGCTCGTTGGCAAAACGGAGCTTGGACTCGTGGCTGCCGAGGATCTTGATGAGTTCCTCGTGAACGATCTTGATCACCTGCTGGGACGGCGAAAGCGCGGCCAGGACTTCCTCGCCCATGGCCTTGGCTTTGATGTTTTCGATGAGCTGCTTGACCACCCGGAAATTGACGTCGGCCTCGAGCAGCGCCATGCGGATTTCGCGCAGGGCGCTCTCCATGTTTTCGGCCGAGAGCCTGCCTTCGCCGCGCAGGTTCTTGAAAACCCGCTGCAGTTTATCCGAGAGGTTGTCGAACATGGCTATGCCGGAGGGGTAGCGGGAGCGATGCGGATGCTGCTCGCCGCCATCTTGCCGGTACGATCCATGCCCAATTCGTAAAGGACGCGCGTACCGGGGCGCAGGTCGGTGGCCAAGCCCTCCACCAAGCGCGACACGTGGAAGAAAATATCCCGTCCGCCATCATCCGGCCGGAGGAAGCCGAAGCCTTTGGCCTCGAAGTAGGTGACCACGGCGCCGGGCTGCTCGCCGGAAGGCACTTCCCCGGACTCGCCCGATTCGGACGAGGCCGAAGCAGGGCGGCTGCTCTTGTCGCCGACGCCCTGTTTGATCAGGGCGAGATCGTCTTCGGTCAACTCCGTCGCCGGTTTGGCGTCGGAGGGCATTTTGAGGTTCGGATTGCGTTTCCGGGCCTCTTCAAATAATCGCTTTTGACTGGCGTTCAACGAAAATATCCTCGAATTTGCCGTTCCGGTCAAACCGCTGCGGCTGGAACCACTTTCTTCTTGCGGGTCCCCTTCTTTTCAGTCGGGGGTTGCCGGTCGCTCTTTTTCAAACTGCCCATCACCATGGCGGTGACGAACTTCTTTTCGCCGTGATCGTCGAACTTGATCACGATACGTTCCTCGCTGCTGGACAGGACCTGGCCCAAACCGAATTTCTGGTGCTCGACCTGAGCGCCCTGATTAAAGTTATTGGAAGCCATAGAGTTTCTACGCTTTGCTCCTAGGGTAGATTACTGGGGGGAAGATCGCCGATGGAATGCGGAAGGGGATATCGAGCGGTAGCACCACAGTGGATCTACAATATGATAGCAAATTGACGGTAGAGAGTGGTAAGCGGCATCGATTGCATGGACCGGTCTGGGAGCGCGGCCCACTCGAGCAAGGTCACGTCTACGGGATTCAGGCAGGCCGCGCAAGCCTCGACAATTCTTCGCCCCGGTCGGTCAACCTGCCGAGTTCCGCCAAAGGGTCGCCGCCAATTGCAATGTAACGTGCGTTCCGCAGGCGCTTCAACGTTTCGCCACAGGCGAAGGCTGCATGCCGCTTCGCGTTGCCCTTCGTTCGGCCTCACCCCCAAGGCCCCCCGAACCATTGCCGGCCGTTTCGTGTCAGAATGGTGATTTCCGGACGCAGCTTGCGTTTCAGGCCCAGTGTACGCCGTGAGGCTGGTTTGTCAGTTCAGTTGCGAAAACTGCGCGAAGGTCGCTAAAATCAACGCGTTCGTGAGAGATCCCAGGAGGATTCATGGCTGTTGAGCAGAAGGTGAAGCAGATTATTGTCGAGCAACTCGGCGTCGATGAGAGCCAGGTGGACAGCAACGCGTCGTTCGTTGACGATTTGGGCGCCGATTCGCTGGATATTGTCGAACTGGTTATGGCGTTCGAAGAGGCGTTCGAATTGGAGATCCCCGACGAAGACGCCGAAAAGATCACCACCGTCAAGGACGCCGTCGAATACATCGAGAATAAGACTTCCAAAAAATAACCGCTTTTCTCATCAAGGGGAATCGTTTTGACGCGAAGAGTGGTAGTGACGGGCGTCGGCCTGCTGACGCCGCTTGGTATTGGAACCGAAGCCACCTGGGAGGCGATCCGCGCGGGAAGGTCCGGCATTGGCCCCATTACGCAGTTCGATGCGGCTGGCTTTTCCTGCCGGATTGCCGGAGAAGTAAAGGGCTTCGACCCGTCCAGCTACGTTGAAAAAAAAGAAATCAAGAAGATGGGGCGCTTCATCCAGTTCGCCATCGCGGCGGCGGATTTCGCCCTGGAGGGTTCCGGCCTGAAGGTGACCCCGGAAATCGCCGAGCAGGTGGGCGTATATATCGGAAGCGGCATCGGCGGGTTCGAGATCATCGAACGCGAGCACCGAAACCTGCTGGAGCATGGTCCTCGGCGGATCTCGCCGTTCTTTATTACCGCTACCATCATTAACCTGGCGTCCGGCTATGTATCCATCCGGTGCGGCGCCAAGGGGCCGAATTCCGCCACCGCCACGGCTTGCACCACCAGCGCCCACAGCATCGGAGATTCGTACCGCATGATTGAGCGCGGCGATGCCGAAGCCATGATTTGCGGCGGCTCGGAGGCTGCAGTGACCCCTATGGGGATCGGCGGGTTCGCCGCCATGCGCGCCCTTTCCACGCGCAATGAGGAGCCGGAAAGGGCGTCGCGGCCGTGGGACAAGGACCGCGACGGCTTCGTGGTGGGCGAAGGCGCCGGCATCCTGGTACTGGAAGAACTCGAAATGGCTCGCGCCCGGGGCGCCACAATTCTGGCCGAGGTGGTGGGCTACGGAATGAGCAGCGACGCTTTTCACGTGACCGCGCCGCCCGACGATGGCGATGGCGCCTTCCGCGTGATGCGCAGCGCCATGCGCGACGCCGGAATTGAGCCGCACCAGGTGGACTACATCAACGCGCACGGCACTTCGACGGACGTTGGCGACCGCGCCGAAACCATGGCTATCAAGCGCGCGTTCGGCGACCATGCCTACACAGTGGCGGTGAGTTCCACCAAGTCGATGACCGGTCACCTGCTGGGCGGTGCGGGCGGGCTCGAAGCGGGCATCAGCGTGTTGGCGATTCGCGATCAGATTGCGCCCCCGACTGCCAACCATGAGTGCCCCGACGCGGGGTGCGATCTGGATTACGTGCCCCTCCATGCCCGTCCCATGAAGATCGAATACGCCCTTTCCAACAGCTTCGGCTTCGGAGGGACCAACGGGTGCCTGATTTTCAGGCGATATTCGGAATAAGAGCCGCAGTACTGATTTAGCCGCCGATGAACGCAGATAAACGCCGATGAAAACGGGAATTCTTATCGGCGTTTATCTGCGTTCATCGGCGGCTAATAGTGTTTCTGAGGGTGCCCCATGAAAATCGTTGTCGCCATCAAGCAAGTTCCCGCGCGCGATTCGCAGTTGCGCATCGCGTCCTCAGGACAGTGGATCGAAGAAGCCGACCTTTCCTACGAGATCAATGAGCCGGACGCCTACGCCCTGGAGGCCGGCTTGCAGCTCAAGGAAAAACACGGCGGCGAAGTGGTAGCCCTCTGCGCCGGGCCGGCCCGCGCCGCCACCACCATCAGGGAAGCGCTGGCCAAAGGCGCCGACCGCGCGATCCACATTGAGGAAGACATGGCGGCCCTCGATCCTCTGGCCGCGGCGCACCTGCTGGCCGCGGCGGTGAAGGGCGAAAGCGCCGACCTCATTCTCACCGGTCTGCAATCCGACGACCTGGGCTACGGCCAGACCGGCGTCATTCTGGCGGAACTGCTGGGCATGCCCCACGCCACCATCGTCATGCAGGTGGAAGTGAGTGCCGGCGGAATCCGCGTGAAGCGCGAGCTGGAGGACGGCTGGTTCCAGCACGTGGATATGCCGTTGCCGGCGCTGCTCACCATCCAATCGGGCATCAGCAAGCTTCGCTATGCCACCCTGATGGGCATCAAGAAAGCCAAGAGCAAAGAGGTGCGGCGCATCGCCGCGGAAAGCCTGGGTATCGCTGCTGCGGCGCCCAGCGTTGTGGTGGAGCGAATCTATCTGCCGGAGCGCACCAAGCACACGCAGCTTTTCGAGGGCAGTCCCAAGGAAGCGGCCGCGAAACTGGTGGAGAAACTGAAATTCGAGGCGCGCGTCATATGAGCATCCTGGCAGTTCTGGAACAGCGGTCGGGCCAGTGGAACCGCATGTCATTCGAGACGCTGGCGGCGGCACAACAGTTGGCCAGGGAACTCGGCGCCACGGCCAGCGCGGCCGTACTCGGCCACGGCGTCGAGGCGTTGGCCAATGAGCTCTCCTCGAAGCAGCTCGAGAAGATCTACGCCATCGAGCACGAATTGCTGCAGGACTACACTCCCGACGCCTATTGCGCGGCCCTCGGGCAGTTGGTCGACCGGTTCCACCCCGCAATCCTGCTCTTCCCGCACACCTACCAGGTACGCGATTTCCTGCCCAAGCTGGCGGCCGCGCGGAACCGTGTGGCAGTCAGCGACGCGATTGCGCACCGCGTTGAGAACGGTCAAGTGATCCTGGTGCGGCAGCTTTTTCAGGGCAAGGCGAATGCCGATGTCCGCCTGGCGGGCGAGTTCCCGCACTTCGCCTCGCTCCAGGCCGGTGCTTATCGAGCCGGCCAGGTGACCGTGGGGACGGCGGAGGTCGAGGTCTTCCATCCGTCCATCTCGACTGCGCAGATTCGCACGGCCCCGCGGGAGTTGTTCCGCGAATCGCAGCGCGCGGTGGACCTGGGTTCGGCTGAGGTGATCGTGTCCGTCGGGCGAGGCATTAAAGAAGCCGACAATATCGGATTGGTGCAGCAATTGGCCGACGCGCTGGGCGGCGAGCTGGCAGCGTCGCGTCCCATCTGCGACGCCGGGTGGCTTCCCATGGAGCGCCAGGTGGGTAGTTCGGGTCAGACGGTCGCGCCGAAGCTCTATCTGGCGGTGGGCATCTCCGGCGCGATCCAACACCTGGTGGGCATGAAGGGATCGCGCACCGTGGTGGCCATCAATAAAGACGCCAACGCTCCCATCTTCGAAGTGGCCGATTACGGCATCGTGGGCGATCTGTTCCAGGTGGTGCCGGAGTTGATCGAGGCGGTGAAGAAGGCGAAGTAGAAGCCATGTAACAGTCAGAACGCCGGTGTCATGCTCGTCGCACGTCTTCATTCCGACTTCACCGTCCCCGCAGGGGCCGCTTCTTCAGTATCGTTCCGCCTTTGTAAACTTCTGTAAATGTCGGCGCCGAAATTCGGGTCCGGTTTGACTTTGGCCGCTGCATCCAGCTATACTTTTTCGACCGCGCCAGTTCGATCTCCATCCGGATCCTGCAACTTTTGGTGCTGTTTTCGCGTCTTAATCTTCTGGTCCCCGCGATCGGCAATTTTATATAAGAGAAACGAGTACGAATATGAAAAACGGACAGCAACTCAAACCCGCAAACTATCGCCGGATTTTAGAGAGCAAAGCGGAAGAGGTCCGTCAGAGCATGTCCGCCCAGAAAGCGGCCCAGGTGGTGGCCCGGCTGGATGTCCCTTCCGACGAAGGCGATCTCAGCCAGCAGCATCACGAAGAGTGGATTTTCCTGAATCGCAACACCATCGACATGAAGCTGTTGCGTGAGATCTCCGACGCCTTGCATCGCATCGATCATGGCACCTACGGCATTTGCATGGAATGCGAAGAGCCCATCTCCACCAAACGCCTGGATGCCGTGCCGTGGGCCCGCTACTGCGTGACCTGCCAGGAGACGATCGCCAACCGCATCGCCGACGGTGAAATCATGGAATACGAGGAAGCCGAGCGATGAAGCTCGGCGACCTGCGCAAGTTCGCCATCCGCCAACAAACCCGCATACGCTTTCCTCTGACCAACGGGTTGGAGTGTGTGGTGAACGAGCAGGGAGTCGCGCAAGTGCCGGCGCTCAAGAGCATCCCGGATTTCAACCTCGAACACGAACTTGCCGCGGCGCAGCACTTCCAGATCGACGCGCTTCCCGCCGATCCCAAGGGCCCCACAAAAACCCGCGTGCTGCGCCGCGAAGAACTGGCCGCACTGACGGACGGCGCCCCCGCCGCCGAGGTCCACGATCACGACGACGAGTAAGCGTCCGCCAGTGCCGCCCCACTGCGGCAGTTGAATCGGGGTACAATACTAAGGCCGTTCATGTTACCTGTTTTACTTCCCGAAAGGGTTGGGGGGACGACCATGGATAAGCCAGCGCAGAATATCCAAGACAGCTTTTTGAACAACGCCCGCAAGGATAAAGTTGTTCTCACGATTTACCTGATGAGCGGCGTAAAGCTCTCCGGCCGCATCAAGAGTTTCGACAAGTACTCCTTGGTGCTAGAGACCAACAACCAGGAGCAGCTCATTTTCAAGCACGCCGTGTCTACGGTGGTGACGCAGAAAACAGCTCATTCGTACGGCGCCGCCGCGCCGGCTTCGACGGGCGTAGCCGGTGCAGTCGGACCTGCAGCCCCGGTGCATGCGGATTCCTCGGAGATCTAGGCCACGCATCCGCAAAACCCCGCCCGGGAACGGGCGATTCTGGTCGGCGTGGAGTGGAAGTCCCGCTGCGCCTCTCACCGCGCCAGTTCGGTCGGCATGGAAGAGTCCTTGGAGGAGCTGGCGGAATTAGCAGCCGGCGCGGGTGCGGAAGTTGTCGGCCGCGCGATGCAGACGCGCCCCGGGCCCGAGGCCGCTACCCTCATCGGACAAGGCAAAGTGGAGGAGTTGCGCGTACAAGTGCAGTCGGATGCGGCCGACGTTCTCATCTTCGATCACGACCTGACTCCTACCCAGCAACGCAACCTGGAAAAGGCGGCCGGCTGCAAAGTCATCGACCGCACGCAGCTCATCCTCGACATTTTTGCTTCGCGGGCGCGCACCCGGGAAGGCCGCATGCAGGTGGAACTGGCGCAGCTCACCTATCTTCTGCCGCGCCTCACCGGCCACGGCGCGCAGATGTCGCGGCTGGGCGGCGGAATCGGCACCCGCGGACCCGGCGAAACCAAGCTGGAGACCGATCGCCGCCGCATCGCGCAGCGTATTAAGAAGATCAAGGACGACCTTGAAGGCGTGCGCGCCGGGCGGGCCTTGCACCGCCAGCGGCGCAGCGCTGTGCCGCTGGCCACCCTGGCTCTTGCGGGATACACCAACGCCGGCAAATCGACGCTCTTCAATCGCCTCACGCGCGCCGGCGTGCTGGCCGATGCGCGCATGTTCGCCACGCTCGATCCCACGGTGAGGCCCCTGACTCTGCCCTCGCGCCGACGGGTGCTGTTGAGCGATACCGTGGGCTTCATCCGCAACCTGCCCACCACCTTGGTGCAGGCGTTTCGCGCCACCCTGGAAGAAGTTAAGGAAGCCGCCCTAGTGGTGCACGTGGTGGACATCTCCGCGCCGGCCGCCGCCGAAAACACCACCCACGTCCTCGAAGTGCTGGCGGAAATCGATGCCGCGCAAATTCCGCAGATCCTGGTGATGAACAAAGTGGACCGCGTGCTGGACGGCGCGGTGGCCGATACCGAAGCCATCCAGCGCCGGCTGCTGAGCGGTTCCCCGGGGCATGCCGATGCACGCGCTGTCGCTATTTCCGCCCTCACTGGCGAAGGCGTGGACCGGCTGCTTGTGGCCATCGACGAAATTCTGCCGCTCGATCCGATTGTGCGAGCCACCTTGCATCTGTCAGCCGGCGACGGCGCCACCTTGTCGATGCTTCACGAGTTCGGCAGAGTATTGTCTACCCGGTATACCGGGGAAGGGTGTGAAATCGAGGCGGAAATCCCGCAATCCCTGGAACGTCGGCTGGCTGTAAGAGATTGAATTCGAGTATCCACAGAGTCTGTGGAAATCTCTGTTGGAAAACCGTCTTTCGATGGCATTAACGCGCGGTAAAAAAGGGACTTACGTCGAATTGAACCAGCCAGCAGCATCTTGCCCTAATCGTTTGGAAATAAAGGAATTGACTGCGTAATACGGAGCCTGGCTCCGGCTATGGGACAACCCTGCTGAAAATGTCTCCAGCGTGCAGTGTTTTCCACAATTCAATAGGGTAAATCCTGTGGTTTTGGAGGCCTGAAATTGTCTGGTACACTGAATTTGCACGGCGGTGTAGCTCAGCTGGCTAGAGCGACGGTCTCATAATCCGTAGGTCGGGAGTTCGAGTCTCCCCGCCGCCACCAATTCCTCCATAAACCAGGCTTGCCGCAGTCGTTGTAAAATGACTTCGCACCCGGAGAAAAATGGTTCGGTTGGGCGGACTGATCTGGTTGGGGGCGGCCGCATGCGCAAGCGCGGCTGGATTGCCGTCCTTCGCCGGCGCGGCGGCCTGCGGAAAATGCCACGCCAATGTCAGCCACACCTGGTCGGCATCGCGGCACAGCAAGATGGTGCAGCCCGCCACTACTGCGGGCGTGGTGGGAGATTTTGGCCGCGGCGGGGTTACTCTGCGGGGGCAGCGTTTATCGTTTCCGCGTGCAGGCCGGCGCAATACCAGAAGGCGCAGCGGCTGCTCCAGGCGATCGCAGCGCAGCGGGCGGGACGCTAGCTAGCCGAATCGCTTGGTACCATCGAATCAGGAAGTGTTATGACTGTCCAGCTCGATTGGCCACCCGATGTAGTGAACCGGCTCACCGAAGAGGCCCGAAAGAAAGGGCTTTCGCTGGACGTTTATCTGCTCCAAACGGTGGTTCAGCCGAGCGCCGCAGGCGGATCGCAGTCTGACGATTCCGAGAGGCGCCGCCAACGGGCGGACGCGGGCGCCCGAATTCTTGAGATTCAAAAACGCGTTAAGCCCGATCCCGAAGGCTGGACCTCTCGCGACTACATTAATTATGGGCGCCGCTGATGGCGGCAGTCGTCATTGACGCGCCGATAGCATCTGCGTGGTGCTTTCCCGACGAACAAACGGATTACACAAAAGCCGTCTTTCAGGCCCTCTGTTAGTCTGCCGTGGATGGTGTAGCGCCGGGGCTATGGGCGTATGAGATTCGTAACAGCATCCTCATAGGGCTTCGCCGCCGCCGGATTAGCAAACCGGACAGCGAGCAGTTCCTCGTGTCGCTGAACGCGATGAACGTGCGCCTCAGCGAGCCGGCGTCGTACGACGAAGTGTTCTCCGTCGCTCAGGACCTTGGCCTGACGGTTTACGACGCCTCCTACCTGAGCCTCGCTATTCACGAAGGCTTGCCGATGGCTACCCTGGATGGTCAGCTTATTCGGGCAGCCCAAAGAGTTGGCGTTTCCTTGTTTCAACCGTAAGCTTCGCAAGATGCGCCCTGCCGGGCAGAAAGTTCACCCCACCAGCTTCGCGGCTTGCGCATCCTGCCGCGCCTGGTAGATCCGCAGGTACAAGACTCGCATCAGCGCCAACACCGGCACCGACAGAAAAGTCCCCGCGATTCCCGCCAGTTCCGCGCCCGCGAACACGCCAAACAGCACCAGCAGCGGATGCAATTCGACACCGTGCCCCATCAGGTGCGGGGAGACCACGTAATCCTGAAACATGCGGAACAACACAAGGAAGATCAGCAGCGCAATCCAGTGGCCGCTCGACGCGCCGCCTACTACCAGCATAATCACACCGGCGGCCAGCGGCCCGATCATGGGGATAAACTCCAGCATGCCCGCCATGACGCCCAAAAGAATGCCGTAGGGGACGCCCATCACCGTGAGGAAGATGCTGTAGCACGAAAACGAGGTGGCTGACAACAGAACCAGCGCACGCATGTAATGCGCCAGCACCAGGTCCATATCGGCCAGAATATCGTCCAGCAGTTTCTGCTGCGGCCCCGGTTCCACCAGACCCAAAATGTGCTTCCTCACCAGAGCACCGTCCTTCAGACAGAGAAACGCCAGAACCGGGACGATCACCACATAGATCAGGTTGCCCATCAGCGCCAGGAATTTGAGGCCGTAAGACGGAAGCGATGAGATCAGCTCGTTGGACTTGGTGATCAACTCGGTCTTGAGAGAATCCGGCACCTTGTTCTGAAAGGAGACCTCCCAACCCTTTAGAGTGGTGGGGAATGTCCGCGCCAGTTCGTTAGCCTGCTGTACCACTCGGGAGCCGATCAGGGTGGCCCCCAGCACCACCAGCCCCACTACCAGCACGTACGCTAATGCCAGCGCCAGCGTGCGCGTCCGCTTGCCCGGAAGGAGGCGATTGATCAGGTTCACCAGCGGGGCCAGCAGATATGCGAACAGCACCGCCAGCATGAACAGGAACAGCGTGGACCGCAGCAGGTACAGCAACCATATCCCTAGCAGGACAAGCGCCGCCGTCCAGGTCCAGCGCGCCGCTCGCGAGTCAATGCCCAACATGTGTCGAACCGGTGTATCGAGCCGAGTCTCATTCTACCCCGAAGCTTTTCCGGCGGCCGCAATTTTCTCCACCCGCACGCGGGCGATGCGGTTTCGCTCCATTTCGAGCACGGTGTAACGGCGGCCCTGATATTCCACCGATTCCCCGGCCTTGGGAATCTCGCCGCGGCGAAACAGCAGGAAACCAGCCAGAGTTTCGAACTCGCCGTCGGCCGTAATCTCGATGCCGTATTCATTTTCCAGATCGCGGATTCGCGTGGCGCCATCCAGTTCCACCGTGCCGGCATCCGCCGCGCGGGCGGCGATCTTTTCGTCGTGCTCGTCTTCGATGCGTCCCACAATCTGTTCGAGTACGTCTTCCACCGTCAGCATGCCCACAATGGTTCCGTATTCATCCACCACCATGGCCATGTGCGAGCTCCCTTTGCGGAATTCCTCCAACATTTGCGACAGCGGTTTGGTCTCCGGCACCACCAGGTGGCGGTGCAACAGGCGGCTCACGCGAAATGCGCGGTTCGGACGGCCGGTGCGAATCGACTGCCGGCGCTCCTCCCAAACCGGCAGCAGATCCTTGTAGTGCAGAATGCCGACGATCTTTTCGGGTACGTCTTCGTATACCGGCAAACGTGAATGTTGCTCGCGGATCATGGTCTCGATCACTTCGTCCAGCGTGGCTTCCGATGAGACCGAAACGATATCGTTGCGCGCCACCATGATCTCGCGCACGGCCACTTCACCCAGGTCGAGCACGCGGTGAATCATATCTTCCTGCGCTTCCGGCAGATACCCGAGCCCGCGGCTGGAACTCACGATCAGCTTTAGTTCCTCCGCCGAATGGCCGCCGCCGTGAGCCGCCGCATGAATGCGCAGGGCCCGCGTGATGGCCGAGGCGGACCGTTCGATGGTTACAACAAACGGGAGGGAAATCCGCAGGAAGAGCGTCAGCGGCGGCGCCACCAGGGCAGCTAGCCGGTCTGCTTTGGCAATGGCCAGGTTCTTGGGCACAACCTCGCCCATCACCACGTGAAAATAGCTGATTGCCAGAAAAGAAACCGCCAGGCATGCGGCGTGCAGGAATCTTGCGCCAAGGGTAGTGGTGACGGGATGCAACGCCGCGAGCAGGATCCGATACAGGGTGTCTTCACCGGCCCAGCCTAAACCAAGGCTCGCTAGGGTGACTCCCACTTGTGTCAAAGACAGCAGACGTCCGGGATGGGCCAGCAGGTTCATGGCTGCCTGCGCCCCCGCCTGCCCGTTTTCCGCCATCTGGCGCAAGCGGGACGGACGCACCGAGAGCAGCGATACTTCCGCTCCCGCGAAGAAACCATTCACAGCGATGAGTAAAACTACCAGTAATAGTTGAAAGGGTGAATAGTTCACGACGACGATATTTTTTCCCGTACCAGGATAACCAACGCTAAATTTTCGCGTCTCTTATGGTAACCAACTAACTCCGTTACGAGGGCGCTTTCCCTCGGATTGCAGGGGAGGCGCCCATCCTTTCTGTTGCCTGATTGTAATCCAAAAAGGCGCCCGCGTGCCTCCCCGGTCCCACCCGCTATCATGGATTAGCAACCCTTCGATGACCCATACAGTCGTAGCGCGAATCATGAAAGCGGTTAACGTCCTGATCGCCCTGGCCGGAGCCGCTGTGCTTGCGGGACTCTACTGGTATGTTTGGCGCCCCCTGCCACCGCATTCCGGCGCAGTAGACGCGCCCGTCGCCGCGCCGGCCACTGTGTCTTTCGATACACTCGGAGTGCCGCATATCCACGCTTCCAGCCAGGAAGATGCCCTGATCGCGCAAGGTTACGTCACCGCCCAGGACCGGCTGTGGCAGATGGACGGTTTGCGCCGCCTCGCGGGAGGCAACCTGGCGGAAATCGTCGGGCCGGGCGCTTTCGATCTCGACCGCGAAGCCCGCCAGTTGCGTCTCCGCCGCATCGCCGAGGAAGGCTATACGAAGTTGACCAAACAGGATCGCGCGGCCTTCGCCGCATACACGCTCGGGGTCAACCGGTTCATTGCCACCCATCTGAACAATCTGCCGGTGGAGTTCACCCTGCTCGGCTACCAGCCCAAACCGTGGAGCGTGGTCGATTGCCTGCTGGTCTGCCTCAACATGTACCGCAGTCTCACCACCACGTGGCGCACCGACGTGATCAAGCACAATATGCTGGCGGATGGCGACGCCGCGAAGGTGAATTTCCTGTTCGCTGCCCGCTCCGGAGATGAACCTTTGCCCGGCTCGAATGGCTGGGCCATCGCCGGCAGCCGCACCGCTTCCGGCAAGCCAATCCTCTCGAACGACATGCACCTGGAGTATTCCATGCCCGGCGTGTGGTACATCACCCACCTCGATGCCCCCGGTCTGGACGTTTCCGGCGTCTGCCTTCCCGGCGTGCCGGGCGTTGTGGTGGGCCACAATCGGCGCATCGCCTGGGGCATCACCAATCTCGGGTTCGACGTCCAGGATCTTTATGTGGAGAAACTGGACGATGCCGGAAGATACCTCTTCCACGGCCAGTGGGAGCAGGCGCGCGAGGAGCGCGAAATCATTCCCGTGAAAGGCCGGCGCGCCACTGAGATGAACATCCTGGTCACGCGTCATGGACCGGTTCTGGTTGCCAACGGAGCGGAACGGATCAGTCTCCGGTGGACGGCAGCCGAGCCCGGCCTCCTGCAGTACCCCGTGCTCGATATCGACCGCGCCCAGAACTGGCAACAGTTCACCACTGCTATCGCGCGTTGGACCGGTCCCGGATCCAATTTCGTATATGCCGACGTGGATGGAAACATCGGCTATCACGCCGCCGGCTACCTGCCCAAGCGCCACGGCTTTACGGGTGACGTGCCGCTCGATGGCTCCTCCGGCGATTTCGAATGGGACGGCTACATCCCCTTCGACCAACTCCCCGCGGCTTATAACCCGCCAGGCGGCATCATCGCCACCGCCAATCAGAATCCATTTCCCGCAGACTATCCCTATCCGGTAAACGGAAACTTCGCGCCGCCCGACCGCTCGCGGCGAATCCGCGACCTGCTTTCCGCGCGCAGCGGATGGCGCGCTGCGGACATGCTGGCCGTCCAGACCGACATTTTTTCGGCGTTCCACAAGTTTCTGGCAACCCAGGTGGTGGCCGCCTACGGCCGGCGCGGGGCCAAAAATCCGGCCCTGGATCCCGCGGTCGAATTGCTGCGCGCCTGGGACGGCCGCATGGACCAGGATCTGGGAGCGCCGTTTCTCGTCTCGCTGGTGTACCAGCACGTGCGTACCTCCGTGGCGGAGAGCGCTTCGCCGGGCAAAGGACAACTGTACGAGTACGCCATGGGGCCGGCGGTGATCGGAAAACTATTGCGGGAGCGTCCCGAGGGTTGGTTCCGCGACTACGACACGATGCTGCTCAGTGCGCTGGTGGATGCCGTGGACGAAGCCAAGCGCATTCAGGGCGGGAACGTCTCTCGATGGAAGTATGGGGCGTATCTTCGCATCGAAATCGACAACCCCGTGTTGCACGCCGCGATGCAACGCATCCCGGCGATCGGCCGCTTCCTCGACATTTTCGAAATCGGTCCGGCGCCGATGAGCGGAGGGTCCACCACAGTCAAGCAGACCACGCGCACGCTGGCGCCATCGATGCGCATGAGTGCGGACCTGGCCGACTGGGATCGCTCGCTGCTGAACGTTCAGGTGGGACAATCGGGCCAGCCGTTTTCCAGCCACTACAAGGATCAGTGGGACGGCTATTACCACGGCCGCAGCTATCCCATGCAATTCCGGAACGTGCAAGCCATGAGCACGCTGGAGCTGCGGCCGGTGCAATAGGTCTGAAACTTCGATCTTAAGCGGGGCAGGAGGAATCGTTTCGTATGCGGCGCCTGGCTGGCAGCTATGAGGTGGGACAATCGGGCCAGCCGCTTTCCAGCCACTACAAGGATCAGTGGGACGGCTATTACCACGGCCGCAGCTATCCCATGCAATTCCGGAACGTGCAAGCCAAGAGCACGCTGGAGCTGCGGCCGGTGCAATAAGTCTGAAACTTCGATCTTAAGCGGGGCAGGAGGAACCCTTTCGTATGCGGCGCCCAGCCGACGGCCATGAACACAAAAGCCCTCTCGAAAGGGCCGCGTTCGAGAGGGCCCCAGGAGCCACCGCTGGCAGAAGCCTTCCGCTACCGCGATTTCACGATGGAAACCGGATCGAGCCACTTCGGGTCGGCGCAGCGATACGAGAACACGATCGCTGCTACCAGCCAGCCCGCCATCGCCATTACGCCACTGCCTTCGTCAAGCCGTTGGGACATGATTCCCCACGCGCCTGCGAGAAAGAAAAGCACCGAAGCCAGAACTACCATCAGACTGGCGACAGACACAACACGGCTCTGCATTTGTACCACCTCGTTCTTCTAGAGTTTTTGAAGTTCAGATCCGCCGCCGGCGGACGTGTGGGACGGGCCTTTGCCGCATCTCGCGGGCTAGCCAACTCCCCGGAAAGCCCTTGTTTGCTTTCCTCTTGCCTTCATTTAGTAAGACGAATAAACTCGCGTTTGGTTACTCAAGAATTGCGCGTTGAACTTTCCCGCTCGCCCACGGCCCGCAGCGGCCGCAATCGGCCATTCGGTAAACCGGTGTGCGACACGCTAAGATAGTCAACATCCTGGTGCAATCATGTTTTCCTGGTTCTGGTCCGACCCTCTTCCCGCCGGCAGTGAAGCGCCGGATTTTTCCCTGCCCGACGAGTCGGGCCGCGCGGTCCGGCTTGCCGCTTTGCGCGGCCATAATGTCGTATTGGTCTTCTATCCCGGCGACGACACTCCCGGCTGCACCAAACAGCTCTGCCAGTTCCGCGACGATTGGAAGGAAGCCCAGACCCGCGGCGCCATGGTTTTCGGTGTGAATCCGCAGAGCGCCAGGAACCACGGCGCGTTTCGGCGGAAATACAGTTTCCCGTTTCCGCTGCTGGTGGACAGCGGGCAGAAGGTTGGCGAACTTTACCACACCAACGGCCTAATCGTGAAGCGGACAGTTTATCTGATCGGTCCCGATGGAACGATCCGCTTCTCCCGGCGGGGAATGCCGGCTCCGCATGAGGTGCTAAGTTACGCCGTCTGAATTTGCACTATCCAGTACCAGAAGGCTTGGCGGGCACCGATGCGCATGATAAGCTGGGGACAGTCCTGGCGTAACTGCGATTATGTATAACGCCTTCTTCGGTTTCACGCAAAACCCGTTCAACATGAGCCCGGACCCGTCGTTCCTGTTCCGCAGCGCGCAGCACGAGGAAGCGTTGGCAAACCTCATTTACGGCGTGCAAAGCCGCAAGGGCTTCGTATTATTGTCGGGTGAGGTCGGCACCGGCAAGACCACCATGCTGGAATGCCTGCGGGACTTCCTGCATTCCCAACAGATCGCATTCGCTTCCCTGTTCAATTCCCGCCTCACGGTGGAGCAGTTTTTCGAGCTCCTCGCCTACGACCTGGAGTTGCAGTGTAATCGCCACTCCAAGACCGAGGTCTTGCTGTCGCTGAACAACATGCTGCTGGAGCGGGCCGGAGTTGGCCGTACCACCGTGCTCATCGTGGACGAAGCCCATAACCTGGAATGGGACGTCCTGGAAGAAATCCGTTTGCTCGGTAATTTGGAAAACCGCCGCGGCAAGCTGCTGCAGATCATCCTGGCCGGGCAGCAGGAACTGGATCGCAAGATGGAAGCTCCGGAATTTCGCCAGCTCAAGCAGCGCATCGCCCTGCGCTGCACCTTGCGCGGCTTCGACGGGAACGATTCGATAGCCTATATTAATTCCCGCATGGCGCGGGCCGGGCTGCAAAATCAAACGGTGTTTTCCACCGGATTGATGGACGAAATCCGTCTTCGAACCCAGGGCATTCCCCGCCTCATAAATGCTGTCTGCGACAATCTTCTGCTGAATTGTTTCGCCTTGGAAACCAGGATCGCGACCCTGGAAATGCTGGACGAAGTGTCTGCGGATATGCACCTCGATTACCCCGTCGCGCGCCCCCTGCAAATCGCTCCCAACTTCCCGGAGACCGTCATCCAACAGTCCCGAGTGCGTCTCCAGGGCAATTAGCCGGCCTGCCCATACCCAGAACTTCTGGCCCCTAGATAGGGTATAAACCCTATATTTAAAATAGAGCTTTTCCTATCAAAGTACTAGGTAGGCCCCGAGTATTGGTGCGCTCGTACCAAAAACCTGCTCGCCGCGGTCAATGGATGATCGGCGCACATGCGCCTCGCTAGAAAAGGAGTTTCAGAAATGTCCCGACTTTGCCAACACACGTTCACGCTCACTGTAGTTCTCTCCCTGGTCATGCTGGTTTTGGTCCCGATGGGATTCGGGGTGACGACAGCCCACCAAGGCTCTCCGGCCGCCGCTCTCCCGTCCGTAGCCGCCACCGGTCCCACCCTGCCGCCCCTTCCGTGGGATGGTATGACTGGCCCAACGCTGCCGCCTCTTCCGTGGGATGGGATCGTCTAAGTTCACCTCTGAGGCACTCACGTCCGATGTGGCGTGAGTGCCCGTGTGCCTCGAAAAAGTTCAATCTCCGTAATTCCCCGGAGCCCCGCCGCGTCTTACAATCGAGCGTATGCTAGCCGCCCGATTCGTGATTCAGGTATGTGGATGGGCGGTCGGAATTCCCCTGGAGATCCTGGTCATCGTTGCCCTCCTGCGCAACGGGCACCGGCGTTATCCTGTCGTCTTCCTTTACCTGCTGGTGAACTTCGTGACCACGCTGGTGGATATTCCCTTTGGCACGCAATCTTTCTTCACTCATGACGTGGCGGTCGTTCGGCAAGCGGCGAAAGTTTATTGGGTCAATGAGTGGATCCTCCAGGGACTCATCTTTGCCACCGTTCTCAGCCTGATCGATCTGGCGATTTCCGTGTCCCGCTGGCGCCGCGTGATGCGTGCCGGTTTGGCGGCCGGCGCTTTCCTGTTTGCGGGTATCACTTTTTGGATTCAATACCTGCCGCCACCGGTGAGCTTTGGAGTTTGGATGACCCCGTGGACCAGCGATTTGAGTTTCTGCGCTACCGTTCTCGACTTGGCGCTGTGGATGATCCTGATCGCATCGCGAAAGAGCGACCGGCGTCTCCTGCTGATTTGCGGCGCCCTCGGGATGCAATTCACGGCCGAGGCCATCGGTGAGGCTATCGTCAACCTGTCGGTGCCCCGCAGGTCGATCGCGCTGGGAACGGCCGGCTCGGTGGTGGCAGTGGCGGGAAACCTTATCTGCCTCTACGTGTGGTGGCGGACGTTTCGACCCATGCGCGAACCTTTACCAGCCACTAACCTTCGCAGCCCCTAAATAGTAAGAGCCGTGGAGGGTATCCCCCACGGCTCGTCCTGAATCGGCAGCGGAGCTAAGAAAAACTACTGGTCCTGCCGGGTGGCAACGGCCGGCGTGCCGGGGTCCACGTCGGCCGTGAACACCTTCACTTCCACGCGACGGTTCTTCGCGCGCGCGGCGCGGTCTTTGCCTTCATCCACCGGCTTTTCCTCTCCCAGCCCGATCATATGGATGCGGTAAATCGGCACGTCGTGCTTGGCTACCAGATACATCACCACGGCATCGGCGCGCTTCCGGCTCAGGGCCTCGTTGTACGCTCTATCCCCGGTGGAATCCGTGAAGCCTTCCACCGAAATCACGAAGCGCTTGTCGGAACCGAGGGATTCCGCGAGCTTGTCGAGGTCTTCCTTGGCGGATGAGGTCAGAGTATACTTGTCGAACGAGAAGGGCACGCTCGCCGACGTTTGCATCTTGTAATCGTCGATGTTGGCAACAACGTCCCGTAGCTTGTTCAAGTCTCTGCTGTTGGCGTCGGCCATATTGCCGGCCTGTTTGGCTTGATTCATCGCGTCGTTGGCGTGCTGGTCGGCGGCGGCAGCGTGTTGGTCCGCGGCCGATGCCCTTTCCTGAGCGGCGTTAATGCCGCTTTGGGCCTTTTCGTCAACTTGCTTCAGTTGGCCCTTGGTGTCCTCGATCTGTTGGGTGTTCTGGGTTGTCTGCGTGCCCACCTGGTCCACTTTGGCCTGGATGGGAGCGGTGGTGTTTTGCACGTACTTCTTCGTGGCGCAGCCGCCCGCGAGCAACGAGCCCGCTGCGATGCACGTGGTCGCAAGAAAAACTCTCATAGTTTCAAAAACCTCGACACGATTCTTGCAATCCAACCGCCGTTCGATAAAAGCTTATATTCTGAGCGGCCTACCCACCAGGGGACAGCTCCCGATGTAAGGATTACGCGCGCCGGGGAAGCTTTTGTCGCACGTCGGAAGAATGTACTCAAACAGACGAAACTGCGGCGATTCTGCGAGCCGGGCGCTTGGTTGACCTCTTCGCGGACGGTGGGCGGCGCCGAAAACCCGGGAGATCCCAAGCCGGATTGTCATAGATCTGCCCTTCAGGATCCATATCGAGGGGCCAAAACTTAGGAGTGCTCATAAACGTTCTACCTTCATTCCGTGCGGGAGGGAACGCAACTCTATTTTAGCATCTTCCCGGCATCTCCCAAGGATGCTCATAAGTTTATGAAAGTAAATTGGTTACAAAAGGAGAGCGGGGCTCACCAGGCTGCTGACGCTATTCTTTGACCTTCTTCGTCCAGTTGGTCACCACGGTAATCGGAGAAGCATTGGGCCATTCCAGCGGCAGATTCATGAGGAACCGCTGGCCGTCGGGAGCGATGTCATACCAGTTCCAGGTGCCCGGAGTCGTGCGCGTTTGAAACAGGGCGCGCGGCGGATCGCTGACGAACTCATCGCCTTCGGTTTGCACCGCCGCCGACATCGTGCGGCCGCTGCTGGTCAGGTAGAAAAGTTCCTTGCCATCGGCACGCCAGCGCGGGAGACCGCCGCCGTTCTCCCCGGAGACGTCGTAGCGCCGCTTGGTTCCGCGCGTGATGCCGTCGAAAGGCTGCACGTAGACCTGGTAGTGGCCGGGGGCCGCTTCGTCGGACTGGAAGGCCAGCCATTTTCCGTCCGGCGACAGCGCTGCATAGCCTTCCGAATAGATGGTGTCGAGCACGGGGCCGGCGCGCCGGTCCGCTGTAGACAGTGCCCATATATCCGAGCGCGTGGCTTCCGTCAGGACTCCGAACAGCAGGTACTTGCCGTCGCGCGACCAATCGGTGGGATACTTCGCCTCCGCGCTCCTGAACAGCGTCTCCACCTTCGACCCAGCGTTCGATGGACTGACTACGATATCGTAGTTCCCGCTCAGCTCCGAGTAATAAGCGATGCGGGAACCGTCCGGCGACCATACGGGCGAACCTTTGTGGGCCGGGCTGCTGGTAAACTGCGTGACGCTGCCGGCCTGATCGACGAGCCAGAGGTCGGCGTTTTTCTGGTCCCTGCCCGCCTTCGCCACGATCGCGCGGGTACCGTCCGGCGAGATGCGGGGCGGTCCCCAATTGCCGCCTTCGGTCACCGGCACCAGCGGTTTGCCGCTGCGGTCCATCCAGGAAAGTTGACGGGTCGCCGGGCCGACACTCTGGTAAACCAGGATGGCAGTGTCGGAAATCGAGATGGGAGCCAGCGAAAGACTCTGAACGGCGCCCACGTCTTCCTGCAGTACCCTCGGCTCGCCGGCCAGCATGAGATGGCTGGCATTGAACCCCACGCCCACTAAGGAACGCTCGCGGATGTACAGAAGGTATCCGTGCTTGCCTGGGTCCCCAGCCGCAGGCGCGGAGTACACCGCGTTGGTCTCGGACTGGAACAGCATCGAATAATTCGGCGAATCCAGAGAACCGGTGTAGACGCCGGTTGCCGTCGCGGAATCGGAGAGCACGAAGAATACAAAATGGTTGCCGTCGGGCAGGAATTGCGGCCAAATATGAGCGTGCTCGAACTTCGCCGTATTCAATCGCTGAAGGGGCTGAGGTTTCCCTCCATTGGCGGGCACCTGAAAAAGCGTGGTGCCTTGGCCGGGCGCGAAGAGGATGACGCCGGAGCGGTTCCAGGTGCCTCCGCCCGGTAGAGGTTCGGCATCGCAGATTTTTTCCGCGGGTCCGGCGCGCACGCCCTCGCTTGAGTCAATGATATGGACCTTTTTGAGCGCTTTGTCGGCGAAGAAAGCGAGGTACTGGCTGTCGGGCGACCAGAAGGGCGCGAACCCGCCCTCGGTCCCTGGAATCACGTCGGGTTTCATGGCGTCCAACGCGCGCAGCCACAGCATGGGCTTGCCTTCCGGCCCCTCCGATTGCACCACCACATAGCGGCCGTCGGGCGAGACGGCCGGCATGCGGTAGGATGTGTTTTCCGGCGGCGCCACCGGAAACTTCACTACCTGCACGGGCGCCGGATGGGAAATCTGCCATGCGATCCACACTCCGGACGCGATCAAGAGCACCGAAACGCCGAGCAGCAGCCACAACATCAGTCGTTGACGCCTGGCCCTGCCGGGTACAGCCTGGATTTCATCGGGGAAGCGAACCGGAGTGAAGATTCGCGGCCGCTTGGGACGAACATCGGTTTCTTCGCCGGTCCAGACCGGCGCTTCCGGTGGGGGTATTACCTCCGCCACGGGGCGCTGCTGAGCATGCGCCAGGCGCGCCAAGGATCGGCCCGCAAGCCTCAGTTCGATGACCGCGTTCTGCACCCGTTGGCGCCGCCGCGCGGGATCCTTCTCGACGCATCCGGCGATTACGCCCTCCATGGCCGCGTGGATCGGCGATTTGCCCATCAAAGCAGCCGGCGGCTTTTCTATAATGGCACGGTCGAGCGCCGCGCCTTCACCCGAGAATGCGCGCCGGCCGCTGACTATTTCATATAACAAGGTCCCGAAAGAGAAAATGTCGCTACGCCAGTCGGGCGCCTCGCCGGAAACCTGCTCCGGCGAGCGGTATGCCAGGGCGTCCAAATCCGTGCCCTCTACGGGACGCATTATGCGCGCTCCGGAGACGGTGAGAAGAATGGCGTGCGGCGAGAGCTTGCCGTGGACCGCGCCGCGTTTATGCGCGCGATTCAGTGCCGAACCGATGTCGATGGCGTAGCGAAGCGCTTCTTCCGCCGGCAAACCGCCGCGCGCTAACCGGTCGGCCAGCGACTCGCCCTCGATTGCTTCGTTTGTGAGAAATTCCAGTTCTTTCGCGCTCACGTCCGTCACTCTGTTCCCATGCCGCATTTTCTACTGCTTATCAGCATTTGAACGCGGTCCTTGTACACACAATCCTACTATCGGCAGAAAGCCTCGACAACGCAGGTACCGGTTCATTGCGGTTCTGTATGTACCACTGGGGTGCTAAGGTAAACTGCTGGTACGTGCTATGTTAACGAGTGGCCAGTTTGAGGCATGGAGGACGGTTTTCATCGGGGTTGTTCCCGGCGGATTAACCCTTGACACCGGCTGCGGCACGGGTACAATCCTTTTGATAGCATGAATTGGTCGGTGGAAATGGAAGTGGCGCAAAATGCTTAGAGCCAGGAAATCGAAACCAGTCGCTTCGTCGGGCGAGCAGGGCTTCAACAGTAGCGATGTGTCCCGAATTTGTGGCGTCAGCCTTCGGCAGTTGCAGTGGTGGGACGAACGGAACGTCGTCTCTCCGCGCCAGGACGGCCATAAGCGCGTCTACATGACCGAAGAGGTAGTGGAAATCTCGGTAATTGCGGAACTGCGCCGAAAGGGCTTCTCGCTGCAGAAGATCCGGCGCGTGCTGCGCTTTCTGCAGAAGGACATGGGCAAGCGTCTCAGCGACGCCATCGCTTCCTCCGGCGATGTCCATCTGCTCACCGATGGCAAGAGCATTTATCTGGAAGACGCCCCCAACCGCATCATCGATCTGCTGAAGAACGCCCGCCAGCCCATGTTTCTGGTATGCGTCACTGATCAGGCCAAACGTCTCACGGCCGGTGCGGAACGCAAGCCGGCGCGATCGGAAACTGCGGCGGCCCCGGCGCGTAGGAGAGCCGTTAGCTACTAGCTTTCAGCACTCCTCACGCCTGCGGCGCTATCCATGGAACCACTGACTGGCTGGCTGAAGCCGCAATCGGAGCATGCTCCGGAGCCGTTGCTCAAAACAAACCGTCTGTGGAGCAATCAGTAGAGAGCAGTCAGCATTTTCTCGGCTTAGGCCCTTAGGGGCCCCGACGAGAATTTTGTTCCCGTTGTGACGGTTTCAGGCGGCAACCTTGAGGCCGACTGGAAGAAGTCAGCCGACTCCTGAACGCCTACGTCGCCGCCGTTCTGACTCCTGACTTCCTCGACTCCCATATCCCGCGGGGATATCAAGGCGTGCGTCCGAAAGTGATGTTGATGTACTTGCTGAATGAAAGGAATCAGCTCGGGTAATGACTCGCT
>Ga0326727_10003016_pt1 | contig 55053 bp, 57 predicted proteins | sample MB2enrmetagenome_FD_207643 | JGI IMG/M metagenome (GOLD analysis project Ga0326727, IMG submission 207643) | Lab enriched peat soil microbial communities from McLean, Ithaca, NY, United States - MB29MY | ecosystem: Environmental > Terrestrial > Soil > Wetlands > Peat | place: USA: New York...
ACATTGTTTTCCGCATGACTCTCCGCGGTCGGTGGACGGGGAACATTGTTCTCGGGACGGGCTGCCTGCTCTTTACCCTGCTGCTCAGCTTCGCCGCGATTGGCTGGCGCTCCTGCCTCTTTGGCTGGAACGGCCCCGGATTCGTGTAATGCCCCCGGCCTGGGAGTGGCTGCGACCGGCGGCTTGCCATTGTTAACGGAAGCCCGTTGCTGTGGGTCGTTGCGGGCAGCTTCCTCATGTTGAGTTTGAGCAGCTACAGGCGCGATGTGTCTCTCATTCGCAGCGGATTCTTCTTCAGGCCTCGGTTGCTCATTGATCCCACCCTCGCCGCCGTTGTAGCTGACCCGGTTCACGTTGGTGTTGTTGACCGTGGTGTTATAGGTGTTGTGAATGTTGGTGATGTTCACGTTGTTCACCGAACGGTTGTAGAAGAAGTGCCCGTTATCCCAGCGTCCGCCGTCATAGCCGTGACCGAAGTAGCCGAACCCGTAATTGATTCCGCCGTAAAAACCTATGTGCGGACCCCACCAGCCGGTATGGAAGAAAAATCCGCCGCCGCCCCAACCCCACCAGCCTGGGGTCCACAGGAAACCGACTTCCGGGGCCATTACCCATGTACCCGGCACCCAGAAGTAGCCGTCAGGACCGTAGGCCCAGTAGCCAGGTGTCCAGATATACCCCTCGGCTGGGCAAAGGGGCTGCTCGTATACAGGCAGCGCAGGTGGGCCGATCCTGACTGATATGCCGATTTGCGCGAACGAAATCGCGGACATCGCCAGAATCACGAGTAGAAACATCAGCGAACGAAGAGAACGAATGGAAGGGACAATGCACATTGTGTTTCCTCTTGCCTGATCATCCTTCGATTGCCCGCTTATGACCTTGCTGCTGCCGGCTGCGTGGATTAAAAGGCGATGCTTCAGATGTAAGAATCCTACGGATGCCACCGCCAAGTCTGTGCACTACGGCTCACTTTTCCTGAATGTGGAAATTACGTCCTGCTAACTCGGATTTTCCCGAGATGACCTTGCTGGCGCCGGAAAGAAAGCGGCGCGGGCCCAGAGATTGGACCCGCACCGTTAAGAATTACGCTGGTCGCGCCCCAGACCACACCGGATGGGCCGCTATAGTGTGAAGCTGAGCGTAATGTTAACGCCAGGATAGACCGGGTTGCACAGGTAATACACGCCGTTAATGTCGACGACAAAGACCTCTTGCGTGTAGAGCCAGTTGCTTGGCCACGGGTCAACGAATCCGAACCAATAGCCGCCAAATTGGAATCGGCGACTACCGTACTCGGCTTGGCTGACACGAAACGTGTGTTCCCGTCCAAAATTGGCCTTGAAACGGTCTTCGGGAATGCGGCCACCACCGTTACCACCGGCGCGCTGCGCCTGCGGTTCCGGCTTAGTCTGCTGAGCCTCTTTCTCTGCGGACTTGGTGTTCTTTTCTTCCTGCTGCGTGGTTTTCTCCTCTTGCTTTGCGGATTTCTCTTGTTCCGCCTTCTTCTCTTCCGGTTGTGCGTGTTTCTCTTGTTCTTGGGCAGGCTTGGCTTTCTGTTCCTCCTGCTGGTCGTGCTGCTCCTGCTGTGCGTACGCCGGAACGGCGACTCCGAGGGTCAAAGACAGAACTGCTGTACTGATAACTCCAACTAGTTTCATGGGTGTTGCCTCCATTGTCGATCGTTACTTACGCTTGCTCTACTGCAAGCTTCCTGTGGTTGCGTTGACCGGGCTGCCGATGGCGTCGCCGGACACGAGAAGTTCAACTCTCCGGTTCTGTTGCCGGCCGGCGGAGTTGTCGTTTGAGGCTACCGGCAAAGTGTTGCCGAAGCCTGTGGCTGAAACCGAATTTGTCGCTACCCCTTGTTGCACTAGGTAATCGCGCACGGATCCAGCACGGTTCTCAGACAGGGTTTGATTCATTTGATCGCTGCCCACATTGTCCGTGTAGCCGCCGACTTCGATGTTGAGTCCAGGGTAGGCAAGCAGAATGCCGGCGACTTTCGCCAGTTTTTCCCGCGCGCCCGGCTTCAAGGAATATTGTCCGGTGTCAAACAACACATCGGACATGCTGACGATCAGCCCCCGTGCGCTATCGCGAGTCTGGAGGATGGAATTCAACTGCTCGGACAATCGCGTGCGCATGGCGGCTTTATCGGTTTCCGCTTGCAATGCAGCTAGACGGGATTGGTCGGCATCGGCCTGGGCCGCGCTGACCGCCGCTGCTGAGGCTGCTTGACTGGCGGCCATGTCGGACTGTGCTTTTGCCGCATCCGACTGGGCTTGTTCCTTCTGCCGGATCGCATCGTCGGCTTGCGCCTGCGATTGTGCCTGAGCGTCGGTGGAAGCCTGACGTTCATTCGCCTGGCGCTCATCGTCGATCTTCTTCACTGCAATCTCTCGCGAGTCTTCGGCGGTTTGTACTTCCTCTCGGGCGACTGCGATCAGCGGCTTTCGGTCAATGTGTTTTCTTGTGGCATATTCATCGGCATTGTTCATTAACTGGACAGCGTGCTGATAGCTGTCGCTGGCGTAGGTCTCGGCTCCCTCGGACTGAGCGATGCGCAGCGCATTCCGGGCCTCGAAGAATTCCAATGGCAACTTGGCGTTCAGGACCACCGGGTCGAACTTGTAGCCGGTGGGGATGTAGCCGCCCCGCTCCATCAGTTCATACTTTGCATCCACTGCCTCGGTAGTTCCCTTGGTATCGGCGCGAACCACGTTTTCCAGCACGACTGCATTGCTGGGCTGCCGGACGGCATAATAAGGTTCCGCGGTAACGATCAGAGCGAAAGCCTGAAGGTCCGTGGTTACCTGCAGCTTGCTGCGATCATTGCCGCCCACCAACACTTCTCCTAGGTTTACTGCGCGCCCTTCGGGCGAAATCGCCCACAAGATGTATGTCAAGTACTCGTTGCCGAAAGTCGTGGGCTTTTGCAGGTTGCCGAATTTCGCTTCGATCTCAATCGCTCCCCGCTTGCTGTTTACCTCGGCTTCGCCATTGGCTGAGGGCATGAGATCGGTGCCCGCGAAATCCACCTTCGTAGATCCGCTGCGATGCTGATAGTTGACCGCTTGCGTGGTGCGGCTGATTACGTTGACCCGGAACGTCGGCGTGGGAGCCAGGGGCTCAACGGTCATTAGGGTTCGGGAATTGGTTTGAGCTACTGCGCTCAAACTTAGTGCGATTGCGGCTGCTAAGAATATCTTTGTCTTCACGAATATCTCCTTAGGGCAGATGCCTGCCGGGTTACGTAGTTTCGGTCTTGCGTTAGTGGTCTGTGCTGCTGAGCGATCGCTTGTTAAGTCGTCATCCCTTCCCAATACGGACACTGGAAAGAGAATGAAACAGCCCAAACACATTCAGTAGCCACAAAACGACAGCGATGACCACGACGCCATTCAGAATGGACTTGATGGATGCCTGCATGGGAATGTAGCGATTGACCAGCCACAGGAGAACACCCACCACGATGAGAACTTCCAGGACTTGAATTAGAGGCATGACCTTTGACCTTTCTCTTTCCGGGCTAACCTCTCTCATCTGCCCCGAGGGGTTGCCCTAATTTCTGGGTTCGAGACTTTCCAGGATCGATTCGTGTACGCCGAGATTTCCACGGCATACACACGAATGAAGAACGCCAATTAGCTGGATGTGGTCGCTTCGCTGTGAATGGTTGGGATCTCGCCCGCAGCGACCTAAGAATGGGAGCTACGAATTAGCGGTCGTCGCTCTCTCGACACACTCAGGAGAATACAGAATGACAGATGCGGACTTTGGTGTCTGAGCAGGATAGCTCACATGTGAAGAATTAGGCTGTGATGCCAAGACGACAGGATCAGATCGCGTCGGCTTCAGCTTGTCTCGCGGTGTTCAGCGACGCATTGTCAGCTATCTGCGCCCGGAGGGAGTGCATCAATTCCCAGGAATACGCAAATTCCCGGCCGCATCGGATGCACACCTGGTAGGTGCGCCTTCGAATAGTGAATACGCGGCTGAGTTGGTGATGGCACCCAAAGGCAAACTGGAAAATCCACAGTAGTGGGTTCATCGGTCCTGATCTCGCCTTCGCTCGCAACTTCCATTGGCATCCAGCCAAGTTAGTAGAGAGCGCACGCTGCCCCGAGCCAGGGCGATCGAGCAATCAGCAGCTCCGTAATAGAGGTTGATGGTGTCGCCGTCCTGATCCATGGTGTAGCCGCAGGGAAACACGACATCGTTGACATCGCCGTTGCGCTCATAGTCGGCCTCCGGGCCAAAGATCCACGAGTCACCCCGCAGCAAGCATTTTTCTGGATTCTCAAGGTCAAACAGAGCCAGGCCCAGGCGATACAAACAGCCCGAAGGCGTGTGCCGTACCCCGTGGTAGAGCACCAGCCAGCCCCTGGAAGTCTCGATGGGCGGCGGGGACAAACCAATCTTGTTTGCGTCCCACCAAGCGCCACGGCGCGCTTCCAGCATGAGCCGGTGTCTACCCCAATGGCGCAGGTCAGGGGAGTAAGAAATCCACATGTGTGAGCCGAGCGTCGTCATAGGGCGGTGAATGAGCGCCCAGTAGCCGCCAATTCTTCGAGGCAGAAGCGCTGAGTCTTTGTCGTCCGGCGGCATGATGACGCCGTATCGCTCAAAACTCCGGAAGTCTTCGGTCAGGGCTAGAGACACTCCGGGGCCGCCACGCGAATAGGAGGTGTAAGTGACCACGTACTGTCGCAGTTCGGGCACGAAAGTGATGCGAGGGTCCTCGATGCCCCAGATTTCCTCCGGATACTCCTTCGGGCTCGGCATAAGCGTGGGTTCGCTATCAATCTGCCAGCCATCCACGCCGTTTTGAGAGCGGGAGGCGCAAAGATGGGACAGGCCACGTCGATCTTCCACCCGGCAGAGCAGCAGCGTTGAGCCATCGGCAAGCAGGGTCGCACCTGCATTGAAGACACTATTGATGGGGTATGGCCAGTCCTTGCCGGCTAGGATCGGGTTGGCAGGATGGCGAAGAAGCAGGGACTCGTAACGAGTTGTTGTGGCAATGCTCATAAGGATTTCACGAAAAGGTAGGAAAGAACGTCAAAGTACACGTGCAGCGACCTCATCCCTGTCGCTGCAAGCGCTGAACAGGTCACGGCTTTGTCGCGGACCATCAACTTCTCCCGCCAGGCGCATTTCGACCTGCGCCATCAGGAACGCCAGGGTTGACTCTGCTCCCTGGTTTTCGTTCACGCGCTCCGGGTGCAGACCGTCTCGACAACCGCCCGTCGTGGGATCGTATAGGGCAATTTGCAAGTCATTGTCTCCCAAGAACCAGTTGAAGGCGGACCATGCTTGCTTGCGCCAACGATCATCTCCCGTTGTGCGATAGGCTTCGAGACATGCGGAAACAGTGCCGCCCGCTTCCACAGGTTGTTGGTCAAAACGTGCTCTTTCGCAGTCCTTCCGATAAAACCCTTGCGACCCAATGGGAACGAAATGACCCTTCTCTGCGCAACGCTGTTCTTCGTTAAGCCAATTGAGTGCTTCGAGACCGACGGACACCATCTGGTGCTCGCAGTTGCGCCGGCCGGCCACCAAAACAGCTTGGGCCAATCTGGCGTTAGAGTAAGCCAGAACGTCTTCAAACCAGCCCCAGGCCGGCGATAGGTTTGAGCGGTAGATTTCGACCAGCCGAGTTGCCAGGACCGAGCTCATTTTCTGAGCATCCCTGTCGCCTGGAAAGCAATTGAGGTACCCCTCAATTCCCAGCAATGCGAAGGCCCAGGCGCGTGGACTGCTGAAGGCAACCACCGCCGGAACAGCGATTTCGAAAAGACGGCCGGCTGCCCCTTTCAGCGCGTGATCTTTGGAACGTCCCAAAACAGTCCCGAGGGCCCACAAAGCACGCCCATGGCAATCTTCTGACCCCTGCGTTTCGCTCCACGTGCGCGCATAGCTCAAGAAGTTTCTGAACCTCCCGGTTGCCGGATTCAGAGCATGTCCTAAGAAAGCCAAATACCGCGAGGCAAGATTGTCACCTGCTAGCGGCTCCGCCGGTCCAAGTTGCTCGAGAAGGATGGCTAGCACGAGCGCACGTGCGTTGTCGTCGGTGGTGTACCCCTCGGAGTAGTTTGGCACTGCAAAGATCGCGTGCTGGAGCATGCCGGTGTCGTCAGTCAACCGATGCAGGTGGTCCGGTTTCAGCGGCGGCAGCTTATCGAAACATTTTTCGACGGTTCCATCCGGGAACATTACGCGTGGCTCCCACATGCGGTCACTACGAGCTTGTTCAAAGCTCGCCATGTAACCCTGGGCTACTTTCTTCCAGACCATATGCCGTGCATATAGGTAAGCGCGTTTGCGCATGGCGTGGCGGATCGCAGGGGTATCCAACAGTTCGATGGTCTTTTTGGCAATAGCAGCGGGATCCTGGAAGGGGACCAGCGCGCCCCGACGGTCGTCCAACAGCTCGATCGCGTGCCAGTAGGGAGTGGAGATGATCGCCTTGCCCGCACCTAGCGCATAGGCAAGCGTTCCGGAAACTACCTGTGCCTCGTTTTGGTATGGAGTGATGTAAATGTCCGCCGCGCCAATGAACTCAACCATCTCTTCGGGACTGACGAAGCGGTTGTGGAAGATCACACTCGACCCGACTCCGATTTCCTTCGCCAAAGCCTGCAAGTGCGCTCGATAGTGATCACCTTCGCGGCTGAGAATATGAGGGTGGGTCGCGCCTGCAACTATGTAGACAACGTTCTTGTGCCTCGACAAAATGTGCGGCAGCGCTGCAATGACGTTTTCAATTCCCTTATTCGGCGAGAGCAAGCCGAACGTGAGGAGTACCGCATTTCCTTCTACGTGAAATCGGTCTTTGTAGAAATTTGGATCCAAGAATGGCAAGTCGGGAACACCATGTGGAACCATGTCGATCTTGGTGCCAGGCACCTTGAATATCTCTTGAAGGAACTGGGAGGACAGCTCACTCATCACGATGAGGCGATCCGACAGCGCTGCGATCTCCTCCATTACCCGCCGTTGGTCCGGATTCGGTTCGCGAAGAACCGTATGGAGGGTGGTTACGACCGGCATCTTGAGTCGCCGGAGGAGAGCTAAAATGTGACTGCCAGCCGGACCGCCAAAAATTCCATACTCGTGCTGTAAGCAGACTAAATCGAAATTAGTGAAATTCAGGAAATCCGCGGCTTGCTCGTACGATGACGAGTCATCCTGCGTGAGGACGAGCCTTACCCGCTCTGGGTACGCATATCCCGATTCCGTGTCATTGACCGGCACAGCGAACAACCGTGCCACACCACACTCAGTGGAAATCGCTTCGCACAAGTCGGTGGTAAAAGTGGCAATTCCGCACTGCCGCGGAAGATAGTTGCCAACTACTGCTATCCGGCTCGGGAGTCCCGCACCTGATCGCAGCCGAACAGGTGCCACGGGAGCCTTACGGGAGGCCCTGGGATGCCTGTTAACAAGTTCGAGTTTTCCGATCGAAGGTGCTGGTTTAACGACTGACATCAGTGTCCTCAATTGCTCGGAGCGCGGAGCAGGTTGATTTCCAGAACGAGTGCCCGCTCGTCAGTGTGACGTACACGAATCTCTAGTATCGGCATTCTGGACAAACAGGACTGGTCAGAATTGACCATTTTTCTTGGCGGCAACGCTGCATTATGTAGCCATGAAAGTCACTGAGAAACAAGCACTGGTGGTGCGGTGCCCCACATGTGGCGCCAAGCCGGGGGAAAAATGTGAGCTTAGCACTGGACAGCCCCGCACAGAGCCGCATCGAGACCGGCGCTTGGCGGCTTCGGAGGAGTAGCTGGTCAGCCATACCGAACTGGGACGACATCAGCTGTTCCATTTGTTAAACAGGCCATCTCCTTCCACGATGATCGTGAGTCTCTCACGACGTTATCAGGTGGACGCACGGACGTCGCCTTCTTACAGGAGTGAACCGAATCTCCGAAACGCTCACCGGACTTACACCGAACTGCGGAGCTAGCTAGACCGGTGAGGATATGGGAGAAAGGCGGCGGGTCACCGGCTAGAACCGCCGAATTCACCCTCTTTTGCTGCGTTTCCAAACGTGTCATACGCGTTCTTGATGTCGTTCATCGCGAAGCGATGAGTCACTAGCTTGCCCACCTGCTGGTCGAAGCCGGTTTCTCCAGGCCGTGCATTCTGGCTTTGGGCGATAGTTTTCAGGTGATTCCGAGGCGAGTGAATACGGGAACTTTGACAATGTCCACCATGAAAGCAAAGACAACTGCCCCCATGAGCGTTTCTCCCATCACGAGTAAGGGCAGAGGGGCCATAGCGATCCCGCGATTTGCCATCGTTGAAGCGATCAACAGATCGGCTACCGACGAAAGTACCAGCCAGGAACTGGGGCGGATCGACCACAGATGCTGGCGGGTTCGATTGGTATAGGTGGTTGCTTGATTGCCGAATACGATGACAAGGAAGGCGAGAGTTTTCAGTGTCTCAATTCCAAAACCCAGGCGGAATTTGCCGAAGGCCAGCACGGCGGTGCAAAACAGCAGCTCGGAGATACCCATGAAAACGCCCGCGATCGTCAAGTTGCCAACTCGCCATGCACTTGGCATAGGAGACGGTCGCACGTTGTCCGTCGTCAAGGACATGCCTAGGAAGTCGCCGGTGATCATAATAATGACCATCAACATTGGGGTCAGGATCGCGTGTCCGGTTATGATCAGACCCGCCGCCAGGAAGAGCACCTGCACAGTCTTCTTTGTAACGGAATTCAAGGTATAGGTCAGGATGCGCTGGAATGTTACCCGGCCTTCTTTTACTGCGGCCACAACACCTTCAAGCCCTGGCTTGGTCAGCACGATTCCGGCCGCCGACTTGGCCACGTCCGTTGCCGTCGAAACCGCAATTCCCATCTGCGCCTGGCGCAGCGCCGGCGCGTCATTGGCGCCATCGCCACACATGCCGACGGTGTGGCCGCTCTTCTGGAACGCCTGCACGAGGTGATACTTGTCCTCCGGAAGGACTCCGGCAAAGACCGCGAAGTTTTCTGGGCGTATGCTCTCCGGGATTGACCCAGGCGGACAGATCGCTCCATCGAGTCCCACCGCTCGCGCGATGATCGCCGCCGTTGCCGGTGCATCACCGGTCACCATCACGGTGCGCACACCCAAAGTGTGCAACTCGTTGATAAGCTCGGCCGCATCAGTGCGAGGTGGATCGCTCAGGGCGATGATTCCTGCAAGCCGCATCGGCGCCGGTGTGCCCACAGCAACGGCCAGAACCCGGAAGCCCTTCTCTTCGAGTTCGTGCGCCGTCGTGGTCGCCGTTGGTACTGGTTCGGTCAGTTTGATAACCGCCGCAAACGCGCCCTTCACGGCACGCAGTGTGCCGCCGTTCGCATCCACCGCTGTCGCCTCGGACATTCTTGTTGCTGGATCGAACGGAACAAACTTGGTCAGTTTCGGCAGAGTGACGATGTTTCCTTTCTTGGCAGCAGAGCGGATGGCTGTGTCTACGGGATCCTGTCCGCCATCGGAGCTGGCTAGCGCTGCCATTGCTAGCACGTGCGCCTCATCGAAGCCAGGCTCAGGACGGATGGCAGTTAGCGCCAGTTCGTTGCGAGTTAACGTCCCTGTTTTGTCCGAGCAAAGAACGTCCAGCGTTGCCGCTTCGTCCACAGCGGACAATCGCGTTGGAAGCACACCCAAGCGTGCCAGGGCCTTTGCGCCCAGCGCCGCTGCAAGCGTAAACGTTGCGGGCAGCGCTACAGGGATGGACGCTAGAACAGCCGTGAGAACGAGGGGGATAGTCTCGCCAATCGGCATTTTACGGGCCTGAGCGTAGGCCACCAGCAAGACGATGACTACGCCATTGAACATGGCAAGATTTCGTACCACGCGCATGACGGTTTTTTGCTGGGTGCTCTCGACATGGGCGGTGCGGACGAGTTCTGCAGTACGTCCAAACTTCGTGCCTGCCCCGGTTGCAGTGACGGTCGCCACGGCTTCTCCCCGCCGCACCAGCGCTCCGGCATAAGTTTCGAGACCCGGTCCAGCTTCGAGCGGGACGGATTCGCCGGTGAGCATGGATTGATCGAGCAGGATCGATCCCTCGACCAGCTTTACGTCGGCTGCAACCACGCCACCGAGCGATAGCTTCACCGTGTCGCCTGGCACCACTTCAGCAGCGGGTATATTCTTCCACGTGCCGTCGCGCCGCACAGAAGCCCTAAGCGCGAGCCGCGATTTCAGCGCGGCAAGAGTAGCCTGTGCGTGTCCCTCCTGGAAGAACCCGAGAGCAGCATTGAATACCAGGAGCCCAGCGATGACCGCCGCTTCGACATATTCGTGGAGCACTGTCTGGAGGATGATTGCGGCTTCAAGCATCCACGGAACCGGCGCCCAAAACTTGGCCAGAGCCATACGCCATGGTCGTATCGCAGTGTCCGGCATTGCATTTGGGCCGAATTTCGCAAGCCGCGCTCGAGCTTCAATGCTCGTAAGACCGCGCGCCAGGTTGTCTTCACCGCTACCTTGTGCTGTTCTCGCTAAAGCAGTCGAGTTGGCAGTGCCCAGAGCCATCGTTTCACAACGACTTTCGAACCGAGACCTTTCCAGTCATAGTCATCCTAGTGAGATCACAAGGAACCGTACTGTTCACTTTGGGACACTGCCCCATCGCGGTCAGGGACTCGCGCCGGCAGGCAGAAATAACAATCGTTTAACGTCATGCGGTTTCAAGAAATGCCACGCGCTCAACCTGATGAATGAAGACCGCCATTCGATTTCGTCTGGCGCTGTGAGCATTATTGACCAGACCGTTTTAATCCTGCTTTGCTATGTTCGATTTGACCTTGGTGTGCCCGAATTTCTAACCGGATTTATGCGCAAGTTACAGCACGAAGCCGAAGATGCGGCGCAAAGGCAACAGAAACGAGGTTATGTCCATGAAAAAAGTAATGTTCCTACTTGCGATGTTCAGTGTCGGCACGCTGGGCTGGGCAGAAATCCACGCGGGAAGATGCCACCCAACGGCTGGATAACGCTACCAGCGTGATGCACGAAATTATGGGGATGCCTGACAAGGGAATCCCCGAAGAAGTGTTGGAGCATGCCAAGTGCATAGCCGTCATCCCGCACATGGTCAAAGGGGGCTTTATCTTCGGAGCTAAAGAAGGCAAAGGCGTAGCCACATGCCGCACGGCGAATGGCTGGAGTGCGCCGGCATTCGTCACGATTTCAGGTGGAAGCTGGGGCCTGCAGATTGGGGTGGAGGCGGTGGACGTGGTATTGATCATTCAGAATGACAAAGGGATGCAAAGGCTGCTCTCGAGCAACTTCCAAATTGGAGGGGACGCTTCCGCGGCAGCGGGTCCAGTTGGACGGCATGCCGAGGCTGGCACCGATTGGAAGATGGATACAGAGATTCTGACCTACTCCCGTGCTAAGGGTGCATTCGCGGGGCTCACGTTGGAAGGCGCATCGCTGCGGCAAGACAGTGATTCCCGGCACGCGATGTATGGAGGCAAGGTCACAACTCGGGCTTTGTTGTTGGGCCAAGTACCGGTTCCGGCCGCAGCCCAGCCGTTCCTTGCGGAAATTCGCGGAGCAAAAGCTGAGGCCAGAGCCGACAAAAAGTAGGGCTTTCGGACTCGCCCTGTGCGGTGGTTGTTTGTCATCAGCCGGCGCCGGGTCTTGGAGTGCGCGCACAGTCTATCATTTGTTCTCTTGTCTGTTCGCGTGAAGCAGTTTTCCCGTGGACCTTGGACGAGATTCACGTTCGGGTGCTCGCAAATGAGCACAGGAGGTTGACATGCTTTGGACAATTTTCGTGGTTCTTCTGATTTTGTGGCTTCTGGGTTTCAGTCTGCATATCGGCGGAGGCCTCATCCACTTGCTTCTGGTTGTGGGGTTGGTGGTTCTGATCATTAACTTGGTGAGCGGACGACGAAGTGCGGTTTGAAGCGGGGCATTACGAGTCTTAGCACCAGGAGGTCCCGGTTTAACCTCCTGGCGTCTTCACCCCGGGTCCGGTTCCGTTCCAGCCGGACCACACCGTTAGGAGCCTGCAATGTCCGAGCCTGACCGCTCCGTGAATTTGAAACCGAACGCCCTGATGCGCCGCAAGGCGAGTCCCCTCGCGTTCAAAGACACTTCAGCATCATTCTTGCCAGTGATGCCCACCCCGTCGCTTCCACTGCGGATAGCGGTTATCGGGAACCACCTTCCTCGACAATGTGGAATTGCTACGTTCACGACAGATTTGTGTGATGCTATTGCAGCTGAGTACGGAGCTGCTGGAGTATTCGTAGTAGCCGTCAATGACCCGCAATCGCGGTACAGCTACCCTGCACGCGTGCGATTCGAGATCGCCGAGAGCGATCTTTCATCTTATCAGGCAGCCGCCGACTCTCTTGATTCCAGTAATGTCGATCTGGTGTGTTTGCAGCACGAGTATGGGATTTTTGGAGGGAAGTCAGGCAGCCACGTCTTGCGGCTGCTGCAGCGCCTCAAAGCGCCAGTGGTGACGACTCTGCACACGGTTCTCCGCGAGCCAGACGTCGACCAACTGATCGTCATGCAAGAAATTGCCGAGCGCTCTGATCGTCTCATTGTTATGAGCCAGCACTCTTCTCAGGTGCTGCAAGATGTATTTAGAGTTCCAAACGAGAAGATTGACGTGATTTCTCATGGCATCCCCGACTTGCCCTTCGCGGAACCGGCTCTTTACAAAGATTCGTTTTCAACCAAAGGAAAGGCTGTATTGCTCACGTTCGGCCTGTTGTCTCCAAACAAGGGATTCGAAAGCGTGATTCGATCCCTGCCGCGCATTTTGTCTCGGCACCGTAATGTTGTCTATATAATCGCAGGCGCTACCCACCCCCATGTCAAAGCCCGCGAGGGCGATCGATACCGGCTCCAGTTACAGGTCCTAGCCAAGGAGCTAGGAGTTGAGAAGAATGTCGTCTTTCACAATCGGTTCGTCAGCCCTCAGGAAATGGCTTCGCTGGTTGGTTCGGCCGACATTTACATCACGCCATACCGTTACGAAGCACAGGCCGTATCCGGGACACTCGCATACGCCTTGGGCGCCGGGAAGGCGATCATCTCGACTCCATACTGGCACGCCACCGAACTTTTAAGCGAAGGGCGCGGAGCGCTGGTTCCCTTCGAGGACCCGGCGGCTATCGCGGAGACCGCGATTGAACTGTTGGACAACGATGCGGCCCGCGAGGCAATGCGCAAGCGTGCTTACCTCTATGCACGCCACATGGTCTGGAATCGGGTAGCGCAGTCTTACATGCGGGCCTTCGTACGAGTATGCGCTAATCGCGTGCAACGTGCCCACGTAGCATTCCCTTTCCAATCTGCCGAGAAAAACGCTACCAACCGACTCATAAATGTCTGAGCGCTTTTCCAGCGCCAATTGGGAGGGGATGTTTGGCATGATCAGGGTTCCCAACAGGAGGCAACCCGGGCGGGAAACCACGCGTGAAACGGGCCGCCGAAGAGAAGTGGCACGAAGATGTTACCCGCCGACGAACGAAGCGCCAGGAGTCATGTAAGGTTATGGCGCTTTGCTGACCAGTTGCGCCGGCGATGGGAGCTGCGAGGCGTCCCAACCCCCGCCGAGCGCCTCGATCAATCCGTTGCTGGCCGTCATTTGCTGAATTCGAAGAGTTACCGCGGCTTCCTGGTTGGACAGCAATGAAGTTTGTGCGGTAATCACGTTCAGATAAGGGTCGAGTCCTAATTTGTAGCGATCGGTGGCCAGCGCGAGGTTTCTTTCCGCCGATTTGACCGCCGCGTCCTGGTGTTGAATTTCCACAGAGAGCACCCGCAGCGAGGCGAGGTTGTCTTCCACCTGTTGAAAAGCCGTCAAGACCGCCTGGCGATAGTTGGCCACTGTCTCGTCGTATTGTGCCCTGAATTGCATGACGGTGGCCCGGCGCAACCCCGCATCAAATAGGGTTTCCGCGGCAGCCGGGCCGATCGAGAAAAAGCGGCTTGGCCATGTGAACCACTTCGCGATCGAAGTGCTGTCGAATCCGGCCGTTGCGCTTAATGCAACCGTCGGAAAGTATGCCGCTCTCGCAATGCCAATCTGTGCGTTGGCCTGAGCAACCAGACGCTCTGCTGCGGCGATGTCGGGACGCCGCTCAAGAAGCTGGGACGGAACGCCGAAGGGAATCGCCAGAGGACTTGATTGGAGCGGTTGGATCGGAATAGAAAACGTCGATGCCGGTTGGCCGGTCAGCATTGCGATGGCATGTTCAAACTGCGCCCGCTGGATGCCAAGAGCGGCATCCTGCGCTTGTGTGGCTTCGAGTTGAGTCTCGGCTTGCGCTACGGCTTCCTCCGAGTCGATGCCCGTTTCATACAGAGCCGTCGTCAGATCGAGGGACTGTTGAAAAGCGATCACCGTCGAATCCAATAACTCCTTAAGCGCATCTTGCCCGCGAAGTTGAAAATAATCGGCAGCAACTTCGGCTTGGACCGTGAGGCGTGTGTTTTCGAGATCCGCCGCGCTGGCCTGTGCGCCGTAGGCGGCCGATCTCACAGTGTTCCGGATTCGTCCGAACAGGTCTGGCTGCCACGTGGCATCAAAGGGGAGCGTGTAGTCTGTAAATGTGCCCGTCGAGGAAGATTTGGAACCTGTTCCGGAGCCAGAGCCGGATCCTCCCGCTCCGCCAGTGGACAATGTGGAAGACGGCCGTTGCACAGTAATGGCTGGGTTGGTGGTCACCGTAGGGAAAAGCTGTGATCTGGCTTCCTTGACCAGGGCGCGCGCTGCAAGAAAGCTTGCCGCAGCGGCTGCGATGTTCTGGTTTGAAACATTGACCTTTTCTTCCAACGCATTCAACTGAGGATCGTTGAACATCTCCCACCATTTGCCGCGGAGCATGTCGTCTTTTGGCTGCGCCACTTTCCAGCCGTCTGTATTCTGGAAATCGGCGGGAGTGAGTTCCTTGTATGCCGCAGGAGCTTCAATTGATGCTGGGTGGTACTTCGGGCCGACGACGCACCCTGCTAGTAGGCAAAGGGTCACGGCGAGACACATTGTGGTTCTTAGATGGAAAGTAGTCATAACCTTAATGCACCGCATGATGGCTCCAATTAATCCGTAGCGCTGGGGGCTGGTCCGGCCCCATAGTCAAGGATGTCGTGCTGCTTTGCCTGCATCCGTAGCCGCAGCCTGTCGAACGCTAAATAGACCACCGGCGTTGTATAGAGCGTGAGCAACTGACTCAGGATTAGCCCTCCCACAATCGTGATGCCGAGGGGCCGACGGAGCTCGTACCCCGTGCCCGTCTCCAGCGCCAACGGCAGAGCCCCCAATAGCGCAGCCATCGTAGTCATCAGGATCGGACGGAAGCGCAGCATGCACGCTTCAAAAATCGCATCGGCTGCGCTCTTTCCCTCCTGCCGCTGCGCCTGAAGAGCGAAATCGATCATCATGATGGCGTTCTTTTTGACGATTCCGATCAGGAGCACAATGCCAATGATGGAAATGATGTTCAGATCCTCTTTAAAGAGCAGCAATGCAAGCATCGCGCCTACGCTTGCCGACGGCAGACTGGAGATGATCGTCAGTGGATGGACCAGGTTTTCATACAAAATACCGAGAACGATGTACACGGCTAGCAGCGCCGTCAGAATCAGCACGGGCTCGGTGCCAAGAGACTGCTGATAGGCTAGCAGCGTGCCGGCAAAAAAACCTTGCAACGTGGAAGGCGTGCCCAGCCGCTTTTGCATCTGCGTGATGCTCAATGTGGCATCGCTCAAAGACACGTTCGACGCGAGGTTAAAGGATACGGTGACTGAGGGGAATAAACCCGTATGGTTGATGGCCAGTGGTGTGGTGTTGGCTTGGCCTTTCGCCACCGCGAGTAGCGGAATGTTACCGCTGCCGGATGCCTGAAGGTAGATGTCTTTCAATCCTTCCGGACTTTGCCAATACTGCGGAGCAACTTCCAGCACGACGTAATACTGATTCAACTGCGTGTAGATAATGGAAACTTCCGATTGGCCGAATGCGCCATATAACGCCGAGTCCAGCGACTTCACGGTAAGACCGAGCTTTGCCGCAGTGACGCGATCATAGCTCATCAGTTCCTCCAGACCGCCATTCTGCTGGTCGGAGCTTACATCCTGCAGACCGGGCAGACGCTTCATCTCAGCCAGCAGGATCGGCCCCCACTTGGTGAGATCCTGCACAGTGTCGGATTGGATCGTGTACTGGTACATCGCATTACTGGACCGGCCACCAATGCGCAGATCTTGCACGGCCTGGAGGAACGCAGAAGCCACCGGCAGACGGTTCAATTGGGGGCGCAGGCGGTCGATGATCTGAGACGCACTGACGTTGCGATCCGCCAGCGGCTTGAGCGCAACATAGAGGGAACCGGTATTAGTTGCCCCACCGCCGCCCGTAAACGCAATCACATTCGCGACGGCAGGATCATCCTTGATCACGCTGCCGATCCGCTGAATGGAATCGTTCATTGCCGCGAAGGATGAATCCTGCGGTCCGCGCACCGAACCAGAGATCGATCCCGCGTCCTCTACTGGGAAAAAGCCCTTGGGTATCTTGACGATCAGCAGCCCGTTGAGCGCTATGGTGACGAAGAGCACGACGAGGGTTAGGGTGGGGTGATCGAGCACCCAATGCAGGCTGCCGCGATACATCGACAGCACCCAGTCAAAGAACTTTTCGCTGGCCATGTAAATGCGGCCATGTCTTTCCGCACGCTCGTTCTTCAACAGGTACGCGCACATCATCGGAGTTGTGGTCAGAGAGACGAGCATCGACACGAAAACAGCCGTCGAGAGAGTGACGGCAAATTCGCGGAAGAGACGGCCAACGATACCGCCCATCAACAGAAGAGGGATAAAGACGGCAATAAGCGAAATGCTAATGGTGAAGACGGTGAAACCGATTTCTTCCGCGCCCTTCAGCGCTGCGGCAAAGGGCTTCATGCCGTTTTCCAGATGCCGCGAGACATTTTCCATCACCACGATGGCATCGTCGACCACGAAACCCGTTGCAATGGTCATGGCCATCAGCGAAAGATTGTCCAGGCTATATCCGAACAGATACATCACTGCGAACGTGCCGATCAGTGAGACCGGCACCGCGACAGCGGGAATGAGCGTGGCGCGGCCGTTGCGCAGGAAGACAAACACCACAACGATGACGAGGCCGATGGAAATGAGCAGCGTCTTCTCGACGTCACTGACAGCGGCGCGGATGGTTGTGGTGCGATCAAGAACGATGGTGGTATCGATGCCGAGCGGAATGGAGGCCTTGATAACCGGAAGCTGCGCGCGGATGCGATCCACCGTTTCAATGATGTTGGCGCCGGGCTGGCGGAAGATGATGACCGTGACCGAGCGCTTGCCATTCAAATAGCCGGCAGCGCGGACGTTCTGCACGGAGTCTGTCACTTGAGCGACCTCGGACAGGCGGATGGCCGCACCATTTTTATAGCCAACTATGAGCGGCTTGTAGTCGTTGGCGTGCGAGATCTGGTCGTTGGCAAGGATGTCCGCAGTTACCGTGCCATCAGAAATTTGGCCTTTGGCCAGGTCGGAGTTCTGCAGGCTCAGCACGGACTGCAAACTCGCAACGGTAAGTCCATAGCTGGCCAACCGTGTGGGATTTGCATCCACGCGCACAGACGGCAACGCGCCTCCTCCGACAGAGACCTGCCCTACGCCTTGGATCTGCGACAACTTTTGCGCAAGGACGGTGGAGGCTTCGTCATACATTTTATCGGGGCCGTATTTGTCTGAGGTGAGGCCGAGGATCATGATCGGCGAATCGGCGGGATTGACTTTGCGATACGTCGGATTGCTAGGCAGGTTGGCGGGCAGATAGGATCGCGCTGCATTAATGGCGGCCTCTACATCGCGCGCCGCGCCATCAATGTCGCGGCTGAGGTCAAACTGAATGGTGACCGATGTGCTGCCGAGCGTGCTGGAGGAGGTCATCTCCGTCACTCCGGCAATGTGACCGAACTGCCGCTCCAGGGGAGTGGCGACGGACGACGCCATAATGTCGGCGCTAGCCCCTGGCAAGCCTGCACCGACGGAGATAGTTGGAAAGTCGACCTCTGGTAGGGGCGCTACAGGCAGCACGTCAAAGGCAATCGCCCCGGCAAGGGCAATCGCCGCCGTGAGCAGCGTGGTAGCCACGGGCCGATGAATGAAGGGTGCGGAGATGTTCATGCGGGCCCTGCCAGTTCTGCGTTACCGGCTTCCGGATTGTCCGATTTGTGCGCAAAGCGCTGCGCCAGATTGTCAAAGAAGATGTAGATGACCGGCGTGGTGTAGAGCGTGAGTACCTGGCTTAGCAGCAGTCCGCCCACCATCGCGATGCCCAGCGGTCGGCGCAACTCAGAACCGAAACCAGTTCCCAGCGCCAGCGGCAGCCCAGCCAGCAGCGCGGCCATGGTGGTCATCATGATGGGGCGGAAGCGGAGCAGGCAGGCCTCGTAAATTGCGTCTGTCGCGTTCTTGCTATGCTTCCGCTCGCCTTCCAGCGCGAAGTCGACCATCATAATCCCGTTCTTTTTCACGATACCGATCAGCAGGACGATGCCGATGACCGCGACCATGTTCAAATCCTGACGAAAGATAATCAGCGCGAGCAAAGCGCCAACGCCTGCTGACGGCAGCGTGGACAGAATGGTGATCGGGTGGACAAAGCTCTCATACAAGACACCCAGCACGATATACACGGTGACCAGGGCGGCAAGAATGAGCAATGGCACATTGGCTAGCGAATCGGTGAATGATGCCGCGGTGCCTTGAAAACCTGCCTGCAGGCTGGGAGGCATGTGCATGTCTTTATGGACTTTGTCGACCGCCGTAATGGCCTCGCCCAGCGCGGCATTTGGCGCGAGATTGAACGATACAGTGATGGCCGGAAATTGACCCTGGTGGGTAATAGCGAGCGCCTCCGTCGTTTTCTCGAAGTGCGAGAAAGCGCTCAGCGGCACGGCACTGCTTGTGGCCGAACTGGTAGTGCCCGCAGAGTTTGCTCCCCTGTTTGAGGTTGGGGAGGTGCTCGCCGAAAGAGCGTTCCCAGGAGGAGTGAGGGTATTTGCCGATGGCGTGTATAGCCCTGAAGTCGTCAGCGCATTGGACCCGGCGGAGGAGGATCCGGAGGACGCGAATGAGGAAGAGGCTCCGGTGCCAGTGGCGCCCGCAGACGCATTGGATTGGATGTAGAGATGGTTCAGCTTGTTTGGGTCCTTCTGAAATTGCGGTTCACTCTCCAGCACAACGTGGTACTGATTCACTTGCGTATACATCGTGCTAATCTGCCGTTGGCCGAAGGCGTCATACAGGGTGTTATCGATGGTCGAAGGCGCAATGCCAAGTCGCGAGGCGGTCACGCGGTCAATTACCAGAGATACAGCCAGCCCTCCCGTTTGTTGATCGGTGGCGACATCTTCCAGTTCCGGCAACTGCGTCAGCCGACCGACGAAACGGCTGGTCCAGTCGTTCAGTTCATTCGCATCGGGGTCCTCGAGCGTGTACTGGTATTGCGTGCGACTCACCCGATCGTCCACAGTAATGTTCTGTACCGGTTGCATAAACAGCTGTATCCCCTGAACCTGGTTCACTCTGGAGGTGAGCCTGCGGATCAGATCTGACGCGCCGATCTTGCGCTGATCGAGCGGCTTCAGGTTGATCGACATCCTGCCGCTGTTTATTGTCGTGTTGGTTCCATCGGCGCCGATGAACGACGAGATGCTTTCCACCGCCGGGTCACCCAGAACTGCCTTGGTAAGTTCCAGTTGCCTCGCTGCCATGGCCTGCGAGCCAATCGTCTGCGGCGCCTGCGAGATGCCCTGGATGACGCCCGTGTCCTGCACCGGGAAAAATCCTTTGGGGATGATGATGTACAGGAAAACAGTAAGCAGCAGGGTGGACACCGCAACCAACAGCGTAATCGTTTGGTAGCCAAGGACAAACTTCAGCGTCCGGCCATAGAACGCGATCATCCCTTTGAAGGCGCGCTCCGAGGCCTGATAGATGCGTCCCTGCTGCTCCTTTGGCTTGTGCCGCAAGATTCGCGCGCTCATCATGGGCGTGAGCGTCAGGGAGACCACTGCCGAAATGACAATCGTGACGGCAAGGGTCACGGCAAACTCGCGGAACAGGCGCCCAACTACGTCGCCCATGAATAGCAGCGGAATCAGTACGGCAATCAGCGACACGGAGAGCGAGAGAATGGTGAAGCCAATTTGCTCCGCACCCTTGAGCGCTGCTTCCATGGGTGGATCGCCCGCTTCAATGTAGCGCGAGATGTTCTCGATCATCACGATGGCATCGTCCACCACGAAGCCTGTGGAGATGGTCAACGCCATCAGCGATAAGTTGTCCAAGCTGTAACCAAGGATGTACATCGCCGCGAAAGTGCCAACCAGTGACAGCGGCACAGCCACGCTCGGGATAATGGTGGCATAGAGACTCCGCAAGAAGAGGAAAATGACCAGCACGACGAGTCCGACCGTCAACATCAATTCGAACTCAACATCGGAGACCGATGCTTCGATAGAGGTTGTTAGATCGGTAAGCACGGTTACCTGAATGCCCGTGGGCAGATTGGCCTCAAGCTGCGGCATCAACTGCTTGATGCTCTTGACCACGCTGATCGTGTTGGCCCCGGGCTGGCGTTGCACGTTCACGATGACGGCAGGGGTCTGATTCATCCACGCTGCCTGATTATTGTTCTCCACGCCATTCACGATGCGTGCTACGTCGGTCAGCATCACCGGCGCACCGTTACGGTAGGCAACTACAACCTTCCGATAGTCGTCGCTGGTGACTAGCTGATCGTTGGCGTCGATCTGGTAGTCCTGGCGCGGCCCATCGAAGTTCCCCTTGGCGGCGTTCACACTGGCATTAGTCAGCGCCGTGCGCAGGTCTTCCAAGTTAATGCCATAGGATGACAGAGCCGCAGGGTTGGCTTGAATGCGGACTGCGGGCCGTTGGCCGCCGCTGATGCTTACCAGACCGACCCCATTGAGCTGCGAGATCTTAGGCGCAAGGCGCGTATCCACCAAATCCTCTACCTGAGAAAGCGGCATGGAACTTGAGGTAATGGCCAGGGTGAGCACAGGGGCATCGGCTGGATTCGTTTTGCTGTAGGTCGGCGGCGAGGGCAGGATGGATGGCAATAGACTTTGCGACGCGTTGATGGCAGACTGCACCTCCTCCTCAGCTACATCAATATTCAGAGCCAGGTTGAACTGCAGCACAATGACGGAAGTGCCGCCCGAACTGGTGGAGGTCATCTGGCTCAAACCCTGCAGTTGGCCGAATTGGCGCTCCAGTGGCGCCGTCACTGTCGTCGCCATCACAGTCGGGCTTGCTCCTGGATAAAACGTGAGTACCTGAATGGTCGGATAATCGACTTGCGGCAGTGCGGAGACTGGCAGTTGTGTGTAGCCAACAATACCGACCAGGAGGATTGCAGCCATCAGCAAAGCGGTGGCCACTGGCCGCAAGATAAACGGACGCGATGGACTCACGGGGCGCTGCTCCCGCTCGTGCCGGACGGGGCAGGCTTGGTCGAAACGACGACCGCGGCGTTGTCCTGCAACTTATCGAAGCTGCTGTTGGCGACAACGTCTCCAGGATTGATGCCGTCAACCTGCGTTACACCGCCGTCTGTAACTCCCGTCTTGATGCTGCGCATGTGCGCGATATTGTTTTGAATCACATACACGAACGACGCTTGACCATTTTGTTGAATGGCTGATGCTGGAATCAGCGTCACCCCCTGCAACGTGTTTACCAGCAGCCGCGTGTTAACAAACTGGTTTGGGAAGAGTGCGTCATTCTTATTGTCGAAGACGGATCGTGCTTTTACTGTCCCGGTCGTAGTGTCGATCTGATTGTCGAGCGTCAACAGCTTCCCGCTGGCAATCTTCGTCTGCGCGGTACGATCAAAGGCATCGACGGTGAGCTGAGCCTTCTTGTGCAGTTGAGCTTCAACCGGGCCCAGACTGTCTTCCGCTATTGTGAAAATTACTGTGATGGGTTCCAACTGCGTGATGACTGCGAGGGTTACGGTTCCAGCAGACTGCACCACGTTGCCCGGATCCACCAGCCGTAAACCCACGCGGCCGGCGATGGGTGCTGTGATGTGGCAGTAGTCGACCTGGATCTGATCAAATTGCACCGTTCCCTGGTCGTTTTTCACTGTGCCCTCGTCCTGCAGCACAAGCTTTTCCTGGTCATCCAAAATTTGCTTTGCAATGGCGTTGCGCGCCCACGCGTCACGGTAGCGTTCAAGGTCCATCTGTGCTTGTGCAAGCATGTTCTCGTCTCGCTCCAACGCACCTTGCGCCTGCAAAAGCATTGCCAGGTACGGACGCGAATCGATGTCGATCAGCGGATCGTCCTTACGCACCAGCTGACCCTCCTTGTAGTGCACGGCGACGACCAAGCCATTCACTTGGCTGGTAATCGAATCGGTATAGACCGGAGTGACGGTACCGATTGCGTCAAGGTAAACGCCGATGTCACCTTTCTTGGCCGTGGCGGTCGTAACCGTGATCTTCGCTGGCGCGGGTGCGACTTTTTTCGCGTTAAAGAGGTGACGCCATAGCAGCACGACTGCAAGCGCGAAGATGAGCAACAACAGAATCCAGAGGACAACCCGCACTACTTTATGTCGGTGAGATTTTGAACCGCGAGCCGGGAGCTGATGGTCACGGTCGATGAAGGGATGCTGACTTGTGTCAACGGTCAAAAGGGATCTCCTTTTCCGGCTCCAAATCGCTCAAAATTATATGCGCGGCGCTTTTTCGAAAGTGTTCGATTCTGCTCAGTATTTCGGAAGGGAATGAGCGAATGTGGGAGACGCGGAGAAGACTTTGTTCGCCTACCTGACGGCCTATCTGTGGCGACAGAACGACTTGTAGCCGCTACGTAAAACTCCACAGCGCGCAGAGAGTCATGGCGACGGGTTCCGCAAGGTTTTTGCAGAGGAGGTTCAAAACATGAACATTTTCGGACGTGCCGCAGGGTTCTCAAGACCTCGATTGGGCAAGCAGAGTTTGGCTTCCCTGTTGTCGTTGGCGCTGTTGTTCGCGACTGGGCCCCAGAATCTGTGGGCCTATCAAGACCAGCAAGCGCCAGCTCAGGACCAGCAAGCTCCGGCTCAGGCCGCACCAGCTCAAGACCCGCAGGCTCCGGCTCAGGCCGCGCAGGCCCCGCCATACGCACAACAGACTGCCGAGCAGTTGCAGCAGTTGGTAGCGCCGATTGCGCTCTATCCGGACTCGCTAGTGGCACAGATCCTGGCCGCGTCTACTTTTCCCGAGCAAGTCGTCGAGGCCGACCGATGGGTGCAAGCCAATCCTGATTTGAAGGGCGACGCTTTGGGCAAAGCGGTGGACCAACAACCCTGGGACCCGAGCGTCAAGGCGCTGGCTGCATTTCCATCCGTCCTGGGAAATATGGACAAGAACCTCTCCTGGACGTCATCTCTGGGCGACGCCTACTACAACCAGCAAGCGGATGTGATGGCTGCCGTACAGGTGATGCGCCAGCGGGCAGAACAAGCCGGCAACCTGAAGACCACGCCGCAGCAAACTGTGGCGACGCAAGACTCGAATATAACCATTGCGCCTGCTAGCCCCGAGATCGTTTACGTCCCCGCGTATAATCCGTGGCTGGTTTATGGAGGTCCTGTCATGGCGTGGCCGGGGTGGTACCCGTATCCCGGAATTTGGTTTGGCGGCCCATACCTTTCGTTCGGACTCGGCTTCGGAATCGGCTGGTTCGGCGGTTTTGGATGGGGCTGGGGTCATTGGGGATTCAATTGGCACGGCGGATACGCGATGTACGGCGGCGGCCGATACTACTCCCGCAGCAACACGTTTTATAACCGGAGCAACTACTACCGGGGAGCAAGCGCGCACGGCGGAGTTTATAACCGTCCCGGAGCAACCACCAGGCCTTTCAACGGGAACACCAAGGCGGCTCGAGGATACGCTCAAGCCCACGGTCAGAGCGGCACCCGATCAAGCGCCTTCAGCGGCTACGGCCATGGCGGACAGGCCAGGAGCTTCTCGTCACGCGGAAGCGCCAGCATGGGCGGCGGAGGATCTCACGGTGGCGGTGGCGGGCATCGGTAATCGAAGTTCCGTTATGTTCCTAAAACTAGTCGGTAAAATTTGGAAATGGAGAGAAGCCATATGCGGCGAACATTCGACGAATTTCATTGGTTCAATCTTCCTAAGTTAGCCGTGGTCGCTGTCCTTTTGGCAGTGTGTTTTCCCACCCGCTCCATGGCGCAGCAACCGGGCCAGAAGACATTTTCATCGCCGGAAGACGCCAGCAACGCACTGGTCACGGCAGCGCAGGGCAACGACGAAAAAGCCATGCTCGATATTCTCGGACCGGACGGAAAGCAAATTGTCTCGTCGGGGGACGAAACCGAGGACGCCCAGAGCCGCGCTAATTTCGCGCAGAAATATCAGGAAATGCACCGTCTGGTGAAAGAACCGGATGGAACCACTACCTTGTATATCGGCGCGGAGAATTGGCCCACGCCTATACCGCTCGTGAACAAAGGTAATTTGTGGTACTTCGAGACCGAGGCGGGCAAGAAAGAGATTTTGTACCGGCGAATTGGCCGAAATGAAATGTCGACCATTGCCGTTTGCCGGGAGCTCGTGGCGGCGCAAAAGGAGTACTACGCCATGCAGCACAACGAGTACGCCCAGAACATCTTTAGTGATGAAGGGCAGCACAATGGCCTTTATTGGAAAGCGGCTGAGGGCGAACCCCAGAGTCCCATCGGGCCGCTGGTGGCACGCGCCGTTGCCAAAGGCTATCCCAGGAGCCTAGAAGGCGCTCCGACTCCCTACCTCGGTTACTATTACCTCATCCTGACGCGTCAGGGCAAAAACGGCCCAGGCGGCGCGAAAAGTTACCTCGTAAACGGCAAAATGACCGAAGGCTTCGCTTTCGTAGCCTATCCAGCGGAATACAGGTCGTCGGGCGTGATGACATTCGTCGTTAACCAGGATGGAGTTGTGTACGAGAAGGATCTCGGCAAGAAGACCGATGCTCTGGCCAAAGCTATGAAGGAATACAACCCCAACTCCAGTTGGCAAAAGGCTGACGAGCAGCAGGAGGAGACTACGGGCGACCAGAGCAAGTAAAAGGTAGTCTGTCGCTGCACTCGCTGTTTGCTGGGCTTCGTTTCCGCGACCTTGGCTGCGGAAAGTTTCCGATCCCGGTGTGGCTCGGTGCGCGGGGCACCCGAGTTGAGTTCACAAACTTCTCCGATCGCTGCACCACAGGTAGTACAAGGTACGGGTAATATCTGTTTCGGGGTGAGTTCCATGGTTTTCACCATCACATAATGCAACGTTCCGCAGCCGGAGAATGCCCAATATTTGCTCATTTTCAGCACACTTGCAGATGGGCTGGTTTAGTTCAGGGAACCTGAAAGAGGAGAGGGTGGTAAGTAACCCAATTTCATAAGCCTTCCACTACTGCTTTGATGAATGTGGCGGATCAAAGCCGCTGCCGCTCCCACTGCAGCCGCGGTTTGTCTTCTCGCTCTTTGTTGTTCCTCGCGGGCTTTCTGGGCTTGGGTCAGCGGCGGATTCGGCGGCGCCTCGGGCGGTTGCACCGGCTGCGCTTTTGGTTGTTGAGCAGTTGTGCACCCGGTGGCCGGTCGGGCTGCTATTGAGCGGGGAACTGCGCGGCATAGGCATAGGCGGCAGTGTCCTAAACGATTCGCAGGAGCCCAGTTCATTCACGCTGCCCAAGCACTAGGTAGGCGTGATATCTTTCTGTTATTCATCACTGGACGTGCGGGATGGGGTTTCCTCTGGAGTTCCACTTCTCTGTCCCGCCTCCAGTGCCATCAGCGCACTATTAGGACACTACCGGCATAGACTACCATCAGAAACCCGTCATGCTACGATACGATGTATGTTTGACACCCAAGCCAAAAGGGCTTGATTTTCAGGAGTCTTGCTATGGCCCGCGCCAAGCCGAAAGTTGTTCGCACCTCGCTCGCCAAGGCCCCGACAGGAATTCAGGGACTCGATGAAGTTACAGGCGGAGGTCTGCCGAAAGGCCGTGTCACGCTGGTGTGTGGCAGCGCAGGATGCGGCAAAAGCTTACTCGCGATGGAATTTCTGGTGCACGGCGCTGTTCGATACGGCGAACCTGGAGTCTGCATGGACTTCGAAGAGACCGAGGCGAAGCTGACGGCCAACGTCGCATCGCTGGGTTTTGATTTGCGTGAGCTCACCAAACGCAAGAAGCTAGTGGTGGATTACGTTTCCATTGACCGACACGAGATTGCCGAGACGGGAGAATACAACCTCGAGGGTCTGTTCATCCGGTTGGGCCACGCGGTCAAAGCGATCAAAGCAAGGCGCGTTGTCCTGGACAGCATCGAGGCACTTTTTTCCGGATTAGCTGACTCGACGATACTGCGAGCGGAACTCCGTCGGCTGTTCCGTTGGCTGGAAGAACACAAGCTTACCGCCGTCGTTACCGGCGAAGCGGGAGAACACACGCTGACCCGTCACGGGCTGGAGGAATACATCGCCGACTGCGTGATCGCGCTGGACCACCGGGTAACGGAACAGATTTCCACGCGCCGTTTGCGAATCGTCAAGTACCGGGGCACTTCCCACGGCACCGATGAGTATCCGTTCCTGATCGATCGCGAGGGCATCTCGGTAGTGCCGCTCAGCTCACTGGCACTCGCCCACAAAGCACTGACCGACCGCGTGTCAACGGGAATTCCGGCTTTGGACGAGATGATGGAAGGTAAGGGGTTCTTCCGTGGAAGCAGTGTGCTGGTGTCGGGCACGGCGGGAACTGGGAAGTCCAGCCTGGCAGCGAACTTCGCCAGCGCCGCCTGCGCTCGCGGCGAAGATTGCCTGTATTTCGCTTTTGAAGAGTCTCCCAGCCAGATTCTCCGTAACATGCGCTCGGTTGGCCTTAATCTGGAGCGGTTGGTAAGAAAGCGCTTACTGCACTTCCACGCGATGCGGCCCACGAGCACCGGCCTGGAAGGACACTTGGCCGCTATTCACAAAATGATCGCCAAGCTTCGACCAAGGGTCGTGGTCATCGACCCGATTACGAACCTGGTTTCGGCCTCGGGCACTTATGACGTCAAATCGATGCTCATGCGCCTGGTCGATTTTCTGAAGGTGGAACAGATCACGTCGATGTTCACGAATCTGACATTTGCAGGAGACCCTCATGAGGGAACTGCGGCGGGCGTCTCCTCTCTCATGGACGCCTGGATTGTGTTGCGGGACAGCAAACCCAATGGACGACCAAGACGCGAGCTTTACGTTCTGAAATCCCGCGGCATGGCACATTCGCGCGAACCTCGTGAGCTAATCGTGAGTGAGAGAGGCATCGAATTGGGCACCGTGACGACGGATCACACGCTGCCCACGACCGTCGCAGGTTCAAGCCCAGTCAGGTCCGCCAAGTAGGAAGCTTGGCCCATCTGGACTAGACATCGAGTACCAATATGAAGAAGAGTTCAGCAAAGAAGCACCGCCCTGCCAAAAGTACCGGTAGTGACTTTTGGCGATTGCGCCTTTACATTGCGGGCCAAACCCCTAATTCGATTGCTGCGATTGCCAACCTCAAGACGATTTGTGAGGACAAGCTGCGGGGCAAGTACCGTATCGAAGTGGTCGACTTGCTGGAGAAGCCGCAACTGGCCAAGGGCGATCAGATCATCGCCATTCCGACCCTGGTAAGAAGGCTCCCGCCGCCGGTCAAGAAAATCATTGGGAACCTCTCAAAAACCGAGAGTGTCATTGTGGGGTTGGATCTTCAGCCGGCGCGCTGAAGTAAGGGCGCAAATAGCAGATGTCTAACAAGCGAGCGCGTTCCGATGGCCGAGTCCTCCAAGGAGGGCTGCCCGGCAAAGTCGCTGCGCCGAAAGGATCTCGCAGAAGCCTCGGACCTTCTCCACGCAAACTGCCGCCATCTACCCCTCCGGATCAGCAAACCAAGCTCCTCGCTCGGCTCGAAACGGCGGAGGAAACTCTACGCGCCATCCAGTCCGGCGAAGTGGATGCTGTGATGATTTCCGGTCGTCGCGGAGAGCAGGTGGTTTCTTTGAAGGGCGGCGAACCCGCTTATCGCATGCTGGTGGAGGCCATGAGCGAAGGCGCGGCGACTCTGTCCCGGAATGGCGCTGTGCTCTACTGCAATCGCAGGTTTGCAGAACTGATTTGCAGGCCACCTGGGAAGATTGTCGGAATTGCGGTTCAGTCGCTGGTTGCGGAAACAGAGCGAGGCCGATTTGAAACTCTGCTTGCCGAGGCTCAGAAGGCGGTTGCGAAAGGCGAATTCAACCTGTGTTGCACAGATGGAAGTCTGATTCCGGTCTATTTGTCTGTTAACCAGTTTCGTGGATACAAGGGCCACGCCCTGGGCATGGTGATAACCGATCTGAGCGAGCAAAAACGCAAGCAGGCCGCGGAAATCAAGCAGGCCGAAGCGATGCACCGGCTCCTTCTGGAACACGAGCTTTCGGCGCAAGAGGAGGAACGGCGCCGGATTGCGCGCGAATTGCATGACGAAGCCGGTCAGTTGCTGACCGCTCTTTTGGTCGGCCTGCGTACCCTGGAAGACGCTCGAAAGCTAGCAGATGTTAAGGCACAAGGACATCGGCTACGCGAAATCACTGCCCAGGCCATCGACGAAGTCGGACGGCTTGCCCGCGGGCTTCACCCAACGGTACTGGACGACCATGGCCTGGGTGTTGCCCTCAGCCGATACGTTACCGAGTACACAAAGACCCACAACATAGCTGTGGATCTCAAACTTAATGAACTTGACTTGAGCACCCTGCCGTCAGCAGTCCAGATCGGGTTGTATCGCATTCTCCAGGAAACCCTGACCAACGTAGCCAGACATTCGGGAGCCAAGGCGGTCAGCATTAGATTCGCGCGTTTGGCCACGGCTTTGGAGGTAACAGTAGTCGATAACGGATGTGGCTTTGACGCCAAGGCCGTGGCTGTCTCCTCGCGCCGCCTGGGGATTCAGAGTATGCGAGAGAGAGCGGCAATGTTGGGCGGAACGATCAGTTTCACATCGAAGAGCAACGGGACCAAGATTCTGGTGCAAGTCCCACTTGCCAACCAGGGAGCCCAGCCCTTGGTGAGGCGGAGGAGCACCTGAAAATGCCAGCGCGAACGCACAAGATCCGAGTCATGATCGTGGATGATCACGCAATCCTCCGCGCCGGACTGAAAATGCTGGTCAATGCCCAGGCCGATATGGAAGTTGTCTCGGAAGCTCCCGATGGAGAGAAGGCGGTTCAAGCGGCACGGGACACGAGACCGGATGTGGCCTTGCTGGACCTCACCATGCCTCGGGTTGGGGGTATGAAGGCGCTGCAGGAGATAGCGCGAAACTGCCGCGAAACCCGGGTGCTCGTCCTCACGATGCACGATGACCCTGCGTACTTACGATCGGCACTGGCTGCCGGCGCCTCTGGCTACCTGTTGAAAAGGGCGGTGGATGCGGAGCTGCTTGCCGCCATACGAGCGGTGCATCGCGGAGGGGTCTTCGTGGACCCGCGTTTGGCCAGCGTTCTTGTCCAGGACGTGCTGGCGAAGAGCGGTACAAGAGCTGGTTCCACACGGCCTGTAAACATCCTTAGCGACCGGGAGCTGCAGGTGCTCAGACTCGTGGCGCGGGGTTACACCAGTGCACAAATAGCCAAACAGATCTTTGTGAGCGTGAAAACTGTCGAGACGTATCGTTCACGTTTTGCTGAGAAGCTCGGACTTCGGACGCGCAGTGATGTGATTCGTTTTGCCGTGCAAATGGGTCTATTGACGCCAGAGACGCTGGAGAGTGAGTCGGGCCGCGAGGCTCGGTAGGAATTTTGTTTCAGGCCGCGTTTCTGCCCCGATATTTAGCGCACATGCGCCTCTTGTCCGGGTTTTCCCTGACAAATCCATTCATTATTAGCAGCATCCCCGATACCCCGCTTATTCCATTTGCAGCACACTGTTGTTCAAGCTCAAAAAGTGTAGCTTCCCCGCGAACCCAGGTTACAAGCTGGTCAACGGCGATTGGAGAACAAAGCCATGAGAGCCACATTAAATGTCTGCCGCCCACCGCCGAATTCGGGAATTTCTCTGGTTGGGATCAAGAAGTTGAGCCCGGCCTTTGACGCTGAGACCTTTCTCGCAAAAGCCGGCGTCGGCAAGACAGTTGTTAATCTGAAAAAGAAAGACGGCGCCTTTTCACAAGGCGACCCAGCTAACACTGTCTTCTATGTTAAGAAAGGCCAGGTGAAGCTTACCGTCGTCTCCCCAAATGGCAAGGAAGCAACCCTGGGCATGTTGAGTGCGGGAGACTTTTTCGGAGAAGGTGGCCTGGCTGGACAGCCCTTGCGCATGGGCTCTGCAACCGCCATGACGGACTGCGAACTTCTGCGCATCGATAAGCAGGAAATGATGCTGGCGCTACATCGGGAACACGCGTTCTCGGATCTGTTCGTAGCGTATCTGCTGGCGCGGAACATCCGATACGAAGAGGATTTAGTCGACCAACTCTTCAATTCCAGCGAAAAGAGGCTAGCTCGGATTCTTTTGCTGCTCGCTCATTTTGGCAAGGAAGGCAAACACGAGACTGTAATCCCTAAGCTCAGTCAGGAGACGCTCGCAGAAATGATAGGCACAACCCGGTCCCGGGTCAGCTTTTTCATGAACCGGTTCAGGAAGCTAGGCTTCATCGACTATGAGGGCGGGAGTGGGCTGCAAGTTCATAGCTCACTTCTAAATATCGTTCTCCACGACTAGATACAATCAGTGCCGTTTTTGAACCAAAAAAGGAGATTTCCGATTCAATGGGCTGGCGAGTCGAGGCACGGCGCGGTAAGACGCGGCGCGGCGTAGTCAGTCTCGGCCAGTCTCGGCAGGCTCGGTAAACCCGAGGAGGCTCGGTCAGCGAGATGCACTCGGAAAATCGAGAAAGCAGCCTCTGACCGAGTTTTTGCGGACTTCTCGATTTAGACTGGGCAGCATAGGCGGATTCCTAAGTACGCAAGCTCGTCAAGCCAACCAAGGCTTTCTGCTCCCGGGCGTCGCACCAGATTGATCTCGACCAGTTCCTGTCCGGGGAATTCTCAGCGGCGAGGTGCTGACAATCATCAACGATGACCCCGAGACTCCTCTTACACAAGAAGACTATCCGCCCGGAAAGTTAATCGCTCTGACCGACCCCGTCAACTGGGACTCTGAATTAGGACTTCAATCCCTGCCGAGTTGCCAGCGGTTCGGAGGATTTCGCTGTAGTCCCCGAACGTACCCGAATTGTTTAATTGTTTTTCAGAACAGAGCAATTTTGAACATCGCGCCGTCCTGGATAAGCGCACCATCTCTGTAGACAGGCTACAGGGTCACGGTTGGGAATTGTGCCGGTCAAACTAGGCATCGGATGATCGTCGCCTCTTTCCCCTCGAGCCACTTCCCGGGAGCGATATCATGTTCAAACACTCGGCTGCAAACGCAAACAAATCTCTGGAACCGCCGTTGCCCTATCCAGGAGCGACGCCTGACGCGGAGCGCGCCCAGAAGCCACCGCTGCCCGAGCCTCCATATGAGCCTTACGCCAAGAAACCAGTGCTGCCTGGGCCTCCGTACAAACCTTATGCCCAGAAGCCAGCTCTGGCTGAGCCTCCGTATGAGCCTTACAAGGGCATGTAGCCGCCGAGCGACGGTCTTTGATAATCGGAAACTGAGTTTGGCTCGCAGCGGACCGTCTCTTCTCAACAAAGTCTCTGTTTCACGGCGATGAGCACTTTTGCTCAGACGAATGCCAACTGGAGTGCTAACGTCGAGGTGTGCTTCCAGCTGAATCGCCGAGGAACTGGAAAGTCGCTTGCCGCTTTGTCGGATCGAGCTATGGTGAAGCGAATTGCACCAATCCGGGTCATTTTCTTTTCCCTGTTGGCTGCTTGCGGGGCCTTGTGCCAGAACGAACTTCCTTCAGCTGATTTGCTTCAACGGGGCTGCTCAAACTCACCCGAAGTGCAGTGTCAGGAGATGCGTACGTGGAGATCACTGCCTGATGCTCCGTCGGCGCAGCTTCCAACACAACCAGAGAAATTTCAAACGTTCGTCGATCAAGCTAGCGAGACTTTAACACTCGGCGCGGTTGGCATCACCGCGGGCTTAATGGGTAAAACAGAACCGGGCCACGTCACTTTCGGATTGCAGCCCGGCTTTACCGTTCCCTACGAAGCGGCATTTACTCAAAAAGAGTCCCGCAGCTTTCTTGGTAAGCACCCGTATCCGTCTTTGCTCAAGCAAAACCTGCGTTATCACCCTTCGACCAGCGGCAGCTTTATGGGCCGGGCCACTTACGCGGCTTCGCGCATTTTTATTACGCGTGATGACTCCGACCATGGGAGGCTGAACACTTCGTATTTCCTCGCGGTGCTGGCTTCGGTCGCTATCGACAATTCTCACCGTCCATACTGGGCGCGATCCGCTTCAACTTCAACGACGTTCAGCGATTTTGGTTCGACAATTGGCAGCGACGCGGGGATCAACCTCCTCCACGAGTTTGGCCCTGGCATCCGGCAAATGGTCAAGGGCCACGCGCCGAGGTTCGTGTCTCGGATCGAAGAACGCATCACCAACGACCAGACCTCCAGGGAAGTCGCGTCCACTCCGACAAGATAATGTCCCGTCGGTTAGCCCACGAGAGCAAGCAGACACTGACCTGCCACTCGCGTACGGCGTTTATTTTTTTGACCAAGCCGCTCAGGTTCGAGGTGCGCAGTCGGCGCCAATGACCGCGAGGGAAGGTTTTTCAAGGAGGCTAGGGGTTCGAAACAATGCGTCGCTTGATTTGCAAAAGGTGGCGTAAACCATGCACAACGGAAGAATGCTGTCAAAAGCGGAGGGATCATTTCATCGATCAGAAGTGACTGGAACCGTGCACTAGGACTGTTTTTTCACCGCGCTTTTCACCTCGACGGTGCGTTCTCCACCGACGCTGTGCAATAGTGACCAGTTTTCCTGGGGGCGTGCTGTCATAGTGCTAGTTGGGACTGATCTTGATGGTCTGAGAATGACGGCAAGTCGCCGTGGAGACTAGGAAATGTCTGCAGAAAATTCAGTTGTCGCGGTTTATCACACTCATACGGATGCGGATCAAGCAGTGAAGGAGCTTCAGCGTGGCGGAGTCGACATGCGCAAGTTATCGATCGTCGGTAAGGGCTATCACACCGATGAGCAGGTAGTCGGCTACTACAATACCGGCGACCGCATGAAATATTGGGGCAAGATGGGCGCATTCTGGGGAGGCTTTTGGGGGCTTTTATTCGGTTCCGCTTTTTTCATGATTCCAGGCATCGGCCCGATCTTAGTGGCTGGACCGGTGGTTGCCTGGATCGTGGGAGCGTTGGAGGGTGCGGTGGTGTTCGGAGGGTTGAGTGCTCTGGGGGCTGGCCTCTACAGTATCGGAATTCCTAAGGACAGCATTGTGAAGTACGAAGCAGCGCTCAAGACCGATCAATTCCTGCTGATCGCCCACGGGACGTCTGCGGAAGTTGCCAAGGCGAAGAACATCATCGAAACCACGCATCCTGCCTATTGCGCACTGCACACAGCCGAAGCAGTAGCAGCATAGCAAGCGTTCCCGCGAGTAGCCGTGGGCGAGGCTGTCTCAAGGGGTCTTGCCCGTTGCTTTGTGTTCTCGCCGCAGTGGCTAGGGCAACACCTCAGAGCGGAAAGTTGCAAGTCGTATTGCCGCGCTCACGGTAAGCGAGTCCTTCCAGACAGTAAGCGCGGGACAAGCTGTTCGACAAGTTGATGGGGACCTTGGCGCAAAAAATCTTCACACCATCTGACGAGAGGGTCATGAAAGTAAGTCCTCTGGCAGGCAAGCCGGCCGAAGCATCGATGCTGGTGAACGTACCCAGACTCGTTACGGCCTACTACACGGAGGTGCCTGATCCTTCTGTGCCGGAACAAAGGGTTGCCTTCGGCACCTCAGGACATCGTGGTTCCGCATTCAAGAAGGCTTTCAATGAATGCCATATCCTCGCCATCAGTCAGGCCATTTGCCTGTACCGGAAGCAGAAGAAGATCGATGGCCCGCTGTTTCTCGGCATGGACACGCATGCGCTCTCGGTGCCAGCTCTTGCCAGCGCGCTTGAGGTGTTGGCGGCAAACGGAGTGGAAGTCATGTTGGCGAAAGGGGATGAATATACCCCGACCCCTGCCGTTTCCCACGCGATTCTTACCTACAACCGCGGGCGCAAGACAGGACTCGCCGACGGCATCGTCATCACGCCGTCACACAATCCGCCCCATGACGGCGGGTTCAAATACAATCCCCCCAACGGCGGGCCGGCGGAATCCGCGGTCACCGCCTGGATCGAGGCGAAGGCCAATGAGTTTCTCGAGAATGGCCTTCTGGGTTTGAAAAGGATTGCTTTCGAGAAAGCTCTTCGCGCCTCCACGACGCACCGGCACGACTACCTCAATGCATACATTACTGATCTCGCCAACGTGCTCGACATGGATGCTATTCGTGGCGCGAAGATCAGCATGGGAGTAGATCCCCTCGGCGGCGCCGGGGTCCACTACTGGGGGCCGATTGCCGAGCGCTACGGGTTGAACCTCACGGTCGTGAACGAGGCCGTCGACCCGACTTTCCGTTTTATGACTGTGGATTGGGACGGCCAGATCCGCATGGACCCATCCTCACCGTATGCGATGCAGCGGTTAATCGGCCTGAAGGATCGCTTCGAGATCGCCTTCGCATGTGATACCGACCATGACCGGCACGGAATCGTTACCCGAAGCGCGGGATTGTTGCCGCCCAACCACTACCTTTCCGTCACCATCTTCTACCTCTTCCAACATCGCCCGAAATGGCGCAAGGAAGCGGCGATCGGCAAAACGGTGGTGAGCAGCCAGATGATTGATCGTGTCACCGCGAAGCTTGGCCGGAAGCTCTACGAGGTACCGGTGGGTTTCAAGTGGTTCGTGGATGGCTTGCTCGACGGTTCGCTTGGCTTCGGCGGCGAAGAGAGCGCGGGTGCGTCGTTCGTCCGTCTGGACGGCGGCGTGTGGACGACGGACAAAGATGGAATTGTCCCAGCTTTGCTGGCGGCGGAGATCACAGCGCGGATGGACCGCGATCCTGGCGAAATCTACCGCGAACTCACGCGCGAGTTCGGCGAGCCTGTTTATGACCGCGTTGAGGCGCCTGCTACACCGGAACAAAAACAGATTCTGGGAAAACTCTCGCCGCAGCAGGTCCGGTCCACCGAGCTGGCGGGGGAAAAGGTTCAGGCCATTCTCACACGCGCGCCGGGCAACGACGCTCCCATCGGCGGACTGAAGGTGGCGGCGGAGAGCGGATGGTTCGCGGCGCGTCCGTCTGGAACTGAGAACATCTACAAGATTTATGCGGAAAGCTTCCGGGGAGCGGATCATCTGCGCCGCATCCTGGAGGAAGCCCAGACGATTATCAGCGAGGCTTTGACGGCGGTGCCGGAGCGGACCAAAGATCGCACGTTGTCAGCACCTCATCAGGAGAGCGAAGCCACGGAAGAGTGGCGTAACGAAGGAACCCCTAACTGATGCATTCAAAGATTCGGTTCAGAACAAATTCGGGGGAGAAACCATGAGCAAACAAACAGGTGTCAACCACCCGATATACAACCTTCTACCCACGGAAGTCGAGGGATTCGACTCCCTGGCAGAACTCGCCTTGGATATGCATTGGTCGTGGAATCATGCCACCGACGGAGTGTGGCGTACGCTTGATCCCATATTGTGGGATCTCACTCAAAATCCCTGGGTTGTCCTGCAGACGGTCTCGCGCGACCAACTCGAGCGCGTGCTGGCCGATCCTGCCTTCCGTAAGAGCGTTGCTGACCTGCTGCGAAGCAAGCGACAGGCGATGGAGACGCCGGCATGGTTTCAGCAAAAGCATCCGCAAGCTCCGTTGACCTGCGTCGCGTATTTCAGCATGGAGTTCATGTTGAGCGAAGCTTTGCCTATCTACTCGGGAGGACTTGGCAATGTGGCCGGCGATCAACTCAAAGCTGCCAGCGATCTGGGTGTGCCAGTGGCGGGCGTGGGACTGCTCTACCAGCAGGGCTATTTTCGCCAGGTGATCGACAAGAACGGAGAGCAACAGGCTCTTTACCCGTACAACGATCCTGGACAGTTGCCCATCACGCCTTTGCGCCAACCAAACGGCGAGTGGTTGCGGTTGGAGATCGCCTTGCCGGGATACTCGGTCTGGCTGCGCGCCTGGCAGGCCCAGGTCGGCAGAGTGAAGCTTTACCTGCTGGACAGCAACGACGCGGCAAACTTCCCCGCTCATCGCGGGATTACCAGCGAGCTCTATGGAGGCGGCACGGAGTTGCGCCTCGTACAAGAAATGCTGCTCGGCATTGGCGGATGGCGGTTGCTCAGCGCGCTGGGCATCAAGCCGGAAGTCTGTCACTTAAATGAAGGGCATGCGGCCTTCGCCGTGTTGGAGCGCGCCCGCACATTCATGGAAGAAACCGGGCAGCCATTCGACGCCGCACTGGCAGCCACGCGAGCGGGGAACCTGTTCACTACCCATACGGCAGTCGCTGCCGGTTTTGATCGTTTCGCTCCAGCCCTCATTGAGCAATACTTCGGTCATTATGCCGCGCAGAAGCTCGGCATTCCGCTCCACGATTTGCAGGCTTTAGGCCGCCAGAATCCGGACGACGCGTCGGAGAGTTTCAACATGGCCTATCTGGCAATCCGGGGGAGCGGGGCGGTGAATGGCGTGAGTCGCTTGCACGGGAAAGTCAGCCGACACCTGTTTCTCCCTCTCTTCCCGCACTGGCCCGAAGAAGATATCCCGGTCGGACACGTGACCAACGGAGTTCATGTGCCAACTTGGGACTCGGCTCCCGCCGACGATTTGTGGACGGGAGCCTGTGGCAAGGGGCGGTGGTTGGGGATGACGGAGAACCTGGAGCAGGATATTCGGCGAGTCTCTGACTCCGTGCTCTGGAAATTTCGCGCCGCCGCCAGCAAGTCTCTTGTTGAATACGCTCGCAAGCGACTATCTCGACAACTGGCTGTCTCAGGCGCTTCGGCCGAGGCGGTCGACGGTGTGAAGCATCTCTTTGATCCCAACGCATTGACACTGGGCTTTGCACGACGTTTCGCGACCTATAAGAGACCGAACTTGCTGCTGCACGACCCAGAGCGGCTGCTTCGTCTTTTGATCAATCCTCACTGTCCGGTGCAACTCATCATCGCCGGAAAGGCGCACCCGGCTGACAAGGAGGGAAAGGCTTTGATCCAGCAATGGGTGCATTTCATCCGGCGGCCCGAGACACGCCCCCATGTGATGTTCCTCAGCGATTACGACATGCTTTTGACCGAGAACCTGGTGCAGGGGGTGGATGTCTGGATCAACACACCACGGCGGCCCTGGGAGGCTTGCGGGACGAGTGGCATGAAGGTGCTCGTCAATGGAGGCATCAATCTATCCGAGTTGGACGGGTGGTGGGCAGAAGCGTACACGCCTGAAGTGGGGTGGGCATTGGGAGATGGCCAGGAACATGGCGACGATCCCGCTTGGGACGCGGTCGAAGCCGATGCGCTCTACGGCCTGCTAGAGCGGGAGGTAATCCCGGAGTTTTATACCCGAGACCAGAGCGGTATCCCCACCGCATGGGTCAAGCGGATGCGGGAAAGCATGGCACGACTGACACCGCGTTTCTCCGCCGACCGTGCGGTGCGCGAATACACCGAGCAACATTACGTTCCGGCTGCAGCCGCCTACCGTGAGCGTGCAGCGAACAAAGGGGCGGTGGGCAAGCAAGTGGTCGATTGGCAGCATACAGTGGATCGGAAGTGGGGAGCGTTGCGCTTCGGAGACTTGCGGGTTGAAACCAACGAGGATCACCACGTGTTTGAAGTCGAGATCTTTCTGGACGATCTCGATCCGAACGCGGTGCGAGTTGAGCTTTATGCGGACGGAATCAACGGCTGCGATCCCGTACGGCAGGAAATGAAGTGGGCGCGACTGCTTCTCGGTGCATCTTACGGCTGCGTCTACCACGCGACGGTACCCGCTGCACGTCCAGCGGGAGACTACACGGCGCGGGTGACGCCGCACTGCGACGGCGTTGCGGTCCCACTGGAAGACGCTCGAATCCTATGGCAACGATGATCCAATCGACGGGGGAAACCACGATGAAGAAAGCGGCTCCAATCACCGGCTTGTTTCTGGACATCGGCGGCGTCCTGCTCACCGACGGGTGGGACCATCATGCCCGCAAGCGGGCGGCGAAGAACTTCAAGCTGGAGTGGGCCGAGATGGAGGGTCGGCATCAACTCACCTTTGAGACCTACGAGGAGGGAAAGCTCACGCTGGAAGAATATTTAGCCCGGGTGATCTTCTACCAAAGGCGGCCGTTCACCCGGGCTCAGTTTCGGCGCTTCATGTTCTCGCAATCGAAACCTTACCCCAAGATGATCGAACTGGTCGCTCAGCTCAAGATTCGGTACGGGCTGAAGATCGCCGTGGTCAGCAACGAAGCCCGGGAATTGAATGCGTACCGGATTCAAAAGTTCAAACTGGATGGATTTGTGGATTCTTTTGTCTCCTGCTTCGTCCATGTTCGCAAGCCCGACGCGGACATCTTTCGGCTTGCGCTCGACATCGCCCAGGCGCCAGCGCGGCAGGTCCTCTATATCGAAAACACCCCGATGTTCGTCCAGATCGCGGAAGGTTTGGGAATTCGAAGTATTCTTCACACCGATTACAAGTCCACGTGCGCAAAGCTGGCTTCACTGGGATTGCAGAATGACGAAGGGTTCACCCATGAAACCAGCTAACCCACGCATCCTGACGATCAATGGCGGTTCGTCGAGCATCAAGTTTGCGCTGTTCGAGGCTGGTGACGCTCTGCAACGGATTCTGGAGGGCGGGATTGAGCGGATTGGACTGCCGCAGGCCACCTTGCGGGTAAAAGGCTTGAATCAGGCGGACAACTTTTCGCGGCTGGTGCCGGCGCCAGACCCACACGGCGGCTGCGGCCGAGCGTCGCCGCAACCTATCCAATTGCACGGACGGTCTCGGGGTCTGCAACCACGCAATGCTGGACCACAATGAAGCGATTGCGGTGGCCGAAGGTGAGCGCCAGCGCAACGTCTTTGACTGCGACGAGGGGTACGATAACTGCGACCGTGCCAAGCTAACCGCGGCGGAAACTCGTTCTGTGGACAGCTCTGCAAAGCAGCGCAATTTTTCCAACTGCGATAGTGGCCTCGGTCGCTGCGAGCTCGCCCAGTTAACCTTAAGCAGGGTCACAGGCTATTGCCGCTCCCACAGGAAGGGAGAGACAACGCCCGATTATCGGCTCAACCACGCACGCTCCGTATCAGACACGCGGACAGCCTCAACTTCTCCACTGCGAAATCAATCTCGCCGTTCCGAAGCCTCTCCCATTCTGCCTTCGACTCTGAGTTATTTTCATGAAATTTCGCGGGCCGCAGGCCCTAATTGACACGCGGGACAGCCTGAAATCGCCACGGTGTGCAGCCGAACACCGAGTAATTGATTGGGCATCCCGCTCCCCTTCACGGGGAGTCTGAACTGGTAATCATGATCGCAGTTACGACCGAAGAGATGCATGGGTCGGACTGAGTTCCTGACCTGAGACGATTACGAGCGAGCCTTGATTGGTATGGCAGTTCTTCAACGAGAGCGAAAGGGCGCGCTTTTTCGGAGTGCACGGATGGGTATGTTCAAAAAGTGCTTGACAGAGTCGACATTGTCAGAGACGCGATTTTATCGCAAGTCGGACCTGGGGCTGCGTTGCGCTCGGATGGTTTCCCGGTTGCCGACCATCCAGGAGTGATTCCCTCTTCTCCGGAATTCAGTCTTTACCGGGCGGGCTGTGTCACCGCATTCATTTGAAGACTGACCGCAGTCTGTGCTAACAGTCTGCCGTTTGCCGATGCGCCCGTCTTCATGGCGATCTTTGTTTTTGCTAGTATTACTCCCTCAAAGTGCGCCGTCGTTCCAATGGCTACAGCACCAGAAGTCTGCCAGAAGATGTTCTTGGGCAGTGCGCCGTGTTTCAGGATCATCTTCGTAGCGTCGGCCTGGGTAAGGGCTCCCGCTATCTGGAATATCCAGACAGCGTTTGGGCCACCCGAGAGCGTGACATCCTTTGATATTGAAACGCCGGCACTCCATTTGTAGAGGCCGGGAACGAGGGTTAACCCGCCAATCTTTCCGCCTCCCAGATTAGTAAAATTGGGATTTTTTCGTCCGGCGGCGTTGGTGTACGCGATTTCCATGTCGTCTACAGCCTTTGTGAGTAAGGTGGGGTCAGTCACCCTGCATGGAAGAGGACCCGCCTTATTAACGGAGTAAATTGTCCCTGTCATCATTTCTATACATCTCACATGGATAGCAGCCCCGGTGATTGGACTAGCTCCAACATCCCCGTTGATAGCAGATGGAAAGACGTCTGTGATCCCTGATTTGGTCAGAATCGCGAAAGGGCTTGCTGCTCCAAGGGCTACCGGTGTCTGTCCGGTAAACTCGACGGCGTTGGTCGTAAATCTCCATGCAACGGGATTGGCCATTGCAACTCCAGCTGCGTTCTTGGCCGCCGTCGTAACCGCGGCGGTATAGCTGGTATTCGGGTTGAGAGCGGACGAGGTTGGCGCAAAGATTGCCACAGTGTTTGCGGCATTCATGACGACGGTGCCGGGTACGTCGTTTCCGGTTGTCTCCCTGACCGTAAACGTAAGCGAATCTCCGGCCGCGGGCGAATTAACCGTTGCCGGATCCATCGGCTGGCTGAAGGTTGCGGTTACTGCGGTGCCAATTACAACGTTATCGCTGGTATTTGTGCTGGTCGGTACGTTCGTAGCCCTGTTGCTTGGGCTTGATGAAATCACCGTGGGTTCTGTAGCTGCTCCGACAAGAGTGCCGGGAGCAACGGTAACGCCGGGCTCAACGGAAGCAAAGGCCCTTCCGATTCCGCCAACTGCCAGCAAAACGGTGAATAGTAACGCCATAAACATCGGTGGTTTGTATGAGCTTTCGAATCTGGTCATTTTCTTTCCCTGCTTTCATGAGGCCCACACGGCACCGGTGGTTGGCCGATCCGTTACTTAGAATAGGTGGGGATCGCATCTCTATATTGAGGGCAAGCCAAGAGAGGAACTGTTCTAAAGTGACCACTTGCGGCAATTATCTTGCCAGTACGCATGCAGTCTACAAAACAGCATCACAGTGATGCAATAGACGTGATTGGCGTTCAAAGGCATGAGAATTGAAAGCTTACCAAATAGAGCGACAGGCCTCCGAATTCATGGTTGTTTCAAACAGGCGAAATTGAAAACATTTCGTACGAGTGCGGCGCTCATACTCACGACGCTCATGCTGGTGGTCGCGGTGGCAACTACAGGTGGCAACCGCACAAACCTACACCGACTTGTTCAACTTCGATGGAGGTGATGGACAAGACCCGCCAGGGTCTCTCGCCTAGGGGCGAGACGGCAACCTGTACGGGGCGACGGCACAGCGGCTAGCAGTGGGTCTATGGTCAACCCACAAGCCCACCTTTATGATCATCGGTTTCTCCTTTGTCCACTGGATAGGATCGCATCTCGGTTTCGCCTAACAGCCCTGAAGCGGCGTGGGGTTCGGCGGCCGCCTACAGTCATCTCCGCACTCGCGCCTGAAGCTATTCCAAGTTCGCCCGTTGATCAGATAGCCGGTCTTCATGCTCTCGAATCTGACCGACCAATTCCTTGATCTCTACGCCGCTAAACTCTTTCGATTCAAAGTGGGCTACGTAATCGGGTCTTCGACGCGTCGACTGTTCATCGAGCACAATCGCTCCGGGATCATCTCTTAGAAGTTGCGCCAGCATTGCGAATTTCGCAGCGTGTCGACCCGCCTTCAAATGAAGAACCTTTAATTCTTGCTCGCGGCGCTTTTCCTCTAGGACAGGTTGTCCAATCGTTTCGGCATTAGTCATGGCTTAACTCCGAGTGAGCGGACTCTCTAAGGATATTCAGCTTCAAATCCATGGAGACGTTGTGAGCAAACATTACCCGCTCTTCTTTGAGGCACGCCAATAGATTCGCTCACTTCCCTTAGCAATACTGTGCAGTATGGCTCATGTCATGGGGCGTCCTAGCCCTTCTGTTCTGAGAAAATGAGCCAGCTATTTCTTTACTTCTTCGCTGTTTAAGTCGAGCCCAGTCCGGAGAATGAACGCCGCCCAGAAGAAGAGCGGCCTCACTGAGCAAGCCAATCGAGGACTTCAGCAAGTCGCGGCTTTGGCGTGTCTTTCTCTCCCATCATCGCCACTGACCTTGCCAGGCGATTGTGATGCTCACGGGTATGACGAAGGAGTCGAGCTATTTCAAAAGACACTGGATGTGGATCCGCCACCCAAACGCACAAAAGACGCTACGGTCAATGTTGACCAGTAATCCAAAGGCCGAGGTCCGATACTGGACATCGAATCACTTTCGACGGTTAAAGAATTACCGAGTTTCCCGGCTAAAGCAACAAGTTTGATCTCACGGGTCTCGGACGTGTAGGCCAACGTATGTTTCGGGTCCCGACAACCTGGGTGATGATCGTTTTCCTGAGTGTCGTTTCTGTCTGCGCCAACGCGGCGCAGCGGCCGAGCGCTGGCGTGTCGGCCGCTTCTGCGGCTGCTCAACCCAAAACTCAGCCGCCATCGCAGGATTCACTATCCGATGATGCAGCAGCCGCGCGCCAACTCCTCGATCTCGCGAACCAAGCCCGCATACAGGCTGGCGTGCCGCCTCTGCAAATGGACCACACCTTGAACCAGGCGGCCAGTAGGCACACTTTACAAATGGCGGTCCAGCAGCAGCTTTCCTACCAGTTCTCCGGCGAGCCCTCCCTCATGCAGCGCCTGACAGCTGGCACCGACCTTTACCTTGACCAGGCCGGTGAAAGCATCGGCTTCGCCCCCACCGTCGACCAGGCCCACGAAGCGATCATGCAGACGGCCGTCTCCCGCAAGAACCTGCTGAATCCAGCGTTCGATCTAGCGGGGTTCAGCGTCGTTCGCAACGCCGGATTGCTCTACATCACAGAAGATTTCGGCCACGGCGAGCGCTCCCAACCTGCCGAGCAGGCTGACGACGCCGTAGTGCAGGCCGTAGCTGAGGCGCGAACTCAAGCAGGCGTGGGTTCGCTTCGCAAAACCTCAATGGCTGCCGCGCGCACTGCAGCCTGCTCCATGGCGCAAGCGGGCTCGTTGAATGGGCCTCAACTCTCCGGCTACCACGTGGTTCGTTACAGCGCGTTCTCACCCTCACAACTGCCGCCTGGCGCGGCCAGCGCCGTTGTCGGCAACGACGTCCGGGAGCTTTCGGTGGGAACCTGTTACGGCCAGACCAGCAGTAACACGCAGGGTATGTTGTACGTGGTGCTGGTGCTGAAATAACGGTTTCCAACGTTGAACTGTAATTGTCGGCAGATCCGAAAAAACGCCGATTGTGAGTTCGAACACTGTTGCCCGGCAATCAATCAAGCAGTTGAAAGATCATTGCGTTCCGGCAGGAAGTAGGACATACTCTGGAAATCAATTACCAACTGGAGGCAACATGAGATTCACGCTGGGACAAACCCTCGCTGCTGCGCTGCTCGCATCAGCAACGCTGATGTTCTCACAGGACGTAGCCAAGGACACGGATAAGGCGGCGAAGGACACCGGCCACGGCACCAAGGTGGCGGCCAAGGACACCGGGCACGCCACTAAGGTAGCCGCCAAGGATACCGCCAAAGGCACGGACAAGGCGGCCAAGAAAACTGCACACGGCGCCAAGAAGGTCGGAAAAGCTGCTGGTCACGGAGTGAAGGAAGGCGCTGGCAAGACCGCGGACGCGGTGAAGTAGTAGATCAAGTACAAGAAATAAGGGTGGTTTAGCCACTGCGGCGGTCATCTAACTGTTTGCCCTGGCAGACCCCAACCCAAGTAGAGCGAGGCATCAATGGCGAAATTTGGGCGCTTTGAATTCGGGAAGCAGGAACCTGCCGAGACCTACGAGGGCGACTACATGGAACTGGACGACAAAGGTTACGTCCGCATCTTTCGCGGGAGACCCGACTCATTCCCAGCGCTAACATTTGCTGCGTCGAGCTCCAGCTTGGTTAATGCTATTCATTTGGACAAAGGCCAAAGCGTGCGGGAGATCAACGGGGGCAAGAACACGATAGTTGCAAGCAAGCGAAAAGGACGTGATAGCGGACACGCTCGAACTGAATCCGCCCAAGAAGCCGAAACGAAGCGAGCGCTGGAGGACTACGGGAAGAAAGTGGGTAGTTAACCTCGTGCCTGACTATATGCGGGAGATATAACCGACATACCACAGCGGGCCATTGAGATGACGGAGCGTATAATCTCCGCTCGGGGGGAGACCCAAGCTGGATTCGCAGCAGCAGACTGGAACCCCGAAACAATTTAGGTGGTGAACTTGTACGAGAAGGTGAGGAGAAAACCATGAGAAAACGAACGATGAGTGTATTCGCTGTTTTAGGTTTAATGATCATGCTTTCGTCGCCGTCGCCTGCCGCGGGCCGGCATCCGCAAATCGAGGATGCGCTGCGTGCGCTGGCCAACGCAAAGCAACACCTGGAACAAGCCGCCCACGACTTTGGTGGACACCGCGTCGATGCCATCCATGCCATCGATGAGGCCGATCGGCAGTTGCGCGTCTGCCTGCAATATTAAGCGAACGCGGATTCTGAAGACCCATGATTATACGAGCAGCACGGGTCCCGGCGTGTTGCTCGGTTTGGGGCGCAAGTTCTGGGGGGCAAGGGGGTTTCTTGGAGAATGGAAGTATTCCCATGTTACGCCCAAATCTTCATTCTTTTTCGGTGTCGCTGGGCGACCATGTCCGCCCCCCCCGGCTCAATCGTAGGGAAGTGCACTGAGCAACGAGGACAAGAGTCGCGCACCGGCAACGGTCAGCGCGATCCCGCCGGCGATCAGCACCCCGCTGACGATTGGAGACAACCGTTCGCTGTGGCTAATCTGCACGCCGATGTTTGTACCCCCGATTTTGATGCCCTGCGCGGCGCTGTGGGGAATTGGTACGACCAAGAATGCGACGCCGAGCACAACCAAGAGCAGGCCTGCGAACAGCAACATTTTCATAAAGGGTTTCTTCTGTTGTCATGCGTCATACGAAGGCGGAGGAGCGTCCCATCCGCATCCGTGCAATTGCATGATCGTGGGCAACAACTGGCTGGCCAGACGATCCTTGGTGATGAAAGCGTCTACCAGTTTCAAGGTCTCCTCCGGAACATCCACCGCTCCGGAGAGCAGGATGATTGGCGCTTGTGGCTTAAGCCGCCTCATTTCGATAGCAACCTGTTGCCCGTTCATTTCGGGCATGAAATAGTCAACGATTACAACGTCAACCGAGTATATGGAGGCCAGTTCTAGTCCCTTGCCGCCGCTGGGAGCGGTCAGAACGGTATACCCAAAGCTTTCGAGGAAGGATTTCTCGCATTCCAGCACTTCCTCGTCATCGTCAATGCAAAGAAGTACTCCGCTGTGGAGTTCCGGATAAGCCGATAGGGGCATGGTTCACCGTCAATACCCCATTTTCGCCACTCAGTCTCAGGAAACTGTTCAAAATTGCTCAACTATGCTTTTTGCAGCAACACCGTTTGCCCGATCACTCTCCGTATCCGAGTCCTGTGAGCCAAGTATGTGCTAGGTTCCCTCGGAAACGACATCCGACACCTGGGCTGCCGGCCCGCTCTCGGTCGCCCTATAATTGTCGAGTGGCGGATTGGATTGTGTGCTCGTCCGTGACATGTCCCAGCTGTGGGGCTTGGGTTGTCGTTCAGGGGAGAACCACTGGAGGCACCAACAATAAGGACAGGCTCAGCACCACCTGTCCGGTGCCAGAGTGCGGGAAGGAGTTCGTATTCCAAGGAGGTGGGACTCGGGTATTTGAACTGCCCGTTTCCTTGTTGGAGCGTCGCCATTTCTACCGATCTGAACTGCAGTGAACCCAATTTGGTTCCTGCAGGTCCGGACCGAGATCCCGTTTTCCATGCCGCCAGGATGTCCCTTGTTGCCTTTATGTCCGCGGCCACGCTCTGATCCGATCAGCGGCACGCCCCCACTTAACGCTTTCATGAAACGGTGACGCTCGACGCCGTTCGGTTCCGAAGCTACGCACGCTAAATGTTGGCTTAAGTGCCAACCACGGTCCTATGTGAGACTCCAGACCTACAGCTTTCTTGGGTTATCCGAGAGGGCAGTGACCCGGAGACTCGGCGCTGAACCGCAGCGCAGGCATCGCCTAATGAGCGCATGGATACTCTCTCTCGAACCCGAGCATCGTAAGAACCGATGGGCCACCACCGAGGCATGAAAACCTTGGGAGATCCCTGGGTTCTGGTAGATACTCAAGCGGCTTGCGTTTTCAGTCGTTCTGCGTCGAAGCATTCTCCCTTCTTCAACGGAACCTTTCCCTCAAGGTAAAGTGCCATTGTTCAGCTGCTTTGCCTACACCCTCCGGTGGTTCTTCCTACCGCCACCCAGACCTGCAGTTACTTTCTCGCCGCCGTAGCGGAGCGAAGCCCTGCACAGCGCAGCGAAGCGGAGGCGGCGTCAGATCCAGCTTCGACCTTCTGCAGCGGGGTGCGCTCTCATAATGCATTGACCGGATCGTGAGCGTAATGCCCTGTTGTCGGAAGTTATCGGCAAACCACTAGCGACCAGAGCTTATGTCGCTTTTTTCGGCTATTGCAGCTTCGAGTAGTCCGCGAAGTTCAAATCACGGGTGATTGTGGCGCGGGTGACGGAACACGGCTAAATGCCATAGTTCACATTACGAAGCTCGTCTTTGTATGCGTCGCGCGCTTCCGTGGCTTTCGCGTGTGCGTCGTGCTCCCTGAGGTGGGCAGCGTCCCACTCCTCCATGGCGATCATCGAATGGTCGGGTGTCGCTAATGCTTCTTCCGCGCGGATCGTATCCACCCATTCATCGATGGCCTTTTTGTAGGCAAGGCGCAATTGATCAAGATCTGCTTTGGTCATAACCACTGCAGGTTAATGCTACGCCGGGCTTCGGTCAATTGTGTGAAGTGAATTTAACAAAAAATTAACGCAGCGGGCATCCTCACACCTGGCTTTTGTCCGCCTTACGCCGCACCAAGACTGCAGATGAGCAAAATGACTAACAAGTCGGCTCCGGCGTGCTGAGATTTCCTGTCCCTTATTGTCCCACCTGCAGCACGATGAAAGTGTTGGGCACAATTGACGGTCTAGGTTTCGGGTCCTGGGCCGTGGGCGCTGCTGGTGGCGCGAAATCTGCAGAGGCTGGCTTAAGTCCTTGCTGGCTGAGGGAGGCGCTTTGGCCGATGTGAAAAATGGCTCCTATTGCTTGTGATAACCGCCGCCGCTTTGTTTTTCAGGAACTACTTCCTCTGGTACGGGATGCTGTTTGCGTTCACGTCACATCTGGTCGTATTGCATCTGATTTTGGGCTCTTTCTTCCGTCGCTACGTTCCCGGCGTAGTCACGGCGGCATTGTTCCTGCTGCCGTCTGATTTCATGTTTTTCAACGCGGCCCGGGGTCTGTACTACGGCTGGCAGACCATTCTTCTTTCAGCGCTGACGGGGACCATCATTGCGGGTGTGAACCTGTGGCTCATGCACCGGGCGATGCCCGTTTTCGCGCACTGGCTGGATCAGTTTGCCAGAGAGAGATAATCACGATTGATGCGCGGGTGCTATACTGAAATTGAGGTAGTCACCACCTTCTCCTCTTTCAGGTTCCCTGAAACTAAGTCAGCCTATCTGAAGTTATCTCTCCTTAGGCTCTCAGGAAAGCCGCGTATCCCATGCATCCGAATGCGATCCTGCACGAAGTTCAGCAACTCTACAACGTGAGTGACCGTCTTGACTCGCTGGCGGAACAACATCCGCTCGTCTCAGAAGCACTCATCACCATCTCGGGAAGCGTTCGTAACACGGCAACTCTGCTGGAGTTACTGGTGGCGATGAAAATAGCGCCGCTCTCCGGACTAGATCCAGCAAATGCCTGATTTGTTCACCGGTGTCTTTGAGCTCTACACCCGGGATCACTTGCGCCTTTTGTGTCTGACGGTCAAACATCTACGGCATCTCCCGAAGCGCTCCGCCCGGCAATCCGCTTTCCATCCTTGGCGACGGCGACTCCCCTGAAATCGGGAGGACCCAGGGATTGCGGCTTCCCCGCTGCAGATCCATCTCGAGGCGGGCCGCCTCCGCGGCGGCGGCCAGTTTACAGAAAGGAAGTTATACCTACTCAAAACTGTGCAACTTTGAGCAGACGAGAAAGTAAGCACCCGTATAGAGTTTCTCAGTGCAAAGAATGTGATTTGCGTAATACGGAGAAGATTATGAAATTTGTCAAGGCTTTCTTGCTCGTTCTATCGTTGCTGGGGATTGGCGCTTATGCGCAACAACCTGATACCGATGCAGCGAAAATCAATCTCGGAACAGCTGACAAATTTGCCTTGCTGGGTGGCTCCGGCATCACCAATGTTAGTTCACAAACTTACATAATTGGTGATGTGGGCAGTTCTCCGACATGCACCGTAACTGGGCTCACGCAATCTCAAGTGAAGGGCCACTTGTACCTCAAATGCAACCGCGTGACGGCCCAGGCGCAGAAGGATCTGACTGTGGCCTACAATCAAGCGGCGGGCGCGACCTGCGACACCGACCTTAGCGGCAGGGATTTGGGCGGAATGCGACTCGGACCTGGAGTCTACTGCTTTTCGTCTTCAGCCGGATTGACCGGTACTCTGACGCTAGATGCTCAGGGGAATCCCGATTCGCAGTGGATTTTTCAGATCGGCAGTACGCTGACGACTGCCACCAATTCCAAAGTGGTTTTTGCCAAAGGGCACAAGCAACCGCAGCCGTTGTGCTGGGGCCAGGGTTTGAGAGGGTGCAATGTGTACTGGCAGGTCGGTTCCTCAGTTACCATTGGAGCCGGTAGCATTTTCGTCGGAAAGATCCTGGCGCTTACTAGCATCACGCTAGACGGCGGGACCTTTCGTGGCAAGGCGCTAGCCAGTAACGGTGCGATCACGATGTCTGCCCAGGAGACAGTTGACGGTCCGCCATGTGAACCGAAAACACGGTAACTAGCTTAGCTATTTGGGATCTGCAAAGGCAGTTGAGCCGCCATGCGTCGCCAAGCGCTGCGCCGGGCTACGGGCGGACAGTCACGGAAGGGGCACAAGCCGGGGCCGTGGCTGGGCGTGATTGACGCCATTCTGGAGGACGACGAGACCCAAGCCAAGAAGCAGCGGCATACGGCGAAACGGATCTTTGAGCGAGCGGTAGCCAGGATCTTCATTGACGCAAGAACTACCGCTGCCGCTTCAGTGGTGATGTCTACCGCTTCCGTGGCCGCTAGAATGAGCGCCTCCCCCCGAGTGCCCGCTGCCGAGATTCTTCCCGCCACTGAAGCTCTCCGGTGCGTGCCCGCCGCCAAACAGGTGGAAGCTGCTCGAATGCGCCGGCTTGTCGGAAGACCCCCGCAAAGCCCCTGCGCGCAGAGGCCCCAGAAGACCACGAAATCGGCGCGTCGGGCGCTTCGGGGAGTTCCAACGCAAGGAGGGGAAGTCTCGCGGGTGATTAATCTGCTCGGTTGAGTATTGCCGCATGAACCGCAACTTTTATCCCAGTTTGAGGTTCACATAGGTGGGCGTTTCAGACTAAACATGCCTAAAGGCCTTCACATACGGTTTAGAGAGTTCGGATGGGAATCGCGAATCTGACAAGGGGGTCCAAAATGCGCTATCTACAATATCTCGCTTTGCTGAGTGTGCTCATTCTTCCGGCGGCTTCCGCCCACGCAGGGGTTGCGGTTGGTGTTGTGGTTGGTCCGGGATACGTCGGACCCCCGCCGGCATGTGCGTACGGCTACTACGGCCATTATCCCTATGCGTGCGCACCGTACGGCTATTACGGTCCTGGATGGTTCGTTGGTGGTGTCTTTGTCGGCGCTGGCGCCTGGTACCACGGCTTCTACGGTCGCGGTTTCTACCGGCCCGGCTTTTACGGGCGCGGATGGTATGGACGCGGGTGGTATGGTCGAGGCTTTTACGGACGCGCTGGCTATGGCTACTACGGTCGCGGCGGATACGGTTATCGCGGCGGTTTTGCACGCCGCTAGACCATAATCGACGCAACGGGATGCATGCCATCCCTACGCGACAAACCAGCTCACTTCTTCGGCTTGAGGTGACAGGCGCTCTCAAACTGGCCGAAATTGAGGCTTGCCGGAGAGAATGTGGCAATGTTGTCCGGCGACCCGGGGCCGGGCAACTCTATCTTGAACACCGTTGCTCCAGCTAGCCTGCGGACCGTGTCCTTATCCATGGAAAGGAAACGGCCATCCCAATTCCAGCCATGGTGATCAAGGTTGCTGTCGGCACGAACTCTTACGTCCACCTGGGGCTGTCCCCAGAAGCCGGGCCGGTCGGGGCGGACCCTTACGCCAGGAACAAAGTGGCCAAAGAGGTATTTCCCGTTTTCGCAGAAAATGTTGATCTTGGGGTTATGGTCGCTGTCCCGCAGAGGATTGTCTCCCTCCAGTTCGAAGCGAGACCTCTTGACGTCGGTCATTGGGTCCTTGGAATCGTATTCCAGCCATTTTCCGCCCGCACTGGTGGGCGTAACTTTCGCGTCGGGTGGCTCATCCTGGGCCTGAGACGGCCCGGATGCGACAAGGCACAGAAAGACGCCGGCGAGGAATGCACTTTTCGCAAACGCTCTTAAGCCGAGGCGGCGAAGGACTACGTTCTCTTGAAAAAAGCCGGTTAGTGTTCCGTATCTGTTTCCCAAAGTAAATCCTCCCTCCGACTCCGTGTCATAGCAAATAGTCGCCTCAGTCGCTGGAACCTTCCCGGTCTACCGAGCCAATTATGTCCCCAAGAAAAAATTCGGGTCTTTTTCCGTTGGCAGGATTCCTTCCGGCAGCGCCCCGTAGTTATATTTGGCCACACGGTTCTTCCATTTAGTAGAGGAGATCGGTGATCGTCTGTGTCTGGACAAGATGCGAGTTTCGGACCTTCTTTAGGACTCTTCACGTCCTGCCGATTAATTTCGTGCGCTCTCCTCGACTGACCTTCGTCCTGCGGCTACATGCCCTTGTAAGGCTCATACGGAGGTTCAGCCAGAGCTGGCTTCTGGGCATAAGGTTTGTACGGAGGCCCGGGCAGAGCTGGCTTCTTGGAGGCTCGGGCAGCGGTGGCTTCTGGGCGCGCTCCGCGTCAGGCGTCGCTCCTGGATAGGGCAACGGCGGTTCCAGAGATTTGTTTGCGTTTGCAGCCGAGTGTTTGAACATGATATCGCTCCCGGGAAGTGGCTTGAGGGAAAAGAGGCGCGATCATCCGATGCCTAGTTTGACCGGCACAACTTCCAACCGTGACCCTATACCCTGTCTACAGAGATGGTGCGCTTATCCAGGACGGCGCGATGTTCAAAATTGCTCTGTTCTGAAAAACAATTAAACAATTCGGGTACGTTCGGGGACTACAGCGAAATCCTCCGAACCGCTGGCAACTCGGCAGGAATTGAAGTCCTAATTCAGAGTCGCAATTGACGGGTCGGTCAGAACGATTAACTTTCCAAGCGGATAGTCTTCTTGTGTAAGAGGAGTGTCGGGGTCATCGTTGATGATCGTCAACACCTCGCCGCTGAGAATTCCCCGAACCAGCAGGCGGTCACTCTGGACGGCGACGACCCTGTATTGCTGGTCGAAAACTGACTTTTGAGTCCCCCTCATCTGCTGCATTGGATGAGCAATTTCAACTCAGCGATCCTCGTTCTCGCTTGCGGAAACTGACGAGAAACGGGCTTTCATAACACGCAAGAATGCCGGTTCTGATGTCGAATAAACTGGTCAGAATTGACCATTTTTGTTGTCGGCAACGCTGCATTATGCAGCCATGAAAGTCACTGAGAAACAAGCACTGGCGGTGCGGTGCCCCACATGTGGCGCCAAGCCGAGAGAGAAATGTGAGCTTAGCACCGGACAGCCGCGTACCGAACCCCATCGCGACCGGCGCTTGGCGGCTTCGGAAAAGTAATCGGTCAGCGGCACCGAACCGGCCAACCAAACAAGCCGGAGGATAGCTCACTGTGTTGCCCCCTCTCCATTGTTCGCGAAGTGCCGGGCACAAAACGAAGCAGTCTGAAAAACGCACCACTGCGCGCAAGCTTAAACACAAGGCTCAGTGGATCGATGGCCAAGAATTCAGGCCGCTGCGGGCACGGGGAGTGCTGAGCTGACGCGGTCGCAGGCTTCGTTGATCGACGCAGCTGCGGCAGTGCTCTCCGCTTCCGTGGGCGTTGCGATCTGAAGCAATCCATGCCGGCCGAGGTTTGGGGGAAGTGCGAATGCGTTTTGGCGCTGCATTACAACTTCCAAAATGTGCGCCAGACGTTCGGATTGGTATCCATTATCGAAGTGGACGCCGGTGCCATGAAATGTGGAAGCTGACATCCAGTACTCACAAGCCAGAAGCCAATGGCCTCGGGTTATGGACGACCAGACCTGCAGGTAATCCAACGTGCCGCTCGGGGCGAAGCCATATTCAATATGCACTAAGCCGGTTTGCGTGCCATGCATCAAGTCTGCCCAACTCACAACCACTGCAGACTCAAGGATTCGCTCGAGACTTTGATTCTCGTTAAGTATCATAAGTTCACTTTCCGGACCGGAGTCACGCTCAACCTCTGGCCCATTCTGCATCGCGCTTGGACGTCCGCCGTGCCTCGGCGCCATCCAGGTAACAGCTCTGTTGGATGTGGCGTGAGTGTGCGGAAACGGTGGCATAGGGCACACCCAGAAAACGCTTGGCAACGATTCCAGTTACTTCGAGGCTGTTGAAAGCTCGGTGCCTCACCTTCAGCAGAATTCGTTGCAATGCGTTTTGGATCCTGTTTGCTCCGAGAGCACCGAAGAACATCACCTTTACTTCTCCCGCCATGAAGAAGAAGTTCCATCCAGCGGCGTGGATCTTGCGATCAAGGGCGAAGCCATCCAGCGCATGGACCAGGCTCCAACCCGCCGAATAAGGCTCGCTCTCCAGGCCGTGAACCTGGGCCATTTCCAACTGCTCCTCGATCAAAATGGTACCGACTTGAACGGCTGGTGGCATAAGTCCTTCAGAGAAACCTGGCCGCGCAGTTAAGCTCGCGTCAGCGCAGTCACTACGATCAGCAACAGTGAAACGAATATCAGCCCAGCGCTGCCCAGTAGTACCATTTTGCTGAAGAGGTCAGGCTTCATTAGATCTTTTGGGTGCATTTCATTCCTCCTGCTCACAGAGGGGTGCCATCGAGGCCGGCCCCAACCAGGCGCCTTCCACTGGAAGGCGATCCAGTTCCGGATTCCGGCTGATGAACATCCGCCGATGGCCGCGAACCACCTTAGTCTGGGCAAGCTCCGCCTCAAGAGGTTGTCCGTCTGGTTTGGCGGGCGAACTACTCTCTTGAGGTATTCATAGCTTCGCTTACTCCCTTTCGAAATACTGTGCAGAATGGCTCACTTCCGGAAACTCCCCGGCGCTATAATCTGCTTGTATGAGGGCGGCTGCAGCAACCAAAAAGAACGGCGAATTCAACCCCGACACTTTCTTGGCCACGATCGGCGAGGGCAGGAAGATGTTGGCTGTCCCGAAAAAGCAAACTATATACACACAAGGGGCTGAAGCGAACGCTGTCTTTTATATCCAAAAGGGCAAAGTGAAGCTCACTGTCGTATCCAAGACCGGCAGGGAAGCGACAATCGGCATATTAAGTCGGGGGAATTTTTTTGGGGAAGGCGCGCTGGCAGGTCAGGTCCTTCGCATGGGATCCGCGGCGGCAATGACAGATTGCGAGCTTCTACAGGTGGACAAGATGGCGATGATGGAAGCGCTTCACCGCGAACACGCGTTTTCCGATCTGTTCGTAGCGTATTTGCTGGCGCGGAATATCCGTTACGAAGAGGACCTGGTCGACCAACTGTTTAACTCCAGTGAAAAGAGACTGGCCCGTGTCCTTCTATTGCTCGCTCATTTTGGCAAAGAAGGGGTGCCTGAGGTTGTGGTGCCCAAGATTAGCCAGGAAACCCTGGCCAATATGGTTGGAACCACTCGTTCGCGAGTGAGCTTTTTCATGAACCGGTTCAGGAAATTGGGTTTCATTCAGTACTCCGGCGGTTTAGAAGGTGGTCTGCAGGTCCACAGCTCGCTGCTCAATGTCGTTCTGCACGATTGAGCGCCTCCATGTATGCGGTGGTTAGATGATCCGCCGTTATCGCGCTCAGCGGCCCCCGTTCCACCGGCGACAAATGACGGACACGTGCCAGCTCGGTTGCTTTGCTTTGCCGATGGCCGCAAGATAGGCAAATCGCCCCCAGTTCCCTGATGTCAGTCTCTTTCGATATTTCATTCTCGCGGACCGCAAGCGAGCCCGCGACGACCGGGCCGGTACACCTGGCCCACGAACAAATGGAGAGGTGAAGCTACTGTCTTCTCATTGGGGTCCTCTAGAGCGCGGATGAAATCGTCCTATCCTAGTTTTCGGAGTTCGAGACAGTCTGTGCACAATTGCTCAGCCCAACGACTCTGATCCCGCCAGAATGCACAAAAGACACTATGGTCACAATTGACCAGTATCCGAAACGCCAATGCCTGATACTTGCTCTCGAACGACTTCCCACAGTCTGGGAAAGTGCCGGACTTTCCGGCTGTAGATCTCTTGTGAGCCGACAACATTAGAGTTCTTCCAGAATAACCACCACCGTGGGAGCTAGTCGGAGAAAAGTACAGGAGAAAAACATGAAATTACTTAAAGCGTTAGCAACCGTATTCTGCCTGGTTGCGCTCTGTGTGTTTGTCGTGCCGACCGCAACGGCTGACGAGTGGAACAGGGAAACTGTCATCACCTTCAGCGGGCCGGTCGAAGTTCCGGGCGTGGGTC
>Ga0326727_10003017_pt1 | contig 55052 bp, 46 predicted proteins | sample MB2enrmetagenome_FD_207643 | JGI IMG/M metagenome (GOLD analysis project Ga0326727, IMG submission 207643) | Lab enriched peat soil microbial communities from McLean, Ithaca, NY, United States - MB29MY | ecosystem: Environmental > Terrestrial > Soil > Wetlands > Peat | place: USA: New York...
GGTATGTACCTGCGTAGACATCCGTTGCGAGCGCAGCAAACTCACCACTACCACACTTCGAGGCGCTAGTATGCACCACCGAACCCTGCCCAGCCGTATAATCAGGCAGGATGAACCACACAGAACCCGCACCCGCAGACACCACCGAGGTAATCTGGTTTAATGTTGTGGGTTGGTAGGCTCGTACGTGGCTGTTTGCTGAGACGAAGATCTGGCCGTCGCTTGCGCTTAGAGAGTTGAAATGTGTCGGGAGCGAACCAATCGTGTCGTGAAAGAGTGTCTGCCCACTGCTTAGGTTGAACGCGTAAATCAACCCATCCGTAACATCCACATCCCAAACGGCGTTGCCAGCAATAATGGGGGGTCCGGTAAGGAAATTCGGCCCGCGCCAGACAACCGAGAATGGTGGGTTCGATCCGAGATTGACATTGAGCGCCACGAGGCCGTTGTCGCATGGAATTATCAAGTAGGGGGACGCGTATGCCAAGCCGCCGTACGCCCCGTGGCCGCTGTCGCATACCTGCGCGAAGTAGAGTTGACCCCCGATTGCGCCTAGATTATTTGCGTTAAGTAAGTAGCCGACCCCTTCTTTGCCGATTTGAAAGAGATCGCTCGAGCTGAAGGTGACTGGTTCAGTGGAGCCCAGATCGAGATCCTGGGAGTTGAGCGTGGCCCAGTTTGAGGGAGCAAAATAGTCGAGTAGGTTTATGGGTGGGCTTGTGGCTGGGGAGAGTTTCAACACGGCGTCTCCATCATCGAATGTCGAAGTGGCATAGCTGTTCCCTGTAGCTACCAGCAGGTTGCCAGAGCTATCCACCACCGGCCCATCTCCGCCTCCCCATATGGCACCAGCTCGGCCAGTTGGAACCTGGTAACTGATCACAGGGCCTCCGCCATTAGTGCTAGTCGCCGCCAGCCAGCCGTGGTACGGTCCACAGTCTCCATTCAACCCACCGTACCCAACGTAGACATACCCATTTGCCAAAGCTAAGGCCGCTCTCTGTTGCTGAACGGTAGGGTCGGAGCCGGACGGGTCGATGCCCAATTGGAATTTTACCGCTCCAGTACCCAGATCAACCGCGAATAATTGATGGTGTAGGGAGGGGGACGATAGAAACGCCACAACGAATATCGTTCCTCCGGTGGTATCGATCACTGGAGTGCTAGTAATGCCGGAGGGGTTTATGTCTCCAGGGCAGTAAAGCCCGGAAGTGACTGGTGTTCCTAGATTGATCTGCCAGATAATTTGTCCATTGTTAGCGTTCAATTCGTAAAGGGAGTTCTGTTCCGTCGCGACTATAACGTCCGTTCCGACGACCAGAGGTTCCGCGTAGACGTCCCCGTCTAGTGTTGGTGATATCCAATTTAGGTGGACGGAAGTGAATTGGCCAAATGTCGGGTCGTAGCCGGATCTGAGCATGTCTCTGTGATAAGTGGGCCAGTCGTCGGAGGAGGGGTCATGATTCCCTGTAGGGTGCTGCGGTACGCCGGATGTCTCCGCCGTCAGCACCGCACCATGCGAATATGTCATGGCTTGGGCAGAAATAAGCACAAGAATCAGAACTCCTAATACCGAGTCCGGGCCTAGTCGCACCCCTCATCCCTCCACCTTGTTCAAACGTCCTCCCGTGCAACATAGGATCCGTGATGAAATTCGAAACCGCGTTATCTCCCGCTTAGGCAGTAGGAATGTTCGTACTTCATAACTGTTTCATGCCTTTCTTCCTCACTCTTGTACTTGGTTCCTGTTGGATGCTGTCGATTGTAGTGACCAATCTCAGCGCGACAATCATAACAAAGGGGAACTGCGTTGTCCAAGTTCGACTTGTTTGTTTCAATGCGTGCGACTTCGATATCAGGTCCGCAGTTCTTTCCGCATAGACAACAGTGTCTCGCACACCAAAAGAGACATTTGTTCTTGATCTCCTCCGAGAAATCGCATTTTCTCATAGCCCTCTTCGAATCGACCATTAGAAAGCTAACTTTGGGGAGTGCAAGGCTCTAGCTGACGATCCATGGAGAATGGATCGATGACCATCTATCCCTTGCGCGTTAACTCAGGCGCTACTCGTTGCGAGGCTTCTTGCATGAGGCTGCCCAGGTATGCGAGAAGCTTATCGGCTGACCTATCCCAGGTGAACGCAAGAGAAGCCTCCCTCCCCCTCTTACCCAAACGCTGTGCCATCTTCTTCTCGCCTAGCAACGTGCCGATCGCGGACTCCAAAGCGTTGATGTCACGTTCGGGAACGGTGATTATCGACGGGATCATTGATGCCTGCTCGACGACACCCGGAGTAGCATATGCGACGCTCGGAATCGCGAATGCAGCAGCCTCTGTCAGAACCACGGACCATCCCTCCGCAGTTGAAGGAAGGACCAGGCATAGACTAGACGATAGCACACGTTCCTTTTCACGTTGGGATACAAAGCCGGTAAAGACTATTCCGCGCAAACGGGTCCTGTTGACTTTGGCCTCCAAGCTTTCCCGTTGATCGCCATCGCCAACGATGACGAGTTCTAGAGCCGGGAATTTTCTTTGTAATCGCTCGAAGGCATCGATGAGATCCTCCACATGTTTATGCTCCACCAGTCTTCCGATAAAGCAGAGATGATGTCTCCATGTTGCTGGTGCGAGCGTGTACTCGTCCGGATTGATGCCGTTGTAGACAATCTTCATTTTCTCCTGCGCAACGCCTAGTTGCCCAAGTTTCTTCGCCGTCGTTTTGCTCACTGCAATCCACAAATCAAAGCCCAGCTTTGGGAGCAAAAAATCGATTAGCACATGGCGTGCTAACCCTTTCACGGTGCCTTTCGATGCGAGGCTGAACTCTAGACTGTAGACATCATGAACAACTGAGACAATCGGTACCCTGTAGATAGCTGAGTAGAGGCGGCCGAAGAGTAGGGGCGAACCCTGTCCCAATACTAAATCAAACTTCTCTCTTAGTAGCAACAGTTTGAACAGAAGCATGATGTGGGTTAGAAACCGTTTGAGGTACGGCTGCCACCCCGAGATGACAAACGGATAACCAAACCTTCGGATCGAAAGCCCGTCCAGAACCTCCGCCCTAGAAGCACCAGGCACACTCAGCGCGTAGACCACAACCCCGTGCCCACGCCTCGCGAGTTGGCGCCCAATCTGCAGGAACCAGTTCTCCCCCCCACCAATGTATGGATAGAAGTATTCGGGCAGGAAGAGAAAACGAAAACGCTTCATACATGACCCTGCCGTGGAAGCCCTGCTCCCCAGAAAGCTTCTGAAGCATCTGTTCTATTAAGTTGCGAGAATCTTTGACGGTTATGCACAAGATTATCGTAAGCGACGCGAGTCCGCTCATCCAGATCACCCTAGCCGGGTATCTGTGGCTCCTCTCCAAACTCTATGAAACCGTCATCCCAATCTCGGCTCTCAAGGAGGTTCAATTCTACGATAACCTCCCAGACGCCGTTGAGATCGTCGCCGCCACAAGAATATGGCTGAAAGTTAGCTTCTGTTATATTTTCGTGAGTCATGCATCCTCCGTACCTTTGTAGTCCTTCAGTAGGATAACGTGAATGCCCTTGACTCTTTTCAGGCGATGATCGTTGGTGACGAAGGCTTCGGCATTCGCGGCCATGGCTGACGCCAGTTGAATAGCGTCCGGGGACCTTAGGTTGTATTCGGCTCTGACCTCCGCGGCCTTCTCCGAAACTGCAGCGTCCACGGCCTGTAGCTTCAGGTTCGGAAAGGTTTGTAGCACGAACTTATAATCTTCGACAGCCTTAGCGTTGCCTTCCCGCATGGGTTTCACTAAGATCTCCATCATAGTCATAACTGATGTTGAAGCTTTCATCTCTCGCTGCTCGATGGCTTCGAAAATTGCTTGGGTCATCGGCAGGTATACTCTATTTTCCTGGAAATGGTAGATGAAGACTTGCGTGTCGAGTGCTACCGCTTTGAACCCTTCGATGAGGTTTCCGAAAACCTTCCTGATTTCGACCAAGCCTTCCGCTCCCTTTCCACGTATGCGGAAGCATCAGTGTTCTTCCACACGTCTCTGTGTAATCCCTGCATAAACTTCGTATAACTACCGGGCTTCGGCTTCATGACCAATAAGCCGTTTGCGATCCCAACAATCAACTGATCTCCCGCTGCGAGACCAAGCTTTTTTCTCGCATGTTTCGGGACTACTATCTGGTGTTTCCGACTAATGCGAACGACTTCCTCTGTCATGAATAACCACTTTACTAACCACGATTCGCTTTACTAAAAGTATTGTGCTTTGTGACGCATTTCGATAACGCCTGCTAAGCTTCGTAGTGAACGGACATGCTGGCCACGCACGTCAGAAACAAGTGTCGCTATCTTCATTGTGAATTCGGATGCTTGATTGCAAAGAAGTACGCTCGTCCATTTCAATTCGGAGGCGCGTTGTCCAACATGTGTCACCAGACTTTCTTGCGTTTAGCGTGATTCGAGGACTGCTTGTTAGGTTCTGTTGGAGTTTTTCCGCTCGTCTTGACCCACTAGACGGTTGCCGCGCCGTTCCCGGCGGCGTTACCGAGCCCCGTGGACTTTAATTGTATGCGTGGCTTGTAAACTAAATATGTCAACTGTGTATAGTGTCAGAATCTCAAAGGAGTTGAAGGAAGCCTTAGAGAAAATCGATAATGTGGATTGGCAACGGGAATTGAGAGCTTTCCTCGAAAAGAAGGTGAGGGGTGAGCTAAGGGCCCGCCAATTAGACGAAGCGAGGAAACTGAGGCTGACGATGAAGAGAGTGAGCGCTGCTGAAATCATCCGAAAAGACAGGGAAAATGCACGCTGACGTGGTTCTCGACTCAGGGACAATAGCCGCGCTGTTCTTCAACGACCCGTCCTCGGAGAAGGTTGAGGCCCACATTGTAAAGTATCGGACACCCTGTACTCTCGACCTTGCATTCGCAGAAATTTGTAACGTCGCCTGGAAGCGAGTAACGTTCTTCGGTGAGAACATCGAAACTTCCGCCAAGGCAGTGGGCCTCGCAAGAGATTTCATCAACAATGCTTGCCAAGTTTTCGAGAGTAAAGAGTTGGTGCAACAAGCCTTTCACCTAGCCGTCGACGAGGGCACGACCGCGTACGATGCACTCTACCTTTCGTTGGCTAAGACGTCAAATTCGAAGCTCCTCACCACAGACGAGAAACTCCACAGAAAGGTCGATAGGTCTTCCAAGATTTCCGGTCTCACACGTATAGTATGATTGAATTGACTCTGTGGCTCTTCAAGGCGACTTCATAACTCAAACGTGAGAAAACGTCACGGCATTTCCACCCAGGCAGAAGGTGACGCAAACAGAATGGTGCGGGTTCGGCTAGGTTGATTTGAATCGTTGCAAACCCTGAGTCCTGTGCCCGACGATTGTGAAGAACCTGTGCCTGTGACTCTTGTCTTCTACCCTTCCCTTTCTCACTCTTCCTTTCTGGTAGTGATACGTGGTTTCACATTTTTCAAACCCTAACACGCCTAGGAATCTCTGGATGACTCGCGGCGAGAGGTGCCACCAAGCCTCTTTGGGTTCGCAACGGAGGAAATCAGGCATGAAGCTGATGTGGGAACCCCTGACTGTGTCGAGTGCTTTTCTCGGAAGAGAATACGCCTCCGTCACGACGACAGTCTCCCTGGTTAGGCTCAACGCATTTTGCAAGGCGAAGAAAGGGTCACGGACGTGAACTAGAATGCTACCAAATGTCGTGATATCCACCGAACCTATTTCGCGCGGAATGGCGTACACGGAACCATACACCATCTTCGCCTTCGACCTGAAGGCGCCATGGGCTAGCCAGAAAGCATTGTTCACCCTCTTGACGTGTAATCGACGCCCCAAAAGCGCTCCTTCCCAGTCGTATCGCTGGTAAGGAACAATATCCCATGATTCATTCTCGGAAAGATCGAAGGCGACCACGTCTGCTCCTTCCCTCTCCATGTAGAAGCAGAGGTGCCCACTTGCCGTCCCCACCTCAAGCACCCTTTTCCCCCTCAAATCAACGCCGCCAAGATATTCCTCCTCCCTCCCCCGCAAATCCCATTCACCCCCAACATGCCCCACACCAGGAAGATCCATTTCATGATAGAAGTAGCAATCATTGATCTCCGGAATCCCAGCCCGTGTTGCGAAAACGTTACGGTTAGACATTGAGACCAATCAATTATTTCAAGAGCACGAGTATTCGAGTCTTACGGCAGTATCATTAGCAGACCTCGGGGGGGAATTCATGAGGCGCCTACGTACTCCAGTAGGAGTAGGACTATGAACCTTCCATGCCGCTTGGGCTCGCCCTTTCATCGTCACAGAGATCCAACGATTCACCCTAGCGAAGTTCTTCAAAGTGGAGGGCGCTGATTAGATCAAATGTAGGGCGTAGTGTATGCTATAGATGACGGCTAGGGCACCAAAGACTGCTTGGATTGCGATGCAGCCCAAAACAACATTCCGCTCGTGGGTGGGCTTTTGCATGAAGACCGCCCATAGGGCGATGAGCCCGTCGGCTTTGAGTAAGCCGTTCGGGAGTGTCTCGCCTACGCTCCACGCGAACCTATGTTTGATGCGCATAAGAAAGTTTACGAAGTAGGGAAAGCAGGCGATCGCGGCCGCGACCTTTATGCCCCCAACTATCACTGAGGCCGAAAGTACGGCTCCGATCAGATAGGTGCCAATGTTGCCCAGCAATATTTTGGCGGGCAAGATGTTCCATCGTGCGAACCCCACAAGCGCGCCCCCCAGCGCGAGCAGAGCGAAGGCTGACTCCTTCGATCCATAGATAAGCGCAGAGACGCCCAACGCAATTGATGTTGTCGCAGCGAGACCAGTCTCGAGGCCGTTGAAGCCAGCGTAAATATTCACGCTATTTGTCAAGAAGGCAGTAATGAAAGGTACCGCCAACCAGAAGAGAACCCCGAGATCTATTGTGCCCCACGGCGTGAGGCCCAGCACCGAACTTCCAGCTCTGTATGCGATTAGGGGGACACCAATCAGCAGTGTAACGAAAACGTGGGTGGGCAGGCTAAGGTCCAACAGGTCATCTATTAGGCCGATAATGGCTCCCAGCGACGCCGTGAAGAAAATCACGAATACGGAGACCTGATTAAGGCTAAGCAGGCCCCCAACCGTCATGGCGGCGATAAAAGAGGTAGCCACAGCGACTCCTCCCAAATCAGGTATCTGAGGCCTTAGCGGTTTGTGAAGATCGGTCGCCATCAAGCCCACTCTTGAAGCTTTACGAGCTAGGGCGGGTGTGATGGTAAGTGAAACCACCGCTCCGACTAGGAACGCCAGGAAGATTCCTAGATCGATGAACATCGAATCGGGCATAAGGCGCTTCACTCAACGGGTGCTTGACGCGGCTGTCTCTAGAACGCTAATTTAAGGTGTAGCACTAAACTACTCTCTAGAGTCACTGGCCGATCCCCGGGGTTCGGAGGAAATAGTTTTTGCAGAAATAATTTCCTCTCAAGAAGAGACAAATATACAACGCAGTCAAGACGCGTCTGGGAAGGCATATGCGAACGCGTTACGTTATTCTCTCGATAGTTGCCCTATGGGTGGCCGCAAACGGTGGCCTCTACGTATACTCAGTTCGTACCGGGAACCTGCTCACCTCTAGCGTTACCTCTCAAACGACGGTAGTGACTCAATCGTGCTCGAATTTCGCAGTAGTTGCAGGTTCGGGAGGGTTGACTGACCTAATCTCGTTGTATGATTGTAGGCCTGATCTTCAGTCCACGTTTCCCGAGGTCAAGCAGGGCAATTATCGGAATCTGGTGAATTGGGCTTGGAGAGTAGTTAATCGTCAGGTGAACGACAGTGCATACGACCGGCTGGCACCATACGGTTATTGGTATGCGCTGATGATGGTCTATGATAGTCGTCCGGATCTTCAAACCGCCTTTCCCAACGCATACACATCCCCCGTCTCCTATCAAAACCTGCTCTGCTGGGCGAAGGGTGTGGCTGAACAGAAAACGCAGGACGCAGCTTTCGATATCCTCGCACCGTACGCCAACAACTACGCAACGTCTTGCGTAGGCGGAGTAACAAGCTGAGTTTGTTAGGTATTTCTTAGAGGTGTTACTGCTAGAAGTGGTCCGCTACTCCTCTGCCGAACCAGGTAAGCCAAGATTCATATGGTAAACTAGCAATTCGCCTTCTTCATAAGAATGAAAGGCTGAGTGCAGGGGTCTTTAGTATTGTTTACGGCACACGCTAGACCTGAGTCGTGGGGATCTCTCATTCGATTCTTGCCGGCTCCGGTTCAGATATTCTTCAGATATTCTGAAGTCATCAAGAATCTCACAAAACGAGACTTCAAACTCAGATATCGGAGCTCCGTCTTCGGGTTCGCATGGTCATTCCTGAATCCGCTCTCATTCATGATCGTCATGTCTATTGTCTTCGGAATCATATTCCCTACGGGGATACCCAACTACCCAGTTTACTTGCTCTGCGGTTTGCTTCCTTGGCGTTTTTTCCAAGTCGCGACCACACAATCCCTTCAAAGCATAGTCAACAATTCCTCGCTAGTAAGCAGGGTCTACTTGCCTAGGCAAATCCTCGTGCTATCCACCGTTCTCGCAAATCTCATGGGAACCTTGATCGAGTTCTCAATTCTATTTCCTCTTATGCTAGCTTTCCGCGTTCCAATCAGACCGATTGTGCTACTCTTCGTGCCGCTGCTTTTGTATGAGTTCCTACTTGTCTTCGCCGTCTCCCTTGCTCTCTCTGCCTTGTTCGTGTTCTATCGGGACCTGATGCACCTCTGGGAGGTGTTCTTGAACATAGGCATCTGGGCAGCGCCGGTGATGTACAGTCTCAATCAGCTTCCTAAAAGATGGTTGCCGTTCTACGGCCTGAACCCCATCGTCCCAATGATTCTCTCCTTTCAAAACGTCATGCTCTACGCGACTTTCCCTCGACCTTTAACATTGGTTCAGATGACGATTAATTTGTTGGCCGCTCTAGGCATCGGAATTGCCCTCTTCAAACACTTCGAGCCCCGCTTCGCAGACGAGGTTGCATAAGGATGAGCGAACCCATCGTTCAGGTCACGGATGTCTGGAAGCAATTCAGAATACCACATGAGAAGAAGCACACAATCTTCGAGGAAGCTGCGGGCCTCATTGGATTGGCGAAAGGAAGACGATTGGGTTTTGAGGAGTTCTGGGCGCTACAGGGGGTTTCATTCGAGCTTCAAAGTAACGATAGACTCGGACTAGTGGGAGCTAACGGTAGCGGAAAGACAACGCTCCTCAAAATAGTCGCTGGAATAACGCCACCAACCAGAGGCAGCGTGCAAGTTCGCGGCAAGATCGCTACGATTCTCCAGCTCGGATTGGCGTTTCATCCTGAACTCACTGTGAAAGAGAACATCCAACTGTACAGCTCAATTATGGGGATTCGAGGACAAGAAACTCGAAGACGAATCGGAGATATTCTCGAATTCGCTGGCGGCGGTGTTGACCAATTCATCGACGCCAAGCTCAAGGTCCTGTCATCCGGCATGCAAATGAGACTGGCCTTTGCCGTCGCAATCAGCACCGACCCCGACATATTCTTCATAGACGAGGCCTTAGCCGTGGGCGACCTTGAGTTTCAACAAAAATGCTTGGACACCTTCGAGGGATACAAGGGAAAGAAAGCCATGGTTCTCGTAACACACTCGCCCGCAATGCTGACTCGATTTTGCAACAAAGCAATCTGGTTCTCGCACGGAAAGGTGGCCGCCGAAGGCGACCCGAACGAGATAGCGACGAAATATGAGGCGTTCATGGCACACCCTGACGAGGTCGCGATGGGCTGATATGACACAATAGCAACTGAAAACCTCCGGTACGGAATCAGTTGGGAAGGAGCTTGGTGCGCGACCTCCGCCGATTGAGCATAGACTCAGTAGACCTCGCACTTCCCAAAGGTTCCGCTATGCGGGATATAGCGCGCGAAACCGCCTTCCGCTTTCGAATGTTAGATCTTATCAGAAACGTAAGGAACCCGTTTGGCAGGAATCGCGATCAACAATATCAAACATGGCTGAAATGGAATGCGAAACGCTCCCGCCCTACCAGAAACTCAGGTGGTACACACCCATTCTTCTCGATCATAATAGCGGGCAGGGTGGCCCAAGCAACGTTACAGAGCCTGACGAGACAGACTTATTCGTCGTGGGAGGCAATACTTCAGACCGCTCCATCAAACGTCGGACGCATACAACAGACAAGCAAGGTTCGCGTCATCAAGGGGTCCGAGACAGAGCCACCGAGCCTGCAACAATGTCTATCGGCCGTAAGGGGAGACTACTTCATGCTAATGTTCGGTGGCGACACCTTAACGGACGATGCGCTGCAAGTAGTTGCCGAATTCATTTCGAAGAAACCGAGAATGGATGTTGTTTACACGGATAGCGATCAAATAGGGCCGAACGGGCTTCGTGTTCGACCCTTCTTCAAGCCTGATTGGTCGCCCCGCTTGATCAAGGAAATGAACTATGTTGGCCTATCTTGCTTCTTCAGAACCAAACTGGCACGGTCCCTCAGGACCACTTACGAGGAACCTTGGCCTGCAGCGTACGATCTCCTGCTGAGCGTTGCCAGGAGGAGTAAGAGGATTGGCCACGTTGCCAAGCCCTTGTACAGCGTTACAGGAGCGCATGGATACTACAAGCACGCCATTTCGAGACCGGACTCAAATGGCCAACCACTCGTCACGATAATCATCATCACACATGACCGAGTTGACCTACTCAGAAAGTGCATTCGCAGCATAGAGCAAAAGACGACCTACAAAAATTTGGAAATCATGATTATTGATCGGGACTCGCGCGATAGTCGGACTCGACAGTATCTATCCTCATTGACGTACAATGTGATCGAGTACAGAGGGAGCTTCAATTTCTCTAGAATAAACAACTTCGCCGCGCGCTACGCCAGAGGGAACTTCCTTGTTTTCATGAACGACGATGTTGAGGTCCTCGAACCACAGTGGATCCAAGCTATGCTACGGGAAGCACAATCAGGCGCCCACGTGGGCATGGTAGGCCCTCTGCTCCTCTACCCAAACGGAACAATCCAACACTCCGGCGTAGTCGTAGGAGTCGGAATAATATCCAGCCACATCTTCCGCTACATGAACCCTGACAACGAGAATTACTGGTCCCTCCACGCCGTTCCAAGAGAATGTAGCGCTGTCACAGCAGCCTGCGCCATGATCAGAAAATCCACATTTAATGAAGTGGGTGGATTCGATGAACGCCTCGTCGTGGATTTCAACGACGTAGACATCTGCCTACGCCTGCGCAAGAAAGGATATGCCACCATCTATACGCCCAGGGCCAGATTGATCCACCGCGAGTCAAGCACACGCGGCCACCGCGAACATTTAGCCTCTGATCAAGCCTTCTTTGCCAAACGTTGGCAGAAATATCTTCGTGACGGCGACCCATTCTACAACAATAACCTCACCATGATTTGGGAAAACGCAGCCATCGGCCCCATAGGCCATGAACATGCCGCAATCTCCCTTCTACTAGAAATCTTCGCGATGAGGAAAGACCTACAAACACGCTTCCCCGAAGCGGCCGATGGAGTTCACGTAAACGGCCTTGTCAGATGGGCGGTCGGTGAAGGAATAACCGAGAAGATGGCTTCCCGGTATCTGTTGCCACGATTGCAGACGTTCAGAAACTTCCTGAAAACGTGAGAAGCAAAAGAAGTAACGTCAAGTTCTTCTCACCCGAACAATTCCAAGTCGGCCCGTAAAAAACCGTCGCCTAGGCAGTCGAGCTTGTCTTCTATTGATTTATTCTTCGACCAATGACAATCCTGATTATCGCAATACGACGCACCAATTGTCTCTCCTGGCGCGGCTCACCTAGTTCAGACCTAGGCTGCTTCCACGCGTCTGACTCAGCCTTATTGTAGATGTTCCGGAAGATTGTGTTCTGGGCCATTGCACCGATCGTCGTCTATGTTCAGCGTCGCAAGTAATTGGTAATAGTGCAGATGTTTCCGCAAAGTGCGTTGGTCCGAGTCCTCCCAACGCCCTTCCGCCGCACCCAAAGCCCAGTGCACCAACTTTGCAAATCCGTGAGTATCCGATTCCGGAAACGCCTTCTGCAAGTCCGGTCTACGACCATAAACCTCTAGAAGAGTTGTCAATGCGCCACGCCATGTTTCCTCCCGGTTAAGGATGGTCGCGTGTAGGTAACCTTCAGCCCACGCCCGAGTCATTGATAAGTCAAAGTATTTATGCAGATCCGGCTCGCTGTCAAAAAGGAGGTATTTTATTCGATGCCAGCTTGCGATCAGACTGATCGCGCTCGCATGGCTCTTGCACGCATCATGATATTTGTCGTGTGTCACCATCCCGGGATCCCCCGATTCCAAAATCGCGGTTGACTCTCCGGCTTCTTTCATGGCCGTCCGTCTTTCCATAAACGAGACTTGGTGATCATGGTATGCGAGAGCTCTTGGGAGGTAGACGGATTTCATGCCACGCTTGAATAGACGGCTGCCCATCTCAAAATCGTCAACTGCATGATACGGAAGCCGTTCATCGAATGATCCAACCTCTTCTAGAAAGTGCCTCTTGATGGATGTGTTTCCTCCGTAGAAGAAATTCTCCGGAGTCCGTGTATCGGGTGATGAGAATGATGTTCCGAAGAGCGCTCCGGATTCCTCGAGCCACCGCATGAATGGGGTGATCTCTAGCTTGGGGTGGAATACGGAGGGCCCAATGCCGACCACTCTAGCGTCAGAGTTCTTTTCGTGCAGAGTCAGGTGTTGCTCGAGAAGCAGAGGTGTCGCGATAAAGTCGGTTGCGTAAAGCAACAATACATTTCCTCGTGATTTCTTTACTCCGTGATTGCGCGCAGCAGCGCGTCCTCTTTTGGAGATCTTAAAGTAATGAAAGTTGAAGTTCTTCGGAGCGTCGTCCTCAATTGCTTTCGCAATTGAGTCAACGCCTGAGTCGCCTTCGGCGTTTACAAGGATCACCTCATATTCTGAGCGGGGTATCGTCTGGGCGGCGAGAGACCTTACGCATCGCTCGAGGCAATGCGCGTGGGGTGCCGCGAAGGGGAGGATTATGCTGGCCCTGAGATTATCCTCGTTTGGAACATTCTCGGTCATGGCGTGAACTCCGAAGACTGATTGCACGACGTTCATGACGACTGGAGAACTCCATCAATCAACCACTATTCGAATCATTTTCGCCGGCACTGGAATATTTGGCAAGGTTTGCTGTGCGGATCTGGTCAAGCCAGTTATTGCTATTTAAGTCTAAGAAACCTGTTCTTGTAACCGCCGCTGAACGAACTAGAATTAATTGACTCAGAAATCGGGTTTAGCCGTTTCCGGTAAGTGATGGTTCCTCCACAGCCCTGAAACATGTGTGGATGATGAGAATGTATCGTTACCCTGCCGCGTGAACCTTATTATTGCGTTCTGTGCGAGGCGCATGCATGCAGGTTCTGGTCATAGGTGCTTCCGGAACCGTCGGAAAAGCCTTCATGAAAGAGTTGTCTAGAACAGGGATCAGTTCCCTGGGAACCTACTACAATAGAAAACAAGGTACACTATCCTACCTAGACATGACAGACAAGGACGCTACTGTTCAGTTTCTGACGAGGCAAAGACCTGAAATCGTAATCCAGACTGCATACCAACCTAACGTAGACTACTGTGAAGATCATCGCGATGAGGCATGGCGAACGAATGTCTTGGGCACCGAGAACGTGGCGAAGGCTTGCGAGGCTTCACACGCCAAACACGTGTTCATTTCAACGGACTACGTCTTTGATGGAACTGCAGGCCCCTACTCCGAGGAAGACGCTGTTAACCCAATCGACTATTACGCATTAACCAAAGTTGAGAGTGAGAAGAGGGTGGGCTCGTTATCTGATTATCTGATCATCCGAACCGGCGTAGTCTTCGACGCGGATCCGGAATCAAAGAACTTCGCACTTCGAGTTGTGAATGAACTCTCCGCTGGCAGAGAATTGAAAGTACCGATCGACCAGTTAGGCAACCCAACACTCGCTAGCAACCTGGCTGCGTGCGTCATAGAACTCGCCACGAAAAACAAAGTTGGAATCTACAACGTGGCGGGCCGTACGATCATACCGAGATTCGACTTCGCGAAACTCATCTGCGAAAAATTCACTCTTAACCCCTCACTGATACGCCCAGTAACAACTGAGGAGTTAGACCAGAAGGCTAAGAGGCCAAAGAAGCTAGGACTCATCGTTGACAAAGCCTCAAGAGAACTCACAACTACAAGAATATTAGACGTACGAGAGGCTTTGAGCGAATTCAAAGACAAGCTGCTGCGCCAGGCCACCGTCAATAAATACTGACATAGAACCAAATGCACGTGGTTGATGATCAGTGACACCAATCGAACCCGTGGTGATACTTGCGGGCGGCAAGGGTATGCGGCTCCGCGAATACACGGACACATTACCGAAGGCGCTCGTTCCAATTGGACCGTACCCAGTGATACTGCATGTAATGAAGATCTATGCATCCTACGGTTTTCGAAATTTCATACTGTGCCTAGGCTACCGAGGGGACATGATCAAACAGTACTTCATGGACCATGACTGGATATCCCACGACTTCACTCTAAGAATGGGTCCGACACGAAAGAAGGAGGTCAAAGCCCTCGTGCCAGATGAGCACCATCTCGACTACGAGATCATTTTCGCCGAGACCGGGTTGGATACGCCGACGGGTGGGAGGGTCAAGAAGATTGAGAAGTATGTCAAGACAGAGAATTTCCATGTCACATATTGCGATGGGCTAGCCGACATTGACATCACACAACTCATGGATTACCATAAGCGGCTGGGCAAGATCGGAACTGTTACTGCGGTTCACGTGATGTCGCCTTTTGGCATCATAGACGTGGACGACCGAGGAGTCGCCATATCCTTCAAGGAAAAACCTGCCTTGCCAGGATACATTAACGGCGGCTTCCTTGTCTTCAAGAAGGAGTTCTTCAACTACCTGACCGAAGAAAGCATCTTAGAGGAAGACCCACTCCGCACCGTCGCAGCCAAGAATCAATTAGCCGCATATAGATTGGAGAAGTTTTGGGCGTGCATGGACAGTTTTAAGGATGTGGAGCGACTGAACGCCCTCTGGGAGAGCGGTTACATGCCCAATACAGGGTACAAAGGGAAACCCCCATGGGTTCGTGACGCCCAGTGAGAATCCTCCTCACCGGAGCTCTCGGATACATTGGCTCGGTAATCAATCACCTCCTAATCAAAGAAGGCTTCGACATCGTCGGCGTAGACGCAGGCTTCTTCCCTGAAACCTGCTTCTACCGCGAAGATGTTTGGCAATCCCGAAGTGAGATGGAAAGGCTCCTGAGGAAGGACACGCGGGACATTTCAGCGGACGACCTTCGAGGGTGCGACGGTATCGTGGACTTCGCTGGTTTGGCGAACGACCCCAGCGGTGAACTGAACCCACAGTGGACGGATGAGATCAACCACCAGGCCTGCGTTAGGCTATCATGCTTGGCAAAGAAGTATGGGGTAGGCCGATATATCTTCGCCTCATCATGTTCGGTGTACGGTGCCCGGGGCGATTCCCTCCTTACTGAGGAGTCACCCGTCGAGCCCGTGTCGGCGTACGCAAAAGCCAAGGTCGCGACCGAGCGCGACGTCATGCCCTTAGCGGATAGCAATTTCTTTCCAACAATTCTGAGAAACGCCACGGCCTTCGGCGCCTCCCCAAGAATGCGATTCGACCTAGTAGTCAACAATCTGGCAGCCTTCGGCTACACAACGAACGTAATCAAGATTCTCAGCGATGGGACCGCTTGGAGACCAAATGCACACATCGAGGACATAGCACGCGCAGTGTTGGCAAGCCTTGAGTCCCGCCCTGAAGAGGTAGGCGGGCAAGTGTTTAATGTTGGGATGGATTCAGAGAACCATCAAGTGCATCAAATCGCGACCACCGTTTCCGAAGTAATGCCACGATGCAAAGTGGAAATCGCTCCGGGCGCCAGTAAAGACCCACGCTCCTATAGAGTGTCGTTCAAGAAGATCTCGACCTTGAAGGCGTTTAAACCTCAGTGGAGCGTGCGAAAAGGGGTTGAGGAATTGAGAAACGCGTTGGAAGCAAACGGCATGACTTACGAGGTGTTCCAAAAATCAGACTACCACAACGTCAAGCGCTTGCAAGAACTTATATCAACAGCAAGAGTGGACAGCACTTTGCGGATGAGTTAGTCTTGAAGGATGTTCAACTTCTTCCTTTGAAGGTCAACACAGACGATCGAGGATACCTAATCGTTCTGGGTAGCATGGGACGCGAAGACGCACCCAGTATCGAAACAATCAGGGAAGTCTACCTTGTCGGGGATGTGGCGAAGGGGACCATCCGCGCATTCCACAAGCACGAGAAGCTCTGGGACTACTTCTCCATATCTCATGGATCGGCTAAGTTCGTCTTAGTTGATGATAGATCGAACAGCCCAACGAAAGACCAAATGAAGACTTTCGTACTCACCGAGCGAAACCCCTCACTCCTGGTCGTTCCACCGGGCGTCTACCACGGATGGATGTCGCTAGAAGACGATACCCAAATGGTCAGCATAGCGAATGTTCCATACAACCCCAATAGTCCAGACGAGAAGCGGGTTCCCCCCGATTCCTTCGGCGACGTGTGGACCGTCAAGGGCAGATAAACCAAAAGACATTCTGAAACCAGCCGGTCTCTAACGGCGCGACTCTTATTATCCAGCTCAAGAGTCTTAACATTACAATTCTTCAAAAAGAAGCCTGACTCAGGTGAACAAAGCAAACAGAAGTAAACAGGCCATTGAGGAATCCGCTCTCAAGTACGCTTTCAAAGAGGTCGACCTTCATAATCTGGAGGATTCTCGAACCCAACAGGTGCTAATGGTCGGAGCCAACAAGAAGGTCCTCGAAATCGGGCCCGCCACCGGATATATAACTAAGTCCCTGCGCGAACGCGGTTGCGATGTAACATGTGTTGAAATTGACGCCAAGGCCGCTCGAATAGCTCGAAAGTATGCAAGCCGAATGATACGTGGGGATATTGAGACCCTCGACCTTACGAAAGCCCTCAAAGGAGAGCGATACGATGTAATCCTGTTCGGAGATGCCCTAGAGCATCTAAAAAATCCGAGCGCCATTCTCCAGCGCGTACGGCCGTACCTAAAACGATCAGGAACCATTGTCGCCACCATACCAAACGTAGCACACGGGAGCGTCAGATTACTCCTGCTTGACGGAAACTTCGACCCTCAGCCAACCGGGCTTCTAGATTCAACCCATCTCCATTACTACACTCGCAAGACCACACTCGAACTCTTCAGCACTTCAGGATACTCGGCTAAAATAGTTAAAGAAATCAAGGCGCCGATTACCGCCGCAGAAAATCTGAACCTCGATCTGAAAAGATACCCACCCGAACTCGTAAGCGCCATCGAATCCGATCCAAATGCAACCATCAACCAATTCGCCGTGATCGCCAGGCCAACAAGGAAACCCATCGCTGAACATAAAATGGGTCGAAGGCTACCTGTTAGCAGCAAGCTCAATCAACCTCTCACTAAACCACGCACTAGAGATCCATTATCCGTCCTTCTCTCTGTTTACTACGCCCGGCCAGACCTGCGTGCGGCATACCCTGAGGTTAGAGATAGCAACTACGATAGACTCGTGCAATGGGCGGCGAAGGCTCATGAGATAGATGACAGGTCGGCAACACAATTAACCAAGCACGCAGCGTGGTACCGCCACGGCCCCATCTCCCAACTCGAGCACACGAGGAGCGAGCTGGCAGCCAAGCAAGACATTATCGCTAAGCTTCAGTCCGAACTTCTAGTTAGAGACGATAGCATCAGGAAGCTTCAGTCCGAACTTCTAGTTAGAGACGATAGCATCAGGAAGCTTCAGTCCGAACTTCTAGTTAGAGACGATAACATCACGAAGCTTCAGTCGGAGAGGGAGAAACTCCGCGTAATTGAACCGTCAAGGCCGAGACCATCGCCCGAAGTATTTTATGACGCTTGGATCGAGGAGAACACTCCGAATGCGAGACAAGTCAAAGACTCTATTCGCAGTTTCCTCTACAAACCCAAGATTAGCATCGTCATGCCAGTGTATAATACCGAAGAACCTTTCCTGACGGAAGCGATCGAATCGGTCAGGCAACAGCTTTACGAGAATTGGGAGCTTTGCATATGCGATAACGGGTCAACCGAGGGGCACGTCAAAGAAGTTCTCCAGAAATCAGCGCGAAGCGACAAGAGAATCAAGATCGTTACATTGAGTCAAAGCGGAGGTATAGCGGGCGGATCAAACGCCGCCTTGGAACTTGCAGATGGAGAGTTCACGGGATTCCTTGACCATGACGACGTACTATATTCCAATGCGCTGTTTGAGGTTGTGAGACTCCTCAACGAAGATCCTGAACTGGACTATATCTACAGCGACGAGGATAAGATTGATCTGAACGGGCGGAGGGTGGAACCCTTCTTTAAGCCCGATTGGTCGCCTGACCTTCTTCTAAGTGTCAACTATGTAAGCCACTTGAGCGTTTACAGGACTAATCTCCTCCGTTCGCTCGGGGGTCTTCGTGATGGGTATGAGGGAAGCCAGGATTATGACCTGGCCCTGAGGGCAACCGAGAAGACTCAGAAAATCCGTCACATCAGTGGAGTACTCTACGGATGGCGTGAGTCTCCGAGGTCTACCGCGGGATCCGAGGCCGTGAAACCAATCGCCTATGTCTCAGCAGTAAAAGCTCTGCAGGAGACCATGGTTAGACGAGGAATCGAAGCAGATGTTGAGTTGCTTCCGATCCATCGATATCGAGTAAGGTATGCGATCAAGGGCCAACCGCTCGTGACCATCATCATTCCCGCACGAACCGAGAAGTATATTGGCAAATGTGTCAACAGCATTCTACAGAAGACAGGCTACCAGAATTATGAGATATTAGTTATTGACAGGACTGGCTCCGACATTTCTAACGCGCTTCAATCTTCTGAGAAAGTACGGATTATATCCGACTCTTCTGATTTCAACTTCTCCCGGATAAACATGCAAGCCGCGATGGTCGCGAGAGGCGACTACTTGGTCTTTCTGAATGACGATACTGAGGTGATTAGCGGGGAATGGTTGCAGGCTATGCTCGAGCATGCTCAACGTGAGGAAGTGGGTGCTGTGGGTGCAAAACTCCTCCGCCCAAACGGGACGGTCCAACATGCAGGAATCATAGTCGGCATCGAAGGTTATGCAACAAATTACGGTGGGATGGCAGCTTCGGATCCAGGATACTTCTGGTTGCCCGCTATGATCAGGAACTGTGCAGCTGTGACGGACGCGTGCATGATGGTTAGAAAGGGCTACTTCGTGGAGATGGGGGGATTCGACGAAGCGTTGGGCCATGCTTGGAATGATGTTGATTTCGGTATTCGCGTGGTACAGAGCGGTCGCTGGGTAGTCTGCACGCCCTTCGCACTACTCTACCATTACGTCGGCGGAACTAGAGGCACAGAGGATGTCAGCCCAGAGGAGCTGAGAGCCAAAGGTATCTTTAGAAAGAAGAACATCGAGTTCATAAAACGCGGAGACCCGTTCTACAACCGAAACTTTTCGACGGACACACCGTATTTACCCCGCAGTACCGGCTTACTCCTCACGCCGGAGTTGCTCTCCGATCCTCAAGCCGCCCTGAGACTGGTATATGACAGCAGACGGGACCTAAGGGCTACTTACCCTGAAGCTGCCAGCGGGGAGTGGAGCAACCTGTACTGTTGGGCTGCCGGAACAACCGAGGAAACAGATTCCCACTGGCGCCTTCTCAGCAGGCACCAAGAATGGTACAAATCGAAATGCGAGCAAGTCGAAAGAGTTCAGCGACTCGAAGAACATGTGTCTCACCTTCAGTCCGAACTTCTAGTTAGAGACGATAACATCACGAAGCTTCAGTCGGAGAGGGAGAAGCTTCAGTCCGAATTGTTTTCTGTCAAGGGGACCTTCGGCTTTAGGCTTGTGCGTTTCTACGGACCCAAGATTGACAGACTCTGCCCGGAAGGTACTTCTCGTCGTAAGTTGAAGACCCTGGTTTCGAAGAGCCTGAGAGTCATAGCCGACGAAGGCCTTGGAAGTTTCTTCCGGAAATCGCGTGGGAGAATCGCAAGGCGCGAATTCACCGTAATTGAATGGCCAAAGCTGACCGAAGTATTCTATGAAGCCTGGATCCGGGAGAACACCCCGAACGCGATACGGCTTAAAGACTCTATCCGCAGATTTGTCTACAAACCCAAGATTAGCATCGTCATGCCCGTGTACAATACCGAAGAACAATTCTTGACCGAAGCCATCGAATCGGTTCGTAAGCAATACTACGAAGACTGGGAGTTATGCATCTGTGACAACGGAACAACCAAATCGAGTGTGAAAGAACTCCTCAAATCAGCCTCGCAGCGCGATCGGAGAATCAGACTTACGACGTTAGCCATTAACAAAGGCATTGCTGGTGGCACGAACTCAGCTCTGGGTTTGGTTACCGGAGAGTTCACAGGATTCCTAGACTCCGATGACATATTGTACCCCAACGCCCTGTTCGAAGTCGTGAAGCGACTCAACGAGAATCCCGAGCTAGATTACATGTACAGCGACGAAGACAAAATCGACCCGACCGGCAAGCGAATAGAAGCTTTCTTTAAGCCCGATTGGTCGCCTGACTTCCTACTCAGCGGCAACTACGTGACACACTTCAGCGTCTACAGAACAAGTCTGCTACGTTCTCTGGGCGGCCTGCGAGACGGTTATGAAGGAAGCCAAGATTATGATCTCGTATTGAGGTGTACCGAGGAGACCGAGAAGATCGGCCACCTTGCCAATGTCCTTTATGGATGGCGAGAATCCCCAACTTCTACCGCTGGTTCCGAGATCGCCAGGCCCATATCATCCATTTCTGCGGTGAAGGCTTTGGAGGACGCGATGTCTCGACGCGCGATAAGAGCGCACGTCGAAATGGTCCCACCCCATCGATATCGAGTAAGGTATGCGATCAAGGGCCAACCGCTCGTGACCATCATCATTCCCGCACGAACCGAGAAGTATATTGGAAAATGTGTCAACAGCATTCTACAGAAGACGGGCTATCAGAATTATGAGATATTAGTTATTGACAGGACTGGCTCCGACATTTCCAAGACACTTCAATCATCGGAAAAGGTGCGGATTATCGTAGACTCTTCCGATTACAACTTCTCACGAATGAACAACCAAGCAGCAAGGGTCGCTCGCGGCGAATACCTCGTATTCCTAAACGATGACACTGAAGTAATCAGCGAGGAGTGGCTGTCTGCTATGCTCGAGCACGCCCAACGCGAGGAAGTCGGTGCTGTTGGGGCAAAACTGCTCCACGCTAACGGAACAGTTCAACATGCGGGAACCATTGTTGGAATCCATGGGCTAGCGACAAATTATGAGGGCATGTCCGCTTCGCATCATGGCTACTTTGCTCTGGCCTCGATGATCAGGAACTGTGCAGCTGTGACAGCGGCCTGTCTGATGACGAGAAGGAAATTGTTCTTTGAGCTTGGAGGATTCGATGAGTCCCTCGGTCATTCGTGGAATGATGTTGACTTCGGCATCCGTGTGGTGCAAAGTGGTCGTTGGGTGGTGTATACACCCTTTGCGCTTCTCTACCACTATGTAGGCGGCACGCGAGGTGCACGTGATTCGAGTCCGGAAGAGATGCGGGCTAGGCAGATCTGCAGAGAGAAACACCTCGAGTTTATACGGCAGGGTGATCCGTTTTACAACCCAAATCTCTCCACGGAGCTACCGTACTTCCCCAAATGCGACCTCAGAACCATCTCTGAGATAGGGTCTCCGAAAGACATACTGCGATGCGTATATGAGAGCCGCCCGGACCTCAAGGATGCATACCCCGAAGCTTCAAATGGCGACTACACGAACTTGTACCGTTGGGCAGCCAGTATCAACGAGGATACAGACCCCCACTGGCCCCTTATCAGCAAGCACCAGGAATGGTACCAATCGAAATGCGCATAAATCGAAATCGTCAACCCGCATCTCCATTAAGATCTTGGGGCACAGGATATCATTCTTTGGTATCATGTCCGTCTCTTCTTTGAATCTAAGATCACCAAACCATCCCTTACGACGTCACCTTCTATCTTGATTGTAAGTCGATTGATAGGTACTCAGGGCTCATCAATGTGAACAAACATCCATATCGGGTCACATATTCATAGAAAGTATGAATAAGAAGAGAGGCCTTCGTCGGATCGACGTGGGTGTGTTAGCAGAGTATAAATGATGCTCGCGGAGAAGCGTGTGATTGAAAACTATCGTGTAGTATGCGGTATGTGCTGCTTGTACCAATCGATAAGTTTGAACCAATTCAACTCTAAACATTCTTATCACCGGCACCTCAGCGTGGTAGCTCTCAGGTAAACCTGGAGACGATGAACAAATGAGTGCACCTAGGGGCAAAGTTCGGTATCTTGATACTTGGGTGCGATCACGGACGCTTGATGTGACCAAGCAAAAGATACTATGCGGTGTTACGGACGACGACGCTTGGCGGAAATCTGCTGAGCAAGACATACAGAACATATTCAAGAACGACTTTGCCGTTGCATCTGGCGACGTCATTTTGGAGTTCGGTTCAGGTATCGGAAGAATCACGAGTGTCCTCGCGGAGAGGTTCGATTTCAAGAAGATCGTAGGACTTGATGTCGGACGGCATACTATTGAATATGCTTCGGAGAAAATTAGGGACCCAAGAATTTCCTATATACTTTACGATGGAGGGGTTACGCTGCCATTTGAGAGCGACAGTTTTGACAAGGAATATAGCGTGCTTACCATTCAGCATCTCGACAGACATTCTGCTTACTTCGTCTTCCAAGACCTAGTGAGGGTCCTCAAACCCGAAGGCAAGGCCGTTCTCCGAATAGAGAATTGGTCGAACGGCCGACAGAGCATAATCGAAAGCTGGAGTGATGCGGCTGCAGCTGACGTTGCGGGGATTGAACATCATTGGATTGAACTTTACACTGAGGAAGAACTGCGACACATATTCCTCGACTGGCTTAAAGTTGAGAACCTCAAAATAGAACCTTGGAGTTATGGAGGCGAGCTCGCACCTTACTTCAGAGTATTCTTCGAGAAACCTCAGCACTGGAAGAACAAGAGATTCTCCAGCTTCAGGGCTAATCTTGATTCTCCAACGGACCAAATGGTCTGTCGTGGCGGCGCGTGCGAGGTTTCTGGCTGGGCGTTTTCGACGCTGGGGATTGAGAGCGTGGTAATTCAGGCGGACGGAAACCTGAAAGGAAGATCTGAATGCAGCTTTGAGAGGCCTGATGTAGCAGAGGAATACGGTACGATAGGTCTTCGATCAGGCTTTAGATCAGTGCTTCAGTTGGACGAGGGCGTACATACGGTGGAAGTTATCGTGCGCGACAAGGCTGGTGCCGAAAAGGCATTCATCAGGACAGTTCAAGTGACTGTTAGCAAAGAACCCAGGGTTCAGTAATAAGTCAAGCAAACAAGAACGTAGCCGACTCACGCTTCGGATATGAGGCGAACGTCAGCTTCCAATGTGCTCCGATTCGCTCACCTGTTTGCTAAGTCTGATTTCTCCTGGTTTGAATTGGGATAAGTGATGACGGCGTTAAAATCTATATAGACGACAACAGTTATGATGACGTGTACTGAGTCGCAACAATCCAGCATATTCCTAAGCTCTTTGCGTATAATCTGTTCGAGGAGATGCTGCGAATCATCAAACCAGAGGGCCACGTAGCCTTTCATGTTTTGTCATTCTCGCATTTGCCAGTTCAAGAGCAATACATTCGCTTTCGGGATGAATCATTAAAACAAATAAGGGGCGAAAAAGGGCATTGGCACCACTTCTATTCCCCCGAGGAATTGTTCTATGTCTTAGGCACTGGATACCGTGTCAGGTTGCTGGATATTCGCAGCACAGGGCTGTGGGCGAGTCACAGCAAGATCGGAGAACTGTAGTACCGCGAGAACTTCCTCGAACTAATATTTCGATAACAGTTACAGCAACACGGGATGAAGAGAACCGGATCAGGAGACGACATTCAACACATGTCGTGGACGAGGTTACTCGAGAATAAAGTAAGCTACGTTTTGTTCGTAATAAAAATAGGGTCCGTTCAATGCGACTATCTTAAGCGAGATGGTATAGTGTCCCTTGGGCAGAATTGATGAGGAGAAGGTAGCTATGAACCCAGAATACTCAAAATGAGGATTTCCAAGAGCTGCAGCCACATCCGGTCTGTCGCCGCCGTAGAGCGTAGGTACATCAAGGGTTCCGTTGATGATTAGGAAAACGGTCCTCGCTGTTGTGTTAGCCTGTTTATCCACAGCCCAGCCTGTGATCGTTATGGTTCCGTCTTGGGGCGAGTGAATTATGATGGCCGAGGTCGTTTGGGACACAATTTGCGCGTTTATAGTGTCTAGAGAGAAGTACGTGTCGGAACCAATGGAAGTCAGAGACGACGTTACGATGGCTGGTTCTCCAGCGTTTGATATTCGCCACGAATAATATAGGAAAGCGTTTGATGCTCCCCAGAGAACAATCACATAAATAGCAAGAATAGTGTACCGATGGCGCACTTGAGGCCCCGAGAAATGTACTGGCATATGTCATATAGAATTTGCGCTCGTCAACTCTACAATTGTATTACCGCAGACTGCCCATCGATATTCAGAACCCTATTAGCCTCATGAGATGTTAGAATCCTCTTTGCGCAGCCACGACAGGAGATCAACGCCTTTGAAGCAGGAAAGGCGAACTAGAGGTAGAGAAAAAATCCTGCGCAACAAATCCGGGACACATCGGAGGTTATTCGGAGTCTCTGCTGATGGGAAAGCGACAGCGCTTCTAATGATCATAATTCTGTTTTTTTTCGTCTTGACACTCACGTACAGCCTTGTCGTCCCGACTTACGAATCCCCTGATGAGGGTGCTCACCTAGCTTACGCTCTTTTCTTGCAACAGCATGCGGCTCTTCCAAATCTAAATGATATGTCGCCTGCAGCGAACCCTTGCATTTCGTATCCGTGTGAAGCATGGGAACCGCCACTCTATTATGCTATTCTTGGCGGGGTCGCCTCTCTGTACGGAATCCGGGAAATGGTACCGTTTACCCCGAACCCCAATGGACAGGGGATCTTCCTCTATTTACATGGTCGTAGTGACGTATTCCCATTCCTCGACGGACCTCTGCAGATTCATTTTCTAAGGTTAACGTCTATTCCATTTGGTATCGGAACAATTGTTATCACGTATGAGCTCGCGGTCCTGATTGGTGCCTCGAGAAAGACTGCTCTCCTGGCCGCCGCGTTGAATTCACTCATTCCTCAATTCGCTTTCATTTCAGGAATGATAAACAATGACCCCGTTTCGATCTTCCTTTGTTCTCTGGGAATTTACTTTGCCACAAGAATCCTCATTGGACGGAGCAGCAACGTTACACTCGACGGTGTCTACCTCGGACTCGCTATCGGCTTAGCAACGATCACCAAAGTGATAGTCGCTCCCCTAGCTGCAATAATTCTCTTCTCGCTGCTCTTGAAAACGATTCGCGACCACTCGCTACTTCGGACAACAGCTGCATTCACGATGCTAACGGCAGCGATAGGCGGTTGGTGGTACGCCAGAAACCTCTTACTATATAAAGACATATCGGGCGGATTTGCCGCAACGAATTCACTTACGCCCAACCTGACTTACGCGAATTTCTTCGGGACAATGCCGCGGACCTACTACTTCCTTAACTATGACATCCCAACCTTTACTAATACTTTCTTTGGGATTTTAGGAGCTCGCTTCGTTCCCCTCAATCCGACGTTCTACCTAATTTTGGAGACTATTTTTGGCGCCGCGCTACTCAGCGCAGTTGGTTATGTGTTCGAATCTTCACAAAAGCGAACACGTTGGGTTTTCATATTTCTCTTGGCAATTCCCTTAGGGCTCCTAGTTCTGCATATAGCAACATCCTATTTTAGCCCGCAACCTCAGGGCAGACAACTATTTCCGGGAATCGGACCTATATGCGCCCTAGCCGCGATCGGCCTCAACCGCATACTCCCTCTTAAGAATAAAGCGACCGCAGGTATTCAAGCAATCATATTACTCCTGATGATCGCCGCCAATGCGTACTTGATCTTCACATACGCAACGGCAATATGACATCGTCACCTGTTCGCTGTTGAGGTGCGGAGCTTCAAAAGACCAATTAGTTGATCGACTATTACTCTTGGAAGTTTCTTCCAGCCGTAGAGCGTGGTCCCGCTCTGAGTTCTAGGCGCCGTTCTGACCGAAACCTCAATTGCGGTATACCCTCGTCTGCATGCGCGGATCGTGAATTCGGCCCAGAAACTGTGTTTAAGCGTGCCAATCCCTGGTAAGACGTTTCTGATCACATCTCTTCTAATTATTCTAAATGAGGTATCTATGTCCTTGACCGGTAATCGAAACAGTAGCGAAGCCAGGAGATGGAAAACCTTCGAAATGAATAGTCGATATGGTGGATCGTAACGTAAAGCTCTCTTCCCGAGCACCATGTCGTATCGCTCTGCGAACTCGTAAATTTTCCAAAACTCTGAGGGAATTGCCTGGCCATCAGAATCGAAGACAAAAACTAAGTCCGATTCTATCTGACTTAGCCCAACCTTCATTGCTCCAGAATAACCAAGCCGGATCGGCCCGAGGATGGCATGCAACGGCAACTGTGATGTCATGCGTCGAAGCACGTCCTTAGTGTTGTCTGTGCTTCCATCCTCAACCGCAAGCAGGAGGACCGGCACTCTCGCCGAAAGCTCTCTATAGCATCCACATATGACGTTCTCAACATCTCTTTCTTCATTGTGTACCGGGAACAGCACGGTCAACTTCGAGTTCATCGCTGTCGCGCAGCGCACGTCGTAACATCTAAAAGCTCTTGCGGTACAACACTTGCCGCTTGGTAGTTGGTGTTTTGGCGAGGAGTAGAACATGAAAGTACTGGTGACAGGTGGTTGCGGATATCTCGGTACAGTGCTGACTCGACACCTTCTGGAAAACACGCGACACACAGTAAGGGTCGTCGACGCGCTCATGTATGGAGGCGAACATATACTTCCGTTTATTGGCCACGAAAGGTTCGAGCTGATCAACGGCGACATTAGAGACCAAACCGTAGTTGAGAATGCAGTTCAAGACATTGATGCTGTAGTGAATTTGGCTGCACTTGTAGGTGAACCCCTCTGCAACAAGTTTCCGTCTGAGGCAGTCGAGATTAACTACGCCTCAACGATCAGGTTAGCCGATGTATCCGCGAGGAAGGGAGTGAAACGTTTCATAACTGCTTCAACGTGTAGCAACTACGGACTAGGCAATGTCGCTGACAACTTGATATCTGAGGAGGGTCAACTTGACCCCCTCTCGGTTTATTCTCAGACGAAAGTCGGAGCTGAGAAGTACGTCATCTCCATGAGATCTTCGATGGATCAGATTGTTCTCAGGTTTGCCACCCTCTTTGGTCTCAGCCCAAGGATGCGCTTTGACCTGCTGTTGAATGAGTTTGTCAGAGACGCCCATGTCAAGCATAAGATACAGGTTTTCGGCGGGCAAGCTTGGCGACCGATCGTTCATGTTCGAGACGCGGCAAAGGCTGTTGAGAAGTGCCTTGCTCACGAGAATTACGAGAAGCCAGAGGTCTTCAATGTTGGTTCGAACGAGCTTAACTTCCGGAAGTTGGAATTGGCCAAGATGGCTGCTGAACCTTTCGCGGCAGAGGTGGAGGAGTTGCCTCACGTACTGGACAAGCGCAACTATAGTGTGAACTTCGATAAGGTCCACAGGTATTTGGGCTTCAATGTTGAAGAGACCCCTAAGCATGGCATCGACGAGATGGCCGGTGCTCTAAGACTGCGACTGGTCTCCGCTGAGGACCAACGTTACTCGAACCCTCTGGGAATCCAATGGAGGATTCCTACAGTTGCTGGAAGGACCCAATAACTCAGTATGTCTGATCTTCCACTCTTCTACGGTGCTAGTGTAGCGATTACCTGGTTCAATGCATCTGTGATGTAGTCGATGTCCTCGTTCTTGAGGAAGGTGGACGAGGGAAGCCACAACCCTCTCGCCGAGAAGAAGTCTGCACTAGGAAACTCCCGTGCGTTCATGTAAATAGGCTGCCTATGAAGTGGCTTGTACGCAACCCTCGTCTCAATGCCGAACTGGGATGCCAACGCTGCCTTCAATTTCATGTTGACCTCCGGCTTTCGAAGCAGAATATCCGCATACCAAGGACTTATCCTCTGAAATATTTGCTCCAGATTTGCTAATTGTGCGAGCCCCAGTGCGACCAGATGAATAACGGCTTCGATGTTTCGGACGCCTTTCTCTAACGCCGACTGGTTTCTAATGTCACCTTTCATAAACTGGAAGTTGTCACGGCCAACGAAAGACAGCATGCGTTCGCCTCCGACCATCAGAGTGTCAAGCACTCTGACCCTGTAACTGTCATCCTTCAGGAGACGCGCTACAAGAATGCCGCCGAGGTACCAGTACTACGTGTTATCAGAAGATTCATCATGGAATGAGCACGCGAACAGCACATTGTGGAAGCATGTCCCAAATGTTCGCATTTTCATATATCTTGAGACCGACAAAAGCGGGTGTTTGATTGATGGAAACGGCAGAGATTATCGTCCTCCTTCCTGTTCACAACGAAGAGGATGTAATTGAACAAGTTGTGCTTGGATGCTTTCGAGAGCTATCGTGCCACTTTTCCGTTACGCTCGAAATCAGCAAGACGCTTCCTCTGAAGGTTATTCTTGGTCCTGAACGACGAGGTTACGAAGGCGCAACGAAGACCGGCTTGAGCCATCGCAAGTCTGATCTTGTTTTCGTCTTGGACTCCGACGGGCAAGCGGTGTCCTTCGAATTCTGGATAAATCCATGAATATGTGACCAGATACGACATGGTACTGGTACCCGGGCTAAGAGCGGAGCGCCACGATCATCTCTATAGACTGCTGATTTCAAAAGTATTTCACGCAATTGTCTGCATGCTATTCTCGCTGCCGGTAAAGGACTTGGATACATCGGCTAGAGTAATTGGAAGACATGTTGTTGAAGGCGTTCTGCCTCAAATGGGTGATCTAAAACATAGCTTCTGGGCGGAGTTCATAATAAGGGTGTGTACGAAAGGACGTAGCGTGATTGAGACTCCAATTCGAACGGCGCCAAGAGTCGGGGGGCTCAACTCTCTACGGCTGGAATAGATTACCTCGCGTTATCACCGACCAACTCATAGGTCTTTTGAAGCTGCGCCTTGGCACTAGGAAACGATGCTGATCACTTTCGCCATAAATGAAACGTGACATACGTTCCGGCAGGCTTGAATCCCAAGCGCTGCCAAGCTCGTTGAACAGCGACGTTGTTTGCGTGGGCGAATGCTGATTCCACTAGATTGCAACGCGGAGCGAAATAGTTCAGGCCTGCCCAGATTAGGGACGTGTATAGGCCACGTCCTCTGACTGTAGGATCGATAGCTGCAAACACCATTCTTCCAAGTTTAAGTCCGATTTTGCGGTTCAAGTCGGATTCAATCTTCAGCGTCAGGAACCCTACCGCTTTCCCATCCAGTTCTGCCACGAGGATCTTGTCAGCCATTCCCTTCGAAGCATTTTCAATATGTTGTCGCCAGAATTGTGGAGCCTGCAAGCGAAAGTTTGGATCGTAATGAAAACGTGTCTCGGTGAAGGTGCCAGCAATATCCTTTAGCTTTTCGAGGTCTGACTCATGATAATCTCTTATCGTGCAGTCAAATGAATGGCGTGGGAGCTCCTGTGTTCCAAGGTCGAAGAAGTATTTGACCACGACATCGATGAGACGAAACCCTGTGTTCTCTAGCGAATTGATACCTGATATGTCATTTGACCTCGTTCTACAAGAAACAAAGAACGGACTCTCATTTTTCTTTAGAAACTCGTGAATGAGCGCCTCCCTGGTGATTTCTCCCATCCCGGTTGCTTCAGACGCGGCCAGATGCGCTATATTCCAGCAACTTACCCCAAAGAATTCGGTATCGTAGGCCAGCTTCTCGGTGACTAGAAAGCCCAATGGATTGCTATCTTCGAAGGCTATAATCCCTGAAGAATCTCTGGCGAGCGCTTCTCTGATGGCCTCGGACTTTGCAGACATGATTGCAGATGTGGTTAGCGCGTATTCAGGAATGCTTCCAGAATCGTAACTAGTCAGAAGGCCCGTGATATATTGAACGTCGCCGGCTTTCATGATAGCTATGTGTTTCAATCTCCATTCCTTACCTGGCTCTCGCATGCGCCAGACATCTTTCTGGCTACATGAAGCAACCGCCATTCACGTGGATAATTTGTCCTGTTATGTAACTAGCATCCTCGGAAAATAGAAATAGGACCGGTGCAGTGAGCTCATTAGAGCTTCCCGGTCGTCCTAATGGAATTTGTTCGATTATTTGCTTTTGTATGTGGTCTGGAAGCCTCAAGAACATTCCAAGTCCGAAATAACCGAGACAAAGGCAATTCACGGTGATTCCGAATTTCGCGACTTCTTTTGCCACGGTCTTGGTGAAGCCAAATACTCCTGCTTTGGCGGCCGCATAGTTCGAAGTCCCGAAAAATCCTGTCTGGCCGACGACCGATGAGATGTTTATGATTCTTCCCCAGCCCTGACTCCGCATATGAGGGATAGCGGCTTTCGCGCAGAGGAATGTGGCAGTCAAGTTAACGTTGAGAACATCATGCCAAGTCTCGGGTGGCATTTTCCATACAGTGGAATCTCTGTATATCCCAGCATTGTTAATCAACGCATCCAGTCTTCCGTGACCACGTATTATCTCGTCGATCATGCTCTCTACTTGAGAAGGGACAGTAACATCCGCTTGCAGAAGATCAGCTTTATGTCCACGTTTTAGTACTTCCTCAACAACCGCTTCCGCCCCCGTTTCATCCGTCCGATAATTTACCACGACGCGGTGCCCCGCATTTGCCAGCGCAAGTGCAATCTCTTTCCCCACACCTTTCGAGGCACCAGTGACTAACACCGTGCGCTCTACCATCGTGGTCCTCTCGCACGCCAAAATTTCGAAATCTTTAATTGGTTTATCGTTCTGCAACCTCGGTTCGCACACTGGGTCGTCCATGCTACTCTTCGTTTGGGCTGAGTTCTGATGTTTCTTACGGTGCTAGTGTAGCGATTACCTGGTTCAATGCATCTGTGATGTAGTCGATGTCCTCGTTCTTGAGGAAGGTGGACGAGGGAAGCCACAACCCTCTCGCCGAGAAGAAGTCTGCACTAGGAAACTCCCGTGCGTTCATGTAAATAGGCTGCCTATGAAGTGGCTTGTACGCAACCCTCGTCTCAATGCCGAACTGGGATGCCAACGCTGCCTTCAATTTCATGTTGACCTCCGGCTTTCGAAGCAGAATATCCGCATACCAAGGACTGAACCCTTGCTGATCATTTAAGTCGAGAAGCCACTCTGAATTAACCCTGTCTTTATACATACGATAGATCTCCCTGATCCTCTGAAGCCTTGACTCCAGTTTCGCGAACTGAGCGAGCCCTAGTGCGGCCTGCAGGTCGGTGAACCGGAAGTTGAAGCCGAAGAAATCGTAGTAATCTGGCAGTTCAGCGAGCTTGGCGCGTTCGAATCGTCCGTAGTCTTTGAGGCGAACAAGCTTCTCGTAAGTTTCTTCATTGTCGGTGATCATCATTCCACCTTGCCCAGTCGTTATGTGTTTGGAGGGATGAAATGAGAAACATCCGACGTCGGAAAATGTGCCGAGGTGCTTTCCGTCAAGTCGAGATCCAAGGGCTTGGCATGCGTCCTCGACTATGCGAAGGGAACGTCTCTTAGCAAGATCTTTTAGCGCAGGGATATCGCACGCGCGTCCGTTAATATGAGTTGGGATTACACATTTCGTTCGTGGTGTAATCTTCTTCTCAACGTCGTCGACGTCCATGTTGCCGTTCTTTAGCACAATGTCGGCGAAGACGGGGTCTGCTCCGGTGAATTTGACGGCATGGGCCGTCGCTATCATCGTATAGTCCGGAACAATTACCTCATCGCCCATCCCGATTCCTAGCGACTTTAACGCCAGGAAGAGTGCCACGCCTCCGCTGGTGGTGGTCACTGCATACTTGCAGCCCACGTAATTGCTGAAAACCCTTTCGAACTCTCTTGTCTTTGAGTGTTCCCCAACCCATCCGCCCTTGATCGTATCCACTAGTGCACGTTCTTCTTCCTGGCCAAACCAGGGTTGGAATTGCAGAATACGTTTCGTGGAACTCATTTCAACCCTCTTGAGACAACTAGGTACTTCGAGGTTTATAGAATCGAATGGTGCCTCCGCGCAATTATAAAATGCTTCGCTAGCGAGTCATAGGAGCGACCTCGAGGTTAACTCTTCCCAAAGGGCGACCAACAGTTCCTGCACATCTAAGAATTTTCGCTACGAAGAATCATCGCGATATTTCTTGGGGACTGCTTAGACCGTTGTACTTAACCATGTTTCGGAAACCAAAAATCTGGAACTTGGGTTTGAGAAGCCGCAGCTCGATAGCAGGCGAGAACGGCTTACTACGTATGAACCATTTCTCTTCCATCACAACGGGCAGCTGAATTGTTTGTGCAAGCGATCGACACGGCGAGGGTTTGCCGGGTCCCACTATTCCCAAGAAATATCGTGACCGACTCAATATCGCCCCTGTGATCTCTAAGGATGTCGCCAATGTTGCGACAAACGCGGTGATTTTCCAGGGGTGACATGCGAGAGAGAGCTGAGTAATAATTACCCAGACCACTGAGCCTTGGACGATTTACATGGGCATCCCGAGCAAACCGAGAAAGATTCACGAAAATACCACAATGGTTAAGATTGCCAAAGAACCTGGCTATCCGCGCAAGGATTAGTAGGTTTTGCAAAGTTTTGTTCTCATGTGGACATGCTAGAGAATTCGACAAAGTTGAGTTGATAAGAAATGCTGAGCCAAACTCGTCGGCATAGCCCTAAAGGGCGCACGGATCTTAACTTGCAGCGAAGGGGGAAGCAGTGGCGCGTAGCCAAGTTCTAGTTACGGGCGGTGCTTCCTTCATTGGGAGCCACCTGGTTGACACACTGCTTCGGAAAGGTCTTGAAGTTATGGTAGCAGATGATTTCTCAAGTGGGAAACTGGAAAACCTTGAACACGACCTCAAGCAACTCAAGAAGAACGTTTGGAAAAGTGAACGGCTTGCAGTCTATAAGGGTGACCTGAAAGACAAGTCGTTCACGAAAGCGATGATGGAGGATGTGGATGTCGTCTTCCACCTAGCAGCGTGCCACGGCGGCAGAGGCTACATCGACACTCACCCGGCTGATTGCAGCTCTAACATGGCGCTTGACGGGATAGTCTTTGAGGAAGCCTGCAAGGCGGGCGTGGAGAGAATTTGCTTCGCCAGCAGTGCCTGCGTCTACCCAAGTTATCTTCAGGACAAAGCCGGCTCCTCCTGCAGGCTAAAGGAGGATGATGCGGATCCGTTTGTTCGCGATAAGGCTCAAGCGGATCTTGAGTACGGGTGGGCGAAATTGATGGGAGAGATGACTTTGAAGGCTTACCATAAACAGCATGGGTTGAAATGTTCCTCTGTGAGAATCTTCACGGCATACGGGCCGCGAGAGAACGAAACGCACGCGATCATCGCGCTAATAGCCAAAGCCTACGTTGCGATGGATCCCTTCGTTATATGGGGAACGGGAAAGCAGGATAGGAACTTCACGTACGTTCAAGACATCGTGGACGCGATGGTTCTGGCCAGTGAAAGGGTCATAGATGGATCACCTGTCAACGCCGGCAGGGAGGACCGAATCACAATCGACCGAGCCGCAGAACTGGTTTTCGAGACGACTGGATGGCAACCAGACCGCATCGAACATGACCTGACCAAGCCTGAAGGAGTCGCATCGAGAGCTGCAGATCTGACAAGAGCAAGGCGTGTGCTCAATTGGGAGCCAAAGGTCTCATACGAGGAAGGATTCAAGAAGACGATTGATTTGTACACTGCCCGCAAGAACAAAGGCGAAGTGGCGGCTAATCTGAACAGGCTCCTGATGGAACGTTGATAGCTGAAACGGCGAATGACTAACGGCATGGCCAACTTGTGATCCTTGCCTAACTGCCAACTAGAACACTGAACAAGTCTTCATGAATGAAGAATGAATCCCGCCTTTCGCCACTATTCTGAGTGAGATCAAGTGTTGTCCTCGCGGCAGGATCGGAGTCGAGGAAGTGCTGGAAAGTGGATTTGCAGGTGAAAGGTTTCGACTAAGCGCTTAAGGAAATGATGAGGCGGTATCTTGAGAATGAGAGTTGGTGGAGGCTCTTCATCAACAACAAGATTCTAAGCCCAACTCCGTGAAAGAAAACTTGATTTTCAGAGGAACTTGCCGACCACGCTCGATGCTATACATAAACCGCAAACAATTCATTCCTAGAAATCTGAACATGTCCGTCGAGGAGGCGTGTGGTTGAAGATTTGGGATTTTGCTGTCGTCGGAGCTGGAATAGTCGGCTGTTCAATTGCTAGGGAGCTCAAACTTAGGAATCCGGAGAAGAGCGTAATCATCCTGGAGAAAGAGGATCGAGCCGGAGTTCACGCGAGCAGCAGGAACAGTGGCGTCATCCACTCGGGGGTTAACCAGAAGCCAGGAGGATTAAAGGCAAGAATGTGCGTACGCGGAAGCGCTCTCCTCAGGGATTTCTGCGTGAAATCCGGGATCCCGATGGAGGAGGTCGGGACGGTCGTGGTGGCGAGAAACGATCAAGAAAGCGTAACCATCAGGGAACTTGAATGGAGGGCGAAAGAAAACGGCGTACCCGGAGTGAAACTCGTCGATCAAGCCATCCTAAGACAAGTCGAACCGCACGTTGCGGCTAGAGAAGCCCTCCTTTCACCTACTGGGGCAATTGTAGACAGCGGCAGGCTAGTGGCGGCTGTCGCGGCAGATTGCGCGAAGAACGGCGCATCGCTTGTATTCGATTGCCGGGTTAATGGCATCTCAGACAAGGGAAGCTTTCTGATGATAGAAACATCAGGCTCTAGCTTTTGTGCGAAGTTTCTGGTGAACTGCGCGGGGCTTTACGCGGATCAGGTGGCATGGATGATGGATGCCGGCCGTGACTACTGCGTGGTTCCTTTCAGAGGTGATTATTATCGCGTGAGATCGGAGAAGAGTTTCCTCGTGAACTCTATGATCTATCCGGCGCCGAACTTGAAGCTGCCTTTCCTGGGGATTCACCTCACGAGGCGAACCGATGGTTCAGTCATTGTCGGACCGAACGCCGTGTTGGCACTGGGAAGGGAGAACTACAGGGGTTCACCCGTCAACTTGCATGAGACGTTGCACATGCTCTGTGATATTCGGTTCTGTCGTCTATTCGCGGACATCGATTTTCTGCGTATCGCTCTAAGAGAACTCAAACTATCCCTTAGTAAGGAGGCGTTCCTTAAGGCTGCAAAGGAACTTGTTCCGGCAATCGAGAAAGCGGATTTGATCCAGGATCAGAGCGGCATAAGGGCACAACTCGTCGACCGCAGAGGGCGATTGGTTGACGACTTTTTATTCGAAAGAACCGACAAATCCTTCCATATTCTAAACGCGGTCTCCCCAGCCATGACAAGCAGCTTGGCATTCGCCGAACACATCGCCGACCTCGTGACGCCCTCCCACGCCTAAGGGCTGTGGGCTACTCGCTTCAATGCCGCCGCTTGCCCATGCCTGAAAGTCCGTATGGGTAGAGGTTTTGGCTCTGCCGGTGACAACCCTCTATCCGAGGGCGAGCAACACAACATGCCAAGCTTCCTGATCAGCAATGCCGAATTCAAATCTCTGGGCACGCCGCTTCACAGTTCGGACACCGATGTTCCCTCTCAGCGAGGTTTTTCGGAGCCCACGCTAGGCATTGGTGGCAGAATTGGCTTGTCCCATATGGGTCAATAAACAACACGTGTTTCCTAGCATGTCGGCTTTGCGCATGCACTTCAACGCGAATCTGCTCCACGATGAGTGCACGATTGAATTGTAGGATCTCGTGGTCTGGGGTTGTGAGTTGTAGGTTGTGGAGCCATTCTAGGGCTTGTTTTCCGAAGAGGTCTATGTAAGTGTGGGAGCGTTCATGCTTGTCCAGTATGGCGTGGATGCGGTTCTTGACGTCTACTCGCATTTGTATTAGGTTGGCTCTGTGCCTGATGAGGGCTCTGTGTTCTCGGTTCTTTCGGGTTGGGACGTAGCTTTCGGCCACAAGATTGCCTCTGAGTAGGTAGGCTAGGGTTTTGGCGTCTATTCGGTCGGTTTTGATGGGTGCTTCAGCTATGGCTTTTGTCCTCAAAGGGTTGCTGAGTTTCATCTCGACGCCTTCATCTTCGAGTTTGTCGTAGATTCGAATTCAGAAGTTTGCGGATGGTTCCACCACAGCCTTGACGTGTGGGTCAACGGATTTTGCGAAGGTGACTAGGCTGTTGCTCCTTCCGAGTTGTTGTCGAATCTGAGTTCATTAGTTCATGCATTATCTGGTCTTGTTCGCTCATGAGAGTTGCTTGGCAGTATTTCTTGTGAACGTCTATCCCAACGTATACGGCCATCCTAATTCTTCACCTCCGTTCTTTTCTTGGTTGGCTTGAACGCGGCAATCACCTATTCGCGCGTCAGGAGCGCATTCAAGGGGCCGCTCCAGAAGTTTGCCCATTCACACACCAGCCGATTTCGGTCAAGTGGTTCTCGGGCCTACAAACCGCGGAGAACTTGCACAGACGAAGCCTAGAGACTCTTCAACCTTTCACACACTTTTCATCCATTCACACACAGTCAAGGTCCGATATACCACCACGGGGAAAAACTGTTAAGCTCTTGGGAACTGTTAGACTCTGGATAGCAAGCGTTTGATAATTATGCAGCTCATCGGTACTGTTGATGATCCTGTGGAGAATGAAGAGACGTGGTCGAGGGCTGTTGTACGCGGCTGGGTCCTTCCTCCCGACAAAGTAAGCCATGTAAATATTTCAATAGAGGGCACGATCGTATGTACGTGCCCACTCGGAAGCGAACTCCGTCCTGACCTGGCAGAAGCATACTCATATGTTCCAAGCGCAGAAAACGGTGGATTCAACACTGTAATTTCGATTGGCGACAGAGAGGGAATCTACGAAATTAGCGTGTCCGCTGTCGGCCTGGATGGGGAACAATGCTCACTCGGCAAGAGGCGCATAGTGAATTCTCGAACTCCAAATGGGATGCCCAGTGAATATGCGATCGGCCTCATTAGCCGCTGCAATCTGTCTTGTGTGATGTGTCCCGCTCACGCGGAGGATTCTAAGTTTCTTACAGAAGGTCTCGCAATAGATCAATCCTTGCTCGAAGCATCTCTCCAAGGCCTGCGGGACTTCGCTTCCAGCATAAAATTTGTGGCACTCTGTGGATGGGGTGAACCATTGATGTATCCCAAGATCTTCGAAGTTATAGAGCAAGTTCACGAAACCTCTCCTAGCGCAGTAATATCGATTACGAGCAATGGAACAATGTTCTCGGATGTCATAATTCAAAAAATCTTAAGCTCATCCCTCTCGGAGATTTGTGTCTCTCTCGATGCGGGGACAAAAATGACTTTCGACCGCATCCGTAAAGGAGCCAACTTTAACCGGGTTATCGAGGGAACGCGTCGATTGGTAGCGGCTAGGACTGAACATAACAGGAGGTTACCGGTCGTATTGACGAACTTTGTTCTCCTGCGATCAAATATCAGTGAATTGCCAGACTACGTGAAGACTGCCATCATGATGAATGTGGATCACATTAATACTGTACATGTTCACGGCTTGTACGAAAGCGATAGGCAACAGACTTTGTACGATCTCGGCGACGCATCCAGCGAACTGCCTCCGGTTTTGTCGAACTACATTCAGCAAGCGAAGGCCCTTGCGAAGTCGGCTAAAGTTGGGTTGTTTATTCCACCATTCACGCCGAGCCATCCAAAACTAAATTGTTCTTTTCGTGGTAGAAGCTATCCGACAATCGATCCTAATGGCGACGTATACCCATGCTGCATACTGGAAGCGCTTGGAAACGAACAAGGATCTAGAGTGAAAGCAATTGGAAACATTCGTCACGAGAAATTGCACCAAATATGGAACTCCCCCCGCTACAGAGCCTTCCGCAGAGCTTTCTACGCTGGCGAACTACCGGACCCGTATTGTGCAAAATGCCCACGTTACTATAACCTGTGATCGGTGCAGGTCATTAGGTCACTGGTTTGAAACTTCCGCTTTTTTACGGCAACAAACATATCGCGTGACCACGTGACCGCTTGTCTACCCCAACAATCGTATTGCTCAATGTTTCGAGATGGCTGCATGGTTCCTGTTCTAAGGGAGATCATCTTCTCTATCCATACGTCCCGATTCTATTGTTCTTGAGTCAGGTGCGCGCTTAGTCCGTGAAGAGTTGACTGTATTTAGCAAGTTGCGATTGTTCTTTGAGGCCGAATTCTGCCGCCCACTTCACAAGTTCGGAAAGGTCACATTGCAATGACACCTTCGGGAATGCAGCCTGCAAATTAGGGCGTTGGATGTAGACTTGCATCAAAGCAACAATCGCAAAATACCAGTCAGGGTAATGAGGAGGATTATGCAGGAGCTTGCGTAGTGCTGCTTCTGCGTATTCATCCGTGATGTCAATTGGTGCCTCCAGAACACCCTGTATGTTCTCAAATTCAGGCTTACGTTTGATTCCAATCCACTCGTGAAGGCTGTGGATCATTGATGAGAGTTGCGGGATGTTTGCGACTTTCATTGCCACAAGCATCGAATCCTTCCATGAGGCGCTTGAGTCGTTATAGCTCTCTGCTTCCCATTCAGTCGACGTTTCCAGCGCCTCCATCTTCGCCCATTTTGCAATGGCCCTTAAGCCATCAGGATAGTAGCGCCAACAATCTGTCGGGTGGCGATGTTTGGGACCGCTAGAAGGGGCTATGATGCAAGCCAGACCGCCGACTTTCATGATTCGAGCAATTTGAAGGGTGGTTATCCAGAAGTATTCAATATGCTCGAAGGTCTGCCCCGAGATCACAACATCGAAGGAATTGGACTCTATGTTTGTCCAGTTGTAAGGGTCTGCGAGTATTACGTGAACATTCTTGCCCTCCACCATATCTGCGCCTCGGTAAGTCCAGTTTGGGTTGTCGAACAAATCAGCGTATGTTCCGTTCACATCAGCGCTACCAACATCTAGAATTTCGAGGTGTTTCTGCGGGTCCAGATAGGTGTCCCTGAATCTCTTCATCTTCTCGTATGAGCTTAGGTGCATCCCTGCGTCCCTCAGTCCCCTCGCGTTTAGCATTGGCGAGCTTTGAATTGTTCGGAGAGATGCTGATTCTCATTAGCGTAAACTAAAGATACATCTCTCCATCGTCCTCTTGCAGCGTGAGCTCATCATGGTAACCTATCTGGAGGAATCCCTTAATCGCCCGATAATAGATCTCTTGAAGATTATCCAGGATCGCATAACCTCTCAAGAAACTTACTTTGGCGTTCCGGCTCAGAAAAACCCATTGGATTTTTGGACATACCAAGAGATAATCTTTGAAATCAAGCCAATTGTTGTTGTGGAGATTGGCACATACCACGGTGGCAGTACGCTGGCGTTAGCTCACTTCTTAGACAGTCTTCATCAGGGTCGAATAATCAGCATTGATCTTGACCATGCCAAGCTTCCTGAGATTGTTCGAAACCATCCTAGGATAACCTTGGTTACAGGAGATGCGTGCGAGAAGTATGATAGCGTAAGCAATATCGTAGGGAAGGATTCCCCGGTAATCGTAATTGAGGATAGCTCTCATACATTTGACAATACCCTCAATGTATTGCGCAAATATGGCAGTTTAGTAACGGCGGACAGCTACATGATTGTCGAAGATGGCATTTGTCATCACGGACTAGAAGTAGGGCCCTGTCCCGGGCCATATGAAGCCATTACAAAATTCTTAGAGGAAGACACCCTCTTTGAGGTCGATCGATCAAGAGAGTCATATATCGTCACCTGGAATCCGAGAGGATATCTCAAGAAAAGAGCCGTTAGATCGGAGAGACGAAAAGCATCGCTATCTCCAAGCACTTGAATACAAAGAAAGAATCACGGTAGAACACGGACGCGTTCAACCTAGACCTAAGTTAAGGCATACTTACCAAACGGTTTGCCGCGGCTAAATTCACCAAACGCCAGCGACGCGTACCCAGAGAAAGCATGCTAGATCTGTAGGATACACTATCAGTATTCGAGGCATGCCGCCGCCTTGAGATCCGCAAAGTCATACATATGAGCAGCCTCAGCCCCTAGGGAGTAGTCGAAGACCGACCAGAAGATCAACCCAATCGGCCGAGTAATCGAGTGCGGGGGTTCTTCAGTACACTTTGCGCATCATAGCGATAATTTCAGTGTATAACGAAGAGGACATACTCGATCAACTTCTCAACTACTTGCGCGAAAACGGCATTTCTTTCATCGTTCTCGATGGAGGGTCTCAAGATAAGTCTATCCAGATCGCTCTCAAATATGCAGGAAAAGGATTACTCGCTCACGAGGTAGTGAAACGCGACTACAAGAGGTCAGATCTGGATCTCCCACATTCACTTCAAATGGCGATTAAGCACAACCCAGACTGGATCTTGAGAAATGATGCGGATGAATTCCTCGAATCGCCTATTCCAGACAAAACTTTGCACGATGCCATCGCAAGAGAGTACCAGGCCGGATTCAATGTCATTCAATTCAATAACTTCGAGTTCTGCCTAACTGAGAGGGACTTCGAGAGCAACGAGTCTGACGTGCGGAAAAAGCTGCGTTACTATACGTGGAGCGATGATTACCGCTACAAAGCCTGGAAATATTACCCAGGCGCCAACGACTACAACTCAGGAGGACACTATCCAATGTATCCGGCTGGAATCAAAGTAAGAGTGAGCCCGCGCAAATTCGTAATGAGGCATTATCGATTCAGATCAGTTCAGGGTGCTATCGATAAAGTGTTCAAAGAAAAATTGCCGCGATATGCTCCGGAGGAGCACGCTAGAGGCTGGCACGTTCACTATGACCACTTCAAGAAGGATCCCGGATTTTTCATATTAGATTCGGCCAAATTATCCAGATACGGCGAGGACGGAAGGTGGGATCTAACGAAAAGGCACGAATGGTATCCCAACTTGGCATTTCCTCGACGCGAAGACCTATTCCCAGATTAATCCCAGCCCGCTCAGGTGCTGTAGATGTGTGAAGCCTAATCACCTTGTGTACCGTTCTAAGAGAACGCTAAGCACTTGTGACTTGGTCGGGGAGTTCTACTACACTCCTCTTACACTGTGCTGGCTCACCTCTTTCATTCACTGTACACGCCGAGGCGTGAGTTGAACCCCGTGCTTTCCTTGATCGACTAGTTTGACTAGCTTGTCTTTGCCCCTATTCCCACGCCTGGTGGAGCGGTTTCTTCCCAGCTTCTGTGAAGACCGTCATCAAAGTATACCAGTAGCCGTACGGCTGTAGAATTTGGTAGTAGTCGTCGTCTATCAGGTGGTTTACCACTCCGGATGCCCAACCCACCAGCCTTCCATAATTGCCTTGCTTGACCTCGGGAAAAGCTGCCTGAAGATCAGGTCGGATGTCGTACAATGAAATCAGATAAGCTAACTCGCCTGAATCAGCGACAAATTGGTAACTTTGCCGGTGTTTCTGTAAAGCAGCTTGGTCTGCGTCTTCCCAGCGCCCCTCCGCTGTCCCTAATGCCCAGCGTACCAAGTTTGGATATTCGCGAGTACCGGCTTCAGGAAACGCTTTCTGCAAATCCGCCCTACGGTCATAGATTTCTAGAAGAGTTGTCAATGCGTCACGCAACGGTTTGACTGGACTTAGATGTTCGGCTATGTGAAAGTACTCGTTGTCCCAAATCAGTCCTTCAAGTGTGGCCCATTTGAAGTTATTTCTCCACGCAACGTAGTTGAAGCTCAGTTGAGCCCTACGACTAAAATGTGAAATCTCCTTCCACCAATCCTCGTCGACGCGGACAACTTCTGGCGATAGATGCCTTCTCAGAATGATCCCTCCTGCAACAAGGCCGTTGTGAGGAGGATAACCTTCCTTTCTGTAATGTTCCATCTGCGCTCTTATCAAGCCCGGTTCCTCGTTTCGATTGGATATCCAAGCCTCTGCTTCATCGTAGACGCAGTCCCTATCTGGATGCGCAAAGAGAGCCATATCATGGTCACGAAGATATCTGTCTATCAACAATCTGATGTCCCCCTTTTTGAAAACTACCGAGCCATCAATCCATAACGAATACTCAAAGTCTGGAAAGAACCTATGTGGAAGAATCCTGAAAAACTGGGCGCTTCGGACAAGGTCGGAATCCGTCGGAGGACAAACTCTCAGGTCAAAGGACTTTGACCTGAGCGATTCGTTATCTGTGAAGCAAACGAGGCTACATCCCTCCAGCTCCACCGATGGTTCCTTCAAATCGTCTCTGTTCCCATAGATTGCAGTGTACACGACGATTTTGTTCGTCACGTTCGGTCGTTTGCGCAGGAGCACTGCGAATGGAAAAGGTTGCCGTCTGGTCTCTCTAGAGGGTAACGTCAAGTCTGCGGTTGTTCTCGCTCCTACGGAAAGCCTGTCAAAATTCGGTTGCTGGGGCGGTGCCGTTACTCCTTCGTCGGACGGCCTCGGATGTTAGCACTCGCCGAATTACTTGCACTGGCAACTATCCAGCTTCTTTCCCAGCTTCTTGACCACGCACACACACCCGCTCAAACTCCTCGTTGTGCCGAAGGAGGATCAGGCGGTCACCATCGTTGCCTTTCTTCTGTTCAATAGAAACGCTTTGCGCGACAGTTCTCGCCCGTTTAACTTCTCGACTTGTCCATTATCGAACGTATACGCGTGGGATATTACTTGAGTCTCGTACGGTTGTTGCTTGAGGAGTCTCCTCACGAAGTCTTCAGTGTACTCGGCGATATATTCGTTCCACCCACCTCGGTTCAAGCTATTCCTTTCTGCGGCTGACCAGATATTGAACACAACGTATTTCCTTGACACTCTGCACAGCTCACTGACTGGGACTTCAATGTCGGGAAGATGAAGGAGAACATTCCAACAAAACACCATGTCGAATGACTCGTTGGAGAAGGGAATGTGGTACACGTCTCCTTTTACAAACCTCTCTGCTCCGACCCTTGCCTTCGCTCTCTCTACCATTGCTTGGCTATCATCAATTCCAAAATATGATGCGCCGTTTTCGACGAGAAGCTCATAGTACATTCCTATGCCGCACCCAACGTCTATGGCAGTTTGATAGTCCTTTGGCAAGATGGATCTGACAAAATCATGACTTCTCCGAGGTTTCCAATAGTCCTCCAGTTCTCTAACCACATCAGAAGTCCAAATCTCCCAGTCCCTAACCGCTCTCATAACTTAACTCTGCCTAACCATTTACGGAATACTTGCAGACAGGGTGCAAGTCGTCGTCGCTTCCAAAGGTGCGAACACAAATTTTCGTGTCCACGTGACTGCGTCGTCTTCGAATCGACCTAACTCCGCACGGCTCTTCAAAGGATCAATTCTCATGTTTAACAAATCGATGCCAGAATTTGATTAGTCTGCGCGGCTCTCCAGATACCTAGTCATGATTTTCTTGGATGACTTGAGTATGTGGTGCAGGGATATGTATGCGAAAGTTCCTGTTCTGCCCGTAACTTTGAGGTTACTGAATGTGTCTAGGTAGGTGAGTATCCGCTCCATTTTCCACTCATAATCTGTGTCCAATATTGGGTAGCAGTCATTCAATCTGACAACCAAGGCGTCAAAAACGTCACCATCGCTAATCCACCCCATACTCAAGAGGCTGGACTTAACCAGTTGAGCTAAGAAGTGGTCTTCCGAGTTCCAGACTTCGTCGCCTTCCTGACAAGGTATCTCTACAACTAAAGCGGTCTCATCTTCCGGTGCCATGTATTCGCTCCTGTTCTTGGGTTCATGCAGTCGAGTGAACGGCACATGTGGGTCCGGGAAATATATGGACGCGCTGGCTGTCACTGACCGTTTCGATATGAACAATACGACTAGGACCAACGATCTGAAACTCATCGAGGCCGCGATTCTCAGAATATTGTCAGGCGCCTTAGGCCTCATCAACTGAACAAGAAGATTAAGTGGTAGGGTGCTCAAGACCTCCTCAGCGCTCACTCTCTCTTCGCCGTTCAACTCTATACTTCTAATTCGGTGGGCCTCGTGAAACAGAGAAGTGACTTTACTCTGCGTGCGAATGTTCTGGTGGCCACATGCTTCCGCGAACTTTTGGGCGATGGTTCCAAATCCTGTTTTCGGATAATATACGCTGCCCACTATGTGCTCAATCTTCTTCTGTCGGCCTCCATACAGCTCGGCGAAAAGAGTCGGTAGGTTTAGGCCTCTGAGGTGTTCCCCCGCGAGTTTAGGAGAGAGCTTTGAGCACGGTTTTCCCCACAGCTTCTCAGAGTAATTCAGAACCAGACTCCTTGCAATCGAATTTCCATACTTATTGATTGCAAACGCTTCTAGGTTCTGTGTCTCGACCCTCCTCGTCCTCTGAACAAGAGGTTCGATAGTCGCTTTCATCATAAAGGGCACTCCCATGCCGGAGAGCATATTGAGCGGGGAAAATGGAAAATCTATGAGTTTTCCGTTCAGATACGTTTGCCGCGGTAGAAAGACCTTGAGAAGCTCACCCGAAAGAAGGTTTCTTATTTCATTTGTCACTTCGACATCTTTTGTTTGAAGAAGATGCGGTCCCGAGTCGAAGAGGAAGTTCCCATGCTTCATAGTAACAGAGTTACCACCAGTGCGTTCTTTCCCTTCATGGACGGTGAACGACAAGCCGTACTTTCGGGCATAGAACCCCGCGATGAGGCCTGCTGGGCCGCCACCGAGTATGGCGATGTGTCCTGGTCGATACGTATACTCGCTCAATCCGAAGTCAACTTCCTGCACGAGAATCAACAGGGCGGAACAGTCATCTCGGATGCGGTTGGTTAAATTAAAATGGGTTTGTATTGGTGAGCTGAGGTTATGGCCACGAGCAAACGGGTTCTCGTCACAGGAGCGGCAGGTTTCATCGGTTCTCATACTGTTGACGCGCTTCTCTATAATGAATACCAAGTCACGGGTCTTGACAATTTTGCTCGACGTCCAGCACAGAATATGGCGCATCGCTCAAATGCGTCCTTTACCTTTCTAAGAGGCGATTTGCAAAACGTCGATGACGTTAAGAAGGCACTTGAAGGAGTTAGCACCGTAATTCATCTCGCCGTCATGAGAGGTTCGGGAAAAACTTTCGATGAAGGAATGCGTATCCACGAAACTAATGCTACGGGGACGCTTCAACTTCTAAGAGCCGCCGTTGAAGCAGGCGTCAGACGCTTCGTGTTCGCCTCATCTGCAACTGTCTACGGAAAGAGAAACGAGCCGCCGCATGGCGAAGATATGTTGCCTCACCCAGAATCTTCCTATGCTGCGTCGAAGATCGCAGCCGAAGGATATTGCACAGCCTTTCGATCGATGTACGGACTAGAGACCGTCGTACTTCGATACATGAATGTATATGGACCGAGAGCCCAAAACGACGACCACGCCAGTGTAGTTGTGAAATTTGCAGATCGCCTTCTACAAAACCAGCCACCGTATATTTTCGGTGATGATGAACAGAGTAGAGACTTCACTTACGTGGAAGATGTTGCCAAAGCTAACCTCTTGGCAATTCAATCCGAGGGGGCGGTTGGAGAAATCATAAACATCGGTACCGGGAGACCAACGACCATCAAGGAGCTGGCTGAGGAAATGGCAAAACTACTCAACATCCACCCCATCAGACCGATACTCAAATTACGGCGCCCTTGGGATATACAAACCAGTTGGGCTGACATAGGCAAGGCCCGCACACTTCTCGGGTACGAGCCTGAAACGAACTTAACGCAAGGCCTGCGGCGCTTCTTAGAATGGTACAAAGGCACCCTCAAACGCTTCTAATACAAATTGAATGGCGGAGAAGAATTGTTTTTCTCACTCATCAATCTTATCGATGGAAGCGCGACATTGGTTCTTGGTAGCGTGGTTTCGTGAAAGTCTGCATTCTAGGTCTGGGGAACGTGGGCCTACCGTCTGCCAAGTACTCTCTAGCACGGGCGCTTGATGTCTATGGATATGATGTAAGTGGTACTGCGATAAGTAGAGCATTTTCAGAAGGCATCAGGGCCACTTCCAAATGGGACGACATACCCGAAGCAGAGATCTATATTGTGTGCGTGTCATCCGCCGATCATGATTGCCGCGGGGAATTGACAGCCGTACAGGAAGCATGCGGAAAAATAGCGACGAAAGGGAGGCGAACTCTGCCCTTATTGGTCTCCGTGGAAAGTACAGTAGTTCCCGGCACATGTAGAAGAATCTTTGAGGACATCTTCGACGGGAAGATCCCTCTAGTTCACGTTCCTCACCGTTACTGGTCAAGGAACTCAGCGGAACATGGCGTGCGCCAACGCAGGGTTATCGGTGGGGTTGATGAAACAAGTCTGCGGGTAGGTCGGGAATTCTACGGTAACACACTCGACATTCCACTTGATGCGGTTTCTTCTATTGAGGTAGCTGAAATGTGCAAGATATCGGAGAACGCCTATCGGTACGTACAGATCGCCTTCGCTGAACAGCTAAGGATCATCTGTCATCAGGTAGACTTAGACTACGACGAAGTTCGCGAAGCATGCAACACCAAATGGAACATAGAAATCCTAGAGGCAAGAGACGGAATCAGAGGCGGGTGCCTCCAGAAAGATATTCTTCACTTAGACTCACTAACAAACCAGGGCTTGCTCTTGCAGTCGGCGCAAGAAATCGACAAACGTTACCGAGAATGGATAAATGCGCCCGGCAGCAAGGGGAAATTAGCGTCGGGAATACATTGACTTCGCCCTAGGACCAAGTTCACTCCCATCGCTGACCTTCTCAACTGAAAGATCAAAGATTGATGGTGTAGGCGGTTTGGATTGGAGGCAGCAATCGAAAGGTAGCGTCTTTATAGCTGATGTGCGATCGTCGCGAGTAAACCGGCATTGGAAAGTCGCAACCTTAGCTGGGTGTCTCGCCTCTGCCTCCCCAGATCTTCGACAGACTTCAATGGCATTTCGCAATCGTGGCGTTATTGTGAGAGAGCAAGAGAAAGTGGCCAACCTGTTTCGTATAGGGCATGAATTACCGGTGCGATCTTTATTATCTCTGGTTTAGTGCCGGCCCACGCTCATAGGTCAAGTACTGTATCGCTAGCAGAAATTCCTCGAATGGGAGACAATTTGAGTCGTCTATTTGTTTCACTCATCTCTCAAGGTCTTAAGCGAAGCCGACGGATGGAATGAAGCAAGCGGCAGGTCGTCATGACCGCCACAGTATCTGCCGATCGCGTAGATAAGCTGTCGAAGGCGAGTACACCACCTGCAACCCCCGTTCCTATTTCTGAGATTTACACGTGGGCCGGCCAACTTTCCTCCGAAAGCCGCAGTCCTAACTCGACTATCCGCTTCTACGTCTGGCCCGACGGCGTTGCCCGAATCTGGCGTCAACTATTGACCATGAAGGGTGGAATAATCGGTCTCGTCGGGCTTCAGGGAGTGGGGAAAAGCACTGCTTTGCTGATGATCTACATGGCGAAGGTAATCATGGCGGATAAGGAACGCCGCGACGCCTCCGGCAAGAACGGGGCGAATGGCGTAGACGAGTGCGAGGTAACTCTATTCAAGTGGCGGAGGCGCTCCCAACTGTTTGCCACTCTCTTGAACGGAACTCATGAAGCTTCGTTAAGTTTCCTTCGCGAGTACGGATCTAAGCTGATAGAACGGTTGAAACCTATGTTCCCGTTGCTAAGCTTCCCGGAAGATTATCCTGAGCGTTTGAACTTTGATTGGGCTGAGAAAAGAGTAGGAAGAGGTGTCGCGGAGCGATTGCGATCGTCTACTTGGGTGAGTACGCTTCGAAAGAAGAAACTTATCCTTATTGACATGCCGGATTATTCTAAGACGGACCGAAGACAAATGGTCAGGGATCTGGAAGAGATCTACTGGCTTTGGGATAGCCTTGGCCTCGCGGCGAAGCCCAATCTCGTTATTGCCATCCAGAAAGAGATGTTCCGCGACCACTACTTTCTCGATAAAATGTGGAGTGTCGAACTGAAACCGCTGAAGGCCGAGCAGATGCTTGAAGCCTACAGCAAGCGATTCAAGACCACTGAACCATTCACAGAGGACGCTCTGCTTATGCTCGCAAGAATGAGCCGGGGGATCTTCCGACGCTTCCTGCGGTACATTTCATTAACCCTGGTTTCATGGGAAAGTCAGAAAGCGCGTTCGAAACTCGTTAACGAGGCAATAGTAAAGAAAGCGATCACGACTGAACGCTTGGTGGAGGATATGGAGCTGGAGCTCTCGAAACTCTTCCCTAAGCAGGGGGACTTAGGCAGCTATCAGTCGGTTCAGTTACTCCTACACCTGCAAGCGCACGGCCCACAAGGTCAGACCCAGCTCGCCGAAGCACTCGAGATTCAGGAGTACCAGCTCACGAGGCTTCTGCAGAAGCTGGAAAGAAACCGCTACATCAAACGTGAAAAGAAGCAAAGACAAGCTAGTCAAACTACTCGAAGCCACCTAAGGCGACCCGCGTCTTCAATTCGACATTCCATTTCACGCGGAGCACATGCAAACAATGCAAAGGCTTCTCAGGGTGACGGAGGGGGCATCCTCTGAAACAAATAGCGATGCAATCATGCAACTGAAGCGCGATTTGACGAGAAAACGCTGAGATGGGAACTGGGACCAGATGCAAGTCCCAAACAAGGGGGAAAATGAGAACAGTGTGCGAGCGCTTTCGGAAGCCCTCGGATGCTTACTTGCGTCTTCGTCTTAGTAGGTATACTGAAGCCGCTAACGCTGAGAAGGCAACAACTGCTACTCCGCTGAACTCGGGGACTGGTATGTTGCTCTGTTCCAGGTACACGTTCTGGCCTGTGCCGACTTGGCCTGGTGCGATTGAGACGGACCAAGTTTGATGCACGTAGCCTGGAGCGGTGATTGTGAAGCTGTACTGGCCCGTAGGTAGGTAGGTTTGGTAGACGCCGTCGTAGGTGTAGAAGCTTCCGAACGAGGAAGTAGGTTGTACGGTCACGGGACCGCTGTTTGAGTCGGTGAACACGGTTGACCCATTGGTTCCATCCATATGCAGTAGGAGGACGGTGTATTGGTCTGGAGTGTATTCGGCTGTGGGCGGTGAGAAGTTGCTTATCCAGCGGGCTACTCCGTTACTGATTCGAAACTCCTTAAGCCAACCGTCGAAGTTGGGGAGAGTCCAGGCTACACCGATTGAGAGTGGGGCGATCAAGTTAGGCATTGGACCGGGGATTGTCGTTATTGTGCCGAGTAAACTTCCATTTTGGAAGACTAACAGATTTGCTCCGTTTCTTACGAAAGCTATATGATACCATACACCTGCGGAAACCGTAGCAGCCAAGGTCCCGCCGCTTGTAGTGCCGCCCTCACGTGTCTGCCAAAACCAATAATGCGTTCCCGATGAACCGTACAGGCCGAAGTAGATGTAATTATTACTATCAACGAATTGACTGAGTATTCCCATTACGCCGGCCGTTGGCAATGAGTTAAATTTCACCCAGAAGTCAATCGTGAAATCGTTCGAACCAAAGTTGAAGTCGGTGCTGTTCGGGATGCTGAGGTATTGGCCGTTAGCGGCAACGAACTTGCCTGCACCGGTGCCGAAAGGCGGCGACTGACCCGTATCGATGGACGTGCCGTTTATACTGCTCACAGTCTTGGCGACATGGTTCACCTGGTAGGGGACCTCAGTTACGCTGATCGTGCCCCAGCTTAGGGTGCGGAACTCGTTACTCCACGTGAACGCCAGCACATTACCGCTCACGAACCCGTTCAAGTCAACCTCAAAAATCGCCGATGCTTCACCGCTATTGTGAGCGCCGCTAATCTGCCAGACACCTTGCTGCGAGTATGGGCCTAGGTGGTTTGCTGCCATGCCGTGGCCTAAGAAGATACTGCGTTCTGCCGCATCTTCGGTTAGGCTGATGCCTGAGGTTGCGGTCGTGCCTGGGATGACGTGGTAGGATTCACCCATCAACAACCCGTTAACCGGCGGATAGTAGTTTGGCGTCGTCCCGGTGTTGTTCGAGTACCAGTTAACGAAGTCAACCTCGGCGGTCCATCCCCCCGTGTAGTCTGGTGCGCCTATGATTCCGGTGTTAATGAACGGGTAGATCATCTGCCCTATCGGCGCCCAGCGGCCGTAGTTGCCATGGAAACACCACAGTTGGAAATCGCATGTGTACGGAGTGAACACCGGGTCGCCAAAGTAGTCGCCTGTAATCCCGCTACCCACCGGAGGCTGTTGAGGGAGGCCGGCCATGAGAACGTGAAGAAGTGTCGTCCCGCCGGGGAGGAAATTGTAGCTCTGAAGGCCAGAACCTGGAACGGTAGGCACGGCCTGGTCGATTAGTGGGTAGGCGGTGGTTGCGTCTGCAGCGTGTGACAGGCCTTCGCCCGTCACGTAAACGCCTTCGCTGGACATCCACGTTGCGACGAGGTCCCCTTGGTCGTCGAATAGGCGGACACGGGCGGACATGTTCGCCTGCGTACCCGTAATGACCTGCTCCTTCTTGAAGAGAATGTCCAGCGACACGTTCACGCCAATGATCAGGTTGATCCTAATGTCAGCAATCTGGCCGGTCTGGGCGTATACGGTAGACGGCTTGTCCTGAATGTAATCGTACGTGAAGGCCCGAAGATCATACGTGCCGGTTGGGAAAGCGTTCGGCTGTGGCCAATAAATCGCATTGGCTCCAAGCTGACGTGACTGAGTGAGGAATATGAACGTGCCAGCCGTTACGCCCCCAACCCTCTGATCTCCAGCCTCCAGGCCGAAAAACGCAAAATTCGCGCCATCAGACCCGACCGGCCCCAAGTTCCGCCCTCCGCCATCCATCAACGTACAAGTCCGGCTTAGCTCCGGGACCGCTGCCTCATTCACGCATGGGTTGCTGCCCACGCCTTGGAATAGGCCGGTTGTAGAGTCGCCAGGCCGTCCGGTTGTGACTGGGAGGTCTCCATACAGGTCGCCAAGCACATTGTACAGGCCTCCGTTCGAGAAGAATCCGATATCTATCTCCGACCCTCGCGGCAGGCCATACCGCGTTCCTTGTTGGTTACCCCAAACCCAAGGGCGGCTAACGAAAGGTCGTTCCCAGTCGATGCTGTAGACGGTTACGTTGAATCCGGCTCCGCGATACATTTGGTCGCTTATGCTCGTCGGAGAGCCGCTTAATGCGACGGAGACTTGGTCTTGAGGCGTACCTTCAAGGTAGCCTTCAGTTCTAGCGTGCACTGTATAAGTCCCAGTCGGGATCCCGTAGTTTTCGCCGCCCCATGTGTCGTTGATGCCCCAGAACTGGATGACTGCAAGGCCGTTCTCGATCGCGTGTGCGTTGATGCCGGCGGGGTCTAAGTCGTTGCCGTTGAAGAAAGGAGTAGCGAGTAGGTATCCTCCCGATCCAAGATATCCATACTTGCCCATGTAGCCGAGGGCCGTAACATTGTAAGAACACAATATGCCATTACTATTTGTCAAGTACCCGTAGAGGAAGCCCGCCCCCGTGTCAATAGGCTGATCGACGATTGTACGGTCTGTAATACGATAGTGAACTGTCTTGCTGACCCAACTGCTAAGGCGTAGGTCGATTGGCAACGTGACGTCTCCAGCCCACTCGTTCGGTGTTACGTCAAAGTAGTATTCTTGGAAGGTTGATCCGTCCAGGGCGGACTGGACGTAGCGGAACACCCACGCGCGAACATAATACCTACCGGGCACGAGGCCGTTTATCCATGTGGCATATATCTGCGGAACCATGCCGTCGAGGTCGCGGGGTGCACCGTACTCTCCCTTCACCCCGAACTCAAAGTGGAAGGGCGTAGTTGTGCCGCCATTTACGAACCATGTCTGCGGAGGTCCAACGCCTTGCGGATCGGTGGTCAATAGGCCGATGGCGGCACCGTTATCCGCCCCTAACGAAACCGTTGACACATACCCGTTGGTGGTTGTGTATTCATGCCACGGGAATGCAATGCTGCTTCCCAAGCGTGGGTCGCCGCAAGCCCCAGCGTTATCGCCGCCGCCGTAGAAGAGGTTCTGTCCACCGGCCACACAGGGCAGCGGAGACCATGAGACAAGATGGGCGCTCGAATCTGGGATATGGTTTAGGGTTGGGGCGTCGTAGAGTTCAATTTTCACGTAAGTATTCTCCGGCCAAGGCTCATCGCCGAACTGATGTTTCGAGAACACGTTTCCATGAATCACGGGACCAGGCTGCAGGTAACCGTCAAGGTGCAGGGACTGGCCTTTCAAAATCGTCACACCAGAAGCGATGATAGTCTGAGGGTATCCTGCGGCTGAGGCGTAAAGGTTGTAGGTTCCTGGCGCTAAACCTTCCACCTCATAGTGGCCTGTGGCGGCGGCGTTGAAGTATCCCACCGCATCAATTAACGGAAGATCCGGACGGTTCTGGCCAGTATAGGGGTCGAGGCGCATCGTCATCTTCGCGTAGACTCTGCCTGCTTCTTGGAGGGGTTGGCCGTAAAGGGAGGCGTTGTACCCTCCATACCGGATTGTCCCCGTGATAATAGCCGGGTCAACCTCGCCCTTCACGAGCAGGACGGGCCAGTTCTCGGGTGGAACAAATTGAGTTCCAAGTGGCGAGGAGCCGTAGAGCATCATCTTGAAAAAGTATCTGCCCGCGACCGACGGTGCGGTGACGCCGTTGATTCTCGCGTAGTACCACTCCTTTGCTGGGGTGAAGTCGATATATTGGTGATTGTATGAGGGGTTGATGGTCGCATCGGCTCTAATCGCAATCAATGTCCAGCCGGGCGCGTACCGATCATACGGCGACAGCGGTGACACCTGCACGTTAGCGTAAGTGTTCGTTAGGGTTGATACAACCTGGGACGAGTCTGGAACGATGAAGCCTGGTGGAATCAAAATTATCCAAGTATCCCAACCCTGGGTTACAGTCGTCTGCGTCGAGTTAATGGCGAAGATCAGGTCACCCTTCGAGCCCGTTAGTATGGCGCCGAATGGAGCGTACGTGTCTCCTTCCAGCTGGTACCATGAGTTGCTCGGTGCACCCGGCGGGTTACCGTTCGGGTACGGTGACTGATAGCCAGGTGCGCAGCCGTTTATGTTCGCCTGGTTCTCGTAACCCTGATAGGCACATTGGCCGCTGCCGGGCCATACGTAGCCAATCGCTCCCGGAACGTGCGGGTCAAAATCGTTAGTGTGAAACGGAGAAGTTCCAGTCAAGTCGCCAAGCGTAAAGCTAGCCCGGACGGGAACTCCCACAGCCAAAATCCCCACGATGAAAAGGCCGATAAGGAAAAGTGCCTTCAATCCGCTACTCAATTTCAGCCTATCCGGTCAACTTGCCTCGATTTCGTGGGTTTACGGAGTCAATTTCTTCAGTTCGGTTTGGCTATATATAATGGGCGGTCTCGTCTCGGTACAACTGTCCGCCTGAAAGTTTCGGCCACTTTACGCCAAGCGAAGCATGAACTCCGGGTAACGTGAAGTTGTCGATTGATGGGCTTTCCTGTGAAAAATCGGTTGACAACGCAGGCCGACCTAAGACCTCTATTTCAGCTCGGCAGGAAGGTAGATGGAAAACAACCTAAGACTTTGATAACGGATGGAGCCCCCAACTTCCACGAAGCCTACGAAAGGGGGTTCTGGACGAAGAAGGTTGGAAACAGGACGGAGCATATTCGAGAAATAGCGTTCAACGGCGTTCGACACAACAATAAGATGGAACGGATGAACGGAGAACTTCGCCAAAGAGAAAGTCATGCCTACTCTTGAGAAACCCGATACGCAGATTCCTCCAGATATGCAAATTTACTAGAACTACGTTCGACCACTTTAGGCCCTCAAGGACAGAACTCCAAGCGAGGCAGCGGGAATCAAAGTTGAAGGAGAGAACACACATCTGAGGCGTTGGGCTGAACGTCTTAGGATTCAGTCAAGTGGTTGACGTTAATCCAAAAGGCTAAGAAAACCATTGCCAACCCACAATGATAGGGATCCTATCTAACCGTTCTATCCATTCCTCGCATTGGGGGCCCTGGGAGAATGACAACCTTCTTGCACCATTGATAACTAAGCATTCCCCTAGTCGATACGCTTCTTAGCTAGTGGCTACTGGCTAGTAGCACGCTAGCATTGGGTTCCTCGGCAAGCGGGTCGTTGCCCTGCAATACCGTAACCTACGTAGGTTACTGTCATCGTCGCATTTGCCGCCATTATCGATAGCGTGCCCGAAACAGGGTTATAGTAGGTGTTCACGAGCAATACGGCATATTCACCTGCAGATGGGGCAGCCCAACTTGCTGATCCGAATGCGCCTGAATTGTAAAAGAACGCCGCCGGACCGCTGTAACATGACCAATCTCCACTGATTGATGATGATGATGCTGAAGGAGCGACGATGTATAGGTCCATTGAAGTGGGAGTGCCGCCTGTCTCGTTCCATGTCACGCTGAACCGTTGTCCTTGGGTTGCGTCGAAGCTAAGCCCCCAATACCAACATGAACCGGACGATGATGCATTAAGCGAGAACGAGTAAGTTAGATATGTTTGGCTTAACACCGTGGACGAAGCAAAGCTGCCGACGACAGCCAAGATTAGTAGGTACGCAATCGTGGATTTCTTGAGTAGCATAAGCATCGCTCTTACTCGGCACCATTTAAACACTTAATCCTCATTCCAACGGTATGCTCGAACTAGA
>Ga0326727_10003020_pt1 | contig 55047 bp, 46 predicted proteins | sample MB2enrmetagenome_FD_207643 | JGI IMG/M metagenome (GOLD analysis project Ga0326727, IMG submission 207643) | Lab enriched peat soil microbial communities from McLean, Ithaca, NY, United States - MB29MY | ecosystem: Environmental > Terrestrial > Soil > Wetlands > Peat | place: USA: New York...
CACATTTGGAGCGAGGCGACCTCCCGCTACTGCCTGCGCAACTTCCGGTAAGGCATTTAGGCTTCTTCTTCGCGTCTTCGCGGCTTCGCGTGCAAACTGTCCAGGAACGCGTTTGCCGGAAGACCCGAAATCCATCGGTGAGGGGGGTAAATCGGCGCATTCCCATGCGCATTGTGAGGTTGTTCCGCTTGACAAAGGATGTTGAGATCTACTTCGGGCCGGGCCCGTCAAAGACCACATTCTTTTTACTGCTCACATACTTTGCGGGACTGTACCGCTTTTCGACTTTCTGTTCCCGACTCTCTGCGTACATTTTAACCAGTACGTCTTTGCACCTGTTCTTGCCTTTAGGTCCGGCTCATGATACTAAAAACGTTTTATCGGGGCGTAGCGCAGCCTGGTAGCGCACCTGCCTTGGGAGCAGGGGGCCGTAGGTTCAAATCCTATCGCCCCGATTTTTTTCAATAATTCGGATAGTTGGCAAGGCTAAAACCCGAAAGGGTACACCGAGGGTACACGGTTCAACTTTGGTCTGGGTGCAGAACTAAGGTTATCCACCGGGTTGTCCACTCAAGATGCCTCACCAGATCGATCCAACAATATTTTTTCATTTCCACATTTCCCTCACTCGACCATCCGGGCACTCATCGAGCAGTGCTCCCGGGAGCTTTGCAAGGAGGCATTCGCTCCAGCCCTGCCTGCTCTGTCCTTGCCTCCGGTGACCCAGTGCCGTATATTTTCCCTTACCTCCCAGGGCTCCCGTTGAATTTGCCTGGATTCATCTGGATTCATGCTCATTGGCATATGCCTTGCCCGGTTGATTAGGATATGGGATAATTAAATGAGGTCTCTGAGTATTCGAGGGACTTTCCAATCAGAATCCGAACCTTATTCAGGAATGCTATCCTCAGGCGAATGGAACCTTTTCAAGTCCTATTCACAAAACCCAAAAGGAGCAACCATGACGAGTGAGGAGTACCGGAAGATTCTTACAATGGCGATTGCAAACGAGATAGCTGCGCATGATTTCTACAAAAGTATTTGCGAAAAAGTCAAAGACAACAATTTAAGAAGTATATTCGAAGAGTTGGCAGAAGATGAGCTAAGACACAAGATTTTTTTGGAAGGTTTCTTAACAGGAGCCAAACCTTTCCATTTTGCCGAGGTCATGGACTACGAGGTTGCCAAAACTATCGAAAAACCAAAGGCCTCAATCGACATGAAACCTTATGATGCAATAGGCTTGGCCATGAAGGAAGAGGAAGAGGCTATGCAGATGTATCAGGCATTAGCCAATTCCAGCACCAGCCCGGATCAAAAGGAGATGTTCCTGACTTTGGCCAGAATGGAGAGAAGTCACAAGGTTAAGTTAGAGGAATTGTATACCACAATGGCATATCCGGAAGTTTGGTAAGACAAAAGGAAAAACTTGCAGCAGTGAAACCCCAGAGCCGGCCAATCTGATCTGGGGTTTACGGGTGTGCACTTTTCATCTGCTAAAACTACCCACTTTCTCCCCAGCGGGATTAAGGTTGATAAATGCATCCTGAAGGAAGAATTCCAGAAAAAATGGTTCATCCGGCAACCGAGTACCTGAAGACGGGAAAGGGCGGCATCTGTCTGCTGTGAACTCGCCGTATGGGGGATTTTGAGTTTCTTGCCCTGAAAGGGCTGCATAGGGTAGCCCAGGGTATTTGAGAAGCGCGCCACCCTGGGGAGAACAGGGCCGCAATTTAGTGGTAATTCCCTGAAAGGGTTACATAAAAAGGGTATTCAGGATTAAATCACAGGGTGCTCGAACATCAAAGGATCGGCTATGTAACCCCTACAGGGTAAGAACTGGTTCTTGTTGGCGTCACAACCCCAGGGTGGCGCTCCTCTGACCCTGGGCTATTATATGCAGCCCCCTCGGGGCAAAAATCCGACCACATGTACTCATTTGCCGGAAGACCAGAAAAAATGTGAGTGGGTCGTAAATTAAAGTAAATTGTTGGGACATCTAAATTCTTGTTGATCTGAACAATTTTTTATAAATTATTCTGTCCTATTTGTTTTCGCAGAGCTGCCAAAGATCCACCGCATCCGTGACTCGTGTCTAGTTCATGCTATATGAAAACGAGATTTCAGAATTCTCCTGCCAAAACACTACATCACCGCTTTTCGGATCGTAGACACACTTTACGGGGGCCTTAAAATTGAAACCGGCTGCTTCCATCTCAATCCTGCAGTACTCCTGGAATGCTTTCAAAGTCCATCCTAAGTGCGGTGCAGGCGCCTGTGTGCTTAAGAAAAATGACTTGTTTTTTCGAAAAATTGGGCAGTGCATCACTTTACTTTCCCTCCCATAAATCCACGTAGACAAAGATCGCCAGCTAGAGTTGAGAATCGTGTTAGAAAGAGCAATAGTACGGCCTCGGGAACAACGAGATTAGCTTTTTGACAAGTGAGTGCCCATCTGCGTCAGGAAGATGATGCTTTAAGAATTAAAACCAGGAATAGCCTTCTGACCAAGATCCGGCGCTTGAGCACCGGTCGAGCGCCGTAATAAGCATATCCAGTCCGATTCAGGAATTTTTCCAAAGAGCGCTTTTCCCCCACTCTCTTTCCTCAAGCAATTAGTGTGCCAAAAGGACCGGCCTATTACAGATTGAGGCCAGAACCGCTCTTGAAGGTATGTGCCATTATCTGAAGTGGGTAGGATTGAGTAATATTCTACACGTTATCATTTATCAATCAGTGGATGTGCTGGGAGAAATTAGAAAAAAATCATCAAATTCAAGCTCTTGTCTAATATGTAGGATATTATCCAGAAGGATGGAGTATTGGAGCATTTTAGCGAATGAGGTTCTTCAAATTCCGGGAAACTCCGGTTGAAAGATTAGGTCAGGACGACTGGATTCTATATCATTTATGGAAGTCGTTCGATCTGAATTCCGTTCCTTAGGACTCTGAACAGGATCTTGTCGTTGCTCCTTTCCCGCATTGCATCGGCGAGGCCCAATTCCTTTAATTCATCTGCGTATTGCTCCACCTTGACATCCCTTAAAAACTCCCGGGTTATCTCAATTGTATGAGAAACCCCTTCTTGGGCCACATGAAACAATTGAGAGGAGCTATCAAGAAGAGTCGGTTGCCGATGCCCCGCTTCGACCTCTACGGATTCGTCAGGAAATTCTTTACGAAAAAAATCCATAATGGCCTCAATCTGAGAGTTGGTCATATCGTCACTCATCTTGGGATTCTCCGTTTCAGTGTTATAGTTGCTCGTTTTCGAGGTCAAAGGACCTTGCTGATCGAGGACCTCATTGCGATGCTCACTTCACATACTCCAAAATAGCCTTCAGCAACGAAGCACTGTGCCCAAGCCGCACGTAAGCTTCTTCTTTGCTCAGCATCCGATTCCCTGTTTCAATCTGATAGCCCAATTTCATTGACAATTTCGCTATCCGTACTATCTCCCTCACCAAATCTTCTTCGGATAGTGAATAGTGAACAGTGAATAGTGAATAGTGGACAAAAGCCCTCAATCCCTCAATCCCTCAATTCGCTTTCCTGCAAATTCAGGCCAAATACAGGGAACATTGTGGCGGAAATTCTCATGGCTGAAGGTGAGAAGTAAAATGCTTCTACCTGACCTCCAGTAAGAAATAGGCGAGCGCGTAGCCTGACGCTATCGCCAGTGCAAATGCGGCTCCTCCTTCAATGAATGCAGCCTGCCTGCGATGATTCATCGATAATACTCTCGTTCCTATCGGCAGAATGGCCAGGAACATCAAAAATTCCCCGAAAGGAATGTATAGGGCGAAGGAATCTCCAAGCATCACATTGGCTTTCTCATACCTCCACAAGTTCGCTCTGTAGGCGAGGTATTCGTAGAGTCCCACCGTTACCGAGGCGGCCAATCCGGTCACGAGCGAGGCGATGACCGCCGCTCGATTCGTGGTCATGGATGCTTTGAGCCATCGGAACAGGCGCACCGCCGGATAGCCAAGCTCCGCGATCACGCAGGCCCAGGCCACGGGCATCCACAGCGGCGAGGCAAGAGGAAGGACGTCGTTGCCGGTAAGGTAAACCAAACGGCCGTTGGAAATCCAGTTGACGAGTCCCCAGTCCACGAGAATCTCAAAAATGCCCGCCACGAGTCCAAGCTTGAAGAGATCGGATAAAACCTCACCGCCGCGGCCCTCCAGAACTACCCCCGCCCTGAAGTAGAGGATCGCGCGAATGCTAAGTCCGGCGTATGCCAGGAATTTCCCCGTCGGAGAGAAGGCAAAAAGATAGGCGGCAATCAGCGTAAAACCGAGACCGACACTCAGGGCCGCAAGCCAGACACGGTCCGATTTTACCGAAAGCTCACCAATGCGGCGGAGAAACTCCGGGTCTTCAAGTCCGCCTTTGCGCTGGTAATGCAACATGGTCGATCCTTCGTTTACGGCCTTTCACACGGCGAACCTTCGACAGGCCCTTCAACAGGCTCAGGACAGGCTTTCTTTGCGTGAGAAGCGTTGAGGCTGCTATGCCACCTATTTTTTCAGGCCCTACCGGCTTGCATGTGTTTTTGGTAGAGCACCAGGTTCTTGAAGTCGCGGGAGACGTCGAAGCTGATTTTAAGGGCATCGGCGTAGGGGCTCCGGGAGGCGTCTTCGCCGTTGATAGTTTCGATGACAATGCGGCGCATCGGCTGAAATCTTCTTGTGAGCAGGTGGTGGAGCAGGCCGAGGTAGGATTGCAGGTGCGGATCGGTCTCGGGCACATGAAAGATGAGGGTCTTTGCGTTGCGCCGCGATTCCATGACCAGCTTACTGCCATGATAGACGAGATGGGTCCCCGGAACCCGCCGGGGGAGCTTTCCTTTCAGAGCGTCCAGCCGTATGCCGCAAACCGATGCCGGATCTGTGGCGCAAATCCAGTAAACGGGCTCCTCCGGGAATTTCCTTTGGAGCATGCGGAAAGCCTCATGAGAAATAAACTGCGGGCCAGGCACTCCTTGAAAGAAATAGCCGGTCAGGACTTCTCCCGAAAGTTCCATCAGCCGCAACGATCTAAAGATATTGCCCCAAGCGAATGCAGGCAACTCGTTTTGCAGAAGCTCACGGAATAAGATGCCATAACGATCCAGAAGCAGCCGCACCCGTTCCTTCCCGCGCTCGGCCCTTTCCAGGAGATCCTCTTCGCGCTTCGGCCATCGAATGCGCATCCAATTCCCGGCCATCGGAAGCGAACCCTTCCACCTGGAAAAGCCGGTTCTTTGGCTGTACCGTCGTCTGCGGCTGCCTCCGGCTATCGGCGCCTTCGCGTCCGGCACCCTGAAGTTATTTTCGATCCCATGGCGAAGGGACGCGAACGTGTCGTTGGTTAACTTCCCCAGCCAGACTTCTTTCCAGAGCATCTCAGCCAATCCTGCCGGCCTGCTGTTGGATAGACCCACGAGTGTTGAAAAATTGTAGCGGACTGCCGGATCTGAAAAGAGCCGGGCGAAATCCGCATCTTTCTCTATCCCTTCGAATTCGCTTGGCATCTTAAGGACGGGACGGTCCCCTGCAACGGGTTTAGAATAGTCCGCCGTATCTTTCGCAGAAGCCGGAACCAGGCGAAGAAGCGGCTTTTTGAATCCTCGCCCTCCTTCAGGCATTCGAAAGACCTTTGGCGCCGGAGACGTCCGGAGGCTCACTTCGGACAAGCTCAGGACTTCGCCGGCCTGCACACGGAGCGCTTCGCTCGTGCCTTCTTCCTGCAGGAGATCCAGGTCCGGCTCAAAAGAGAATGCCACACGCCTGCCGTTCATTCCAACCCAGCGAAGATCGCTTTGCTGCATAATGGAGTCCAGCCAGGAAAAATCGTAAGGTTTGAGCCGCGCCGGAAAAATCTCCGTTTCCCAAAGTTCTGCCGGAGCTGGGTAGGAGACGAGTTGCTCTATTCTTCGGAACAGTCCGTCCAGGCCGGCTTCGGATTCCGGGGTGACAAGGCCTTGCCATTGGGCAAGAAAGGGCTGCAGCCACTCGACACCCAGGGCGGAAAAGACGGGTATGGCCGCTGCCCGCGAAAGCCGTAGCATCACTTCATAGTTTTGGCTGTCGCAGATGCTGTCCTGCTCGTCATTTTCTTTCAGGCGTCCTGAAACGAGCCTTTCCGCATCGATCAGCGCCTCCACTGCTCCTGACAACAGGTCGTTATCCAGGCCAAGGGTTGCCCGCACGAATCCCATGCTCCGGGGCGAGTAGAACTGGAGCCATTCCGAAAAGATCGCTGTGAAGAGCTCGTCCCGATCCTCGGAAGCCGGCTCGGAAACCCAACGGCCCTCTGGACCCCGGCTTAAAGACCCTGCCGGGGTGACGGAGTGATCCTCGGAAGCCGGCTCGGAATCGAGCTGCGAGAGGAGATTTGGCAATTGGGAAGCCTGGAAGGTTTCTCCCGAGTCCAGCCTCGAAGCGGGTAGGGAGCCGATATCCCAATGCAGGCCAAGGCTTATGCGCGGAAGATTTTCGATTGCAACAATCAGCGGCTCAGCCGCCTTCGGCGGGCTGATCCGCAGCAGCCTGGCGGCAACGGACGCGAGCACGGTTTCAGGGTCCAGGCCGTGATCGCGATGCATGGCGCCAAGGAGCCTTTCCCATTCGGATTCAGGCAAAAGAAGCCGTTCCTTTACCCATTCGATCAGTTCCGGAGCGCTGTCCGGCGAATAGCCGGGGCTCAGCCGCTGGCGCTTCAGCTCGAAGCGTTCGGCCAACTCAACGGAAACCGCCGGGCGCAGCTCCGGGATCGAGACTATCTCGTGCAGAAGATCGGACCTGAGCTTTGAACCCTTCCCCGACTTCGGCTGGTCGTCCATGTACATGTATTGATTGATCTGGGGCCAGGTGATGGACTGCGCCATCGGGCTGGGATGGCCGGTATGAGCTTCCGACCAGGCGATGACGCCCGATTCCAGGCCGGCAAGAACTTTGGCAAGCCCTTCCAGGTCGAGTTCATCTTTTAAGCAGGTGCGCCATGCCTCGAGAAGGATAGGGAAATCCTCATACTGGAGCACGGAGTCGAGCAGCCTTTGAGAGCGAAGCCGGCTCACCCAGAGCGGCATGCGCTCGTTTAGTTGGCGGCGGGTCAGGAGCAGGGCGCGGCCGGCGCATTCCCGGAACCTGGCTCCAAAGAAACCAGAGCCCTCGAGTTTCTTCCTTATCAGCCCGGGAAAGTTGACGCTGGTGACCAGGGAGAGGATTTCTTCACCGCCTGTTTCATGAGGCAGTTGCAGCATAATGGAGTCGTTTCCCGGATAAAGCTCCGGCCTGTACCCGTAGCGATCCTCCCAGGCCGCTTCGAGGGCCATGGCAAACGGCCGGTTTATGCGGCCTCCCCAAATGGTGTGAAGCACGATCTGATTTCCGGGATATCCGCCAGGCCCCGAGCCGATATATTCTATCAGCAGATGTCGCCGGTGCGGCAGAGGCCGCCCGGTCACATCCTTTTGCCTGATCAGAAAAGTAATGAGCCGTTCCACGGCGCTATGATCCAGACTTCGAAGAGTGAACAATGAGTCGCGGGGATGGAGAAGCGAAGACCGGGCAGAGAGTAAACCTGCAAGCCGTTCTACGGCACTTGCGTCCAGGAGGGATGTTTTTCCCAGGAAGGCTTTCACCTCGGGATCTTCCAACAGTTCCTCAGCCGCTTCGAGAAAATCTGCAATCCGTTCCGAAAAATGAGAGTCGCGCAGATTTTCCTCGGCTTTCCAAAACGGGGGGGCTGCGGCCCCGGGGCGAGCCGGAGTGACGAAGACATCGTTATGAGTGATTCGCTCGATCCTCCAGTTCTGAGTGCTGAGGGTAAACACCTGGCCGATTTTGGCTTCCCAGACGAACTCTTCGTCCAACTCCCCGATCCGCGCCGCGCTTTCATTGTGGCGCAGATGGAAGTAGCCCCGGTCGGGGATGGTGCCGCCGGAAAAATAGACTTCCTGCAGCGCACCTTTTCTTGCCGTCGCCGTGTTCTCAAGTTTATCGACGGCTATCCGGGGTTTCAGCTCCCGCAGCCGGCTGCCGGCATACCTGCCTGCCAGCATCTCGATCACGAGATCGAACTGCCGGCGGCTGAGCGATTGGTAGGGATAGCTGGTTTTAAGCCGGGCATAGAGGTCATCGAGATCCCATGTTTCGACGCCGGTCATGGAAACGATGATTTGGGCCAGCACGTCCAGCGGGGAGAGAACAGGACGCACCGCTTCGATGTCCTGACGAAGGACCCCGCCGGACAGTACGGCAGTGTGCAAAATATCCTGGGCGTCCGTGGGGAAAAGAGTTCCCCGGCTGACTTCCCCTACACGGTGACCCGCCCTGCCGATCCGTTGAATGGCGGAAGAAAACGATGGAGGCGCCTGAAGCAGGATCACCTCGTCGAGTGCTCCGATGTCTATGCCCAGCTCCAATGAGTTCGTGGCAACTATGGCGCGCAGTTCCCCGGCCTTGAGCTTTTTTTCCACTTCGGTGCGGATTTCGCGGGAGAGGGAGCCATGATGGGCATAGGCCACGGGAGCCGGTTCGCCTTCGTTGAGCAGATGCGTGAGCTTTTCACACAGCCGCCTGCTGTTGGCGAAAACCAGGGTCGACCGGTTCCTTGCGACTATCTCTTTGATTTCGTCCACAAACGGCTGCCAGAAGGAGTCCCGGTCATCCCAACCTTCGGCTGCTTTGGGGAATCGAACGGTGAGCTTGTAGTCCTTCTTTTGGGAAGAGGAGACGATGTGGACCGGCCTGGCGGAGTAACCGGGGCTGCGGAGATCGCCAACCATCCGGAAGCCTCCGACAAATTGAGCCACCGTTTCGAGCGGCCGGACGGTAGCCGAAAGGGCAATGCGCTGGAACTCACCGGAAAGCGGCACCAGCCGGTCGACTGCGGTAATGAGATGAACACCGCGCTTGCTGTCCATTACCGCATGAATTTCATCCAGGACCACGGTCCGGATATTTGTCAGCATTGATCGGCCCCCGTGGGAACTCAACAGCAGATTGAGGCTCTCCGGTGTCGTGATCAGAATTTCCGGGGGTTCGCGCAGCATGCGGCGGCGCTCGGACTGAGGCGTGTCGCCGCTTCTTATGGCGATTCCGACAGGAGGCCAGTATTCTCCCAATCGAGTGAAGAGTGCTCTCAGCTCGGAGAGCGGCCTCATGAGATTTCTGCGGATGTCGTTATTGAGTGCCTTGAGTGGTGAAACATAGAGCACGCTGATTCGGCCCAGCGGCCATTTTGCCGTGACCAGCTCATTGATGGCCCACAGGAAGGCAGCCATCGTCTTTCCGCTTCCCGTCGGAGCTGTGATGAGAACGTGCTCTCCCGCAGCAATGTGAGGCCAGGCCAGCATCTGCAGGTCGGTGGGCATGCCGATGGATTCTGCAAACCAGCCGGCCACCAAAGGGTGGAAATGGTTCAGGGGTGATTGATTCTTCTCCATAAATTACAGATAGCGATCATGATGAGGGTCTGCACAGGGAATTCATTTCAATCCGATAACAGGATAGCATGAATGGTTCCGGCCTGCAAAACGGCAACGAGAAGCGGCAAAAAGAAGAAGCGCAGGTGAAATCGGTGAATAGGTGAGTGGGTGAGTGGGTGAGTGGGTGAATAGATGTTTCCAATTCTCGCTCGAAGACTATTCTGTTGGGCCGAGCAGGTGGGGCGCCTTGGAGTTGCGAGCGCGCCACTCTTCAGGCAACTCCTGCCTTGGAAGGGGAAAAATGACCTCGAAAATGAGATGCTGGTCCTGTAATTTCAGCTACTTATCATGATGGGCATTGGAACTATGTTCGTCGAGCAATTGCCTTAGCCCGACGCCTTTGGTCTTTGCAGAAGTATCGAGCAATTGTCTTGGTACGGGCCTTTAGAACTTTGAATTCCTTTTTCTTGAATGATTCGCGGATCCGTTTTTCTGTCGGGCCAGAATAGTCAATCTGCCAGATGTTGCAGCGTTTCCGGATTGCCAGGGTTACCCTCCTTCGTCTGGCCGGTTTCTGCGCCATCGAGAGTTCCGGATTTTAGCGCCTTTTTTGCTTTTGCTATCAACTTGGCGCGTTCTTTGACCATCCATTTTATCTCTGAAATGTCGTCAGTCCCGAAAAGCTCGATAATGTCCTGACGTGAAACCAGCATAGAAGCCCCTTCTTCTTCCTCATCGCCCATCATGTCCAGCACTCCGGCTTCCATCAAGTACCATCTTAGCGCCTTTGCGAAAAGATCCCTTAATGTAAGTTTCTCGGTTACAGCTTGAATCTTTGCCTTGTGGTGCAAATCTTCGGGAAACTCTCTAAGGTAGATTGTAGCCATCAAGCCTCCTGCCTTCCTTTGATTGTCGTCTTTGTTAGCTATATTAAAGTTGCTAACATACGTTGCCAAGCACAAAATGAATGGAAAATGCCCGACTCATCACCCGGTGGCCTCCTACAGAGTCGGAAATGAGAAGAGGACTCAAAAGTTCCGCAGATCCGGATAACATTTTTTTGCGACGTCCCTCAGGTCAGATTCCACCTCTCGGCAAGGAAGATTGAGATTATAATAGTGATTTTGAAGTCCCCATTAGTAACGGATTAAACTCATGCACCCTATCATGAGGTGACCCGTAAAGGTTGGAGCATGGTGGTCTACCGTGCCTCGCGGCGCGTGGAGTAATTCTAATGTTGAGCTGTCTTTTTTTGCCCGCTGTTATCGCATAATTTTCGCCTGAGTTCCGTTCTACCCGGTGGGGCAGGAAGCGAGCTTTTAACCGCGGGGATTGCGGTGTGGCCTCAATCTGCCGAAATTGGTCTGATTGGCATTTTTCTTATGGTTTTTGATTGGAATATCGTATGATTTATGGACGTTGGGCATGCCAAGCGATGTTTCGGTTGTAATCCGGCTTGGAAATGCGGTTAGGGATTCTTTGACAGTCAAGTTGACGCATTATTAAGGGCAAAAAGAAAAATGAAAGGTGAAAACATGAGAAGAATAATGATAACGTCAGCATTCGTTGTATTACTGGCAGCAGGATTCGCGCTGGGCCAGGAAGCCACCGTAAAATCCATGCCTCCGTCTGTGATCAAGACTGTTCCACAGTCTGGCGACACGACCGTGGATGCAACAGTGACAAAGCAAATAACCGTAACATTTAGCAAAAAGATGACGGCCGGCAGTTGGACCTGGGCGGAGATGTCAAAGGAGACGTTTCCCGAGATTGTCGGAGAACCGAAGTATCTGGACGACCAGAAGACTTGTTTTGTGGATGTGAAGCTCGAACCACACAAAACATACGTGGTATGGATCAACTCACAAAAGTTCTCCGGATTTAAGGACGTTGACGGAAACTCGGCCGTTCCGTACCTTTTGGTCTTCCAAACCAAGTAGAAAATAGAAACAATTATCGAACAAGGTTCAAGAGGAGTCGTGTAGGGTGGGCACAGCCTTATTGTGCCCACCAATGTGCGCGGATGAATTATAAGAATGGTGGGCACGGATAAGCTGGGCCCACCCATTCATTCTGATGTTACTGTGCGAGCTTGCTTACAACGTATTGGGCCAGCAGGCGGTTCGCCAGTGCGTTCGGGTGGGTGTCCATGGAACTTAATTGGAACTTTTCCCGGTCGCTATTATAGCCGGGCAGAATGTCCTCCACGAAGTCGACCGGGATGCCCATCCGGAGAAACCCATCCCGGATTTTTTCGTAAGTGGATCGCTGCGCGACGCTGCCGCCCTGACCCGGCCATAAGATGATGCGAAACTGAATACCCGGGTATTGGGTTGTGATCAGTTCCTGTGTGCGGCCAATCATCGCTAAATAGAGACGTATATCGTCGTCGGTAATACGAGAATCTTTCATCAGGAGTCTTCGCCATATGGCCGCCTTGTTCAACTGCCCCTCGATCCAGTTCAACTGTCCTTCGATCAGCCAACCAAAGCTGAGCTCCCGGGCCAAGGATTTACGGCCCTCAAAATAGCCAGCCCGATGCAGTGTTCCGTCGGTCTCCAGCACATAACGCGGTTGGTGATGGATCCAGTCAACCCGTCCCGCCGCCCGCCACACGTGATGCGGAATGGCTATGTAGTAGGCATACCTGGGAGTGGTGTCCACCACCCCGCTCACCCTGCCTGTTTCAATGGCCGCCAGCATTTGGGACGGGCCATATGCCACAAAAGCAAAGTTAAAGGTACGGTATCGCCCGTCCGACTGGACGCCAACCTGGTATGGCAACGTTTCGTCGTCCTTGAGGCCTATACCGAAAGTGTAGGAGCAACCGAAGAAGAGAACCGAGCCTGCCAAATCATCATTGCGGTATGGGGGAGCGACGCGAAGCCCGTTGGAGTCTATCGTGTACATTGTGTCGGACATCTTTCCAACGGGGTGGTGGAACAGTCCTACGGAGGCGGCTTCCATCGCCTTAGCCTGCATCCCCTTCGCAGGGCCCCATCCCAATGCGTCATCGGGAACCATGAAACCAGGCGAAAAAATCCGAGGCGCGTATTCGTGGGTGAGCATGTATGCCTCGACGCCGGCCACCACGCATGCCGCGATTCCGAGGTTGAACAGGATTGCGCGTGGCCAGGACCCGCGGACACCGAAGATAGCCGCCCACAAGGCCGCGGCCCAGGTGAGCAACAGCCAGAAGAACGGCGCAGGTGCTAATTGCAGGATTAGAAGCGAGGCCGCAATTGCACTAACCGATAGCAGCGCCGGAAAGAGGAATTGCCGCACCCCTCGTTTCGCGTAGCGCAGGCCTGCCGGGACTGTCGCCTGATGATTCCTGGTCATGGGCATGCTTCTTCCCTCCTTAATTCAGAACACCGAACAAACCGCGCCACTACTACAAAGTTCCGGGGCTTGCGTCCCTGCTTCGGGTCAATCGAGCTTGAATTCCTTCCGCCAATCGTCTGTTTCGGATAACGCCGGCTGGTCCTTCTTATCGAGCAGATAATCCCCAAGGACCAGGAAATCCATTTCGGTCCTCATGAAACATCGGTAGGCGTCGTCGGGAGTGCAAACGATCGGCTCACCGCGCACATTGAAGCTTGTGTTCACGATCACGCCGTAGCCGGTCAACTCTTTAAACTTGTGGATCAATTCCCAATACCTGGGATTGGTCTCCCGGCTCACACTTTGTATCCGGGCGGAGTAATCGATATGGGTGATTGCGGGAAGATCGGACCGAAGGATATAAAGTCTTTCGTAGAGAGGCATGTCGTGATACCCCTCAGGAAGCGGGTTTTTTTTGTCCTCACGGATGGGTGCAACCAACAGCATGTAGGGAGATGGACGGTCGAGATCGAAGTATTCGGCGATGTCCTCTTCCAGGACTGAAGGCGCGAACGGCCTGAAGCCTTCCCGATACTTGATCTTAAGATTCAATTTTTTTTGCATCTCCGGGTTTCGCGCATCCCCCAGGATGCTTCGGTTACCCAGAGCGCGCGGGCCGAATTCCATCCGGCCCTGAAACCAGCCGACGACGTTTCCATCCGTAAGCTTCGCGGCGACATCGGAAGCCAAGCCCGGAAAGTCTTCGTAGCGGCGCGCCTTCGCGTCGTATCTTTGCAACATGCGGCGAATCTCGTTGTCCGAGAACTCCGGGCCCAGGTAGGACCCCCCGGCCGCATCCCGGTGCCCATTGAGCTGCCGGTCGTTTCCATCGAGGATATGCCAAATGGCATAAGCCGCCCCAACAGCGCCGCCTGCGTCGCCCGCGGCCGGCTGGATCCAGAGGTCCTCGAAAATCCCGGCTCGGAGAATCTTCCCGTTGGCTACACAGTTGAGCGCCACGCCCCCCGCCAGCACCAGGTATTTGCTGCCCGTCAATTGCCTCGCCGTACGGGCAAGAAGAAGGACGATCTCCTCAGTCACCTGCTGGATGGCCAGCGCCATGTCCATGTAAACCTGGGAAATCTCGGACTCCGGTTTCCGGCGGGGCACTCCAAAGAGTTGCTCCCACTTCTCTTCGTTGGCCATCTTGAGCCCGGTGGCGTATTCGAAGTAATCCATGTTCAGAACGATCGATCCATCCTTGCGGATATCGACGAGTTCTGTTTCAATTTTTCTTTTGAAGTCCGCAGTCCGTTGCGAATCGGGATTCCCGTAAGGCGCCAGGCCCATGAGCTTGTACTCACCGCTGTTCACTGCGAAGCCGGTGTAAAAGGTAAACGCGGAATAGAGCAGTCCTACAGAGTGGGGGAACTGGAGCTCTTCCAGGATCTCTATCTCTTTGCCTCGACCGCGTCCGATGGTCGTCGTGGCCCACTCTCCTACACCATCCACCGTGACGATTGCCGCATCCGGGAAAGGCGAAGGATAAAATGCACTCGCTGCGTGAGACAGATGGTGCTCCGGAAAGTACATCGGGGGGCTTCCATCGCCGAGCGCAGCGAGTTGTTCAGTGAGCATCCGCTTCATAAATACCTTTTCCTTGATCCAAACCAGCATTGCCGAAAGGAAGCTCACGAAACCGCTTGGCGCAAAGGCATGATACGTTTCAAGCAGCCGCTCAAATTTTAGAAACGGCTTCTCGTAAAACGCTACGGCAGAAAGTTCCTTGTAATCAATGCCTGCTTCCTGCAAAACGTAGCGACAGGCGTGAATCGGAAATGACGAATCGTGTTTCTTTCGGGTGAACCGTTCCTCCTGGGCAGCGGCGACAATCTTTCCATCGACAAGGATGGCAGCAGCACTATCGTGGTAGAAGGCAGATATACCCAGGATAGCTCTTTTCATCCTAATTCCTCATGCCTCGTTCCAATGCCTTTGCCGTCGATTAGAATATCGAATAGATAAACGGCGCTATGGCAGATCCTGCGGTCAATGCCATAATGGCTCCAAACCCCAGCAGAACTACAATCACCGGCATCAGCCAGAACTTTTTTCTTTGATTCATGAATCCCCACAAGTCCTTTAAGAAGTCCATGCTCGTTTGCTCCTTTCAGTAAGGCTTCTCGATGTCGCTACGGACAAACTTATGATTTCTCACCAACATGACCGATTCTTCGCCGGCCTTAAAGGCACGCAGCTTCAAGGAGTCCTTTCCGAAAATCCGGCGCAGAACGCCCATCGGGGTTACGAGGCCGAAGAACAAGATAGAGAGAAGAATTTTGGACATCACGGCGCCGAGCAGATGAGAAAAACCCAGCCAGACGACGGCGATGGGCGCATAGATGCGGGGCGCTATCATGTTCGCGACATTCAGGGCTATTGCCGCGAACAGCATCCCGTCCCGCCTGGTACGGATATATGCGAGCAGAAGCAGGAGCACCATGGCCATTCCGGTGCCCGCGCTCTGGTCTTTAGTGACATTTTTCAAATTAACAACAGGCGCCACTGCCTCTTCCTTCCCAATCTTCCATCCACAAAGGACGGTGGACTTTCGCTGCTCCCTGCCAAAAAGGTTGGCAAAGAATGAATATTCATCCGTCTGTAGGTTGTCAAGATGACTAACTTTCAAGTCGCTGCCGGCGTCGTTTCAAAAGGGGCGTATCACTTGATTTCATCGGAAAGGGTGAGCCCTTTTACCCGTGCAAGTAACTATATTAACATGAAGCAATTTGCGGCTTCCTCCACCGGGTACCGTGCAGAGGATGCTCACTCGTTCGGATGATGTACACGACATTGCCGGGAGAGCATCAGCGAAAGGACCGCCCGATGTTTAACAGGTTCAGTTTCTTTTCTATCGTTTTGGTGGCGTGCCTCGCCGCCGCAGGTGCCGTTATGGCCCAGGATGCTGCGGAACTCACACGCACCTTCGATGAGTACAATTCCGCAGCGAAAGCGGGTGAACTGAAAAAAATGCTTTCCCTGCGCACGATTGAACAACAAAAGGATATCAACAGCCAGATCGCCAAGAAAGAGGACCGCGATTACTTCCTGTTGCTTGCACGCGCGCAAACACCGGAATCATACGAGGTACAGCATGTTGCGCGGGGCAAGGACGGCCAAAGCGCCACCGTATATTTGCTTGGGCAATTTCCGGCTATGAGCGAAATAAAGCGGTCGCGCACCCGTATGGAGGAGATGATTTCCTTCAAGAAAGAGGACGGCAAGTGGAAAATTCATTCGGCTCTGCCTCTGGGCGATCCGGACAAAGTAAAGCACCCCAGGGACCTGACTTACGCCCCCAAGGATGCCGATATGGATGTTTCAGGTGAGATTGGAGGCCGTATTGTGAAAACCGAGTTTCACCCGGACTACACGCTTGTGGTGGTGCGTGTGATGGATGAGGAGAACGCGGTTTTCCTGCCCGCCAAAGACGTGCTGCAGCGGGCTGGATTGCCTCTGGAAGAACTCCAGCCCTGGAACATCTATGAGTTTTCGGGGCATCCGCACAAAAGCGATAAGCAGAAATTCTTCGCGACCAGCGGTAAAATGGTTGAAGAATAAGTTTTGAGCCGCCGTGTTTTGTCCGGATAACGTTTTTTCTATCTGACTTTCGTTTCAACGGCAGCGATATGGTCTATAGCGACCAGAGCGTCATAAAACTCTTTCTGGCTTAATTTAGCAATGTGCAGGAGGTTGCCTTTAACTTCACTCACTATGCCGGTAATTGTCTGGCCTGATGATAAAGTGAGTGTTACGCTCTTGCCTTTGAGTCTGACCAGATTCTCCATCATGGATGTATTTACATCAAAGCCGGGAGCTTCCTTTATCCCTTCTTCACCGGCTGAAAAGCTTCGTGGTGCTGTAAATGAATTTACTCCAAAGATCATAATCAGAGTTAGTACTGCTACTATTACACTTTTTCTGTTAAGTCTTTTCATGATTATCCATCTCCTGTCTCGAATGTCTCGAAAAGACTTGATGGGTTGCGCTTCGCTCCACCCATCCTACGGGTCTTTTCATGATTATCCATCTCTTGTTCCATATTGTTGGACGTGTTGATGCCGAGCGAGTTTTCGTTCCAGGTACCGCCGCAGCTACGAATTTAAGGGGCGTGCATCCTGACGCAAGAGCAAATTTCAGAATAATCGCGCCGGCCGTGGAACGTTTCGCAATCCGATCACGGCGAGACGGTGATCTCGAAATCCCGCGACATGAACTGCCTCCCCAGGGAACCATCGCAGCCGTACATGTAGAATACCTTTCCATACTTCCCGGTATGCCCGGCTTCAAAGCGCGGCGACATGAACGAGGGATACCACCCGTCGAACGACAAACCATGCCCGCAGGCAGCACCAGTTGGAGGAAAATAGTCGGTGATGTCGGCCTGCGTGCCCTGGATGGGTTGCGGGTCGGTCCAGTCTTGTGTTTCCAGACTGGTAGCGGTGGAGAAATACCAGCCTCCCTGCGTTTGCACGCCGTTGTTCACGTTGACGCAAACGAACGTCAGCAGGTAGGCTTTAAGCTCCTCGTTATACGTTATCTGCGACATTATCTGGGCTGCGTTGTCGCCGCAACCCTTGACGGACGTCACCTTGCTGTCCGGGCCACCTATGCCTGCGCCACTCCAGCTCCCGTTATTCCATTTATAGAACAAGAGCGGGTCCTCTCCGCCCAGTTGCGCCCGAGCCACGCGCAGGTATCCATCCGGCTGCGTGGTCTGGGTCCCGGTGTCGGTGTAAAGTGCGTATAGAAAATAGTCCGGAAGACATGGGAAACCAAATTTGCAAGCAACCGGGACCTTGTCGATGAAGCCGCTCGGCAGGGCGTCTCCCATGTTGGGCCACGACCCACTGAGTGGAGGCGCCGGGGGTACCGTTCCAGGGACCTGGAGGACCGGGTAGCGCCGCGTCCCGTAATGGCCCGGCTGCGGCCATGTGTGTCCATTATCCCGCGATCGCGCAAATCCGATCGATGCGTAGAAGTCATGGTTGAAGGTGGTTCCATTGCAATGCTGCTCGGCTTCGTATAGCATGAGCATGTGGCCCGGCTCTCTTGTCGGGTCGTAGAGGACGGAGCCGGGGGCTGCGTAGTTCTGGTCGAAAACGGAGTCACCCGTGAAACTACAGTCCGAGAAGGCGACCGGCGCCCACAGTACAAGGCCCCCTTCCGATGAGTCTCCAAAACCTTTGGCAAAGTCAAAATTCACAAGGTCTTTGGTTTCCAGCACCACCGCGCCCGTGCGGCCGTCTCCCGAAGCAGCCGTATCGCTGGCGACAAAAAAACGATAACTGCTCGGGTTCTTCGAGTCGCCGATCGGGATGATCGTGGTGTGCTCATCGGCCAGCGTATCCATCCCGGCCGGGTAGCTCAGAAGCGTCTCATTGTTCACCGATATTGTGACGGCTGAAATGGCGTAAGCCGGGGGGAATGCTGCCAAAACCAGTAATGTAAAAACGTGCGGAAGTCTCGCACAAAGCGACTTAATCATTCTACTCCTCCTTATTTGAGAGCTTCTCCAAAAAGTCAGTTGAAAATATCGCAGATAAAATAATTGGTGAACTTTATCAGAGGTCCTGCGGCAAAGTGCTGTCTACGACAACGACACAAAGCCACAGAAAGCGCTAATGAAGTTCCCTAAGAAAAGATAATGGTTGATGGGATTTCGACAAAGCACCTAATCTTGTTAATTGGAAGCATGTTGAAAGATTTCTTTAATCAGCGGGGAAGAAAACTCTATTTGACGGTGACCGAGCTCGCTCCGTAACTGCAGCGGCAAACTTCGAGGTGCCGGCCACAAACCTCCGGACTATCTAGATACTGCGCCCGAAGAGTAGTGTGCAAGGCTCGATATCTCTCTATATAGTTTGAGCCGCTGGTATCCGCGCACCGCTTTAGAGATGCACATCATACTTTTAGAAGAAGGATTTCCAGCCTCCGGATGCAGATGAAGAAGGGGCAACCGGGGCAAGTCCGATGCCCCTCGTGAAAATCACTATCTGCTCAGCCATCTAATGCCGATATACTCATTAATTCGGAATACTCCGGAGTCGAGGAGGAACTCAGGTGAAATCCGGGGGGCGTTATCCGAACCATGAGAATCATTATGTCTCGCTTGGACTTTCCATGCTAAAGTAGCTGAAAGGGAGCTTTTCATCAAAGAATCAGGAAAGGACGGGAGATGGCGATAATCACCATTTCGAGAGGCTCGTACCACCGCGGCCGGGAAGTAGCGGAAAAACTGGCGGCAAAGCTGGGCTATGCCTGTATTTCCCGCGAAATACTCCTGACGGCTTCAAAGGAATTCAACATCCCGGAAATCAAGCTGGTCAGGGCAATCGAAGATGCTCCAAAGATCCTGGCGCGTTTTACCAGCGACAAGAAGAAATACGTGGCCTACATCCGCGCCGCTCTACTAAAGCACGTGCAAAAAGACAATGTGGTCTACCACGGGCTCTTCGGGAACTTTTTCCTCCAGGAAATACCTCACGTGCTCAAGGTGCGGATAGTGGGCGACCTGGATACCCGCGTCGCGGACGAGGTCGAGCGGGAGGGCATCGCCGAGGCCAAGGCCCGGGAGATCATCATGAGGGATGACGAAGAGCGGCGAAAATGGGCGCTTTCCCTTTACGGGGCCGATACATGGGATGCGACCTACTACGACATGGTGCTTCACCTCAAGTCGATCACTGTGGATGATGCGGTGAGTCTGATAATGCATACCCTTCAGTTCGGCGGTTTTCAAACCACGCCGGAGGGCCAGCAGGCTATCGACAACCTTGTCGAGGCGACGCGCCTGGAGTTTTCCCAGGTATGGTGGGAAGGTTCCCCGCAGCCCGAATGAGGAATTGATTTTTCATGAGTCACGCTAAAGAAAAGGCCGGTGTTCTGGTCGCCGCCGCGCTTGGGGTCGTTTTCGGCGACATCGGCACCAGCCCCCTGTATACCCTCAAAGTTTGCTTCCTCGGCCAAACATCGGTTACTCCCTCGCCGGAAAACGTTCTGGGCCTTGTGTCATTGATTTTTTGGTCGCTCATGCTGGTAGTCAGCATCAAGTACGCGCTGTTTATCCTCCAGGCCGAGGATAGCGGAGAGGGCGGCGTTTTTGCCATGCTGGCCCTTCTCCACAAGAAAAGAGGCGCCAGACTGGGCAGGGGACTGATCCTGGCCGGGCTCTTCGGTTCCGCACTGCTCTACGGGGATGGTCTTATAACCCCGGTCATTTCGGTGCTATCCGCGCTGGAGGGGCTCGAAGTGGCCACGGCGCGCGCCAAGCCGCTGATTGTCCCCATGACCTGCTGCATACTGTTCCTGCTCTTCTGGGCCCAAAGCCAGGGCACGGGAAAGATCGGCAAGCTCTTCGGACCGGTGATGATCCTGTGGTTCGCGGTCATCGCCGCGCTTGGAGCCGCGGCAATCTGGCGAAGGCCCGACATACTGGCCGCGGTAAACCCGGCCTACGGGGTCCGCTTCTTCTTAAACAACGGAATACACGGGTTCTTTTTGCTGGGCGCGGTGGTGCTCTGCGTGACCGGGTGCGAGGCCCTCTACGCCGATATGGGGCACTTCGGGGCCAAGGCTATCCGCATCTCCTGGTATTTTGTGGCCCTCCCGGCGCTTCTTCTCAACTATTTCGGCCAGGGAGCCGTTATCCTGCACGACCCGGCAAATGCGGGGGAGTCGTTTTTCTGCCTCGTTCCACACGCTCTGCTCTACCCGATGGTAGTGCTCGCCACGATTGCCACGATAATAGCCTCGCAGGCCATCATATCAGGGGTCTTCTCGCTGACCCGGCAGGCCATTCAACTCGGCTTCCTCCCGCGCATGAGGGTCTTGCACACGTCGGGAATGGCCGAAGGACAGGTCTATCTCCCCGATGTAAACTTTCTCATGCTGGTGGCCGCCATCGCGATAACGCTCTACTTCAAGGCGTCCGACAACCTCGCCGACGCCTACGGCATCGCGGTCACCGGGACCATGCTCATCACTTCGGTGGTGTTCTACTTTATTTGCAGGTGGATCTGGGGATGGAGCGTCATCAGGGCCCTGCCGCTCTGTTTGTTTTTCATGATTATGGACCTCACCTACTTCAGTTCATGCCTGCAGAAATTCACAACCGGTGGTTGGTTCCCCCTGGGCAGCGCTTTGCTGATCATGGTTATCATGGTCGCCTGGTGGGACGGCTGGAAGAGGCTGGCGATAATGGTTATGACCAGCACCATTCCAAAAGAAAAATTCATGGAAAAGGTTGCCAAAGGGAACCTGGTACGGCTGCCGGGCGTCGGCGTGTTCCTCTCCGCTTTCCAACGGGAAGTGCCGCCCATGCTCCTGCACTATGTCAACCAGACGAGGGCCCTGTATGAGCAACTGGTAATCCTTTCGGTGCTCACCACCGACGCCCCCGAGGTGGTGGAATCAGAGCGGATAGAAATCGAGAATCTGGGTCACGGCGTCTGCAAGGTCAGCGCCCGCTACGGGTTCATGGAATCGCCCGACATACCGCAGATAATGTCCATGGCCAAGGCCAAGGGGCTGGACATCAATCTTAACGAGGTGACGTATTACCTTGGCCGGATCAGCCTGGTGCGCGAGCGCAAGAGGACCATGCCCAGGTGGCGCAGGTTTTTGTTTGCTTTCATGTTTCGCAATGCGCTCGGCGGATCGTCCTACCTGAACATACCGCCCTCGAAAGTCATGGAAATCGGGGTCCAGATGCCGTACTGAACACAGCGCAGCCTCAGGCCGCGACCAAAGGGCGAAAACCCATATCACGCGGAGACGTTCGATAATTCCAAAAACCCGGTGGCCTGCTTCGTGGGGCTAGGGTCGATCTTTAGAGACGCAGAGAAAACAACAACTTAGACAATGACCTTTACAGAATTTCAAGAAACTGCACGATAGTAGTACAGGGTGTTGTTGAGAACTCAGTTGCTTCATGATCGGGCCTGAATGCCGGGTCTTTGTATCGTAGCGCGGGCCGATGACCGCCATCTTGCCATTTCGAGAAATGCTTCTATTCTCGTTCGCAACTGCTCCACATCCGATTGGGAATAATCTGTTTCCACATGGAGAAACGGCAAACCGAATCCTTTTTCTACAGAATTGCCAATCCCGTGAGACTCAATATTATAAGTATGGCAGCATTGAAAAGTGAGGTCGACGACGGCGTCCACACTAAATTCGCCGATCAGCCGGTTGAGCAGAACCTGGCGTCCGGTGTTTGGGGTCATGCATGAGCAGGGGATTTGCAGGTAACGCCGGGCGAGCGCCAGAAAAGGGTCTTTTTCCTCTTCGTCCACCAGCAGATCCAAGCCTTTCACGCCGGTGCAATTCTCCATGCACACTACAGCACCTCCGCACTCCTCGATCATGCGAAGCACCTTTTCGGAACCCTTTCCGATGGGACAGCCTGTGAGAAGAATCCTGGGGGCATCGGGTTCGAAAGGTGAAAAGCCCGTGGCGGCGATGGCTTCCATCTCTGCTATGAATTCCTGGAGCAGGTCAAGATACTTTTCGGGGTAGACGAAAAAGCTCTTTGTCTCCATCACGGTCATCATATCCAGCCCGGAAAGAGGAACGCGCTCAGCGGCCTGGAAACGGGAGATTCTTCGGACAAGTTTACGTATCCTGTTATGCAGCCTGATCTGAAACCGGAGATGGACTCTATCTATCTTCTGACCGGTGGACTCTTCGAGGAACCTCCCAAGCCTCAGGATTTCCTCGTGCCAGAAGTGAAGAGCATGCGGCTCCATCGTCAAATATGGCAGGTGCATGAGGTGGAGAGGCTTAATCAGTCCGAGGAACTCATACATCTTTTTCTTGCCGTCACAGGTGGTCTCTCCAATCAAAAAATCGGTTGCCGAAAAAAACGGGCATGTATCGGTAACGGCATAGCCATAGCTTGACTTAATGAGCGGGCACAGATTCGGGGGAAGAGTTCGTTCGGCGTCGGCGATCGGTTTTTCTTTTTTCCCGCATAGACTGACCGGTATCGCCCCGGCGGCCCGCACAAGCTCAACCGGTGCAAAGAGGCAGTAAATGCCTGCCACTTTTTTCTTCGTATCTTCCAATTCGGAAATGTCGAGCAGAAAACGTTCACCCGTATCTTCAAAATCTTTAAAACAAGCCGGTTTCAAGCAATCCTCCAAGCCCTAAGAATCAAATCTTCTAAGCGGCCACATTTCTACCGTAGAGCGCAGCTCCGAGGGCGCCGACCATGTCCGGGTTCTCGGGTACGATTATCGGCTGCCCCAGTTCTTCTTCGAGCAATCGTATGACACAGGGATTGTGTGCTACGCCGCCTGCAAACACGAGCGGAGCGGTTACACCGACGCGCCTGAGCATGGCTGCCGTGCGCTGAGCAATAGCCATGTGCAATCCCATAGCGATGTTTTCCGGGCGTTCTCCCCTGGCCATCAGGGAGGTAGCCTCGCTTTCGGCAAAAACGGTGCACATGCTGCTTATCTGTATCCGGCGGTCAGACCTGAGCGCATAATTCCCGAAGGATTCCAGCGGGATCTGGAGAGCAGTGGCCATGAACTCCAGGAACTTACCCGTTCCAGCCGCGCACCGGTCGTTCATCTCGAATTTGAAAACTTTGCCCGCATCAGAAAGCGAGATAACCTTCGTATCCTGCCCTCCGATGTCCAGGACCGTTTTGGCTTCCGGATACAGAAATCTTGCGCCGAGTGCGTACGCCTGGATTTCAGTGATTGTGGAGACATTCGGCCGGCCGAAGGTTTCCGAGAAGAGTTTTCGGCCGTATCCAGTCGCTATTACTCGACATCCATTGATCCCTTCCATCAGCTTCCGGCATTGCCCAAGAGGATCGAAGGTGGTCTGAGTCTTAATCTGGTCAAAAGAACCATCCGGGCTCAGAACAACCAGTTCTATGGAGCGTGAACCGATATCAATGCCGGCAACGGTTTGGTCTTCGAAAAGAGATTCCATCAAAATTCCAGTAAGCGTTCACCACTAAGAGTACGAAGCCTGCCCCGAATCCCGGATCGAGTCCCCCGGATCAGAGCCTGCCCAGGACTTGATCCGGGGCAGGCTTGACAGTTTCTGATCCCGGGATGAAACCGTCAGCAGAGCATTGAGATTGTCGGGCGGCCCGGATAACCCGTTATCCGGGCGCGAAACGCAAGAGGTCAGGAGGCACGGCCCCGGTCTTGCGGGCGGGCTGTCGAGATCACCCCGCTACACTCAACCTTCGTGGTGCATAAAATTATGAACAATGAACGGCTCCAAATTGGATCAACGCGTCATTTCAACGAAAGCTTCGACGCGGGTCTTTAGCTGTTCGACATCTTCCATGCTGTAGTCTGTCTCGATTGAAAGCATTGGAATACCGGCCTTGGTGAGCGCCTTTTCAACCTTGTAAGCTTCAATGGCATAGGGCTGGCAAAATGAGAGTCCGTAATGGATCACACCCTTTACCTTCAGGTCCTGCGCCATTTTGACGATGTTATCCATCCGCTCCGTGTTGGGAGTAAAACAGGCGCAGTCGATTTTCATATACCGGTCCAGGATGGCGTCGATCATGCCGTCCATCGTCTGGGCGCTTTCATCCACCAGGTCGCGGGTGTTTCGAGTCCCTATGCAGGATTCTTCACCAACGACGACCGCCCCCGACGACTCTATAATATAGGGCAGCTTCCAATTGGGAACGGCCATGGGGCATCCGGAGAGCATCAACCTGGTGGTCCCTTCGGGGGCGATACCCTGACCGCTTTTTACCCGTTCCTCCAATTCGTCGCACAAATCTTGTATTTTGGAGGTGAATCGGACGGGGTCATCATAGAAAGATATCTGGTTGATAAGGAGCGCGTCTCTGCCTGAAATCGGCGTGGGGACAGCTTCGCGCAGCCGGTTTAGCCGTTGGAGGGCGAGGCGGCGGCTGTTCAAAAGGTGAGTGGCTTCTTTGAGGCCCTCCGCCGTGATTTTGTTCCCCGTCGTCTCCTCTACCTTTTCCTTGAAGCGCAGGATTTCACTTCGCCACAGTACGCGGTCGGCGGCGTTTTTCATCTGGGGTATTTCCATGACATGGACCGGAGAATAGTCCGAAAAAATTTCGTAGGCCTTTTTCTTGCCGTCGCAGGTGGTTTCTCCCACGATAAGGTCGCATGATTCAATGAACGGGCAAAGCCTTCCCAGTTTGAAGCCTACAAACGATTTGATCAACGCGCACGTATTTCGTGGAAGGACTTTTTCGGCTTCTCCCGTTCCGACTTCAGCCCCAGCGCACAGGCCGACTTGAACGCCCCCGGCCGCGAGCACTATTTCTTCGGGTACAAAGACGCAGAATGTCCCGACTACCTTCTTGCCCGCTGCCTTTGCATCTTGAAGCTCCTTTATCCTGAGGCCATGAACCTCGGTGAGGACGAAGTCGAGATACTCCATGCCCCGCAGCCGCCCCTGCTGGCTCATGTAGATGTCCCCGTAGAACTTACCAAGTACCTGGAGCAGTCCCGCATGGGCTTCCAGGTCCAGATTGAGTTTTTCCCACATTGCATCATAAGAAGTCGACATATCAGGGTCTCCTGGTTTAGGTTGAAAACTGAGTATATATTTGGTTTCCCTATGTTGCAAATAGATAATAACTATTCCTTTTCGTGAAAGTATCGACAGTTCCGCTTGCCGGATGAGGATCTGGGATCTTGTTGGAGAGGCTGATTTTCCCGGGACAAGCAAGCCTGCCGATGGCTCCTATATCGAGTCTTTCAACATCGGGTTTCGCCAGGAATGCTTAAACCAGCAGAGGTTTTTGACAGATTTATTCCCTCTGGATATGCAGAAATGCTGTCCGAACCGCCATCTTTTAAGAGGCAAATTTGTCACAGAAAACTGGAGATATGAGAGAACGGAAAGAAATTTCGCCTGGAGCCGTTCTTGTGACGATATGTGCAACTATTTCCCGTTCAGTTTCGGCGCATCAGCCTGGCAGGCGCCAGCCAGAATCTTCAACAACCGCATCAACTTAAAACTTCTTTGACAGCGTACTATTTCAGCGTATCGGAAAATCGAAGTAGGTTTCGGGGTAGGGTTCTCCTTGCAAAGTGAAATGCCACCATTCCTTTAGGTATGGGTTAAATCCATGCTTCTCCATGACTTGCCGCAGGAGCATGCGATTTGCACGCCGGCCGGCCTCTATTTCAGGGTTATTCGGCCATGACTGCGGCCCGAAGTAGTCAAAGCAGGTCCCCATGTCTAACTCTACACCCTGCGTCTTCGGGTCGAGCGACACGATCGTTAGATCTACGGTGCTCCCACGGCTGTGTCCCGATTTTTCAGCTATGTACCCGCCCTCGAAGAGCTTTTCTTTCGGCACCTCCGGGTAGAATTCCCCTTTCATGCGAACATCGCCTAGGTTCTTGGCCCACCTCACGAAATGGTCGACTGCCCGCTGAGGCCGGTACGCATCATAAATTTTTAGCCCGAGACCGAACTGGTTCAAATCTTCCTGAACGCCCTTCAGTGCCTCGGCTACTTCCTGCGTGAGGATGCATCGTGAGGCCATATATCCGTCTATCCGCTCGCCGACAAAATTGTGGTTCGAGAAATACCGCAGTTCTATCAGTATGCCGGGAACAGTGTTTTCTACATAGACAAAACCCCTTGGCAGATATTCACCAAAAGAAGTTAAGGGGCACAAGCAAATAAGGATCAGAAGCATGCAGAAGATCGGCAAGCGCGATTTCTTTATCATCGATCATCCTCTCAACGTTGAGGTCTTTATACCGACCCGCAATGCTGTTCGATTTCACTAAACATTCTTAAAAAGCCTCTCCGGCGGAGATTGGACCGTAACCGCTTGCATTTTTCCCACCTTTTATTCATCTTATCCGCGCGCCGTAGATTCTGAGCACCGATGGCCAGAGAGGGATATGCCCGGCTTTGCCGCCGCATGGTGCTGAGTGTCCATGCGCCTGATTATTTTAGGGTACAAGTCTATCGCTTCAAAGGAAAGAAATGGCGGATCGGAAAATAAGTTCCTCCGGAGCCGTTCTTCTTACTGTCTGTGTGGCTCAGTTCATGGTGCCTTTGATGCTCACCGCAGTGGGGGTGGCACTTCCATCGATAGGGAAGGAGTTTAAGGCATCTGCCGGGCAACTCGGATTGGTGGAACAGCTTTATACACTATCCCTGGCAATGTCCATGCTGACTTTTGGACGCCTGGGCGACCTGGTCGGCCGAGTCAGAGTGTTTCTCATCGGCCTTGTATTGTTCACCGTGATGACCACCTCGCTCGGGTTCGTGCAAAGTATCGGTATGCTTCTCATTCAGCGGTTCTTCCAGGGAATGGGCGCCTCTATGCTTCTTTCGGGCAGCATGGCGCTGGTCGCTTCCGCTTTTCCTCCGGAAGTGCGTGGCCGAAAGATCGGGATAGTTTCGGCTTTCACCTACTCGGGGCTTTCTTCGGGTCCGGTGCTGGGGGGATTTATAACCAGCCATTTAGGGTGGAGATACGTATTCTGGTTGGTGGTTCCATTCGGGATAGCCGCAAGTTTTCTGTGTTTCTATCGCATGCGCGGAGAGCTGCGAGTTGCCCGCAGTGAAAGTATAGACTGGCAGGGCAGCCTCATATATGCTTTCGGCGTTGCGATGGTCATGCTCGGCGCATCGCATCTTAGCGCCGGGAGTTCAGGCCTCGTTATGATGTCCGTCGGGTTCGTGTTAGTCCTCTTCTTTGGCATTTGGGAAACCCGTACTCCAAATCCGCTCATTGACATCTCAATGCTTGTCAAAAACAAATTTTTTACCCTGAGCTGTTTCGCGGCAATGGTCAGCTACGCTGCAACTTTTGGACTGACCTTCTTTATGAGCCTCTACCTGCAGTATGTCATGGGTCTGTCTCCGCACAGTGCAGGGTTTATGCTGCTGCTCCAGCCCGTTACGCAAATGGCCGTTTCGCCCATGGTTGGGAGGGTTACGGATAGGATTGCCCCTGTCAAATTGGCCAACTTCGGGATTGGGGCCATTAGTATCGGGTTGGTTCTGATAGCTTTGACAATCGGCAAAATAGCGTCTCTGCCCCTGATCGCAGTGGATCTCGTGCTGATCGGGGCGGGTTTTGGCGTCTTCATCACTCCGAATACCGTTGCTATCATGGGGAGCGTGGGGATGAGGGAATACGGCATGGCTTCGGGCATGATTGGAACCATGCGAACACTTGGCATGGTGACCAGCATGACCACCATCACCCTGGTTTTTTCCCTTCTCATGGGAACACAGCCGGTAACAAATGAGACAATACCCGCGTTTATTTCCAGTATGCAGGTGGGGCTGTTTTCTTTTGCAGTATTTTCACTCCTGGGCGTTACATTATCGCTTCGGAGGGGGCTGGCGCATAAACGGTCAAATCCAGCCCCATGAAGCCTCGGCCCTAGATCCCGATCATGGAGTGCAGTAAGAAAACGGCGATCGATGCCGCCAGGCAGTAATAACCAAAGACATGCCACAAACCACGGTCAAGCCAGCGTGATAACCACCTGAGCGCCAGAAGGCCGGCAATAAAACTGAACACCATTCCCAGGAAACTGGGATAGAAGAGGGTAAGAAGAGGGGAGGTTTGAGAGAGCGAAGCCGATTGCGCATGCAGCAGGCGAAGGACCTCGCGGGCGATAACCGGTGGCGTCAGCACCACGGCAAGGGCAAAACTGAATTCTTCGACTCGCACTTTGCGTATGCCAAGGGTCAATCCCATTGAAATCGTGGCGCCTGATCTGGAAAAGCCGCGGAAGGGAAGGCAAAGACCCTGTATGGCCCCGATCCATGACGACTCTTTGAAGCTTAGACTCGATTTACTGTTCGAGCGGTTCCCTTTTACGCCGGCATAAATGATGAACAAGCCCACGACAAATAGCGACACCGCGATCAGGGTCATGTTGCCAAAAAGGAGCTCAACCTCGGCATGAGGAACGTTTCGAAAGACAACCTTCTCGATCAAGGATTTCAGTAAAAGGCCAATTACGCCGGTAAATGCGGTGGCTACGGCAACGAGCTTTGCAAAGCTTATAAACACCTCACGCGAACTAAAATAATTTTTTCTCCACGCCCTCCAAAAATAAACAATCACCGCAAACATTGTACCCGTATGCAGCATTACCAGTAGAAGAGTCATCTCGGGGCTGACTGGGTCAAGGCCCATTAGTTTTTCAGCCACGATAACGTGGGCGGAACTCGACACGGGCAGAAGCTCAGCAGCTCCCTGAACGATAGCAAGAATCAGAATCTTAAGAAGCATCATTTTATGGTCCCCGGCCTGGATTCGATCTTTTCAAAATTTGTGAACTTTCGGCACATTACCCACCTCTGCTTTATCCGTAGATTCCATGAAGCGATCACTCAACGTCATGTAAGCATAGCCTAGCAGATTGGCGGACTCCCAGCAAGACGAAGCGTCCTTGCCAGACGGCGAATCTGTCCTGGCGAAGTCCCAAAAATAACTCATCTCCCCATGGTAGCGCGGCCTTCCACGGCTGCGTTTTTCGTATCACGCAAAAGGGTTATTACGTACAGTCCAGCAACAACTATCCCTAAGAAAACGATAAGGTCCGGCCCCGCTCGGATGATCGCCTTGGATTGAATGTTTTATCTGAATAAGATATCTTGAATTTTATTACGCTGTAAAGGGTCACACCTGAACGGCACTTGCCTCTTTAGACTACGAAGGAAGCGACTTGAACGAGTTCAGAGAAAAGACATGCTGTAGTGAAGAGGCCGGGCCGGGGCTGCAGAAAAATACAAGTGACGCTTGCGCGGCGCCGATATCGCTTCAGGCCGGCAAGCCGCCATGTTGACCGTCCAAGGCCGCAAAGGCCCGGCAGGGCCTTCCCAGTCTTGATCAGCCGTTTGTTTCCGGTTCCATCGACACCCCCGCCGGCAAGGTGCCCATAGTCGAATCAAAGCTTAATTTCCGGGATAGGTCAGGTACCTACAAAGTACGCTGGGGTATTGGGCGCATGAACTACAGGGTCGACCCCGGGCTTTATGCATTGGGGACCCCTGATGCGGATTCGCCGGTTTTGGTATCAGCCAATTTTAAGATGAGCTTCGATCGCCTGAGGGAAGCGTTGCCAGGCAGAAACGCCTGGATCTTGGTTTTGGACACCGACGGAATAAACGTCTGGTGCGCAGCGGGAAAGGGGACTTTCGGGACCGAAGAGTTGGCCGGCATGGTCGAAGCGAGCGGGCTGGCCAGGGTAGTCAAGCACCGCAGGGTTATTGTCCCGCAGCTTGGCGCTCCCGGCATCTCTGCGCATGAGGTACAAAAACTTTCCGGGTTCAAAGTAGTCTACGGTCCCGTCCGGGCCGCGGACCTCCCCGCGTTTATGGACTCCGGCATGAAGGCCGGACCCGGCATGCGAACGAAGACGTTCACAACCGGCGAACGGTTGTCGCTGGTTCCGGTCGAGATGATTCACGCTTTCAAGACCCTTCTGATGGTGCTTCCGCCGGTATTATTACTGAGCGGGTTTTGCGGCCACGGCGGTTTTTTTTCCAACATACTCAGCTTCGGAGCCTTTTCGGCCCTGGGGCTCATCATGGCAATAGCGGCCGGATGCCTGTTAACCCCTGCGCTTCTCCCCTGGCTTCCCGGAAGGGCTTTTTCGATAAAGGGTATTTGGCCGGGAATTGCCGGCGTGATCCTTTTTCTGACGCTGCGCAACACAACCGGATCTCTGCCCGCGGCGGGCGCGTTTGAGACTGCCGCCTGGGCGCTGATAATTCCCGGCGTCTCAGCTTACCTGGCCATGAATTTTACCGGGTGCTCCACCTTTACCTCTCTTTCAGGTGTTAAGAAGGAGATGAGGTGGGCGGTGCCGGCACAAATTGCTGCCGTGGCGCTTGGAGCTATCTTCTGGATAACTTCCATCTTTGTCTGATCGAGGTTTTATGAGCAAGCCGGTTTATCTCAAAGACGTAGTAACTCTGCAACTGGACAGGGAGGCGTGTTCCGGATGCGCCATGTGCGCAACCGTTTGCCCCCGGGGGGTATTTGAAATAGCGCACAAAAAAGCGCAGATCGCCGACAGAGATTCGTGCATCGAATGTGGGGCATGCGCCCTCAATTGCCCGTCGGGAGCCGTTTCCGTCCGTGCCGGAGTGGGCTGCGCGACAGCGGTGATAAATAGCATGCTGGGAATCAAAGGCGACTGCTGCTGTTCCGTCGACCAGTACGAAGTGAATGAAAAAAACTCCCCCAAAGGCAGCGCATGCTGTTAGCAAAAAACTCTCGAAAAGCGATTTCCTGCCAATTGTTGTGATATGCGGAAGACGAAGCAGTTCTGATAGAATAGGTCTATGGAATGCGGACGGGCAGGGCGCCAGCTTTTGCTGCACGCAACCGGGGATCTGAAGGTGAAGCGCTTTATGGATGAGAGGCTTTCGCCGTCTTCGGCAGGCATGTCGGACATCTTTTTCGACACCATTTTTCAGGGGATCGATTTCCATTGCAACGTGATCGACAGAAGCTACCGGATCGTATGGCACAACAGGGTTGTGGACGAGGGCCGAAGGGCCGGCCTGTTTTGCCATGAGTTCTACCAGAATAGAAAAGAGCCCTGCTTGGAGAGATGCCCGGTTCGCTGCGTTTTGGAGTCCGGAGAGCCTTGCATGGTGGAGCGCAAAAGGCTTCAAAAGCTTCCCAACGGCCTCTCCCGTTGGGGCGAGATAAGGGCATTTCCCATCTTCGAAGAAGCAGGCCGGGTCTCATTCGTTGCGACTATCGGCTTCGATATAACGGACAGGAAGCTTGCGACGGAAAAGCAGCATGGGCGGATGGCAATGCTTCAGAGGAGGTTGGAGCAGTTGTCGCTGGCCGGAGCCGGTCAAACTGCAGAAAAAATCCTTGCGCCCCTGACCGGACGGGAATCCCAGGTACTGAGGCTTATCGCCGGCGGCCTCAGCAACATCGAAATTGCCGAAGTCCTTTCACTCAGCCCCCACACAGTAAAAAGTCACGTTATCCACATTTTCAACAAGCTCGGAGTAAACGACCGCACCGAAGCAGCTATCATAGCGGCCCGCCTGAAGCTCATAGACTGAACCGCACCGGCAATTGTCCCGCGATTGCGGCTTCGAGCGGAAAATTTACATCCCTCCCCCAAATGGGCGATTTCAGCCGGTTTGGAATCTGCTAAGAAATGTCGAAAATATTGCAACGCGCCACGGGCCGCAATTTTGCAGGGGTGCGTGGGAACCGGTTCTCCCGCCTTGCGGGGCATGGAGATTGTCGGTGCGGAGGCAGAAGGAGGAGGTGTGCATGAGCTTTGTGGTTTCGAGCAAAAGTGACGGTATTGTGACGGTCAGGATTGAGCGAGGGAAAGTCAATGCTCTCAACGGAACCGTGGTTTCGGAGCTGTACGATATTTTCCGGGGGCTGGAAACCGATGAGAGCGTCCAGTCGGTGATCCTGACGGGTACCGGCAGGTTTTTTTCTTTCGGGTTCGATATTCCCGCATTCCTGAGCTATTCGAAAGGCGAGTTCGAAGGATACCTGGACGCATTCACCGATTTTTACCGATATCTATTCCGTTTCCCAAAGCCTGTAGTAGCCGCGCTGAACGGCCACACGGTTGCCGGGGGCTGCATGATGGCGATCGCCTGCGACCACAGGCTCATGGCCGATGGGAAAGCGAAAATCGCCCTCAACGAGATCGGCTTCGGTTCATCGGTATTCGCGGGGAGCGCGGCCATTCTGGTTTATTGCATTGGCACGAAAAAAGCCCAGGAGGTGCTTTATTCCGGGCAGATGTATTCGGCGCGGGAGGCGCTGCAAATCGGACTGGTCGACGAAGCGGTGCAGGAAGAGTTGCTCGCGGCCAGGTCCCTGGAAGTTGCGCGGGAGTACGCAGGCAGGGATTCGGCTGCCTTTGCAAGCATCAAGGGTCTGCTGAGAGAGCCGGTTTCCGAACAGATCGCACAGCGGGAAAAGGGTTCGATAAAGGAATTCCTGGATATCTGGTATTCGGAGAAAACGTGGGAAAATCTCCGGAAGATTACGATAAGAAGTTGATGAGGCCATGCAGGGGGTACATAGCCCTAGTCATAGCCGCTTTTTTAAGTCGGCCGCAGAGCAATCTCTGACCGGCAAGTCCTTTGGTCAACCCTGGCGCGCCCAAGCCCAAGTGGCGAAAAAAACTCCTCCGGTTTTTGACTGAAGTCAAGGCGTTCCCGAAATCGAGATGTTATCATGTAGCTAAATCGCCGAACAAGTGCTTTGGGTTCACAAGGCCTGTTTGCGCGAGGAAATAGGGATATTGCGGGCAAATGAGGAGATGACATGAAAAAAGTTGATTTGTATGCGGAAAACGGGTTCTCAGAGCTGAATTTCAGGAATTTTCTGGTACACGATTCGTCTTATTTCAAGATACTTAACTTCAACTTCAAAGCGGGCCAGGAGCTTCCAATTCATTCACACGATATCGAGGGCCAGGTAAGCATTGCCGTACTGGAGGGTGAGGGCGAGTTTCTGGGGGACAAGGGAGCTGTCTTGCCGGCCAAGCCTGGAAACGTCCTGATCTCGGAGATTTCAGAACCGCATGGCCTGAGGGCAAAGACGGACATGCGGGTGCTTGTGACTATCGCTCCTCCGATTTGATAGTTCAAAACCCTCTCATCCATTCGGGCTTCAGGGCTGTTTGTCCATTCAGCGCGCTATCCAGCGCCTGGATGGCTTTTTCTTTGTCAGCAGGCATTTTAACTCTGAGCGGCAGGTAATTTGATGCATGATTGGCAAAGAAAAGGCCGCGGGTCATGTTCGTATTAGAGAGCATTTCCCGCAGTTCTTTGAGCATTTCGTGAGGTGTGAGCAGCTCGAATCGGCCGGCATTTACCTGGGCGGCGAGTTGGGTGCCGGGGTAGATCATCAATGTGAGGACGCCGACATAATTGGGGTCGATTGATGAAAGCGCCTCGCCCGTTGCGCGGGCATGTTCGAGGGATCTCTCACGCCCTGCAAGCCCGAGGATGACCATCACCGAGAGTTTCATCCCGGCGGCCCGGATTTTCCGTCCGGCCTCGATCATCCGCTCCGGCGAGTGCCCTTTGTTCACGTCCTGCAATACCTGAGCGTCCCCGCTCTCAAGGCCTAAATAAACGACTCCAAGCCCAAGATCTCGCAATTGAGCAAGCTCATCATCTGTCTTGCGGAGAATCCCCTTGGCGTTGGCGTAAATACCAACACGCTGAATCCACGGCATCTTTTCCCTTATACTGGACATTATCTTTACGAGCCTTTGCTGCGGAATGATCAGAGCGTCGCCGTCTATCAGGAAAACCCTTTTTTGAAACCGGAAATTCCTGGAGGCGTAATCAATGTCCGCCTCGATGATTGCATCGTCTTTTATCGTGAACCGTTTTTCCTTATAGGCGCCGCAAAAGGTGCACTTGTTGTGTGAACACCCGAGGGTTACCTGGAGCAATATACTGTCTGCTTCGCTTGGAGGCCTGATGATAAAGCCTTCGTAGTGCATTCCATCCATGTTCAGTCTCCGTATTGATGATATGGATTAGTGAATAGAGTATAGCCTGATTATCGCAAATGGAATACAATCACTGCCGCAAATTGATTATCCCGGGAAATAAGAGGCTCAGGTCGATGGAATACCATATTCCGAAACTGCCCGAAAAGGCTAAATGCAAACGGTGCCGGGGGAGGGGCGAAATCAGGCTCCCGAGCCACAACACGATCTGGTGCGGCGACTGCTTCATTTCTTTTTGCGAGCGGGCCGTGGCAAAAGCCATGAAAAAGTTCGGGATTTCAAAAGAGGTTGAAATCCTGGTAGCCGTTTCAGGCGGGAAGGACTCACTGGGGCTTTGGAACATATTGAACAACCTCGGCTACAGGACCCGGGGTCTACACATAAATCTTGGCATTGAAGGTTTTTCCGAAGCGTCAGTTGATGCGGTGGCAGAGTTTGCCCAGGAGCGCAATCTCACCTGGGTGCAATATTCGCTAAAGGAGCTTTTCGGCTGGACTATCGAGGAAATACGCTGCCGCACCCGGCGCAGTATTTGTTCGATATGCGGCGCAGTGAAGCGTCAAATGCTCAACCGGCTGGCGGCGCGCGAAGGGTACCGGACCCTCGCAACCGGTCACAATCTAGATGACGAAGCGGGCCGGCTGCTTGGAAATTTTCTGCGGCATCGCACCTATTACATCGAAAAACAATATCCTTACCTGCCTTCCACCCATCCGTTGTTTGCGGAAAAAGCAAAACCGCTCTATCGGCTGGAGTCAGGAGAACTCCGGGCGTATTGCCATTTCGCCTCAATTCGGCCTCTGAGTAGTTCGTGTCCGCTTTCGCGCGGTGCGACCAGCCATTTCGTGAAAGAGGCGCTCCAATTCATGGAAGAAAAAATGCCTGGCACAAAAAGGGATTTTTATTTTACATGGCTCAAGAACCGGCAGCCTGCGCCTCCTTTCGATGGTGAGGGCGTTTCGCTTTGCCGGGAGTGCGGAGGTCCGGCTTTCATGGAGACTTGCGGCGTATGCGCGATCAGAGCGATGTTGAGTTCGGGTGGGAATGGAGCAGACACTGAGGAAATCCTTGATGAGTAAAGTCCCTCTTTCAGTCGCCATCGTCACAAAAAATGAGGAAGACAATTTGCCTCGCTGCCTTGAGAGCGTCTCATTCGCCAGTGAAGTCGTCATCGTGGATTGCGGGAGCACCGACCGCACGGAAGATATAGCCAGGCAGTTCGGCGCCAGGTGGTTCGTGGAGACATGGAAAGGCTTCGGTCCGCAGAAGAACAGCGCTCTGGAAAAGTGCTCGCACGACTGGGTCCTGGTACTGGACGCTGACGAGCGCGTTCCCGAGGAGACGGCGCTAAAGATAGCGGAACTTGTTTCGGGCAAAAATCAGGCCGACGGCTATTCATTCCGAATGAAAAACTTCTTTCACGGAAAGTGGATCAGGGCGACGGACTGGTGGCCCGACGAACAGGTGAGGCTTTCCAGAAAGAGTAAATGCAAATTCGAGGGACTGACACACGCAAAACTGGTTGTAGATGGCGTCACTGTCAAACTGCCCTTCTGCACCGAGCATTTCAGCTACAGGTCCTATTCGGAGCTGTTCATAAAACTCGACGACTACTCTTCCGAAGTTGCCGCCCAGTTACATTCCGAGGGAAAAAGGGCAGGGCCGGCAGATGCCCTTTTGCGCGGGTTTTGGATGTTTTTCAGGAATTATCTCCTGCGGCTCGGATTTGTTGCCGGGTTTGACGGATTTTTCATTTCACTGACTAAAGGAATCGGGACCTTCCTGAAATACGCCAAGCTTTATGAATTGAGAAAATTTCCTCAGGCCGGGCAGGCACGGTGAAATAGGATTGCCGGTTGGTTGCCAAGGGTTGGAATTTCATGGTAAACAAACTGTGCACCCGCCCGGCGGCCGTGAGATCGTACTGCAATCCGCAAAACGAAAGGTTTAAAGGGGAACATATGCCCAAAGTGGTAGCGGGCAATCTGCCGAGAGCACCAGCATGGGTCGGCGATAATCGTGCTCAGATGACACTCGCGGTTTTGATCTGGCTCGTGCCATTGCTGGTTGTCAGCATCCTGTTGGCATATAACCCTCTGCACCGCAGTGTCATCCCTGTCTACCACCAGGCCTGCGCCGATTGGTGGGCCGGAAAGAATCTGTACACCGGCGTTTTCGGCATGCACTACCTGCCTCAGTTTGCTTTGATATTCTCTCCTTTTCATTGGTTGCCTGTGCCGGCAGGCGATATACTCTGGGTTTTCTGCGGGACGGTTCTTCTGGCAACCGGTGTTTGGCGCTTTCAGCGGGAGCTGTTCGGGGCCGATATTTCCCTGGCTTTTCTTTATGCTTCGCTCTTCACTGTACCGCTCTGCCTCGGCGCACTGCGGAACGGGCAGGCAAATGTGCTATTTGCCGCACTAACTGTGCACGCTGCGGCGTGTCTGCCGCGCCGGCAGTGGTGGCCGGCCGCATCCTTGATGGTGCTCGCAATCGGGATAAAACCTCTGGGGGTGGTGCTGGTGCTGCTCTCGGTGGTGGTTTACGCACCCTTGCGCTGGCGCCTCGTTCCGGTGCTGGCCGCTCTGGTCTTGTTGCCTTTCCTGTTCTCGCCGGCCGATTATGTAATAGCCCAGCTCCGCGCATTCCTTGCCAATATGCAGGTATGCGCCTCAATTGCCGACCACCGTTTCGCCGACATCGGCGGTGTTATCCGGACCTTTGGCTGGGAACTGCCAACCGGCATATCGAAATTGGTGCGCGTTGCCGCGGGAGGGCTAACGCTGGGGTTATGGTTGATAGGGGCCCGGCGGCTCTGCGGAACGTTTCGAGCTATGTGGCTGCTTGCGCTGACCGCTGGTTACCTGATGTTGTTCAACCCTAATAACGAACCCAACAGTTACGTGATTCTCGCTCCGGTCCTAGGGATCTGGGCTGTAGCGGCTCTTAACTCATCGGCGACCCGCAGGCTTGGATGGCTGATGGCCTCGATCAGCTTATCCATGAGTTTCCTGCCTAACCTGCTGCGCCCTGTTTTCGGGAATTACTTCGCGCTTTTTTGGCATCCAATGATGACAGCCGTTTTCGTCGGCATGTTGATTTACTGGCTCCTGCGCGTGGACAGCCATGTTGTCTGCATGCCTGCTAATCAATGAGGGCATGCGATTTAACAGTTGCGCCATCCGGGCTTTCAACCCTCTACCTGTTTATGATCCATAATGAACTTCTTTTCCCATAAATTTTGAGGTATAAGAAGCATGCCAAGCTCTGATTCACTCTCATTCCAGTCCAAGTTTTGACTCGTCCAGTTCCCAGTACCTGTCGGTAAGGCCCCTGAACTTCAAAACCTATTTGACGAAAGAGGGCTAGAAAGATGGGTTCCCAAGCTACTTTAACTGCCGAAACAGACCAGCGTAACCTTACCGCAAACAGCACCGGCCTGCCGGATTTGGAACTTTTCCGAGCCTGCTTCAGCCGTTTACCCGACCTGGTCATAGTAACGGATATGCAGTCCAATCTCCTTTTTCTCAATGACTCCGCGCAAAGTGTTACAGGCTGTAAACCAACCGATGGAAGCCGCCTGATCTGCTCCGATATTTTGCGTTGCGCGCAAGATGAACAGTTATCTTTGATCGAGGAGTGTCTCAATCGATGGACCCTTGATAAGTTTCAAGTGGATGTCAGGAATTACGCCGGCGACTGGGTCTCTTACCTGCTATCCGCACAGTTGGCAAAAGACAGCCTGGGCAAGCCCACAGGATGTGTGTTCATACTGCGGTCTGACCCTTCGGTTGGCACGGGGCTCAAAGAGAGGGTGCTGGATCATCATATATTTACCAGCGTCATCGACCATTTCCCGATGCCGTTCTTCACTGTCGATACCAACTTGACCATCACCTACATGAACGAACACCTTGAGAAACTCACTGGATATAGCGCCAGTGAGGTGGTCAACCGTATGCGTTGCTCCGAGGTGCTTCGAAGTTCGCACTGCGATACGGATGAGTGCTTGTTGAAGCAGGCAATGGAAAAACGGACACCTGTCGCCGGAGTACGGCGCATAATTCATGATCGTGAGGGAAGAGAAATCCCTGTTGCGGGACACTCTTCCATGATCACGGATTCGCAAAACAGAGTTATAGGTGGATTCAAGGCGCTAAGGGACATAACTCCGCTCGTCGAAGCCGAGCAGAAAATCAGGATGCTCGTGGAAATTACCCCGGAGGGTATCCTGATGGTTGATGAAAATGACCGGATAATATATGCAAATTCAAGAATGGCGGAAATACTCGGCCATTCTAAAGATGATCTGGCAGGAAAAGAGATCGGCGGACTTCTTCCACAGCAACTGTTGAGCATGACACGCGATCTGGCCCTGAAGATCGATACGGAGCACTACCAGGAGCTGCGTTTTTGCAGCACGTTCCAGCCTGCCGCAAGCTCCCGTCAGGAAGACAGCGTATTTGAAACCTGCATAGCGGTCGCAAAGTTTGGCAAGGGGCACATAACGTGTATGTATTTCCAGGACCTGACCAAGCATATTCAAATCGAAAGGGAGCTGTTCAGCGCCAACAGTTTTCTAAACAGTATCATCATGAGCTCGGCCGATGGCATTGTGGTAGCCGATCTCGAAGGCAACATCCTGATTTGCAATGATACGGCCGAGCGAATTCTGGGGTACAGCGCCGATGAAGTGATAGGTAAGCCTGGAGCCGTGTATAAGTATTTCACCCCTGAAATCGCAAAGGAGAATATGCGGCGAATGCGCAGCGGCGAGTATGGCCCGCCCCGCAAGCTCACCTCCACTCCAATAACTCTGGTCAGAAAAGATGGTGAAGAGGTACCGGTAAATTTTTCTGCTGCAATCATAGAGAAAAACGGCCGTGAGATAGGGACCGTAGGCATATTTTCCGACCTCAGGGAGCGCAACCGGATGCGCAGAGAGTTGGAGGAGGCCCGGATGCAGTTGATGCAGGCGGACAAGATTGCCTCAATAGGAAGGCTGGCGGCGGGTATAGCTCACGAAATCAACAACCCTCTTTCAGGCATCCTGATATTTGCCGACATACTCATGAAGGATTTGGCCGCCCAGGATTCGCAATGGGGTGAGGACCTTCAGGAAATAATCAATCAGAGCATGCGGTGCAAGGAAATTGTGGCGCGCCTGCTGGATTTCAGCAGGCAGTCGGTGGGTCAGAGATTAGATTACGATATGAACACCATCATTGAGCGTTCCATGGAACTGTTGACTCATCAGGCACTTTTTCACAATATCGAGTTCGTGGCAGACCTCCAGCCCGATCTCCCGACAATGAGCGGCGATCCTGGCCAGCTTCAGCAGGTCTTCATCAATTTCATCCTCAATGCAGGAACGGCCATGAAGGGCAAAGGCAGGATAACGATCACCAGCCGGTTCGATCCAGCCTACGATGAGGTCACTCTGGAATTTGCAGACACCGGTCCGGGAATTCCGGCTGAAATCATGAGCAAGATATTCGATCCTTTTTTTACAACCAAGGGCCCTGGAGAAGGTACGGGACTCGGGCTTTCTGTCGCCTACGGGATAATTCAGCAGCACGGCGGAAGTATCTCGGTCGCGAACTCTCCTTCAGGCGGGGCCGTATTCACCGTCATATTGCCATTGAAATGTCCTGAAAAGACCATTGAATTCGTCTGTTGAAGCTGAGGTGCGCAATTAAGGTTGACAGCATGCAAACCATTTTGGTCGTCGATGATGAGAGGGTTATAAGAGAAGGCTGCCGCCGTCTTCTGGCTCCGGAAGGCTATGGAGTTCTGACCGCTGAAAATGGCAAGGAGGCGCTGGATTTACTTTCGACGGAATCGCCGGACTTGATTCTCTGTGATCTTGTGATGCCCGTAATGGGCGCCTTGGAGGTGCTGGAAGAAGTAAGGGCCAATTACCCCGATTTGCCCCTGATAATCATTACAGGGCATGGCACCGTGGCTGATGCTGTCGAGGCCATGCAGAAAGGAGCCTATGACTTCGTAACAAAACCGTTCAGGGCCGACCATCTTCTCCTGATCGTAAAAAGGGCCCTGGAGAGACGTGCCCTGGAGCGCTGCGCGCGCGAGCTTCAGCAAGTGCAGGCGAGAAATCTCTATGACCTGTCGGTGGAAAGAGGCCGGACCAGAACGATTATCAACTGTATGGCGGATGGGGTCCTGGTGACAAATCGCGATCTTGAGATCGTGCTTCACAATCCGGCCTTGTTGAGGCTGTTCGAATTTTCAGAACCTCTGCAGGAACCCTCGGCTCTACACGGCTGTATCGCAGATGAGGACCTGGAGAAAGATCTCAGAACCATTGTGGATTCATGTTGTGAAGAGGCAATGCCGGTTTATCGGGAATTTTGCAAAGGCAATAAATATCTCCGTGCAGCCTCGGCTCCCATTCCCGGCTTAGACAACCAGGTCATGGGTACGGTGACGGTTTTTCAGGATGTTACTGTTTTCAGACAGTTAAATGAAATGAAGTCCGAATTCGTGCAGTTGGTTTCCCATGAGCTGCGGTCTCCCCTGGCCTCTATCAGGCAGCTTTTGGCGGTCGTGCTGGATGGTTTGGCCGGCGAGTTGATGGAGAAACAAAAAGATCTGCTGAGTCGTTCTCAACTGAAGATTCAGGATTTGCTCGATCTTATCAATGACCTGCTCGATGTGGCCAAGATTGAGAGCGGTCATGGACTGCAACAACGCGCACCTCTTGATCTGTGTGAGGGCCTCCATCATATCGTCGAACTGATGAAACCCAGGGCGGAGAGCCAGAATATAGCGCTAAGGCTTGAAATCCAGGATGGACTTCCATTCATTCAGGCTGATGCACGAAGCATGGAGGAACTTTTTTCGAACTTGGTCAGCAATGCAATCAATTATTCTCCCGAGGGGGGGGAGATAGTCGTATCTGCGGTTTCGAACGGTAAGTTTCTGGAAGTTTGTGTAAGCGATACCGGGGTCGGTATTGACCCGGAGGAGATTTCAAAAATCTTCGACAAGTTCTATCGGATCAAGGACCCGAAAACAAGGCATGTGAGAGGTTCCGGTCTTGGGCTTGCCATTGTGAAGGCAATTGTCGAATCACATGGAGGATGCGTGGAAGTAACAAGCAGGCCGGGAAGAGGAACTACCTTTCGTGTGCTGCTGCCTATATCGGGATAGCTTTGACCAGTTCCCGAACTGTTGCCGGGCTGGACTTTATGGTCCTAAATTACAAATTTTTCATCCAACGTGGCTTAGGAGGCTAAGAATGGGGAAAAGGTATATTTTGATCGTTGATGACGATCCGGATATGGTTGAAACCGTAGGCATGATGCTTGAGAGCAAAGGTTATGAAGTGGGGAAAGCTTACGATGGGATTGAGGGGGAGGAGTCGATCAGGAAAAGGAAGCCCGACCTGGTCGTTCTGGACGTCATGATGCCCCGCAAGAATGGTTACGTCCTATGCGCGGAACTGAAAAAAAAGCCGGAGACGAAAGATATACCGATAATTCTGCTTACGGCGGTAGGGGAAGCCGTGCCGAGTACCTCGTACTCACACGCAGACGGCAAGGCTACGGAGGCCGAAGATTATATTCCAAAGCCGGTCGATGTTCAGGTCCTGGTCGATAGCATCGAGCGGCTGGTTGTCTGAAGGTCGGGGGCCCCTGATGTCAACGATTAAACTTGGCGGCGTAAAAGTCTTTGAAAACAGGGCCTATCTCTGTTCGTCATGCCGTAGTGGAGACGCCTTGGATAGCATCTGCTCTATTCTGGCTGCCGACCGGATAAATCTTGGCCTCCTGACGCATATAGCCGACACCGTGCCTGGTGAATCGATAACGGCAGCATGCGCAAAGAGCGACGGCAGTTTTTCCGGCTATGTTTTTGGGAAAGCCGGTCAAGGCGATTGCAAGACAGCGGAAATAGAGAAAGATGTTTCAAGAATATCTATCTTTCCGCATGATCAAAGGCCGGAGGTGGCAGCCTCATTACTCGCGGTCCTCGACGCAAACGCAATCAAACCATACGGGTTTGCCAGTTCACCTTCGGCAATTACGGTTGTCGTTTCGTCACCGGATTTCAATATCGCGATGGAAAGGCTGTTTGATGCTTTTGCTTTTTCTGCCTGGGGATCTTATAGCCAATGGCAGGCCGCCTGCCGGATGGACGAACAACAGCACAGCGAAGTGCGGTGCTCATACAACGAACAAATAATCGCGGTTTATGGCGTTACCCGCCAGACAGGTTTGGATCTGTACAATGTTTCTCTGCCGACCGAGTACGTGGGCCGATTTGGGTCGTTTTTGTCGATTTTGGGCGAACTCGATCTCAGGTTGCCTTTCCTGGTCTCTAACTCTGCACCCGGGGAAAAGAGCATTCATTTTTCATTCGCTCTAAGATCGGACCAGCGCCAAAGAGCAGGGCAGGCTTTCGATAACCATCTACCGGGCCGTGAGTATTCCTGCCGCGGCCCGGTGTCGGCACTTTTTGTGCACGGCCCGCATTTCGGCGACCGCTACGGAATTGCCAATGCCTTCGTAACAGCCCTGAGAAATGCGGGCATTCCAATCCTGGCGCTGAGTTGTGCGGTTTCCTCTATCTCGGCCGTCATTGCGGGCGACGATCCCGGTAAAGCCGTAGATGCTTTGTACTCGCGTTTTCAGACCCCGGTTGGGCAATAAACGCCATGTCCATCATCGTGAAGCGCCCGGACACCCATTCTGTATCTTGAGCTTGCGGGATATTGAAATCCCGGTCTAATCCCGCGAACCTTCTTCAGTTATCTCTCACGATTCACCCGATTGGGGGTGCAGTCTTTTTCCTCCCGATCTGTTACCCTTTTTTCTTCAGGTAGTTCTCCACTCTCGTCAGCAAAGTAGGCGGATCGATGGGTTTCTCTATGTAGTCGCTTACCCTTAGCTGTAAGCCGGTACCAAGCTCGTAGCGCCGCCGGCCCGCACCCTCTTTGACCGACGTCAAGATTATGATGGGAATGTTGCTGTATTTGGCCCACCTGGGGTCGAGAAGCTCCTCGCACACTGCAAAACCGTCCATTCTGGGCATCATCAGATCGAGGATCATCAAGTCCGGCTTTTCCGACCTGAGTTTGTCCAACCCATCCTGACCATCCCTTGCGGTGACCACCGTATATTCATGCGTCGTCAGCACCGCGCTCATTGAGTCGAGGATATCCGGATCGTCATCGACGAGCAATATCTTTGCTTTCTGTTCCATCTTATCTCCCATCGTTTAGACTTCGGGTCTCGGCAGAAGTCCAGCTTTCTCCACGATAACCGGGACTATGTCTTCCCAGCCCACCGCCATTATATGGATTCCGTGAACTTCCGGTATCTCCATGATCTGATCGATTATCTCAAGGCTTATCTTCAATCCCTCATCTTTAACGTCGGCTGCCTGCTCCAACCGGGTAACCACTTCGTTGGGAACGGTGACCCCGGAGACGTAGTCCCTCATGTAGCGGGCCATACCTGCCGATTTCACCGGTATGATTCCAGCCAAAATGTGCACCCGCTCGTCAAGACCCTGGTCTTTAACCAACTTCATCCACCTGTTGAACTTGGCGACATCGAACACTGCCTGGGTCTGTATAAAATCGACGCCTGCCTTGAGCTTTCTTGCAAGCCTGGGCACGCGGTATTCAAAAGGATCTGCGAATGGATTTTCGACAGCTCCGATAAAAACAGGGAGCTCTCCGTTGATATCCTCGCCACAGATGAATTTACGCTCATCGCGCATTCTTTTCAATGTGTTGATGAGCTGAATCGAATCCAGGTCGTAGACCCCCTTGGCAGTAGGATGGTTGCCGAAGGACTGGTAATCCCCCGACAGGCAGAGAATATTGCCTATGCCCATCGCAACTGCTCCCAGGATATCGCTTTGCAAGGCGATGCGGTTGCGGTCGCGCACAACCATCTGCAGCACAGGGTCAACGCCAACGCGTTTAAGCAGAGTGCATCCGGCGAGACTGCACATCCTGACTATGGCAGTTTGATTGTCTGTAACATTGACGGCGTCAGTGAAATCCTTGAGCTTTTCGCCCTTCTTCAACACTCCGGAAGTTCCTGCTCCTTTGGGAGGACCCACTTCGGCCGTAACCGCGAATCTCTTACCCTCCAGCACTTTCTCAAGATTAGTTCCTGCTTTCATGGCCGGACATCTCCTCTTTCTTCCCAGTGTCGGGCTTAGCTTTCCCCTTGGGCAAAGTAAAGGTAAACCTGGCGCCTTTTTCGGATTCAGGGTAGGGGCTTTCAGCCCATATGCGCCCACCATGAGCCTCAATAATCCTTTTGGTATTGGACAACCCCACGCCGGCCCCCCCTATCAGGGCATCCTTTCCTCGATAGAAGTCGTCAAAGATCCTGGGAAGCTCCTCCCCATCGATCCCCGGCCCGTTATCCATAACCTCTACAACAATCTTTTGACCTTTATCGTCCTCCGTGATCCTCACGGTAACCTTGCCGCCATTCTGTGTGAACTTGATTGCGTTACCGAGCAGGTTGCTCAGTGCCTGCTGCAATCGAGTCCGTTCTGCAAGGATTGCCGGCGATTCTATGTTCCAGTCAGCCACCAGGTCTATGTCCTTCCCGGCAGCCTGGGGTCTTGCGTTCTCAAGGGAGCTAGCCGCTACCTCAACAATAGAGACTGCCTCCCGTTGCATGTAATGGGACTCGCGGGACATGTCAAAGATGTCATCGATCTGGGATACCAGCCCCTTGATCCTCTCCCCGGCCCTGAGCAGGAATTTTTCTTGCTGCTCGCTTATTTTCCCGGCATAACCGCCCAGAATCGTTTGATGCAAGCTTTGTATGGCAGCAAGAGGAGCTTTCAGGTCGTGGGAGGCCGTAGACAGCATATTGGCCAGTATCTCCGTTGTGCGGATCAGCCGCGAGCGGCCCACATCAACAATTTTGCCCATCAGGCGAAGCCCTGATGAGGGATTCTCAACGAAAAAATTCCGGACGGCTCGTTTATCTATAACAACCGCTGTGGTTTTTTCCACAGCGTAAGCTGAAGCAAGATATTTATCTGAGCCAATCCCCGCCGACCATCCTACAGACTCCCCCCGGTGCGCCGTCGCTATAGTGGCGCAACGCCGCTTTTGGCGGCCCATAAGCGCCACCTCCACTGCCAGTGTTCCTTGAAGGACGACATATAAGTTGTCCGCTGAGTCTCCCTCGTTGAACAGGACATCGCCGGTCTCGAAAGTCATCTCACGGCTCAACAGGGCAATCTTGTCCCGCTCCTGATCGCTCAGATCACTGAAAAGACCGGATTCCCCGAGGGCTTTGCTGATAGCGGCGGCTGGCAATCCACCCCTCCTTTTACTGCTTTTCTATCGGCCGAGTCGGAGGGCCGCCTGTAAGACTGACGCCCCAGTTTTTGGGCGGTAAGACATCCGTGAGCCGATCCAGCCTGCCGATCCTGGTGAGCTGGCCTATGATCAGGTCCCAGCCGCAGGGCAAGTCGGGTGAGACCTCGCATTTGCCTTCTACCGACCCGCCGCACGGTCCATGGAGGATCTGCTTGGCACACCTTGAGATGGGGCAGATGCCGCCGGTATATTCCAGCATGCACTGGCCGCACTCCTGGCACCGTTCCCCATCCCGCCATTCCCCGTGACGGCCGCCAAGGGAGACAGTATTGCAGCCGGGGTGGACAACCTTATCCACAACCGATGCCGCAGCCTGGACGCCGATGCCGCAGCAGAGCATCAACAGGGAGTCTGAGTCCACGATCTTGCTCTCGTGCGCCTGGAGGGTCATCCTGGTGAGTTGCTCGTTGCAGGCGAAGTCAATGAGGGAGATGCCGGTAACCGTTTTGCCTTCTCCCTCCAGTTTCTGTTTCATTTCTATTGCCTGTTGCTCGCCGCCCGTTTGACATCCCTCCGCACAACCCTTGCAGCCCACAATGAATACCTTGTCTTCGCCGCTGAGATACGAGAGGATCTCTTCCATAGGTTTCTGTTCACTGATAAGCATGTCGATCCCTCATCTAGCCAGTACCCTGGTCTGGAGTAACTTCTTGCAATACTATTTTAATGACGTCGGAGATACGGCCTCGGAGTTCGTCCGAAAGCTCCATCCCCCATGCTACCTCTTTTGGCTCAATTCCGATGATGACTGTTTTCTCAGGCTTGATGCCTGTGATCTCACTTAACTTGAAACTGTCCACAAAACTGAGCTGGTGAATAGAGGTCATCAGGCAAGTTTCAAACTCGACATCTTCCGGGCTGAACTTATAAATAGCTCCAGGTTCACTGCCTCCGTAAACTGCATCTATGACTACCAGCTTGCTAACCGGTTCATCCCCCTGCCAGCAATCGGGCACTGTGCCTGCTTCGATGATTTCCACCGGAAACGCGAATGTCCGTCCGGCAAGCTCACGAGCTACGTGCACCCCGATTCCCTCATCCTTGAGCAGCTCGTTGCCTACTCCCAGAACCACCACTTTGTCTCTGCACCGTTTGCTCATTTGAGCTTACCCCACGCGAAACCTGGTCAGGGTCCTTCCCTTAGGCGTCATCACATGAATAGCGCAAGCAAGGCATGGGTCAAATGACCTGACGATTCGCACCAGCTCAAAAGGATTAGCCTCATCTCTGACTTTGGTCCCAATAAGAGCCTGTTCCAGAGGCCCGGGCTGACCCGAATCATCCTTGGGCGACATGTTCCAGGTGCTTGGCACTACGCACTGGTAGCGGCTTATCCGTTTGTTCTTGATCTCTATCCAATGGCCGAGGGCGCCCCTGGCGCCGTCAACCAGGCCCATCCCCGTTGACTCATCGGGGATTTCGTAAGGCACATAAACCGGTTCTCCGGGTTTGAGCTGGAGTAACCAGTCCCCCATCGAATCGGCCAGCACCTTTGCGCACAGGGCACGCGCCAGGTGTCTTCCAAGAACGGAGAACAATGCCTGGGGCTGGATTCCCGCGGCTGATAGAGAAGAATCCACGAGTTTCTTGACTGCAGGCTGGCCGGAAACGTAGCTGGCCAATATCCTGGCCAGTGGGCCGACCTCGTAAACCTTGCCGTCGTATCTCGGCGCTTTTACCCAGGAGTAGCCCTTACCCCAATTCTCGGTGGGCACGGTCTTTCCCTCAGTCGGCTTTAGACCCGTGGTGGAATCCTCATACCAGGAATTGGCAACATACTCGGCGATTTTGGCCGGATCAACGGGCTGCCATTTCAGATCCTCAGAGACGGTTCCCTGTTGCATCAGCCGATTTCTTTGGAGATAGTCCGCATTGGTTCCGTCCAGGTCGTAGTTACCATAAGAGAGCAGGTTGCCGCAGCCTCTCCCTATTTCGAAATAGTCGCTATAGGCCGTGGCGACGGCGAGGACATCGGGTAGATAGACATTGTCGATGAAGTCCTTGATTTCATTTAACCGCCACAGGAATGAAGTTATTTTGTCAACTGTAGGCGCCGCGGTAACGCCACCAGGAACCACTGCGGGATTGTGGGGTATCCTGCCTCCGAAAATGGCCAACATCTCCTGACCTTTGCGCCGGACGGTAAGCGCTTGCACATAGTGGCCGACTAATTCCTGATCTACAGCGGCTGGAAAGCGGTAGTCGCCTTCGTAACGGGGAACGAAAGGCCCAAGTTCTCCCCGCTCGATGAATGCCTTCACGGAGTTCAAGGCGCTGTCTTTGCCGTCATATGAGGCTACCTTCGTAACATCTACGTAGTCCAAGGCGGCCAGATGATAAAAGTGAAGGATGTGATCTGAGAGGTGAGCTGCGCCCAGGATCAGATTGCGGAGAATTCTGCCGTTATCAGGTATCTTGTCAGCTATGCCGAAAGCGCTGTCCAAATTTAAGGTGGCGGCTATGGAGTGGCTTGTCGGACATACACCGCAAATGCGTTGAGTTATGTGCTGGGCGTCGCGTGGGTCTCTTCCCTGAAGAATAAGCTCAATGCCCCGGAAAAGAGTACCTGTGCTCTTAGCCTCCTTTACCGTGCCATTCTCCAGGTTAACTTCAACCTTGAGGTGTCCTTCGATACGAGTGATGGGGTCTAACAAAATGCGGCTCATTTGTCCAAACCTCCTCTACCGGCTTGCGCCTATGTTGGGCATACTGACGTCCGGGGCCTTCTGATATATAGGCGAGACCATGTCCGGGAAGCCGGGGCTGGTGCAGCCGATACACATTCCGCCGCACCCCACGCACCAATTGGCGCCGCCGTTCCAAAGCCTGTTCGGGCAGTCAGCGTGAGTGACCGGCCCCTTACAGCCTAACTCGTAAAGGCATCCCTCATCGCTAAGCTTCCTGGCGAATTTTTTCTCGTCATAATACGCCCGGCGCTGGCAATTCTCGTGGATTAGACTGCCGTAGAATGCCTTGAGGCGTCCGAACTCATCCAGATCGCCGGGTTTGGGCAACCCCATGAGCAAAACACTTGCCACCGTTCCCATGAACCAGTCGGGATGAGGGGGACATCCCGGGACGTTTATCAGCGGAGTATCGATTCCTTTCGAACGGAAGAACTCCGATACACTGACCGATTGGGAAGCATTGGGGGCAGCAGCAGCGATGCCGCCGTAAGAGGCGCAGGTTCCCAGGGCGATTACTGCCAGAGCGTCGGCTCCAAGCTCGGCCGCTCTGTCAGTTATAGGAACCGGAGCACCGTCCCTCTCGCCCAGGCTGCAGTACCTCCCGTCGCTACGGGTTGGTATCCCCCCTTCTGCAACCAATATGTACCCACCTTTATGCTGCTTCGATGTGTCCTCCATGGCCGTGATGATTTGCTCCCCGGAGCCCGCCATCACCGTAGCCAGGAATTTCAGGCTGATATGTTTGCCGGGAAGGATTTCATCAATCAGCAAATTTTTGATGGTGGGGCTTACCGAGTTGAGGACTGAAACAGGGCACCCCGTGCAGGTAGCCGCTTGAAGCCAAATGACCGGGTATTCTTGAGTCTTAGCCACTATTGCTCTCCTTGTCTTGACTTCGGCAAAGAATTAACAGCGCAGGCGCACGCCATGGCTCTTAGAAATCAGCTTCCGAAATCCGCAATAAGGTAAAGAGGTCTTATCCCAGTGATCGTCGCTAACTGCGTTTTGTATCTTTTAAGTTTATGGATTTTGAAAATGACGCCCCGTATAAAATGCGAAATACCACATGGGCATGGAGCCCATCTAATAGACTTGCGGTATTGTCTCCCGCTGCCGAACCATAGAAAAACTTCGGAACCCGCAGGAAACTCCTTTTCAAGGATCACATGTTTGCCGGAGCGGCTGAATCTGGAGCGTTGGGCATGAGCATCAGTGCGATTTTGGCAGTAGGGAGAATGAAGCACCTTTTTGAGACAATCCACACACCGGCACTTTCAGGTCCGAATTATAAGAGGCCTTGACCTCACATTGCCATAGCCTGACGGACGATTTGATCCAATCAGGAGGACGATATTAAACTGGGCCGAGTATGAGAAAGAAGAGAGTGAAATATGGCCGTCCCGGCTGCGGCTGGAACCTGGTAAAACGATGGTGGGTTCCATTGAAGGTGGTGTTGCCGCAAGCGATTTTAGATTTTTATTGAACGGGAGCATCTTAAAATCCCCTTTGCCCCCTCTAGGAAAGCAACTGTTTTCCCCAAAAGAATTCATAGCACAGACACCTGTCTATGGCTCTTAGAAATCAGCTTCCGAAATCCGCAATAAGGTAAAGAGGTCTTATCCCAGTGATCGTCGCTAACTGCGTTTTGTATCTTTTAATCTTATGGATTTTGAATGTTTGAGACACGGGTAATTGCAGAGAGGCGGGTTGTTGACTGCAACTTCCCGGGCCAATTCCGGGGCGAAGGCGCCCGGCGCGCCGCTTACCAGGGTTCGAATGAGAGTGATTGCGAAGATATCCAACGAGTAGCACCTCAAGAGGGGGGAGCGCTTGTCAAACTATCGCACGAAAAGGCTTTAGAATATGCCCGAATAGAGCCTACCACTTCTTACCGATGTGAGTCAATGGAGAATATGCAAGTTGTACAAGCCGAAAGAAAGAAAAAAATACCCCCTGTTGCTAGGTCGCACAGGGGGTACTGGGAATGGAAAATATGAATTCTTTGAGCCGGTTTCAAACTAATCGACGTTCGGGCGTGGGTAGAGGCCCGCACGTTCCACGATTTCGGGCACCTTTTCCTCCCATTCGATCGCCATAACGTGGAACCCGCGCACTCCAGGGCATTCCTTGAGTTCCTGGATCTGTTCGACTGCCATGTTTACTCCTTCGGCAGCCACTTTGTCCTTGGGCACTCCCTGGAGGCGTTTGATAATCTCGTCGGGTACGTCCATGCCGGGGACTTTGCTCTTCATATACCTGGCCATACCTATGGATTTCATGGGTGTGATTCCGGCCAGAATCGAGACTTTTTCATGCAGTCCCCGGTCTACGACCTGCTGCATCCACACTTTGAACTTTGCCATGTTATAGATGCACTGGGTCTGAATAAACTGGGCGCCTGCGGCCACTTTTTTAGCGAGGCGCAGCACGCGGATTTCAAACGGGTCCGCGAAGGGGTTTTCCGCCGCTCCGATGAACATTTGCGGGCGGACATTCATCTCGTAGCCGCTAAGGAGCTTGCCTTCGTCGCGCATTTGCTTGACCGTCTGGATTAATTGAGTGGAATCGAGGTCAAAAACATTGGCTGCGTTAGGGTGGTCACCGAATCTTTGGTGGTCTCCTGTCAGGCAGAGCACGTTATTTATGCCGAATGCGCCGGCTCCCAGAAGGTCGCTCTGCAGGCCGATGCGGTTTCGATCCCGGGTGGTCATCTGTAGCACCGGTTCGAAGCCCAGTTGCTTTATTCGAATACAGGAAGCGAGACTGGACATCCGCACCACCGCTGTCTGGTTGTCGGTGACATTTATGACATCCACATAGGGGCCAACCAGCCTGGCTTTTTCGTCTACTACGGATCCTTCAGCACTGCGAGGGGGGCCGCATTCCGAGGTGACGCCGAAATGTCCGGCTGCGAGAATCTTCTCCAATTTACTCGGTGTTGTGACACTCATATTTGCGACACCTCCTTCGTCAGCTTACGGGGACCGCCGTCCCTGCTTTTCAACCAATCCTTTGCGGTTGTAGGTTCCTCGAAACGCTTGAGTTCCCCCAACTCTTTCAGCCGCTCGTAGATCAGTTGCCAACCACAGGGAACATCCTTGTCGATCTCGCACTTGCCATCCGAAGAGCCGCCGCATGGACCATTAAGAATGCGCTTTGAACATCTGGCCACAGGGCAGATGCCTCCGGTGCTGGCAAGAATGCATTCGCCGCACGCCTGGCACCGCTCGGTCCAGACCCCCTTTTCATCGGTAACCCCGATAAAACAGGTGTTAACGCCGGGAAGAATACGCATCTTGTTGTACATCTCGGCCATGAACTGCACTCCGGCCCCGCAGGCAATGGAGACCACGGCATCATAGTTGCCGATCCGGTCCTTCACTTCCGCCAGATATTCCTTATCGCACTGCCGGGTCAGGCTGACTTCGCCGACTTCGATTTGTTTCTGCTGGTTGGAGAAATACATGCGCAACGCTGAAGCGAGGATTTCCACTTCTTTGAGTCCGCCTGCCTCGCAAACGGCAACACATCCGTTACAACCCGCTACCAGAACCTTATCGAAATTTTTGATTTCGTTTATTATTTCTTCAATTGGTTTGGGTTTGGCCATTATCATGCGGCTTTTTCCTTCCTTTTCCCCTTGAACCTGACCGGGTTGGGACCGAGCTGCCGGATTTTGTCGGTCATCTCCTGGCAGATTTCAGCAAACCGCGGGCCTTCACCCGAGGATAGGTTATACATGGCGACCCGTTCGGGCTCCATGCCTATGGTTTCTAGTAGCTGCTTGACGTAGGCAACCCGCTTTCTGGCCCTCAGATTGCCGGACTGAAAATGGCAATCGCCTTCCATACACCCAGCCACGAAAACTCCGTCAGCTCCTTTTTCCAGCGCTTTCATGAGGTGGATAATGGCTACCCTGCCGGTACACGGCACTTTCACAATCCGAATGTTGCTCGGATAGGTCAATCTCATCGAACCTGCCAGGTCCGCTGCCGAGTATGCTCAGAACGTGCAGCAGAAGGCAACTATAACCGGTTCAAAGTTTTCCATCAGATTACTCCTTCCAGAAGGGCATCCACCTTGATCATGATCTGGTCGTCCGCATAATGGCCGAGCCGAATCGCTTTGGCTGGGCACTCCGAAACGCAGATGCCGCAACCCTGGCAAAGCGCTTCGTTTATCTCCGATACGTCCTGGTCATTAATACGCGGAACACCATATGGGCAGTTTCGTACACACACGAGACAGGCGGCGCACAGACCCGGTTCGACCTGGGCGACTACGCCTCCAACCGTTACATCCTTTGAAGACAGGAACGAGGCGGCCCTGGCTGCTGCAGCCATCGACTGAGCGATGGTCTCGGGGATCAGCTTCGGACCGTGTGCGGTGCCGCACAGGTAGATCCCTTCCGAGGCAAAATCGACCGGTCTGAGCTTGGCATGCGCCTCTATGAAGAAACCCTCGGGATTTCGAGGAACTTTGAGCAGCATCGCAAGCTCCTCGTTCTCTTCGGCCAGCGTCGCCGCGCTGAGGATAACCGCATCAGCGCTCATCTTTACGGGCCTGCGCAGCACATGGTCCACAAAGGAGACGCTGAACGGCCACTCGCTGTCCTTGCTCACTTCCGGTGGGTGCTTTTCATCGAACCTTACGAAAAGAACGCCGGCCTGCCGGGCCTTCGTGTAGTAGTCCTCGAGCACTCCGTAGGTGCGCATATCCCGGTAGAAGACAACGACATCCATTTCCGGATTGAGCTGCTTCAGCTCCAGAGCGTGTTTTACAGCGCCCTGGCAGCAGATCCGGCTGCAATTCGGATTCTCTTCGTTACGGGAGCCGACGCATTGGATCATGATCACACGGTTCCAGTTCGAAATATCGCCGGGGTTATTGCTGAGAAGCTTCCCCAGTTCAAGTTGGGTCATTATCCTGTCGGACTGGCCGTACAAGAATTCCGTTGGTTTGTATTCGCGAGCGCCGGTCGCCACTATTATGGCTCCGTGATTGAATTCCCTGGGGCCTCCAGCGCCGTTTTCAATCTGAGAAACAAAATTGCCCTTGTATCCCGAAACGCCGCTTAGACGAGCGCCGGTCAGGACTTCTATCTTGCTGTTTGCTTGAACTTCTCCGACGAGCTTTTCAAGGTATTCGGAGACGTGGAGCCCATCAATTGTGTGTGAAATATTTCGAGCCATGCCGCCGAGCTCGGCGCCCTTTTCGACAATTATGGACTCGAAACCCTGCCGGGCAAGGCCAAGGGCCGCATTCATGCCGGCTATGCCTCCACCCACGACGAGCGCTCGCGGATTCACCGTAAGCGACGTCTCGACAAGTGGTCTAAGAAGCGAGGCCCTGGCCACCGACATCCGAACCAGGTCTTTGGCCTTTGCGGTTGCAGCTTCAGGCTCCTTCTGGTGGACCCAGGAATCCTGGTCGCGGATATTGGCCATCTCAAAGAGGTATTTGTTCAGACCGCAGTCTTTGAGAGTCTCCTGGAAAAGCGGCTCATGGGTCCGGGGCGAACAGGCCGCTACGACGACCCGGTTGAGCCTGTTCTCTTTTATAATCTCCTTCACTTTCTCCTGGCTGTCCTGGGAGCAGGTGAAGAGGTAGTCGGTAGTGTAGGCCACATTCGGAAGAGTTGCGGCGTACTTTGTAACTTCCTCTACGTCCACCACCGAAGCGATGTTTATGCCGCAGTTGCAAACAAAGACGCCAATCCTGGGCTCCTCCCCCGAGGTGTCTTTCTCGACAGGGATTTCCTTTACAGTAACCTGCGAACCCCTTGCCGATGCAAGGTCGACTGCCGCCGCGCAAGCCGCCGCGCTGGCTTCCATTACGGACTGCGGAATGTCTTTGGGGCCCTGGAACAGCCCGCAGACGTACACTCCGGGGCGTGAGGAGCTTACGGGGGTGAAGCCGCCGGTTGAGGCGAAATTGTGCTCCGTCACCTCGATTCCCAGCCGTTTCGCCAGTTCGACGGTTTCCGGTGTGGTTTCCACCCCAATCGAGAGGACTACCATGTCGAACTCTTCTTCGAACTGCTCCCCGGCTTCATCGGCGTACTCGATCGTCACGCTGCCGCTTCCAGGAATGGGATCCACCGTGTGCACGCGCGAGCGTATAAAACGGACTCCGTACTTATCCCGCGCCCGGTTGTAGTATTTCTCAAAATCCTTTCCATAGGTGCGCATGTCCATATAGAAAATGGCGGTATCGAGGCCGTTGGGACAATGCTCCTTGGCGACCATCGCTTCCTTGATCGCGTACATGCAGCAGACACCTGAGCAGTACGAGTGGGCTTCATGCTGGCGGTCTCTGGAGCCGACGCACTGTATCCATGCTATCTTTTTAGGTTCCTCATGATCGGATGGCCGCACGAGGTGGCCCTGAGTGGGGCCCGAAGGTGAAAGATAGCGTTCGAACTCCATCGAAGTCACTACATTCGGGAACTTTCCATACCCGTAGGTGTCAAGCTTCGATGGATCGAAAGCTCTAAAACCGGGCGCCGCGATAATGGCGCCGACGTTTAACTCCAGAGCTTTTGGCATTTCGTCATGATTGATAGCTTTGGCAAGACATGCCTCGACGCACTGGTAGCATTCGGAGCACACGCCGCAGCTAAGGCAGCGGTTTGCTTCGGCCCTTACCTGCTCTTCGGTTAAGCCTAACTGGACTTCTTCGAAATTG